>Ga0308157_10000882_pt1 | contig 77637 bp, 66 predicted proteins | sample PhyBR1_FD_201035 | JGI IMG/M metagenome (GOLD analysis project Ga0308157, IMG submission 201035) | Phyllosphere microbial communities from UC Gill Tract Community Farm, Albany, California, United States - DLSLB.R1 | ecosystem: Host-associated > Plants > Phyllosphere > Unclassified | place: USA...
CCCTTCTCGCGCATGCTCTTCGCCCAGAGCCGCCCCGCGCGGTACGACGAGCGGACCAGGGGACCGGCGAGCACCCCGAGGAAGCCGATCTCCTCCGCGGCGGTCTTGAGGTCGACGAACTCGTCCGGCTTGACCCAGCGGGCCACGGGCATGTGCCGGGGGCTCGGGCGGAGGTACTGGGTGAGCGTGATGATGTCGCAGCCGGCGCCGCGCAGGTCGGCGAGCGCCTGCAGCACCTCCTCGGGCTCCTCGCCCATGCCGAGGATCAGGTTCGACTTCGTGATGAGACCGGCCTCGTGGCCCTGCGTGATCACGCTGAGGGAGCGGTCGTAGTCGAAGGCGGGGCGGATGCGGCGGAACACGCGGGGCACGGTCTCGACGTTGTGCGCGAACACCTCGGGCTGCGCGCTGAAGATCTCGCCGAGGAAGCGCGGGTCGGCGTTGTGCTCGTTCGCCAGCAGCTCGACGCCGGTGTTCGGATTCAGCGCGTGGATCTGCCGCACCGTCTCGGCGTTCAGCCATGCCCCCGTGTCCGGAAGGTCGTCTCGGGCGACCGAGGTGACGGTCGCGTAGCGCAGGCCCATGGTGCGCACGCTCTCGGCCACGCGGCGCGGCTCATCCGTGTCGTACGCATCCGGCCTGCCCGTGTCGATCTGGCAGAAGTCGCAGCGGCGCGTGCACTGGGATCCGCCGATGAGGAACGTCGCCTCGCGGTCCTCCCAGCACTCGTAGATGTTCGGGCAGCCGGCCTCCTGGCACACCGTGTGCAGGTCGGAGCCCTTCACCAGCGAGCGCACGTCCTGGAAGGCGGGGCCCTGTTTCACGCGGGTCTTGATCCAGTCGGGCTTCTTCTCGATCGGGGTCTGCGCATTGCGCACCTCGAGCCTCAGCAGCCTGCGTCCGTCCGGTGCCGTGGCGGTCATGCGATGGTCGTCCTCTCGAAGGCGTCGCGGAAGGCCGCGGCGGTCGCACCGGCGAGATCCGCCGGGTTCATGTCGATGCCCGATTCTCGGGCGATGGTGGTGACGCCTGCGTCGGCGATGCCGCAGGCGACGATCTCGGCGTAGGGGGCGAGCGAGTGGTTGCAGTTCAGCGCGAAGCCGTGCATGGTCACTCCCTGCGAGACGCGCATCCCGATGGCGGCGATCTTGTGCTGCGTGCCGTCCGGCCGCTCGATCCACACGCCGCTGCGCCCATCGACCGCGATTCCCGCGATGTCGTAGGGCTCCAGCAGATCGATCAGCATCCGCTCGATCCGCCGCACGACGCCCACCGCCCTGCCGCGATCGGCCGCGTGCATGATCGGGTAGCCGACGAGCTGTCCCGGCCCGTGCCAGGTGATCTTGCCGCCGCGGTCGACGTCGATCACCGGGGTTCCGGACGAGCGGGGCCGCTCGTGCTCCTCGGTGCGCGATCCGGCGGTGAAGACCGGCTCGTGCTCGAGCAGGATCAGCGTCTCGTCGCGCGCGCCGGAGACCACATCGGCATGCACGCTGCGCTGCAGCTCCCAGCCCTCCATGTACGGCACGGCGTTCGGGGCGAAGCCCGCCGACAGCACGTCCATCATCGAATGCTCCTCGTGGATCGCATCGCGGTGTGTTTTCGGACTGAGTCCAGAAAATAGTGGATGCGCACAAGCCTACGCCGAATAGGGTGGAGCGATGACCACCTCGCCGCGCGGACCGGGCCGCCCTCGTGCCATCTCGCGCGAGATGCTGGCGGAGGCGGCGGGGGAGCTGTTCCTCGAACGCGGCTACGACGCGACGTCGATCGCCGACATCGCGCGCCGCGCCGGCATCGGCAGGTCGAGCTTCTTCAACTACGCCGCGACGAAGGCCGATCTGCTGTGGGGCGAGTTCGACGAGCGGCTGTCGCGGGCCGAGCGCGCAATCGATGCAGGAGCCGGGCCGGATGAGGCGATGAGGCTGATCGTCGACGGCTTCGTCCCCGACGCGCTGGCGCTGGCGATCGCGAACGCGCAGGCGATGCGCATCGAGGCGTCACTCGAGCAGGAGTCGGCGCTCCGCGCCTGGCGCACGGCCGTGCTCGCTTCGCGCGCGCTGCGCCGCGGGGGAGCGGCGGAGGCCGCTGCCGACGTGCGCGGCGGTGCGTACGGAGCCGCGCTGCTCACCGCCGTGCGCGCATGGGCGTGCGCCCCGCCCGGCCCCGGATCGCTGTCCGACCACCTCGAGGAAGCGCTCGCCGCGGTCGCCGACATCGGGCGCTGAGCACTGTGCGCGCGGCGCCGACCCGAACCGATAGAATTGACGGCACCATGGCTACTTTCGGCACGCTCTCCGACCGTCTCACAGAGACCTTCCGCAATCTGCGCACGAAGGGCAAGCTGACGGCGGCAGACGTCGACGGCACCGTCCGCGAGATCCGCCGCGCACTGCTCGACGCCGACGTCGCGCTCGAGGTTGTGAAGTCCTTCACCGCGAACGTGCGCGAGCGCGCGCTCGGCGATGAGGTCAACCGCGCGCTGAACCCCGCGCAGCAGGTCGTGCAGATCGTGAACGAGGAGCTCGTCACGATCCTCGGCGGAGAGCAGCGCAAGCTGCAGTTCGCGAAGAACCCGCCGACCGTGATCATGCTCGCGGGCCTCCAGGGCTCGGGTAAGACGACCTTCGCGGGCAAGCTCTCGCGTCAGCTGCAGAAGGAGGGGCACACGCCCCTGCTCGTCGCGGCCGACCTGCAGCGCCCGAACGCGGTCAACCAGCTCCAGGTGGTCGCCGAGCGCGCCGGCGTCGCGGTCTACGCCCCGTTCGAGGGCAACGGCGTCGGCGACCCGGTCAAGGCGTCGAAGGACGGCGTCGACTACGCGCGCCACCACCAGCACGACGTGGTCATCATCGACACCGCCGGTCGGCTCGGCGTCGACGCCGAGCTGATGAAGCAGGCATCCGACATCCGCCGCAAGACGAACCCCGACGAGGTGCTGTTCGTCATCGACGCTATGATCGGTCAGGACGCGGTCAACACAGCCAGGGCCTTCCAGGAGGGCGTCGACTTCACGGGCGTCGTTCTCTCGAAGCTCGACGGCGACGCACGAGGCGGCGCCGCGCTGTCGGTCGCGAGCGTCACCGGCCGCCCCATCATCTACGCGTCGAACGGCGAGGGCCTCGACGACCTCGAGCCCTTCTACCCCGACCGCATGGCGAGCCGCATCCTCGACCTCGGTGACATCCTCACCCTGATCGAGCAGGCACAGCAGGCCTTCGACGAGGACGAGGCGCGCAAGGTCGCCGAGAAGCTCGCTCAGGAGGCCTTCACCCTCGACGACTTCCTGCAGCAGATGCAGCAGATGAAGAAGATGGGGTCGATGAAGAAGATGCTCGGGATGATCCCGGGCATGGCGGGCATGAAGGATCAGCTCGAGAACTTCGACGAGCGCGAGATCGACCGCACCGAGGCCATCATCCGCTCGATGACGCCGGCTGAGCGCACGAACACCAAGATCCTCAACGGCTCCCGCCGCGCCCGCATCGCGCGCGGATCCGGCATGACCGTGACCGACGTCAATTCGCTCGTCAACCGCTTCGAGCAGGCCGCGAAGATGATGAAGACGGTCGCCCGCGGCGGCATGCCGAACATTCCCGGCATGGGCGCGATGCCGCCAGGCATGGGCGGCAGGCCCGGCGCGTCGTCGAAGCGCGGCAAGAAGGGCAAGAAGGGATCAGGCGGCGCGTCGCGCTCGGGCAACCCCGCCAAGCGCGCGGCCGAGAACGCCGGAATCGCGCCGGCTCAGGCGCCGACGGGATCCGGCTTCGGCCTCGGCGCCGCGCCCGAGCCCACCGAGAACGACCTGGCCGAGATCCAAAAGCTCTTCGGCAAGAAGTAGCGCCGGCTAACGCCTCATCTCCCCGGCAGCTCCTCGCCCGCCCGCAGAGGAATCGCTGGGGGAATGAGGACTCGGTGACAAGCCGGAGGCCCCGCCGCACACGCGACGGGGCCTCCGGCTTCTTCGTCGGTCAGTACGTCATGACCAGCGAGTTCGACACGGACACGATCGACACGACGACGGCGTTCAGGATGCCGGCGATGTACGGGTTGTTCGTCTCTCGGTAGATCTTGCGCGACACGACGGCCGTGAATGCGAGGATCACGATGACGGGGAAGAGCCAGATGCTGTAGATTCCGCCGAAGCCCGGCATCAGCTCGCCCGTCGCCCAGAACGTGAGGTACTGAAGCAGCACCAGCACGATCGGGCCGAGCGAGTTGAACAGCGCGAGCACGGTCGTGTTGACCCATTCGCGCGAGCCGAGTCGGATCCGGTTGAACACGTTGATCGACACGGAGTTCGCGACGAAGTAGATCAGGAACAGCGGCAGCAGCGCCAAGCCGTACCAGATCTTGTCCTGCGGGAAGACCTTCACAGCCAGCACCCAGAGGCGGAAGTCGGTCTTGAAGAAGTAGTCGACCACGAAGACGAGCAGGAACGACGCAGCGGTCGCAGCAGCGACCAGGCCGACGCTCTGAAGAAGCCGCTTCCACCCCGGCCAGAGGCCGAGCTCAGCCGGCCTCTGGCCGGCGCGGCGCCCGAACAGCAGGTACGACAGCGCCATGATCACGATCGCCGCTGCGCCGTTGATCGCGGCCCAGAGGGCGATGAAGAACACGGAGCCCGTCGATACCGGGTTCGGGACGACGTTGTGCACGATAGGCACGAGCCACGCCTGCTGGCTGAGCCACAGGTAGGACAGTGCGGAGAACGCGGCGGAGAGCACCAGCCCTCCCCAGAACCACGCCAGCCCCTTGCGGGACGAGCGCTCGGGGGCGGCGACCTCAGCGCGCAGCCCCTCGAATGCCCGAGTGAACAGGAGCTCCCGTGTGAACACCACCAGGAACATCCCGAACCCGATCAGTCCGATAGCCGTGAACAGCTCCTTCCACTGCCACACCTGTGCGGAGGGGGCGATGTCGATCGGGGCGTCGAGCGCGGTGTCGAAGAAGTCGATCACCTTCCCGGTCGTGTGCGCGGACTGCGGGCCCCACGGGTGGGTCTGCGCCGGCGTCGTGAGGAATCGCACAGCGCTCTCGCCGTCGACGTCCTCCGTGTAGTACTCGTCCGGCACGCGCTCGTCCGCGCCGGCGGGATCCGCGCCGAAGTGCAGGAACGACTGGGCGTTCGCCGTGCCCGCGAACTCGCGGGGCTTCGTGACGGCCGTGCCGTCCGCATCGTACGAGCGGAAGAAGAACTCGTCGTACTGGTCGGCCACCAGGCCCACATCCCGAGACCCGTAGATGTTCGTGTAGGCGCCGTCCTCGTCGGTGTAGAACGCCTCGTTGTCGACGAGCATCACCGACGAGATGAGCTGCTCGTCCGCGGCGTTGTCGAGCAGCACGGAGAAGTTCGCGGCCCTGGCGCCGTTCGAGTGCCCCTCGACGCCGATGCGGTCCGCGTCGACGTACGGGAGGTCCGCGACGAGCTTCACCGCGTCGTACATCCCGGTTCCGCCGACTTCGAGCTCATCGTAGGGGAGCGGGTCGGAGTTCCCGTGGCCGTACATGTCGATCGACATGACCACGAATCCGCGCCGAGCGAGTTCCACGTACGCGGCGGTCTGCATCTCGCGGTTGTTCCACCAGCCGTGGCTGACGACTACCGCAGGCGCAGGAGAACTCGGGGCTGCGTTCTCAGGGACGAACAGAAGGGCGTTCATCGCCCTTCCTGATCCTGTCTCCCATGTGAGGTCCTTGACCTGGGTGGATCCGGCTCCGGTCTGCACGAGCGCGGCGCCGATCGCCGAGATCAGCGCGAGCGCGAGCGAGACGAAGACGAGCGCGCGGTTGCGCCGCCGTGACGTCGTTGTCATGTGTTGTGACTCCTAATGTTCTCTTGTGTGCGCGGACGCCGGGCGCCCGCTGTCGTGCGACCTGTGCGGTGCGGGCACAGGTCGCGTCCGATCCCGGGGACGGGCGAGTCGGTCGTCGCAGAGCGATGACTGACTCACCCGCACCCGGGGAGGGTCAGTGGGCTACGCGGTGACGGCCGGCTCGTCGAGCGTCACGTCGTGCTCCTCGCGGAGCAGCGTGACGACGGCTTCGAGCTCCTCGTCGCGGCGCTGGTCGCTCCATCCGGCCGCGGTGGCGAGCGCGTCGGCGATCGTGCGGAGCGCGGCCAGATCGGCGCGGCCCGTGAACGCCAGCGACGTGCGGCGCAGGATGACGTCGGCGAGGTGCACGACGTGCTCTTCGCCGACCATCCAGCCGAGTTCGCGCGTCGAGAGCTCGCCGCCGAGGATCTCCTCGTCGTTGCCCGCGTCGAGGTGCTCGCGCACCCGGATCGCGCGGGTGCCGTAGCGCTCGAGCAGGAGGCGGGAGCGCGCGTCGTCGCCGAGGTGCTCGCGCAGCCAGGCGGCGACGTCGGCCGACGCTGACGGGAAGTCGCGACCTCCGCCGATCGCGAGGCCGCGGGTGCTGGCGACGCGCGGCGCCTTGAGCAGGTACAGCACGCGGTCGGCGACCGTCTCGCCGAGCGCGCGGAAGGTCGTCCACTTGCCGCCGACGACGCTGATCACGGGGGTGCCGTCGAGCTCGGTCGTCACGAGCCGGTAGTCGCGCGAGATCTGGCCGGTGCTCGACGCATCGCTCGCGGGGAGAGGGCGGATGCCGCTGAAGCGGTACACGATCTCGTCGCGGGAGACGGGGATGTCGGGGAAGACGTCGGAGATGAGGTCGAGGAAGTAGTCGACCTCCTCCTCGGTGCACCGCACCGGCTTGCTCGGGTCGGCGGCGATATCGGTGGTGCCGACCATGGCCCGGCCCTTGAGCGGGTAGATCAGCACGACGCGGCCGTCCTCGTGCTCGAAGAAGATCTCGCGCCCGCCGGTCGCGGCGACGAGCTCGGGGTTGTCGAGCACGATGTGGGAGCCCTTAGTCCCTCCCATGTACGCGGTCGGCTGGCCGAGCGCGTCGTTGGTGAGGTCGGTCCACGGGCCGGAGGCGTTGATGACGACGTCCGCCGTGATCGAGAACTCCTCGCCGGTGACCGTGTCGCGCATCTCGAACCGGCTGCCGTCCCGGCCGATCGCCTCGATGTAGTTCACGGCGCGGCCGCCGGCTCGGACGCCGTCTCCGAGCACGTCGAGGGCGAGCCGCTCCGGGTCGTGCATCGACGCGTCGAAGTAGGTCGCCGTGTACTTGACGCCACTGTTGAGCCTCGGCAGCTCCTCGAGCGAGCGGGTGCGGCCGTGGAAGCGGTGCCAGGGGGTCGCACGACCAGCGGTGGCGAACAGGTCGTACATGACGAGCCCCGCCTTGATGATCAGCGCACCGCGCTCCGCCGGCTTGCCCTGGCGCTTGAAGAGGAACTTCATCGGCGCGTTGAACAGCCCGGACCAGAACGAGTACATCGGGATGGTCGTCTTCAGCGGCTTGACGTAGTGGGGTGCCGTCGCCAGGAGGTCGTTGCGCTCGCGCACCGACTCGTGCACGAGGCGGAACTCGCCGTTCTCGAGGTAGCGGATGCCGCCGTGGACCATGTGGCTCGACGCGCTCGACGCACCCGAGGCGAAGTCGCCCCGCTCGACGAGGACGACGTCGATGCCCTGCAGCGCCAGATCGCGGAATGCGGCGATGCCGTTGATGCCTCCGCCGATGACGAGCACCTGCGCCTTCTCGCCGTCTCGGATCGAGGCGACGGCCCGTTCGCGAGTGCTGACGGAAGAGTGCGCGGTGCTCATGATGCTCCTTCTGAACGTGCAGGATGCGTTCGATCCCCACAACGGGATCAGGTCTAGGCTGGATCCGCCAGGACGGATGCGCAAATCCCTTGCACGAACGTGCAGCACCTGTCGGGAAGGGCGGGCACGAATGGTTCGGATCACCGGTTCGGGTGAGAATGCGGTCACCGCGCGCGCCGACGGACGCAGCGCTCCGCCTGCCGCCGACCCGAAGCTCGAGCGCGCCCTGGCGGCGGCTCAGCTCTACTACATGCAGGACCTGACGATGGAGGCGATCGCCAAGGAGCTGCGGACCTCGCGCTCGTCGGTCTCGCGTCTGATCAGCCACGCGCGCGAGACGGGCCTCGTCGACATCCGGATCCGGTCGCCCCTGGAGCACGGCGCCGGCCTCGAGCAGGAGCTGCGCGAGCGCTACGGCGTCGCCGCCCACGTCGTACCGGTCGGCGAGGGCGTCAGCCAGGTCGACAGGCTCGAGCGCGTCGCCATGACGGCGGCGCGGCTGATCGCGCAGTTCGTCGATTCGAACATGTCGATCGGCGTCGCCTGGGGGTCGACGATCGGGGCCATCAGCAGGCATCTGCCGTCGCGCGACACCCACGGCACCAGGGTGGTGCAGCTCAACGGCGCCGGCAACACGCAGACGAGCGGCATCGAATACGCCAGCGAGATCCTCGACCGCTTCGGGCATGCGTTCCGAGCGGATGTGCAGCAGTTCCCCGTCCCGGCGTTCTTCGACGAGGCCGCCACGAAGGACGCGATGTGGCGCGAGCGCAGCACGCGCCGGATGCTGGCGGCGCAGGACCGCCTCGACATCGCGATCTTCGGGCTCGGCTCACCGTTCGCCGAGGTGCCGAGCCGCGTGTACATCGGCGGCTATCTCGACAGGAGCGACTACCAGAGGCTGCGGGAGGACGGCGCGGTCGGCGACATCGCGACCGTGTTCTTCCGTCAGGACGGCTCCTGGCGAGACCTGGCGATCAACGCCAGGGCGACGGGCCCCGGCCTCGACCGGCTCCGCCGCGTGCCGCGGCGCGTGTGCGCCGTCTCCGGAATGCCGAAGCTGGCTGCGACCGTCGGTGCCCTCCGAGCCGGGGCCGTCACCGACCTCGTGCTCGACGAGGAGCTGGCGCACGGCCTGGTGGCGTGAGCTGCACATCCGTGCAGCGAAGGTGACCAGGCGTGCCGGGGCGCCGTAGCCTGGGGTCATCGCGCTCGTCGCGGCGGGCATCCGGAGGTCGGCTGCCCATGCACTCTCAGGTGACGAAGGAGTTCCCTTGTCGGACAAGCCCACCTATCTCGTCTCGATCGATCAGGGCACGACGTCGACGCGCGCCATCGTCTACGACCGTGCGGCGCGGATCGTCGCGACCGGCCAGCTGGAGCACGAGCAGATCTTCCCGAAGCCCGGATGGGTCGAGCACGACGCGATGGAGATCTGGCGGAACACCCGCGAGGCGATCGGGCAGGCGCTGGCGAAGGCCGAGATCACCCGGCACGACGTCGCAGGCGTCGGGCTGACGAACCAGCGCGAGACCGTGGTCGTGTGGGACGGGGCGACGGGCATCCCGATCCACAACGCGATCGTCTGGCAGGACACACGCACGCAGCCCGAGATCGATCGGCTGGCGGCGGACGGCGGCCTCGACCGCTTCGCCGGCATCACCGGGCTGCCGCTGAACGCCTACTTCTCGGCGTCGAAGATCGCGTGGATCCTCGACAACGTCGACGGCGCCCGCTCGCGCGCCGAGGCGGGCGAGCTGATGTTCGGCACGATCGACACGTGGCTCGTCTGGAACCTCACCGGAGGCGCCCAGGGCGATCCGGTGCACATCACCGATGTCACCAACGCCAGCCGCACGCTGCTGATGGATCTGCGCACGCTCGACTGGTCGCCCGAGATGCTCGAGGCGTTCCGCATTCCCCGCGCGATCCTTCCGGACATCCGGTCGTCCTCCGAGGTGTACGGCCGCGCCAACCCCAGCAGCCTGCTTCGGGAGACGCCCATCGCCGGCATTCTCGGCGACCAGCAGGCAGCGCTGTTCGGCCAGGCGGCGTTCGCGGCGGGAGACACGAAGAACTCCTACGGCACGGGCAACTTCGTCCTGTTCAACACGGGCGAGCAGATCGTGTCGTCGCAGCACGGGCTGATCACCACGGTCGCGTACCGCCTCGGCGACGCGGCGCCGTCGTACGCCCTCGAGGGCTCCATCGCTGTGACCGGATCGCTCATCCAGTGGCTGCGCGACAATCTCGGTCTGATCTCGAGCGCGGCGGAGGTGGAGGAGCTCGCCCGCAGCGTCGACGACAACGGCGACGTGCACATCGTGCCGGCGTTCTCGGGGCTGTTCGCGCCGCGCTGGCGCGCGGACGCCCGCGGCGCGATCGTGGGGCTCACGCGGTTCGCGACGAAGGCGCACTTCGCCAGGGCGGCGCTCGAGGCGGTCGCCTTCCAGTCGCGCGAGGTGATCGACGCGATGAACGCCGACAGCGGCGCGCCGCTCGGCGAGCTGCGCGTCGACGGCGGGATGGTGGGCAACGAGCTGCTGATGCAGTTCCAGGCCGACGTGCTGGGCGTTCCCGTGGTGCGGCCGGTCGTCACCGAGACGACGTCGCTGGGCGCGGCATTTGCGGCGGGCCTCGCGGTGGGCTTCTGGAGCGACCTCGACGAGCTGCGCGCCCTCTGGGCGGAGGACGGCCGCTGGGAGCCTCAGATGGACGAGGACGAGCGCGAGCGGCGGCTGGCGAGGTGGAAGAAGGCCGTCAGCCGCACGCTCGACTGGGTCTGAGCGCTCAGACGGTGGCCTCGGCGCGGCCGAGGCGCCAGTAGCCCATGAACGCGACCGCGCGCCGGTCGATGCCGACCTCTCGCACGAGGTCGCGGCGGACCTGCTTGACGGCCGCCGACTCGCCGGCGACCCACGCGTAGAGCGGGGCGCTCTTCAGCGCGGCGCCGCCCTTGGCGGAGCGAGGCACCTCCCACAGCAGGGTCGTGTCGACGTCGATCTCCTCGACCTCGGCGCCGCGCCCGCCGGGGCACAGCTCGCGGGCGTGAGCGGCCGCGGCGCGCAGCAGGTGCGCGTGGCGCTCGCCGTCGCCGCGGCCGGCGACGTCGACGCGGAAGCCGGGGTGGGCGGGCAGGTACGGCGCATCCCGCTCATCCGGAACCTCGAGGACGACGACGCCCCTCGCGCTCGGGGGGAGCTGCTCGAGCATCACCGCGATCGCGGGGGCGGCGGTCTCGTCGCCGACCAGGAGGTACTGCTCCGTGCGCTCGGGCGGGACGAAGTCGAGGCCGAGGTTCGCGCCGCCGTGGTGGATCGTGGGCGCGGCGAGCATGACTTCGTCGCCGACCCGCGCATCGCGGATCCAGAGCGACGCGGGGCCGGAGACGTCGTGGGCGACCATGTCGACGTCGACCTCGCGCGCGTCGTGACGGACGGCGCGGGTCGTGTAGGTGCGGAACGGGTGGCGCTCCTCCGCGGGCATCTCGCGCCACTGGGAGTACCACTCGCCCTCCGTGGGCATCGTGTCGAGCGAGCCGCCCTCGACGGGGAAGACGACCTTGATGCGCTGGTCGAATCCGGTGTCGCCGTACTCGTGCAGGTCATCGCCCGTGAACGTGAACCGACGGAAGCTCGGAGTCAGATCGGTGATGCGCGCGACGCGGACGCGGAACAGGCGCATCGGTCGGGTGTCGGTGGTGGCCGTCGTGGTCATGAGGGGGCTCCCGTCGGTGTGGGCGTGGTGTGGTGGCGACCGCGGGGCACGACCATCGGTGTGCCGGATTCGGGGTCGGAGATGATGCGCGAGTCGAGTCCGAAGACGTCGCGGATGAGGTCGGCCGTCACGATGTCGGCCGGCGCCCCGCTGGCGACGAGGCGTCCGGACGCCATCGCGAACAGGTGATCGGCGTAGCGGGCCGCCAGGTTGATGTCGTGCAGCACCATGGCGATCGTCGTGCCGCGCTCGCGGTTGAGGTCGGTCAGCAGGTCGAGCACCTCGACCTGGTGAGCGAGGTCGAGGAATGTCGTCGGCTCGTCGAGGAGCAGCACGTCGGTGCCCTGCGCGAGCGCCATCGCGATCCAGACGCGCTGGCGCTGACCGCCCGAGAGCTCGTCGACCGATCGATCGGCGAGCGCCGCAGTGCCCGTGGCGGTGAGGGCCTCCGACACGGCCTCGTCGTCCGCCGCCGTCCACGAGCGGAACAGCTTCTGATGAGGGTGCCGGCCCCGGCCGACGAGGTCGGCGACGGCGATTCCCTCAGGGGCGATCGGCTGCTGCGGCAGCAGCCCGAGCGTGCGGGCGAGCTGCTTGGTGTGGATCGAGGCGACCGGTCGGTCGTCGAGCAGCACGTCGCCCGACTGCGCCGGCAGCAATCGGGCGAGCGTCTTCAGCAGGGTCGATTTGCCCGAGGCGTTCGCGCCGACGATGACGCTGATCCTGCCGGGCGGCAGGGCGAGCGTGACGCCGTCGACGATCGTGACGCTGCCGTAGCCGGAGCGCAGGTCGCGGGTCTCGAGGGTGGGGGTCATGAGGAGCCTCCGAGTCGGCTCGTACGGATGAGGATGAACAGCAGGTACGGTGCGCCGGCGATTCCGGTGATGACGCCGACGGGGAACTTGGTGTCGAATGCGAACTGCCCGAGGAGGTCCGCCGCCAGCACCAGGCAGGCGCCGACGAGAGCGGCGGGGATCGCGAGCGAGCCGCCGGTCCCGACGATCCGTGCGGCGATGGGGCCTGCGAGGAACGCGACGAACGCGATCGGACCGGTCGTCGCCGTCGCGAAGCACGCCAGCGCGACGGCCGCGAGGATGAGCAGCAGCCGCGAGCGGTCGACGCGCACGCCGAGAGCGATCGCCGAGGCGTCGCCGAGCTCTAGTGCGCGCAGATCGCGCGAGAGGAGCATCACGAGCGGAGCGAGCACGACGACGGCGATCGTCAGCGGCCAGAGGTCCTCGAACCGCGATCCGTTGAGGCTGCCCGTCAGCCAGCGCATGGCGACGGAGACGTCCCGCTCGGCGGCGCGCTGGAGCAGGTACGACACCACGGCGTCGAGCATCGCGCCGATGCCGATGCCGATCAGGATGAGCCGCCCGCCCGTCGACTCGCCGCTGCGCGCGGCGAGGTAGATCACGGCGGCGGTGATGAGGCCGGCGGCCAGGGCGAGCGCGGTGGTCATGCCCGTCGAGAGATGCAGGATGACCAGGGAGAGCACCGCGGCCGCGCTCGCGCCGGACGTGATGCCGATCACGTCGGGGCTCGCGAGCGGGTTGCGCAGCATGGTCTGGAACGTCGTGCCCGCCAGCCCGAAAGCGATGCCGGCGAGGGCTCCCGTCAGGGCTCGGGGGATGCGTTGCTTGCCGACCGTGAACGACGCACCGGGCACTTGGTGGCCGGTGATGACGGCGATCACATCGCCGAGCGGGTAGTAGGTGCTGCCGATCATGACCGTCGCGAGGATGAGGACGACCAGCAGCGCGCTCATGACGCCGATGCCGATGGCGCGGCGGCGGCGTCGCCTGCGCCGACCCGAGAGGATCGCGAGCGCGGCCGTTCGGGCGACGGGCGGTGCGACGGCCGACATCACAGCGCTCGCATCCGGGTGCGGCGGGCGATCACGACGAGTACGGGTGCGCCGAGGAACGCCGTGAGAATACCGGCCTCGACCTCGCTCGGAGAGCCGATGACGCGGCCCGCCGTGTCGGCGAGCATGAGCAGCACCGCACCGCCCGCTGCCGACAGCGGGAGGAGCCAGCGCTGATCGGGCCCGGTGAGCATGCGGACGATGTGAGGGATCATCAGTCCGACGAACGCGATCGGACCGCACAGCGCGGTCGTGCCCGCGCACAGTGCGACGCCCGCCAGCGCGGTCACGGCGCGGGTGCGCGCCACGTTGACGCCGAGGCCGACGGCGACGTCGTCGCCGAGCGCCAGGGCGTTCATCCCGGATGACGACGCCAGCGCCACGACGGCGGCGACACCGAGCAGGGGAGCGACCGTGGCCATGGCGCCCCAATCGGCGCCGCCCGTTCCTCCGACCTGCCAGAAGCGGAACTCGTTCATCGCGGCCGCGCGCGGCAGAAGCACCGCGCTGACGAGGGACGACAGCGCGGCCGTCGTCGCCGCGCCGGCGAGCGCGAGCTTGATGGGAGTCGCCCCGCCGGCGCCGACCGAGCCGACGACGTAGACGAATCCGGCGGCGAGCGTGCCGCCGGCGAGCGCGAGTCCGAGGTAGGCGAACGTCGACGAGGCGCCGAGGAAGGCGATGCCGCACACGACGAACAGCGCCGCGCCCGTGTTGACGCCGAGGATGCCTGGATCGGCAATCGGGTTGCGCGTGATCGCCTGCATGATGGCGCCGGAGAGCGCGAGCGCTGCGCCGGCCATCATCGCGAGGACTGTGCGGGGAATGCGCTCCTGCACCGCGATCGCGCCGATGCTCTCGGCCGTCCTGCCGCGCACCCACATCGACAGGCCCTCGCCGATCTCGTCGAGCGAGACGAAGCGGGAGCCGAAGCCGACCGAGAGCGCGAACGCCGCGGCGATGGCGACGACGGCGCACACGACGACGGCCGCGCGCCGGGGAGCTCCCACGGCGCGCGGCCCGTCGTGCAGGGTGTCGGAGGCGGTGCTCACTCGCCGTCGGCGGCCGTTGCTGCCTCGTCGAGCAGGCCGACGTAGTCGTCGAGCATCCACGGGATCGAAAGCGCGGTGGGCGTCACGGCTCCGCTGAACGCATCGCCGTTGCCGACCGTCACGACGGCGCCGTTCTCGACCGCCGGCACGGTGCCCCACAGCTTGTCGTCCTGCAGCGCCTTGACGGTCGCGTCGTCGCCGTATGTCACGATCACGTCGACGTCGCTCAGCTTGTCGGCGTTCTCAGCGGAGATGTCGGCGTAGAAGACGCCGGTGTCGCTCGTGTCGATCGCGACCTGGGGCGCGTCGAAGCCGAGGTCGCCGAGGAACGCGGTGCGCGAGTCGTCGACGCCGTAGACCGAGACCGTCGACAGGTCGCTCGGGGAGACGTAGAAGAACGCAGCGGTCTTGCCCTCGAACGACGTCACGTCGGCGGTGGCGTCTTCGATCTGCGCATCGAGGTCGGCGACGAGCTGCTCGCCCTCCTCGGCGAGGTTCAGGCCCTTCGAGTTGATGAGGATCGAATCGCGCCACGGCGTGTACCAGGGGATGTCGGGGTAGGCGACGGTGGGGGCGATATCGGTGAGGGTGGCGTAGTCCTCCTCGGTGAGACCGGAGTACCCGGCGAGCACGAGGTCGGGCTGCGTGTCGGCGATCGCCGTGAAGTCGGTGCCGTCCGTGGTGTCGAAGATGACCGGCTCGTCCGCGCCGAGCTCCTCGTAGGCGTCGATCGTCCAGTCGTAGATGCCGAGACCGTCGCTCATGTCCCACGACCAGGTCTGGTCGTCGACGCCGACCGGTGCGACGCCGAGGGCGAGCGCGACGTCCTGGTTGCCCCATCCGACCGTGGCGACCCGCTCGGCCTTCTCCGGCACGGTCGTCGTGCCGAGAGCGTGCTCGACGGTCGTGCCGCCGGCGGACGCGTCGGCGTCTGCGTTCGTCGACGAGGCGCACGAGGCGAGCGCGACGGCGGAGACGGCGAGGAGGGAAGCACCGATGAGCGGGCGTGCACGCATGGGATTCAGGGCCTTTCGACAAGGAGGGGGAGCGCCGCACGCACCGCGTGGCAGCGGAACGGGCGCAGAGGATAGGCTCACCTAAAACGAGCGATATTGCAAGCCCGTGCGCCGACGCGCCGCGCGTTCGGCCGATCCGGACCAGCGTGCGCAGCGCGACGCACCGCGAGACGATTCGCCGGATCCCGGCTGGTTCTGGCAGAATAGAGGTTTGGAACGCGGGAACGACCCTCTAATCCTTCCCAGCGAACCTCTCTGAGAGCTTCCGCCGGCGTGCATGACCCCACGCGCGAGGCGAATGGTTCATTCACTTTCGAAAACCACAGGAGAAACGTGGCCGTCAAGATTCGTCTCAAGCGTCTGGGCAAGATCCGTGCGCCCTACTACCGCATCGTCGTCGCCGACTCGCGCAAGAAGCGCGATGGTCGTGTGCTCGAGGAGATCGGCAAGTACCACCCCACCGAGAACCCCTCGTTCATCGAGGTCGACTCGGAGCGTGCGCAGTACTGGCTGAGCGTCGGCGCGCAGCCGACCGACCAGGTGCGCAACATCCTCAAGCTCACGGGCGACTGGGGCACCTACAAGGGTGACAAGGACGCCAAGAGCACCGTTCAGGTCGCCGGCGAGAAGGCAGCCTTCGAGGCCGACTCGGCCAAGAAGTCGGTCATCAAGCCCAAGGTCGAGAAGAAGGCAGAGGAGCCCGCTGAGGCTCCTGCCGAGGCTCCCGCCGAAGAGACCGCAGAGTAATCGCCGTGCTGGCTGCCGCGCTCGAGCACACCGTCAAGGGCATCGTCGATGACCCTGACGCCGTGCGGATCGTATCCTCGACCACGCCCCGCGGCGATGTGCTGGAAGTGCACGTCGCCGAGGGAGACCGCGGTCGCGTGATCGGGCGCGGCGGTCGCACCGCCAAGGCTCTGCGCACCCTCGTGAACGCCCTTGCCGATGGCAAGCGCGTCCGCGTCGACGTCGCCGACGACTGATCGTGGCAGACGAGCGCGCAGCCAAGCCGCAGCTCCGAGTGGGCCGCCTGCTCAAGGCCCACGGCCTCAAGGGCGCCCTCAAGGTCGAGCTGTACACCGATGACCCCGACCGCCGCTTCGTGCCGGGGGCGTCGTTCACCCTTCAGGTTCCCGCCGATTCGAAGTGGCACGGCACGACCGTGACCGTGCGCGAGTTCCGCTGGATGAACAACCATCCGGTCGTCTTCCTCGAGGGAATCGACGACCGCACCGAGGCCGAGAGCCTCGTCCGCGCGATCCTGTGGATCGACCAGGACGCCGCTGAGTCGGAGCCCGAGGACGACGCCTGGTACGACCACCAGCTCGCCGGGCTCGACGTCGTCCGCGACGGCGCGGTCATCGGCAAGGTCTCTCGCATCGACCACCTGCCGTCGCAGGACCTGCTGATCGTCAGGCACAACGGCGAAGAGGTCATGGTGCCGTTCGTCTCCGAGATCGTGCCCGAGGTCGATCTCGCGGGCGGTCGAGTGGTCGTGACCCCGCCCGCCGGCCTGTTCGAGGAGCTGCCGGACGAGCCGGTCGCCGCCCCGGCCCCGGACGAGAAGGCCGACTCTCCCGCGTAAGCTTGTGTGGTGCGCCTGGATGTCATCACGATCTTTCCCGCCTTCTTCGACGTTCTCGACGTCTCGCTGATCGGGAAGGCCCGCGAGCGCGGCCTGATCGACGTTCGCGTGCACGACCTGCGCGACTGGGCGCGGGACCGCCACCGCACCGTCGACGACACCCCGTACGGCGGCGGGGCCGGCATGGTCATGAAGCCCGAGCCGTGGGGCGAGGCGCTCGACCACGCGCTCACCGACGACGCCGTGCTGCTCGTACCGTCGCCGGCGGGGGAGCGGTTCACGCAGCCCCTCGCGCGCGAGCTCGCCGAGGAGAAGCATCTCGTCTTCGCCTGCGGACGGTACGAGGGCATCGACCAGCGGGTCATCGACCACTACTCGGCGCGCGGCCGGGTGCGCCTCGTCAGCCTCGGGGACTACGTGCTCAACGGCGGCGAGGTCGCGGCCATGGCGATGATCGAGGCCGTCACGCGGCTGATCCCCGGCATGGTGGGCAATCCGCAGAGCCTCGTCGAGGAGTCGCACGAGGAGGACGGGCTGCTCGAGTACCCGATCTACACCAAGCCGGCCGAGTGGCGGGGTCTCGAGGTGCCGCCCGTTCTGCTCAGCGGCAACCACGGTGCGGTCGATGCGTGGCGGCACGACCAGGCGCTCGAGCGCACGCGCGCCCACCGGCCCGATCTGCTTCCCGGCCAGTAGCGCGGGGAGACCCGTGGTGGGGTATGCTGGAGTGCTCGGCGCGATCCGAGCGAGTTCCGCTCAGGCGGTGACAACTCAACAGTGTGGGAGGTTCCCTTCTGACGAAGGATCCACGGGGCTGATCGGTTTCGACAGCGCCTGCTGATCTGACAGAAGCGGGCCGAGGATGCAGGGTTATCTCGTTAACGCTCCCTGCGAAACTATAAGTGCCAACGCTAACGCTAAGCGCACTGACTTCGCCCTCGCTGCGTAAGCGAGCTCGAGTCCGTCAGCCCGTGGTCGACCCCGACACGGTCCCTGGCGCCATCTAAGGGGTCTTGCTGCGCGACGGAGCCGTGACGTCGCGCGGGACTTTTCCGCGGCTGGGCTCGTCGACCTATGTGTCTGTGCTGAAGGTCGGAGCCGAGCAGAACGTCTCCACAGAATGCGCCCGGAGAAACTTCAGTGAACCAGCGTTGGACCGGGGTTCGATTCCCCGCAGCTCCACTGCCTCCCACATGCGACGAAGCCCCCGACCTCGGTCGGGGGCTTCGTCGTCTCTGCGGGCGCTATCTCGGCCAGCGGATGACGTCGAGGCCCGCCTTGGTGTCGGAGAACGACACCCAGCCGTCGCCGAACGCATAGGTGAATCCGTAGCCCTCGTCGTCGGTCTGGAAGGCCGTCTCCGGATCCTCCGTCAGCAGCACCCGGGAGTCCTCCTCCTCGCGGATCCAACCCTCGTCGGCCAGCGCGGTCTGCAGCTCCTCCGACTGGTCGGCGTCGACGGGCGCCCAGGCGTAGAGCTGCATCGCGTCGCCGCCGCCCGAGGGGTCGCCCCACTTGCACTGGATGCCGTCATCCAGCGTGATCTCGCCGACGACGAACGGCTCCTCGCGCGCTTCCCAGCCGAGATCTGCCAGGTCCTCGGAGAGCCCGGGCGTGAGGAGGGTGTCGCACGCGAGCTCCGCGGCCTCGGTCGTCTCCGTGGGCTCGGGGTCGCCCGCGGCGCAGCCCGCCAGGGCGGCGACGGCCGACAGCAGAGCCGCAGAAGCGAGCGCTGCGCGGGCGGCGGCGGAGGTCATGCGCCGGCTGCCCCGTCGTGGAGCACGCGGAGGAACTCCTCGTGCAGGATGCCGTTGCTGGCGATCGCCGAGCCGGTGGTGAGCGAGTCGGCGCCCTCGAGCGACGTAAAGGATCCGCCCGCCTCCCGCACGATCGCGGCGGCGGCGGCGACGTCGTACTCCTTGACGTCGAACTCGCCGACGAACTCGAGCCGGCCCTCCGCCAGGAGCATGTACGACCAGACATCGCCGTACGCGCGGTCCCGCCAGACCAGCGACTGCAGGGCGAGCAGCGCGTCGAGCTGCCCTGCGTCGCGCCACTGGCCGATGCTCTGGAAGCTGATGGAGGCGCTGTCGAGGTCGGATACGTCGGATACGCCGATGCGAGCGGGCTCCTCGCCCGACGCGCTGGTCCAGGCGCCGAGGCCGTCCGCCGCCCACCATCGCCGTCCGAACGCCGGCATGCTGACGACGCCGGCGCGCACGACGCCGTCGATCTCGAGCGCGATCATGGTGCCCCAGGCCGGCACGCCTCGCATGTAGTTCGCCGTGCCGTCGATCGGGTCGATGATCCAGCGCCTCGCGGCCGCGTCGCTCGCGCCGAACTCCTCGCCGAAGATCGCGTCGCCCGGACGCTCGGCGCCGATCAGGGCGCGGATGGCGCGCTCGGTGGCGAGGTCGGCCTCTGTGACGTGGGTGCGATCGGCCTTGAGGCGGATGTCGAGTCCCGCGGCGTCGAAGCGCGGCAGCGACTCGGCGTCGGCCGCGTCGGCGAGACGCAGAGCGAGGGCGAGGTCGTCTTCCAGAGCGAGCGGCATGGGCCAAGGCTATCGCGGGCGGGCATGCGCGAGCTGAGGCGGGCGCCGAGACGCGAAGACGATCATCCGCTGGGCGATGGAGGGGGAGGCGCGATAGCGTGGGCGCATGGGCATGAGCAAGTACGTGACGGGCACGGGCATCATCGGCGTGCTGATCTCGGGCATCTCTCTGGTGCGCGGCTCCGACGAGCAGCGGTTCACCTGGCGCGTCGCGCTGTCGTGGATCAGCTGGGCGCTGACGCTGGCACTCGCGATCGGCATGATCCTCGACATCCGCAAGGCATCTCGCGGCGACGAGGTCCCGGAGGATTCGCCGGTGGCTGGGCACGAGCACAAGTACCGCCGCGCCGACGCGTAGCCCGAACGCGCAGCGCTGGCGCGGTTCTCAGCGGTCTCTCGAACACGCCGGGATCCGGCCCCGATTCGCGCGTCGGGGGACGCTCGTGTAATGTTGTCTCTCGGTTCGGAAAGCGAAAATCTTGTCCGAGACCATGCGCCTCTAGCTCAATCGGCAGAGCAATTGACTCTTAATCAATGGGTTCAGGGTTCAAGTCCCTGGGGGCGCACCACGACGAAAGGCCCCCGATCTTCGGATCGGGGGCCTTTCGTGCATCCGGCGCCGGGGCGCGCGCCCGTGGCCGGGGCCGTCGGGCACGATACGCTGGCCGCATCGGGCGGCAGCCGTCGCCGAAGGAGGCCGTCATGGTGCAGTCAGAGCTGGTGATCGTCGCGAACCGCCTGCCGGTCGATCGCGTAACAGACAAGAACGGCGAGCAGTCGTGGCAGCGCTCGCCCGGCGGTCTCGTCACCGCACTCGAGCAGGTGCTCGCGAAGAGGGACGCCGCGTGGGTGGGCTGGCCAGGCAAGGCCGACCTCATGGTCGATCCCTTCGAGTTCGACGGCAACCAGCTCGTGCCGGTGCGCCTGTCGGCCGACAACCTCGAGAACTACTACGAGGGCTTCTCGAACGGCACCATCTGGCCGCTCTACCACGACGTGATCGCCACGCCGATCTACCGGCGCAGCTGGTGGGACGCGTACGTGAGGGTGAACCGCCGATTCGCCGACGCGGCCGCCTCCGTGGCCGCTCCCGGCGCCCTCGTGTGGGTGCAGGACTATCAGCTGCAGCTGGTGCCGAAGATGCTGCGCGAGCTGCGGCCCGACCTCACGATCGGCTACTTCCATCACATTCCGTTCCCGGCATACGGGCTGTTCGCTCAGCTCCCGTGGCGCGCCGAGGTGCTCGAAGGACTGCTCGGCGCCGATGTGCTCGGCTTCCAGCGCACGGCGGACGCCGGCAACTTCCAGCGCTCGGTGCGGCGGGTGTTCAAACATGCGACGAAGGCGAACCGGATCGAGGTGCCGGAGGCCGACGGGTCGACGCGCTCGGTGCTCGCGGCGGCGTTCCCGATCTCGATCGATGCCGACACGTTCGTCGATATGGCGAGCCGACCGGACGTGATCGCGCGCTCTGTGGAGATCCGCGAGCAGCTGGGCAGTCCGTCGAAGATCCTGCTCGGCGTCGACCGGCTCGACTACACGAAGGGCATCCGCCACCGGCTGAAGGCGTTCGGCGAGATGCTCGAGGACGGCACCGTCAAGGTGGGGGAGGTGACGCTCGTCCAAGTGGCGAGTCCGTCGAGGCCCGGCGTCGAGGCGTACCAGGAGCTGCGAGACGAGATCGAACTCACGGTCGGGCGCATCACGGGCGACTACGACACCATGCATCACACCGCCATCCGGTACCTGCATCAGGGCTTCCCCCGCGAGGAGATGGTGGCGCTGTACCTCGCGGCCGACGTGCTGCTCATCACCGCGCTGCGCGACGGCATGAACCTCGTCGCGAAGGAGTACGTCGCCGTGCGCACCGATCAGCGGGGCGTGCTCGTGCTGAGCGAGTTCGCCGGGGCCGCGGACGAGCTCGGATCCGCGCTGATGATCAACCCCCACGACATCGGCGGCATGAAGGCGGCGATCAAACGCGCGATCGACATGCCGGCGGCGGAGCAGGCCCGGCGCATGCGCTCGATGCGGCGCAAGGTCCTCGAGAACGATGTGGAGCGTTGGGGCGAGAAGTTCATGGCGGCCGTCGAGGTCATCCGGGCGGAGCGCGCCGCCGCCAGGAAGGACGGCAGCGATGACTGAGCCCGCGGTCGACGCCGACTCGGCGGAGCACGCGATCGCCCGCATCGCGGCGGCGCCTCGCCTGCTCGTCGCGCTCGACTTCGACGGGACGCTCGCCCCGCTGCAGGACGAGCCGATGCGCTCGCGGGCGATCCCCGAGGCGGTCGCGGCGATCGCCCGGCTGGTCGCGCTGCCCGAGACGACCGTCGCGCTGGTCTCCGGTCGCACGATCGCCGACCTCCGTGTGATCGCCGAACACGAAGACGAGTCGCCCGTCTGGCTGGTCGGCTCGCACGGCGTCGAGCACTGGCGCCCCCTCGGTATCGAGGCGTCGGATGACGGCGCGGACGATGCCGAGCAGCGAGCGCTCTCTGAGCGCCTGCGTGTGGAGGCGAAGCGCATCGTCGCCGGGGCCGAGGGTGCATGGATCGAGGACAAGGCTGTGGGGTTCGGAGTGCACACCCGGCTGACCCCGCCCGCGCTCGCGCCCGGCGTACACGACGCCGTCGCGGCGCTCGTGGCCCGAGAGGCGCCCGATTGGCGCGCGCGCACGGGGAACAACCTCACCGAGTACACGTGGCGGCACGAGGGCAAGGACGCGGCGGTAGCGCGGCTGCGCGAGGAGACCGGAGCGACCGCCGTGCTGTTCGCCGGAGACGACGTCACCGACGAGGACGCACTGGCGACACTGGGCCCGGCGGACCTCGGTGTCCGCGTCGGCGAGGGGGAGACCAGCGCGAGCGTGCGCGTCGCCGATGCCCGGGAGTTCGCACGCCTGCTCGACCGGCTCGCCGACGCGCGCGCCGCGCGGGTGTGACGGCGCGAGCCCGACCCCGAACGTCCTAGACTCGGAGGCATGAGCGTCGTTGCGTCTGCGGCCCCCGCACCGGGGTTCGGCGCGGCCGTTCGGCGGCGCGGTCGCGATGCATTACGCTTGAGGCACGGTCGTTCCGCTGGCGGCACAACTTGCCGGCGCGACCTGCTTGCATCCGGGGCCCGCACGTCGGCCCCGCTGCGCGATGGTGATCTGATCAGGGTCGATATCGCTGCTCGCACTCCCGAATCACGCGTCGGTGAGACCGAGCTCGAATCCAGGGCGCTCCACGGCGGAGCCCCAGCCCAGCGCTACACGCGCATCGCCACGGCGAAGCTCTCCAGGCTCGTGCGCCCCGTCTCAGAGGGTGCGATGACCGGCTGATCCGCACGCCAGCATCATGCCGTCGTCGTGCTCGTCGCGACCGCCACCTGCCACGTACTCAGATCGAGGAAAGACATATGTCACCTGATTCCGCTCAGGCCGTTCCGCGGCCGCCCGCACGCACCTCCGGTCAGGCGCCCGTGCTCACCGGCGCGGAGGCCGTCGTCCGCTCGCTCGAGCTGCTCGGCGCCGATGACGTCTTCGGACTGCCCGGCGGCGCCATCCTGCCCGCATACGACGCGCTGATGGGCGCGAACTCCCTCCGCCACATCCTCGTGCGCCACGAGCAGGGCGCCGGCCACGCGGCCGAGGGCTACGCCAGCGCGAGCGGGAGGGTCGGCGTCGCGATCGCGACCTCCGGCCCGGGCGCGACGAACCTCGTCACGGCCATCGCCGACGCCTACATGGACTCCGTGCCGATGGTCGCGATCACCGGTCAGGTGTTCTCGACGCTGATGGGCACCGACGCGTTCCAGGAGGCCGACATCGTCGGCATCACGATGCCGATCACGAAGCACTCCTTCCTGATCAAGCGCGCCGAGGACATCCCCGGCGCGATCGCCGCGGCGTTCGAGATCGCCTCGACCGGCCGCCCCGGTCCCGTGCTCGTCGACATCACGAAGGACGCCCAGCAGGCCGAGGCGCCGTTCGTCTGGCCTCCCCGCTACGACCTGCCCGGCTACCGCCCCGTCACGAAGGCGCACGGCAAGCAGATCCAGGCGGCGGCGCAGCTGCTCACCGAGGCGCGCAAGCCCGTGCTGTATGTCGGCGGCGGCGTGATCCGCGCCGGTGCGGCCGAGGAGCTCAAGACCTTCGCCGAGACCAGCGGTGCTCCCGTCGTGACCACGCTGATGGCGCGCGGTGCGTTCCCCGACTCGCACGAGCAGCACCTCGGCATGCCGGGCATGCACGGCGCGGTTCCCGCCGTGCTGGCGCTGCAGGAGGCCGACCTCATCGTCGCCCTCGGCGCGCGGTTCGACGACCGCGTCACCGGCAAGGTGAAGCTGTTCGCGCCGAACGCGAAGATCGTCCACGTCGACATCGACCCCGCCGAGATCTCGAAGATCCGCACGGCCGACGTCCCGATCGTCGGCGACCTCAAGGACGTCCTGGTCGACCTCGACGCCGCGCTGCGCGGCACAGGGCAGCCCGAGATCGACGAGTGGTGGGCGTACCTCAGCGGCCTGCGCGATCAGTACCCGCTCGGCTACACGCCGACGACCGACGGCCTGCTCGCCCCGCAGCACGTCATCCAGCGCATCGGGGAGATCACCGGGCCGGAGGGCGTGTACGTCGCCGGCGTCGGCCAGCACCAGATGTGGACCGCGCAGTTCATCAAGTACGAGCGCCCCAATTCGTTCCTGAACTCGGGCGGCGCCGGCACGATGGGCTACTCCGTCCCCGCGGCGATGGGCGCGAAGGTCGCCCAGCCCGACCGCCCCGTGTGGGCGATCGACGGCGACGGCTGCTTCCAGATGACCAACCAGGAACTGGCCACCTGCGCGCTGAACAACATCCCGATCAAGGTCGCGGTGATCAACAACTCGTCGCTCGGCATGGTGCGGCAGTGGCAGACCCTGTTCTACGACGGCCGCTACTCGAACACCGACCTCAACACGGGTCACAACTCGGTGCGCATCCCCGACTTCGTCAAGCTCGCGGAGGCCTACGGGTGCCTGGCCATCCGGGTCGAGAAGGAAGAGGAGATCGACGCGGCCATCACGCTCGCACTCGAGACGAACGACCGCCCCGTCGTGATCGACTTCGTGGTGAGCGCGGACGCCATGGTGTGGCCGATGGTGCCGCAGGGCGTCAGCAACAGCTACGTGCAGTACGCACGCGATCACGCGCCGGCGTTCAGCGAGGAGGACTGACCCATGTCGACACACGTTCTGAGCCTCCTCGTCGAGGACACCCCCGGTCTGCTCACCCGCGTCGCCGGGCTGTTCGCCCGCCGCGGCTTCAACATCAACTCGCTCGCCGTCGGCGTGACCGAGGTGCCCGGCCTGTCGCGCATCACCGTCGTCGTCGACGTCGACGCGCTCCCACTCGAGCAGGTGACCAAGCAGCTCAACAAGCTGGTCAACGTGCTCAAGATCGTTGAGCTCGACGCCGAGCAGTCGGTGCAGCGCGAGCACATGCTCGTCAAGGTGCGCGCCGACAACCAGAGCCGGTCCAACGTGATCGAGGTCGTGAACCTCTTCCGCGCCCGCATCGTCGACTACGCCGCTGACGCGGTCGTGATCGAGGTCACGGGCGACCGCGGCAAGGTGCAGGCCTTCCTCAAGGCCGTCGAGCCGTTCGGCATCAAGGAGCTCGCCCAGTCGGGTCTGCTCGCCCTCGGCCGCGGCGGAAAGTCGATCACCGAGCGCGTGCGCGCTGGAGCATAAACCCCCTATGAGAACCTGGGAGGGTCATCCGGATGCCCCTCCCGCACCCACCCAAGACACCCGTCATCAATTCAAGGAGAACAATGGCTGACATCCTGTACGACGCCGACGCCGACCTGTCGATCATCCAGAGCAAGAAGGTCGCGGTCGTCGGCTACGGCTCGCAGGGCCACGCCCACGCGCAGAACCTGCGCGACTCCGGCGTCGAGGTCGTCATCGCGCTCAAGGAGGGCTCGAAGTCGACCCAGAAGGCTCAGGACGACGGCTTCGAGGTCAAGACCGTCGCCGACGCCACATCGTGGGCAGACGTCATCATGATCCTGGCGCCCGACCAGCACCAGCGCTCGATCTACTCGGACGGCATTGCGCCGAACCTGACCGCCGGCAAGGCGCTCGCGTTCGCGCACGGCTTCAACATCCGCTTCGACCTGATCCAGGCCCCGAGCGACGTCGACGTCATCCTGATCGCCCCGAAGGCTCCCGGCCACACGGTGCGCCGCGAGTTCGTCGCCGGCCGCGGCATCCCCGACATCATCGGTGTCGAGAACGACGCGTCGGGTCAGGCCTGGGCGCTCGCGCTGTCGTACGCGGCTGCGATCGGCGGCACCCGTGCCGGCGTCATCAAGACCAGCTTCACCGAGGAGACCGAGACCGACCTGTTCGGCGAGCAGGCTGTGCTCTGCGGCGGCATGAGCCACCTCGTGCAGACCGGCTTCGAGGTCCTCACCGAGGCCGGCTACCAGCCCCAGATCGCCTACTTCGAGGTGCTGCACGAGCTCAAGCTCATCGTCGACCTGATGTGGGAGGGCGGCATCGCCAAGCAGCGCTGGTCGATCTCCGACACCGCTGAGTTCGGCGACTACGTCTCGGGCCCGCGCGTCATCGACGCCGGCACCAAGGAGCGCATGCAGGAGGTGCTCGCCGACATCCAGTCGGGTGCCTTCGCCAAGCGCTTCATCGACGACCAGGACGCCGGTGCGCCCGAGTTCAACGCGCTCCGCGAGAAGGAAGAGGGCCACCCGATCGAGAAGACCGGTCGCGAGCTGCGCGCCCTCTTCTCGTGGCAGGGCGGCGACGACGACTACGTCGAGGGCACCGCTGCGCGGTGAGATTTCTTGAGCCGCAAGGCGGCTCAAGAAGTCTCTGACGACATGGCGCGCTCCGCGCGCGGCGGCGCGTAGCGCCGCACCGGGAGGGGATCTGCACCGCGGAAGGCGGTGCAGATCCCCTCCCGTCGTCTGTGGGACAGTTCGATTCCGCGCCCGCCGCTCCCGCCATCCGGTGCCGGAATTGCCGACGAATCGGGCGGGACGGGGAAAATTTCAGGCGCGGCAGAATAACGTGGGGGAATGGCATCTGAAGATTCGACCGACGCTCCCCTCGAGGCAGAGGTCGACGCGACCCCCGGCTTCCCCGATCTGGGGCTCGGCGATGCCGTACTCCGCGCCGTGAAGGACCTCGGCTACGAGACGCCGTCGGCCATTCAGGCGCAGACGATCCCGCTGCTGCTCGGCGGCCGCGACGTGCTCGGCGTCGCTCAGACCGGCACGGGGAAGACGGCGGCGTTCGCGCTGCCGATCCTCGACCAGATCGACACGCACGCGAAGATCCCGCAGGCGCTCGTGCTGGCGCCGACCCGCGAGCTCGCCCTGCAGGTGTGCGAGGCGTTCGAGAGCTACGCCGCTCGGATCAAGGGCGTGCACGTGCTGCCCGTCTACGGCGGCCAGGGCTACGGCACCCAGCTGTCGGCGCTGCGCCGCGGCGTGAACATCGTCGTCGGAACGCCCGGTCGCATCATGGACCACCTCGACAAGGGCACCCTCGATCTCTCCGACCTGAAGTACCTCGTGCTCGACGAGGCCGACGAGATGCTGAAGATGGGCTTCGCAGAGGACGTCGAGACGATTCTCGCCGACACCCCGGCCGAGAAGCAGGTCGCGCTGTTCTCCGCGACGATGCCCGCGCAGATCCGCCGCATCTCGCAGACGCACCTGAACGACCCGGCTGAGATCACGGTCAAGGCCAAGACGACGACGTCGGCGAACATCACCCAGCGCTACCTGATGGTCTCGTTCTCGCAGAAGATCGATGCCCTCACCCGCATCCTGGAGGTCGAGAACTTCGACGGGATGATCGTGTTCGTCCGCACGAAGAGCGACACCGAGATGCTCGCCGAGAAGCTGCGCGCCCGCGGCTACACCGCCGCGGCGATCAGCGGCGACGTCGCTCAGGCGCAGCGCGAGAAGACGGTCGGTCAGCTGAAGTCGGGCAAGCTCGACATCCTCGTCGCCACCGATGTCGCCGCGCGCGGACTCGACGTCGAGCGCATCACGCACGTCGTGAACTTCGACCTGCCGATCGACACCGAGTCGTACGTGCACCGCATCGGACGCACGGGCCGCGCCGGCCGCACGGGCGACGCGATCAGCTTCGCAACCCCGCGTCAGCGCCGACTGATCTCGTCGATCGAGCGGGCGACGCGCCAGCCGCTGACCGAGATGACGATCCCCACGGCGGAGGACGTCAACGTCACGCGCCTCAGCCGCTTCGACGACGCCATCACGACGGCGCTGGAGGACACCGAGCGGCTCGCCGAGTTCCGCGACATCGTCAACCACTACGTCGCGCACCACGACGTGATCGAGTCCGACGTGGCCGCAGCCCTCGCGCTGGTCTCGCAGGGCGACTCGCCGCTGCTGCTTCCGCCCGACCCGCCCAAGCGCGAGCGCCCCGCGCGCGAGTCCCGCGAGGACCGCGGGCCCCGCGAGCCGCGCGGCGAACGAGGCGACCTGCAGCCGTACCGCATCGAGGTGGGCCGCCGTCAGCGCGTGGAACCGCGTCAGATCGTCGGTGCGCTGGCCAACGAGGGCGGTCTTCGCCGCGACGACTTCGGCCGCATCGACATCCGGCCCGACTTCTCGGTCGTCGAGCTGCCCGCCGACCTCCCGCAGAGCGTGATCGACAACCTCGCCGACACCCGCATCTCCGGTCAGCTCATTCAGCTGAAGCCCGACTCGCGCCCCTTCCGCTCGACGGGTGGTCCGCGCGGCGGCAGGAGCGGCGGCTTCGGCGACCGCAATGACCGCGGTTCGTACCGCGATCGGAACGACCGGGGTTCGTACCGCGACCGCGACGACCGCGGGTCCTCCCGCGACCGGAACGACCGCGGCTCGTACCGCGACCGCAATGACCGCGGCTCGTACCGCGACCGCGACGACCGCGGAAGCCGCGACTCGCGTCCGCCGCGCAAGCCGCGCCACTGATCCGCGGGACGCGCATCGACTGACGCCGAAGGGCGCACGCAGCCGCGTGCGCCCTTCGGCGCGCCAGCGCCCGCTCCGTCCGGGCAGGACTAAGGTCGGCGGGTATGGATGACAAGACGGCCGTGGAGCTGCGAGACCTGCTCGCGGAGCGCCGCGAGGCGGTTCTCGAGCGCGAGCGCGCGGGTGACGAGGCGCTGGCGATGATGGCCGATGCGCGCGGCTTCGCCGACGCGGACGACGAGCACGATCCGGAGGGAGCGACGCTGTCGCAGGAGTGGTCGCGCGTCGCCGGCCTCGGGGCGGAGGCCCAGCGCGAGCTGCGCGAGATCGACCAGGCGCTCTCGCGTGTCGACGCCGGCACCTACGGGATCTGCGAGTCGTGCGGCAGACGCATTCCCGTCGGCCGCCTCCGCATCAGGCCCATGGCGGCGCGCTGCGTCGACTGCGCGGCGTAGCTCAGGCCCGCAGGACGGCGTCGCGCAGCACCCGTGCGTGGTTGATCTGCGGGTCGCGCGCGCCGTACAGCAGCGTCACGCGCGCGTGCTCGGCCAGCAGCTCCCGCAGATGCGCCAGCGCGTCGCCCTCGTCGAGCTCGGCCTCGTAGCGCTCGGCGAACTCGTCCATGCGCTCGGGGTCGTGGTTCCACCACGTGCGGAGGTCGGCCGACGGCGCGGCGCTCTTCAGCCACTCGTCGAGGTGCGAGCGCTCCTTCGACATTCCCCGCGGCCAGAGCCGGTCCACCAGCACGCGGAAGCCGTCGTCATCCGCCGCCTCGTCGTACACGCGCTTGACCACCAGCTCGCCCATGGCCCCGATGGTACGCCGCGCCGGGTCTGGGCGCCCGGCGCCGATCAGATGCCGGGGGCGAGCACGCGCTCCGGCGGCGGACCGACCACGTGCAGGTCGAGGTCGGGGTTGGCCTGGATGCCCTGGAACACGGCGGACGGATCGATGAGCCCCTCGGTGTACACCTTGTCGTCTGTGGGCGTCGATGTGACGTCGAAGAACGGCTCGAAGACTCCGGTGGTGAGGATTCCGAGCATGCGCGTGCCGTGGGCGGCGATCGCGAAGCTGTGGATCGTGCCGGCAGGAGCGTGCAGGAAATCGCCCTCCGTGAGCAGGATCTCCTCGCCGTTGACCCACAGCCACACCCGGCCCGCCGCGCAGAAGAAGTTCTCGGTGTGAAGGGCGTGGAAGTGCCGGATGATGTAGGGCTGCGGGGCCGCGAAAGTGTCGACGGCGAAGTACCGGCCGTCGGTGTTGGCGGGGCGCACGGCGTGGACGTTGATCGTGTCGGGCCAGGCGCGGTGCTCGCCCTCGAGGCTGCGCAGCACGTAGGGCTCGACGCCGGCGGGGCGCTCGTCGTCCCACGTTCCGTCGGGCGAGATCGCCGGCCTCTCGAGGAGCGAGGCGTCTGCGGGCAGCACGACCGGGCTCGAGACGCCGGATGCGGAGTACATGTGCCTGCGGGTTGCGGCGCCCGATGCCGCGATGGCGTCGAGCGCTCCGCCCGGTGCCGAGTACATCAGCAGCTTCGTGGCCTCGGCGAGGAATCGGTAGCCGAACGGCGTGCCCGGCGGCACCGTCACCGAGTCGCCGCGGGTGAGCACGCGCGAGCGGTCGGCGAGCCAGATCTGCACCTGGCCGCTGAAGACGAAGAACGTGCGATGCGCCGACGGCAGGGCGTGGAACGGCAGCTCAGCGCCGCGGCGGCCTGTGACGAACGCGGCGTCGAAGTCGCCGCCCGTATCGGCGGTGCGGGCCACGATCGTCCAGAGCTGGCCGTCCGACGCGTAGCTGTCGCCCTCGCCGCTGGCGAGCGCGTACGGCACGGGCTCGCCCGGCAGGCGCCCTCTGATCAGCCGGCGCTCATGGATCTCGTCTGGGGTGTACGCGGACACGGTGTCTCCTCGGTCTGGTGCGGATGGGGCTGCGCTCAGGCGGCGATGCCGAGCGCGGTGCGGAAGAAGCGGTGGATCGTGTCGAAGCCGAAGAGCGCGTCCCGCTCGTCGCCGTCGGCCGTGCGCGCGCGGGCGGCGGCGGTGCCCTCTCGCTCGAGGCGGCCGTCGTCCATCACCGCGCTGAGCCCGGCCTCCATGCGGCCGCCCGGGTTGAGGAACCCGTGCTTGTAGCCGTCGAGGAGGAAGAGCTCGCTCGCGCCGCCGGCGGCGACCAGGGCCTCGTGCAGCATCTCGCTGTTCGCAGCGCCGACCGCAGGGTCCGAGGTGCCGTGGGCGATGAGGAACGGGGGGAGCTCGCCGGCCGCACCGATGTGCGTGAGCGGGCTGGCCGAGCGCGCGAGAGGCTGGTGCAGCCGCGGCGGGCCGCCGAGCAGGCGCGATTCGGGGAAGCCGGCCGGGTCGGCATCGGGGCGGAAAGCGAGCGCATCGCGCACGCATCGCTCGAGATCGACCGGGGGATAGGCGGCCATGACCGCCTGCACGGACAGGTCGTCCGTCGTCGCGGCGGCGCCGACATCGTTGCCCGGCCACGCGGAGATGTGGGCCGTGACGCCCGCGAGCGCGGCGAGATGGGCGCCGGCCGACGAACCCCAGAGGCCGACGCGGTCGGCGTCGATGCCCAGATCCGCCGCGTTCGCGCGGAGGTGGCGGACGGCATCCCGCACGTCGACGATCTGCGCGGGGAAGAGCGCCTCGCCCGACAGCCGGTACTCGATGCTCGCTATTGCGGCGCCGATGGCCTCGGCGTGAGACGCGAGGTCGGGGGCGAGCGAGCGATCGCCCGTGAACCATCCTCCGCCGTGCAGCCACACGATCACGGGGACGGGAGCCTCGATCGCCGGGCGGTACAGGTCGAGCAGGAGCTCGCCGGTGGGGCGGGAGGCGAACGCGACGTCGCGTGTCGTGCGGGGGAGCATCTGTTCATTCTGCGCGGAGGGGGAGCCGGCGGCCAGCTGCCGGCGAACCGAAGTTCCGCACCATCGTTCGGTCAGGCCGAATGATGGCAGGATTGCTCGGGATGGACGTCACACTTCTGCAGCTCCGGTACTTCCTCGCGGTCGCTCGCGAGCGGCACTTCGCGCGCGCCGCCGCGTCGCTGCGGGTGAGTCCGTCGACCCTCAGCGAGCAGATCGCGGCGTTCGAGCGCGCCGCGGGGCGGCGGCTGTTCGAGCGGACGTCGCGATCGGTGGCGCTCACGGCCGACGGCGAGGAACTGGTTCCGCTCGCCGAGCGCGCCGTGTCCGCTGCGGCGGATGTCGAGCACTGGGCGCACGGGAGGCCGCGCGTCGAGCTCGTCGTCGGGATGATGGCATCGAGTACTTCCCTGCGCCGGATCCTCACCGCGGCGTCGACCGAGCTCGAAGGCGTCGATCTGCGCGTACGGCCCGTGGGGTTCACGGGAGGCGTGCCCGCCGTTCGTGCGCGGGAGGTCGACTGCGCGATCGTGTCGACCGTTTCCTCGGCGGAGCCGCCCCGCGGCATCCGCTCCGTCGATCTGTGGACGGAGGGTCTCGTGGTCGGAGTCCCGTCAGGGCACGCGCTCGCGCAGCGCGACGCCGTCGCGCCCCGAGAGCTGTGGGGCGAGACGCTGATCGCGCCCGCCGTCGTCGGGGGAGAGCGCGAGGAGGAGCCGGCGTGGGGCGACTGGTACCGCGGGATCGACCCGGAGCTTCCTCTGCGGTGCCCGATGTCGCGCGCCGTGACGAGCGTGGATGAGACCGTCGAGCTGGTCGCCGCCGGCATGGGGCTGAACATCCTCGGTGCGTCGGCGAGGGACCTGTACGCGCGGCCGGGCGTCGCCCTCGTGCCGCTGCGGACCGATGCGCTCGCCCGCACGGTGCTGCTGAGCCGCGCCGAGGCGCCTTCGCCGGCGCTGGCGGCGTTCGAGGCGCTCGCGCGCCGCGTGTCTGCCGCGGACTGACGCGGGAGCGAGCGCGGACGAACGAAGAGGCCCCGCGGCGATCGCGGGGGGCCTTCGCCTGCGCTGCGGGCTACGCCCGCAGCACCGCCACCTCGCGCGGGGCGAGCGTGTGCGAGCCGAGCACCGGCGTGCCGCCGAGCGCGTCGATCGCGACTTCCTCGTCCGTCCGGTTGATCACGAACCGGAAGCGGCCGCTCTCGCCGGCACGGGACGTGACCTCGACCTTGCCGCGCAGCGGGGCCGGCAGCTCGGATTCGACGCCGGCGCCCTCCAGGAGCGCGGGGAGCACGCGCTCGATGCCGGCGATGCCGAGGCGCGTTGACACGTACGACGCCGACCCGTCGCCGACGGCGCGCCGCGTGACGGCCGGCGTGCCGTCGAGCTCGTCGTCGACGTAGCGCACGAGCACCTCGACCTCGGGGGAGACCACGTCGACCGGCTCGCTCCACAGGGTGCCGGTGCCGCCGTCGTCCAGCCCGATCGTCTCGCCCTCGTAGAGCGGGCGGAACTCCTCGACGCGCACGCCGAGCAGGTCGCGCAGCGCGCCGGGGTACCCGCCGAGCCACACGCGGTCGTCGCGGTCGACGATGCCGGAGAAGTACGTCGTGACGAGGTGCCCGCCGCCAGACACGAACGCCTCGAGCCGCGAGCGCAGATCATCCGGAACGCAGTAGAGCACCGGCGCGATCACCATGCGGTAGCCGTCGAGCGGGGCGTCGCTGGTGACGATGTCGGTGCGCACCCCGAGATCGACGAGCGCCGTCCACCAGTCCTGCGCCTCGCGGCGGTAGCGGAGCAGCTCCGTCGGGTGGGAGTCGAGCTGCGAGCCCCACCATGAGTCCCAGTCGAACACGATGGCGACGTCGGCGCGGTCGCGGTCGCTGCCGGTGACGTCGGCGAGCTCGGAGAGCATGCCGCCCAGCTTCACGACGTCGCGGTAGACGCGCGAGTCCTCGCCCGCGTGGGGCACCATCGACGAGTGGTACTTCTCGGCGCCCGCCTGCGACTGCCGCCACTGGAAGTAGCAGACGCCGTCCGCGCCGTGCGCGACGTGCGTGAGCGAGTCGCGGATGAGCTCGCCAGGCCGCTTCGGCCGATTCACCGGCTGCCAGTTCACCGCGCTGGTGGAGTGCTCCATCAGCATCCACGGCCGCCCCTGCGCCACCGCGCTCGTGAGGGCGGCGGAGAAGGCGAGCTCGTCCAGATCCTGGGTGACGTAGTGGTCGTTCGAGACGAAGTCGATCTCGCGGGCCCACGAGGCGTAGTCGGCGAAGCCGGTTTCGCCGACGATCATGAAGTTCGTCGTGACGGGGACGTCAGGGGTGATGCGGTTCAGAATCTCGCGCTCGGCGATCAGGTGGTCCTGCAGGGCGTCGGACGAGAAGCGGGCGAAGTCGAGCTGCTGCGTCGGATTCGGGTACGACGCGGCGAGGCGCGGCGGCAGGATCTCGGAGAAGGCGCCGTAGCGCTGCGCCCAGAAGGCGGTTCCCCACGCATGGTTGAGCGCGTCGATCGTGCCGTAGCGGCGCTCGAGCCAGGCGCGGAACGCACAGGCGGCATCGTCGGAGTAGTCGAAGGCGTTGTGGCAGCCGAGCTCGTTGTTCACGTGCCAGGCGACGATCGCCGGGTGGTCCCTGTAGCGCTCCGCGAGCTTCGTCACGAGGGTCAGGGCGTACTCGCGGAAGACGGGGGAGGTCGGGCGCCAGTGCTGGCGGCCGCCCTGCGAGAGCACACGGCCGTCGTTCGTGACGGGGAGCACCTCGGGGTGCGCCGTGGTCAGCCACGGCGGGGGAGAGGCCGTCGCCGTCGCGAGATCGACGCCGATGCCGTTCGCATGCATCAGATCGATGACCTCGTCGAGCCACGCGAAGTCCCAGACGTCGGCCGCCGGCTGGAGCTTCGCCCACGAGAAGATCGCGATCGACACGACGTCGACGTTCGCCTGCTTCATCAGGCGCACGTCGTCGTCCCACACCTCCCGGGGCCACTGGTCGGGGTTGTAGTCGGCGCCGAACGAGATGCGACGGGGTGCGCCGTCTGGCGTGCGGAGCCACCGGTGCTGCTGCATGGATTCCTCAGATGTCGTATGAAGTGCGCCGCCGGGCGGGGCGGATTCGCCCACCCGGCGGCGCGGGTACTGATGGTCGGCGGTTACTCGACCGTGAAGCCCTGGTCGTTGCCGTAGTCGACCAGCGTGCTCTGCCAGGAGCTCAGGCCGTCCGCGACGGTGCCGCTGCCGTTGTAGGCCGCGCCGACGGAGTCGTTGAACACGCTGTTCGCGTACACCTGGTAGGGCAGGTACTGCCAGCCCTCGACGACGTTCGCCGACGACTCGGAGAGCACCTCGTTGGCCTTCTGGCCCCCGAAGTACTCGAACTCCTTGTTCAGGAACTCGTCGGACTGCAGGTCGGCGACCGTCGACGGGAAGCCGCCGCCGTCGATGCGCAGCTGCACGCCGTCGCCGCTCGAGGCGAACTCGAGGAAGTCGTAGGCGAGGGCCTTGTTCTCGCTGGCCTCCATGACGCTCATCGCGCTGCCGCCGTTCTCGGCGGTCGCGGTGCCGCCCTCCTCCCACTGCGGCATGGGGGCGACGCGCCAGTCGCCCGATGCCTCGGGGGCGCCGCTGACGAGGTTGCCGGGCATCCAGGCGCCGATCGTCAGCGAGGCGATCGAGCCGTCGTTGAGGCCTTGGAACCACTCGTCGCTCCACGACGAGATCGGGGCGACGAGGTCGTCGTCGAGCAGCTGCTGCCAGTAGTCGGCGAACTGCGCGGAGCCGTCGTCCGCGAGATCGATCGTGACGTCGGTGCCGTCCGAGGCGAACGGCTGGCCGCCGGCCTGCCAGATCAGCGAGGTGGCGAACCCGGCGTCGCCGGTGTCGTTGGTGATGTAGAGGTCGGGGTCGGCCTCGTGCAGGGTGCGGGCGGCCTCGAGGTACTCGTCCCACGTGGTCGGCGCCTCGATGCCGTGCTCGTCGAAGACGGCCTTGTTGTAGAACAGCGCCATCGGGCCGGAGTCGAGGGGGAGGCCCCAGACGCCGTTGCCGCCGTACGTCACCGAGCCCCACGGGCCCGGAGCGAACAGATCGGCGCTCTCGTCAGCGCCGAACTCCGTCAGGTCGGCCAGCGACTCGCTGATCGCGAACTGCGGGACGGCGTAGTACTCGACCTGCGCGAGGTCGGGGCCGCCGCTTCCGGCCGTGATCGCGTTCTGCAGCGCCGTGTACTGGTCGTTGCCCGTGCCGGCGTTGACGACCTCGATCTCGACGCCGTCGTTGGCCTCCTCGTAGGCGGCCGCGATGTCCTCCACCGTCGGGTCCCAGGCCCAGACGGTGAGCTTGCCGCCCTCGGCGGCGGCGTCGTCAGGGTCGCCTGCGCCGCTGCCGGAGCAGCCGGCGAGGGCGACGGCGGTGACGCCGGCGAAGGCGACGCCCGCGAGGAGGCGGCGGCCGGTGCGTTGTGTGGTGTGGTGCATGATCACTCCGTTGTGTGGATCGGTGTTGTGGGTCGAACGGGAAGGGGAGGGGGAAGTCATTCCTTGACGGAACCGGCGGCCAGTCCCGACTGCCAGTAGCGCTGCATGAACAGGAAGGCGATGATCAGGGGGACGATCGTCAGCAGAGATCCGGTGAGCACGAGGTCGAAGATCGCCTCGCCGCCCGCGGTGGCCGCCTGCGCGTTCCACTGGTTCAGGCCGATGATGAGCGGGTACCAGTCGGCGTCTCGCAGCATGATCAGCGGCAGGAAGTAGTTGTTCCAGGTGGCGACCATCGTGAACAGCAGCACCGTGATCGTGCCGGGCGCCAGCAGCGGCATGCAGACCTGCCAGAAGGTGCGGAACTCACCGGCGCCGTCGATGCGTGCGGCCTCCATCAGATCGGTCGGGATGGCGTCGCTCGCGAACGACCACATCAGGTACAGCCCGAAGGGCGATATCAGCGACGGGATGATGACCGACCACGGCGTGTTCGTGATCCCCATCTGGCTGAACATCAGGAAGGTCGGCACCGCGAGCGCCGTACCCGGCACCGCCACCGCGCCGATGATCACGGCGAACACGGCCTTCTTGCCGGCGAAGTCGAACTTCGCCAGCGCGTAGCCGCCGAGGATCGACAGCAGCGTGGCGCCGCCGGCGCCGACGATCACGTACAGCAGGGTGTTGCCGAACCAGCGGAGGAAGATGCCGTCGTCGTAGGTCAGCGTGCGCCAGATGTTGTCGAAGAGCGCGAAGTCGTCGCCGAACCACAGGCCGAAGCTCGAGAACAGGTCGGACTGCGTCTTCGAGGCGTTGATGAACAGCCACACGAGCGGGACGAGCGAGTACACGAGCACGATGCCGGTGAGGATCGTCAGCAGGATGCTCCGGCGCGGCTTGTCGACGGTGCCGAGCCGGGCGCGGCGCTGCGAGCGCGAGGCGTTCGGCTTCATGGTGATGAGAGTGGTGGTGCTCATGTCAGGCGCCCTTCCGCATTCCGCGCAGCTGTACGACGTAGGCGATGATCATCGTGATCACGCCCATGATGATGGCGACCGTTGCGGAGTAGTTCAGCTGCTGGCCGGAGAAGGCGAGCGAGTACGCGTAGAGGTTCGGCGTGAACGACGTCGTGATCGAGTTCGGCGCGAGCGACTGCATGATGCTCGGCTCGTTGAACAGCTGGAAGCTGCCGATGATCGAGAAGATGGTCGCGATCACGAGGGCGCCGCGGATGGCGGGGAGCTTGATCGCGCCGATCACGCGGAACTGACCCGCGCCGTCGATCGCCGCGGCCTCGTACAGCGACGAAGGGATGACCCGCAGCGCCGAGTAGAAGATGAGCATGTTGTAGCCGAGGAACTCCCAGGTGACGACGTTGCCGATCGCGGCGAGCACGAAGTCGGGCGAGAGCACGTTCGGCAGATCGATCCCGAGGAGATCCTCGATGTTGCCGACGAGGCCGAAGCGGTCGCCGTACATGAAGCCCCACATGAACGTCGCGACGACCGCGGGAACAGCGTAGGGGAGGAAGATCGACAGGCGGAAGAAGTTGCGTCCGTAGAGGCGTCCGCTGTCGAGGGCGAGAGCGACGAGCAGCGAGAGCCCCAGCATGATCGGCACCTGGATGAGCAGGAACAGCCCGACTCGGATGACGCCGGCCCAGAACTTCTCGTCGGTGAAGGCGGCGACGTAGTTGTCGAAGCCGACGAACTGGTTGCCGCCGACGAGCTGGTCGTGGAACAGGCTCAGCCAGATCGCGTAGAGGATCGGAGCGATGAACACGAGCGCGAAGACGATCGCGAACGGGGCGAGGAACGCCCACCCTGTCCATCGGCCCCTGGGGCGTGCGGGTACGCGTCGCGGCGGTGCCGTTGGCGTCGTCTGTGACATCACGGTCATGCTGGGTCTTCGCTTCCTTGCTGGGGGTGCAGGAACTATGTTTACGCAAACATCCCCGGTTTTGCAACCATGAGAACGAAATCCCTCTGGTTAGATGGGTCTCGATCGCCATGAAGACCACTCGTTCCTCCCCGCCGCGCGTTCGCGTATCGATGGCCGACGTCGCCGCGCGAGCGGGCGTGTCGGCGCAGACCGTGTCGCGCGTCGCCAACGGCACGGGAACGGTCGTCGACGCCACCCGCGAGCGCGTGCTCGACGCCATGAAAGAGCTCGGGTACCGCCCCAACAGCGCGGCGCGCGCCCTCAAGCTCGGCACGTTCCGCACGCTCGGCGTGCTCACGCAGACGATGTCGTCGATCGGAGACGTCCGCACGATCGAGGCGATCGCTCGCAGCGCGGCGGAGCGCGGGTACGCGACGACGCTGATCCCCGTGCAGGCCACCGACGTCTCCGACGTCGACCGGGTCTTCTCGCGCCTCCAGGAGCTGACGGTCGACGCGCTCATCCTGAACCTCGAGGCGCCGCAGCTGCTGCACGCGGCCGGTCTCCTGCCGCCCGGCGTGCCCGCGGTCTACATGGATCCGGATGCTCCGGGTGCGAGCGTGGTCGTCGACACCGACCAGCGGGAAGGGGCGCGCCTCGCGACCCAGCACCTGCTCGACCTCGGGCACGAGACGGTGCACCACCTCGCCGGTCCCGAGGGATCGCGCCCCGCCGAGCGCCGCGTCGACGGCTGGCGGGCTGTGCTGGCAGAGGCGGGGCGCGAGATCCCCGATGTCGTGCGGGGCGACTGGAGCGTGGCGTCCGGCTACGAGCAGGGCCGCGCGCTCGCCGCCAGGGACGACGTGACGGCGGTGTTCTGCGCGAACGACCAGATGGCGCTCGGGGTGTACCGCGCGCTGGCCGAGGCCGGCCGATCGGTGCCGGGCGACGTCAGCATCGTCGGCTTCGACGACAACGACGACGCCATGGCCTACGCCCCGCCGCTGACGTCGGTGCACCAGGACTTCTCCGACGTCGGCCGCCGCTGCGTCTCGGCGGCGCTCGCGCTCATCCGCGGCGCCGAGGTCGATGCGCTCTCGGTGATGCTGCCCGAGCTGGTGGTGCGCGAGAGCACCGCCGCACCGCGCGGATCGGACGAGCGCGGCTGAGGCCCCGCGGCCCGTCGTCCGACCCCGAGAACGACGCCCTCATCCGGCGCCGGATCCCTCGACGAGCGGGGTGGGACACGCCCGGGGAAACTGATAGCATTGACTGTCACGCGTGTGCGCGTGCGTTCGCATGTCTGCGAGCGCCGGCGGCGTGATGCAGCACAATCCAACCATCGCCCCGGTTCATCCGCGGCCGTGCATCCGGGACGCCGGAGCGCTGCCGAACTGGGGCCCGAGAAACAAACCCTTAAGGCAAACCACTACATGACTAACGAAACGACCGCCACGGCCACCAAGCAGGTCGCGATCAACGACATCGGCTCTGCTGAGGACTTCCTGGCCGCGGTCGAGAAGACCCTCAAGTTCTTCAACGACGGCGACATCATCGACGGCACGATCGTCAAGATCGACCGCGACGAGGTTCTGCTCGACGTGGGCTACAAGACCGAGGGCGTCATCCCCTCGCGCGAGCTCTCGATCAAGCACGACGTCGACCCCAACGAGGTCGTCCAGGTGGGCGACAGCGTCGAGGCCCTCGTCCTCCAGAAGGAGGACAAGGAAGGCCGTCTGATCCTGTCCAAGAAGCGCGCGCAGTACGAGCGCGCCTGGGGCGACGTGGAGAAGATCAAGGAGAACGACGGCGTCGTCACCGGCACCGTCATCGAGGTCGTCAAGGGCGGCCTCATCGTTGACATCGGGCTGCGCGGCTTCCTGCCCGCCTCGCTGATCGAGCTCCGCCGCGTGCGCGACCTGACGCCGTACCTCGGCCAGGAGATCGAGGCGAAGATCCTCGAGCTCGACAAGAACCGCAACAACGTCGTGCTGTCGCGTCGTGCGCTTCTCGAGGAGACGCAGTCGGCCACCCGCGCGCAGTTCCTCAACGGCCTGCACAAGGGCCAGGTCCGCAAGGGCACGGTCTCGTCGATCGTCAACTTCGGTGCGTTCGTCGACCTGGGCGGCGTGGACGGCCTCGTGCACGTCTCCGAGCTCAGCTGGAAGCACATCGAGCACGCCAGCGAGGTCGTCGAGGTCGGCCAGGAGGTCACCGTCGAGGTTCTCGACGTCGACCTCGACCGCGAGCGCGTCTCGCTGTCGCTGAAGGCGACGCAGGAAGACCCGTGGCAGGTCTTCGCCCGCACGCACGCCATCGGCCAGATCACGCCGGGCAAGGTCACGAAGCTCGTTCCGTTCGGTGCGTTCGTGCGCGTCGCAGACGGCATCGAGGGCCTCGTGCACATCTCCGAGCTGTCGAACAAGCACGTCGAGCTCGCCGAGCAGGTCGTGTCGGTCGGCGAAGAGGTCTTCGTCCGCGTCATCGACATCGACCTCGACCGTCGTCGCATCTCGCTGTCGCTGAAGCAGGCCAACGAGATGGTCGACCCCAACGGCACCGAGTTCGACCCGGCGCTGTACGGCATGGCGACCGAGTACGACGAGAACGGCGAGTACAAGTACCCCGAGGGCTTCGACCCCGAGACGAACCAGTGGCTCGAGGGCTACGACGAGGCTCGTCAGACCTGGGAGAACGACTACGCCGCCGCTCAGGCGCGCTGGGAGCAGCACAAGGCTCAGGTCACCAAGGCCCTCGAGGCCGAGGCCGCCGCTGGCGAGGACTTCGGTGCTCCGGCCGCCGGTGCGCAGTCGTTCTCGACTGACGCCGCCGGTGCGGGCACGCTCGCTGACGACGAGGCTCTCGCCGCTCTGCGCGAGAAGCTCGCCGGCGCGTAAGCTGCGCTGACGCCCCTTCGAACGGGCCGGATCCTTCGGGATCCGGCCCGTTCTGCGTGCACGGGGCGCGGACCGACACGGGCGGCGTCCGCTCTTATGAAACGGCTGGGAGGCTTGTTACGCTCGACGAGGATTGTCATCGTGTGCCCCTGTCGACAATCCTCGACTCGGAACAGAAGATGATGCCAAGCGAAGACACCTCGCCCGCAGTCCGCACGACGACGCCGAAGCCGCGGTGGCCGGTCCTCATCGGGTCAGGGGTGGTGATCCTCATCATCGCGCTCTGGGCGATCATCGCCCCCGACAACGCGGCCGTCGTCGTCGGAGCCGCCGTCGTCTGGGTCTCCGAGAACTTCGGCTGGTACTTCATCCTGACGGCGGCGATCGTCGTGGGGTTCATCCTCGTGGTCGCGTTCACCCGCGTGGGCGGCACGAAGCTCGGCCCCGACCACGCGAAGCCGCAGTTCAACATGTTCACGTGGGCGTCGATGCTCTTCGCCGCCGGCATCGGCATCGACCTGATGTTCTTCGCGGTCTCCGAACCAGCGGCACAGTACGTCAACCCGCCGACGGGTGAGGGCGGCACGATCGCCGCGGCCAGGCAGGCGATCGTGTGGACGTTCTTCCACTACGGGCCGGTCGGATGGGCCATGTACGCGCTGATGGGCGGGGCATTCGCCTACTTCGCCTACCGGCGCAACCTGCCCCTCAGCATCCGGAGTCTGCTGACGCCGCTGTTCGGCAAGCGCACCGAGGGATGGGCGGGGCACACGGTCGACGTCTTCACCGTGCTCGGCACGGTCTTCGGCATCGCCACGACGCTCGGCATCGGCGTCGTCCAGCTCAGCTACGGCCTTCACTCGATGTTCGGAACTCCGGACGGCGTCGCCATGCAGATCGCGCTCATCGTGCTCTCGGTGATCATGGCCACGATCTCGACGGTGTCGGGCGTCGAGAAGGGCATCAGGCGGCTGTCGGAGGCGAACGTTGTGCTCGCGGTCGTGCTGCTCGTCTGGATCACCATCACGGGGGAGACGCGCCGACTGCTCGACGGCCTCGTGATGAACATCGGCGACTTCGTCTCGATGTTCCCGTCGATCCTGATGGACACGTTCGCCTGGGAGCGGCCGGATGCCTGGCTGCAGGCGTGGACCCTGTTCTTCTGGGCATGGTGGGCCGCGTGGGCGCCGTTCGTGGGGCTGTTCCTCGCTCGCATCTCGCGCGGCCGCACGCTGCGGCAGTTCATCATCGGCGTGCTCATCATCCCGTTCGCGTTCATCGCGATCTTCACGTCGATCTTCGGCAACTCGACGCTCGAGCTCGTGATGGGCGGCAACGCGGCGTTCACAGAGGCGGCGGTGAACGCGCCGGAGCAGGCCTTCTTCGATCTGCTGCAGCAGTACCCGGGCGCGCCGGTCCTCGGCGCCATCGCCCTGCTGACGGGTCTGCTGTTCTACGTCACATCCGCCGACTCCGGTGCGCTCGTGCTCGCGAGCCTCAGCTCGAAGATCGAGGACACAAAGCAGGAGGGCGGCAAGCTGCTGCGCGTGTTCTGGTCGGTGGCGACCGGTCTGCTCACGCTCGGAATGCTTCTCGCCGGCGGTGTGTCCGTGCTGCAGCAGGCGGCCGTCGTCATCGGCCTGCCCGTATCGCTTCTGCTCTACCTGGTCATGATCTCGTTCTACCGAGCGCTGCGCAGCGAGAACAGGCACCACGAGGGGTACGTCGCGACGATGCCGACGCGCTACGGCCCGATCGAGACGAGCTGGCGCCGGCGCCTGCGCCGTTCGACGACCTTCCCGCAGGAGCCGCAGGTGCGGCGCTACCTCGAGTCGGTCGCGGCACCGGCGCTCGGCGACGTCACCGACGAGCTGGCGAACGCCGGCGTCGACGTGGCTCTCGAGACCGCGGAGGTGCCGGGCACCGGGCTCGACACGCTCGTTCTCACCGCCCGCTTCGGCGGCGACGAGCAGGACTTCAGCTACCAGATCTACCCCGTCGCTCACGACCTGCCCGCGTTCGCCTATCGCAGCCTGAGCGAGGCCGGGCGCTACTACCGCCTCGAGGTGTTCCTGCAGTCCGGTTCCCGGGGCTACGACGTCTACGGGTACACGGCCGAGCAGGTGATCTCGGACGTGCTCGGGCACTACGAATCGCACCTCGAGTACCTGCGGCTGGCCGTCGGCACCAGCGACGCCACGCTCGCCGAATCCGAGACCGTGGTCACCGACTGGCAGGACGACTTCGACGAGCCTGCTCCGCTGACCGCGCCCCTCGAGCTCGGCATCACGCCCGACCCGTCGGGGATCGCGGCGGGCGAACCGGATGACGGAACCAGCGACGACCTCCTCGATCCCGTTCGAAAGGACTGACCATGACCGCAACCCTGTTCATCAACGGCGCCTGGGTGAACGCCCAGGCCGGCGGCACCCGAGAGATCCGCAACCCCGCAGACGGCGAGCTCGTCGCCGTCGTCGATGAGGCCTCGGAGGCCGACACCGTCGCGGCGATCGCCGCGGCCAGAGCCGCCTTCGATTCTGGCGTGTGGAGCGACGTGCCCGCGCCGCAGCGAGGCGACTTCCTGCTGAGGGTCGCCGTGCGCCTGCGCGAGCTGAAGGAGGACTTCGCGCGCGCCGAGTCGCTCGACACAGGCAAGCGCATCGTCGAGTCGCGCATCGACATGGACGACATCGCGAACTGCTTCGACTACTTCGGCAAGCTCGCGGGGCTCGACGCAGGGCGCGTGGTCGATGCGGGCGATGCGAGCGTTCTCAGCCGGATCGAGTACGAGCCGGTCGGCGTGTGCGCGCTGATCACGCCGTGGAACTATCCGCTGCTGCAGGCCGCCTGGAAGATCGCGCCGGCGCTGGCTGCGGGGAACGCCTTCGTGCTCAAGCCGGCCGAGCTGTCGCCGCACACGGCCATCCTGATGATGCAGGTGCTCGACGAGCTGGGGCTGCCTGCTGGCGTCGCCAACCTCGTCCTCGGTGCCGGCGCCGTCGCCGGCGGCCCGCTGTCCACGCACGAGGACGTCGACATGGTGTCGTTCACCGGCGGGCTCGTCACCGGGCGGCTGCTGGCGGCGAACGCCGCGGCCACGGTCAAGAAGGTCGCGCTGGAGCTCGGCGGCAAGAACCCCAACGTGATCTTCGCCGACGCCGACTTCGACGCGGCCGTCGACAATGCGCTCAACGCCGCATTCGTGCACTCCGGACAGGTGTGCTCGGCCGGTGCGCGCCTGATCGTCGAAGAGGCGATCGCGGAGCGGTTCGTCGACGAGCTGGTGCGCCGCGCCGAGGCCATCAGGCTCGGCGGACCTTTCGACGCCACGGCGGAGACGGGCCCGCTGATCTCGGCGGCGCACCGCGACAAGGTACACGCGTACGTCGAGGCCGGAATCGCCGAGGGCGCCCGCGTGCGGTGCGGCGGCGCGTTCGGCGAGGGCGAGCTCGCCAAGGGGTTCTACTACCTGCCGACCGTGATCGACAACGTCAGGCGCGGGATGTCCGTCGTTAAAGACGAGGCCTTCGGGCCCGTCGTCACGGTGGAGACGTTCACCACGGAGGACGAGGCGGTCGCCACGGCGAACGACACGATCTACGGACTCGCGGGCGCGGTGTGGACGCAGGACGCGGGGCGCGCGCAGCGGCTCGCGCGCGGTCTGCGCCACGGCACCGTGTGGATCAACGACTTCCACCCGTACCTGCCGCAGGCGGAGTGGGGCGGCTTCGGCCAGTCGGGCTTCGGGCGCGAGCTCGGGCCGACGGGCCTCGCCGAGTACCAGGAGGCCAAGCACATCTACCAGAACCTCGCTCCGGCCGTTTCCGGCTGGTTCCCCGAGCACTGAGATCGGCAACGAAGGAGAGATCGTGGAGACCACGCACACTTTCGACTACGTCATCGTCGGCGGAGGCTCGGCCGGAGCCGCCGTCGCCGCCCGGCTGAGCGAGGATTCGTCCGTCACGGTCGGTCTTCTGGAGGCCGGGCCGAGCGACACCGACCAGCAGGTCGTGCTGCAGCTGAACCGGTGGATGGAGCTGCTCGAGAGCGGCTTCGACTGGGACTACCCGATCGAGCCGCAGAGCAACGGCAATTCGTTCATGCGCCACGCGCGCGCGAAGGTCCTCGGCGGATGCTCGTCGCACAACTCGTGCATCGCGTTCTGGGCGCCGCGAGAGGACCTGGACGACTGGGAGCGCGAGCACGGCGCCGACGGGTGGGGGTCCGAGCACACCTACCCGCTGTACAAGCGGCTCGAGACGAACGAGCTGCCGGGGGACCACCACGGGCACGACGGTCCGGTTCACCTGATGAACGTTCCGCCTGTCGACCCCGCGGGCGTCGCGCTGCTCGACGCCTGCGAGCAAGCGGGCATTCCGCGCGTGCAGTTCAACGACGGCGCGACCGTGGTCAACGGCGCGAACTTCTTCCAGGTGAACCGGAAGGCGGACGGAACGCGTTCGTCGTCTTCGGTGTCGTACCTGCATCCGATCCTCGACCGTGCGAACCTGACCATCCTGACCGGTCAGCACGTCAAGGAGATCGAGTTCGATGAGGACGACGCCGCCACCGGGGTGATCAGCGTCGACAACGCCTTCTCGCGCCCGAGCCGGATCGCCGCGACCCGCGAGGTGATCGTCTCGGCAGGGGCGATCAACACCCCGCAGCTCCTGATGCTCTCGGGCATCGGACCGGCCGACCACCTGCGCGAGATCGGCATCGACGTGCGGGTCGACTCGCCGGGCGTCGGCTCCAACCTCGCCGACCACCCGGAGGGCGTCGTGCAGTGGGAGTCGAAGCAGAAGATGGTGCGCGAGTCGACGCAGTGGTGGGAGATCGGCATCTTCGCCCCGACCGAGGACGGCCTCGACCGACCGGACCTCATGATGCACTACGGCTCAGTGCCGTTCGACATGCACACCTACCGCGCCGGCTATCCGACCGCGGAGGAGATGATCTGCCTCACGCCTAACGTCACGCACGCGCGTTCGCGCGGCACCGTGCGGCTCCGCTCGATCGACTACCGCGACAAGCCGCTGGTCGACCCGCAGTACTTCACCGACCCTGACGGGCACGACATGCGGGTGATGACGGCCGGGGTGCGCAAGGCGCGCGAGATCATGTCGCAGCCCGCGATGGCCGAGTGGGCGGGCCGCGAGCTCGCCCCCGGAGCCGATGCGCAGAGCGACGAGGAGATCGCCGCCTACATCCGCAGGACGCACAACACGGTCTACCACCCCGTAGGGACCGTCAGGATGGGCGCCGCGGAAGACGCGTCGTCGCCCCTCGACCCGCAGCTGCGCGTCAAGGGCGTGCAGCGCCTGCGAGTCGTCGACGCGTCGGCGATGCCCGAGATCGTCACCGTCAACCCCAACATCACGGTGATGATGATGGGCGAGAAGTGCGCCGACCTGATCAAGGCGGGCGACTGAGCGGGGAGCGAGCGGTCTCCGGGCGGCCTCCGCGCCGGAAGGCCTGACCCGCGCAGGCGCCGACGCCGCGGGGAGCACCTCTTGCACGCGCGGAACGGGCCGGATCCCGAAGGATCCGGCCCGTTCCGCGCGTGCCCTAGGCGGCGCGGGTCAGAGCGTGACCTCGACGTCGCCGCTCTTCCGAAGGCTCTCGACCTTCTTCTGCACCTGGGTGTTCTGGGCCTGCGCGAACGCCTGCTGCGCCAGCTGATCCTTGACCTCGTCGAACGCCGGGATCTCCTCCTCGCTGCCCTGGGCCTTCGACTGCTCGACCATCTGGTCGTACTGCGCGCGGAGCTCCTTGTCGCTGGGCTCCTCGACGGGGATCTTCGCCTCGACGTAGCCCTCGATCAGCACCTGATCGGCGGCATTCGCTCGGACCTCCTCCTCGCTCATGCCCTGCTCGTCGAACGCGGCCATCAGCTCGTCGACCGTGCTGAGACCGCCCTGCTGCGCCACCTGCTCCAGCATCGCCTCGACGTCGTCGTCGCCGGCCTTGACTCCCGCGTCGGCGGCGGCTTGGATCAGGAGCTCGTTGTTCACGAGCATGTCGGCGACCTCGGCCTTCAGCGCCTCCTGGTCGACCGCCTCTCCGCCCGACTGCTGCTCGGCCGCGGCTCGCTGGAGCTCGCCGCTGTAGACCGACTCGAACTCGTCGAGGGTGATGTCCTCGTCATTCACGACGGCGACGACGTCCGGCATGCCCTCGAGATCGGGTTCGGGTGCCGCGGCCTGCGCGGACGATGCTTCGGGCTGCGGCTCCTCTGCAGTGTCGGCTGAACCGCCGCAGCCGGCGAGAGCGATGACGAGAGCACCGGCGATGGGCAGTGCGAACAGGGATCGAGTGACAGACATATGCCTCCAAAGAGATCGGACGGTGTGCACGACGCTACATGCTCGGCCTCCGAAGGCGGTGGTGAAAAGGAAATCGGACGCTCGCCGGTCGTGGTCTCGCGCGGTGCATCCGTGCTGCGCGCGGGCAGTCCCTAGACTCGGTCTCATGCCGCTCATCGCTCTGACCGGGGGGATCGCCTCGGGGAAGTCGACCACCGCCAGACGTCTGGCCGAGCACGGCGCCGTGGTCGTCGACGCCGACGCCGTCGTGCGCGAGCTGCAGCAGCCGGGAAGACCGGTCACGCTGGCGATCGGCGATGAATTCCCCGGCGTCGTGGGTGCGGACGGAGCGCTCGACCGCGCTGCGCTCGGCTCGCGCGTGTTCGGCGAGCCGGAGGCTCTCGCGCGGCTGAATGCGATCGTCCACCCGGCGGTGAAGGCCGAGACGCAGCGGCGCTTCGCCGCTGCGCTCTCCGACGATCCGGATGCCGTTGTCGTCTACGACGTCCCGCTGCTGGCGGAGGCGAGGGGCACGGGGGAGTGGGACCTCGTCGTCGTCGCAGACGCGCCGGCCGAGCAGCGGATCGCGCGGCTGATCGAGGAGCGCGGGATGACGGAGCACGACGCCCGCGCCCGCGTCGGGAGTCAGGCCGGCGACGGCGAGCGCCGCGCGCTGGCCGATGTCGTGATCGACACCTCGGTGAGCCTCGAGCACACGGTGCGCCAGGCCGACGAGCTCTGGAGGCGCGTCGGACCTTAGTCGGCCGCGCGGGCCCGGGCGGCGACTCGCAGGAGGCTGCGGGCGACGCGGTCGGTCTCGCGCAGCATCGTCGCATCGCTGCCGGGCATCGGGCTGATCAGCGCGTCGTGCATCGTCTGATCGAGCGGGATGCCGCAGACGTGGAACGCGCGGTCGACCGCGCCGTCCGCGTGCACGAGCAGCCCGGAGCCCTGGTCGACGTCGATGCCGCCGGTCTGCTCGCGGCCGCCGACGCGCGTCGAGATCTCGAAGGGCCGCAGCCTGCCGGCCGCGCGCAGCGAGGCGATCAGCTCATCGTCCGACTCCCGCACGTCGTGCTGGCGCATCAGGGCGTCGATCAGCACCATGGCCTCGACCTCGGCGCCCGAGACATCGGAGGCCGCGCGGAACCCAGAGGCGTCGGCGGTGACGCGCGCGGGGCCGACGAAGCGGACCAGGCCCGCGTCGTGCAGCGCCAGGAGCTGGCGGTTGCGGAAAGCCGGCGGCCCGGACCCCGCGTGATTGCCGGCGGCCGTGAAGCGCGCCTGGCCACCGTCGCGGGACTCGGCGTCGAACCCGCCGAACGTCCCGATCGTCGATGCCAGCTTCCGGCCGGCGCCGATGACCCAGACCGCGGCCTTCTCGGCGCTCGCCGCGCCGCGCTCGGCCTCGACCAGGTCGCGGGCGACGAACGCCGCGACCCAGGCGTCGTAGTCGTCGGGCCCTGCGAACGCGTGCCGCCATCCGGGAGCGATCAACGAGGCGAGATCGAGGCGATCGGCCGGATCCGGCACGAACGGCGCGACGGCGGTCGCGAGTCGCTCGGCCGGCAGCGCGTCGTGGGCGAGCGCGTCGTCGTCCGTGTACTGCGCAGTCTCCGCCGCGTCGTCCGGCACGCGGTCAGTGGGCGCAGCGGCCAGCTCAGCGGCGCTCGGGGCCGCGATCGCCGCGAGCACTCGCTCGAGATCGACCGCTCCGGGCCTCTCGCGCGCGAGCGTGCGGTAGTAGGCCGCGAAGGCGTCCTTGACGAGGAGCGGCCACAGCGCGGTCTCGAAGTCGACGGGCCGGGGTTCTGCAGACCAGTCGACGCTGCGCGCGTGGCTGAGGTCGGCCTTCGGGGGCAGCGCTCCGAAGAGCGACTTCGCACGGTACGGAACGCCGCGGCGCGAGGTCACGAACAGCCGCGGTTCGCGGCCGGACGGCTCGTACCGCAGCCCAGGCGCCGCATCGGGGTCGTCGACGAAGCGGCCGCCCCGACCGATCGACAGCAGCGCCATCGCGTCGAAGAACCCCATGCCGACGCCGCGCACGATCGCGTCGGCGCCGTCGGGAACATCGTCGAGATTCTGCTCGACCGGGCTGCCCTGAGCGACCACGACGAGATCGGGGTTCGCCGCGGCGGCATCGGCGGCGGCGCGTTCGAAGGGGCTGGGCGCGGGGCGGAGCCATCCGGTCGCCGCGACGACGGTATCGGCGACGATCTCGCTCCTGTCGGCGAGGGCGAGCACCTGGCGGCCGTCGCGTTCCGTCGCCGACACGACGCGGCCGATGCCCTCGCGCACGCGCACGCCGGGCGGCGCTGCGGCGACGGCGCGCTCCCAGCACCAGCGGATGTACTCGCCGTACAGCGCGCGGCTCGGATGGGATTCGGGGCGCTGGGTCTCCAGCTCGTCGCGGTAGTCGTCGACGAGTGAGGCGCGCACGGGCTGCGCGGCGAAGACGCGCGCGTGCTCGCGGGGGATCGCGGCCACGCGGTCGTGGATCTCGGACGCGGCCGTCGCATCGCGCGGGAGCGCCTGAGCGAGGGCCAACTGACCCCACTCGTACATGGTCGGGCCTTCGCGCACCGGGCCGTCCATGGTCACGGACGCGTCGGTGAACAGCGTCACGGCATCGGCGAGCGTGTTCATGCACAGCTCGCGGGTCTGATCGGTGCGCCAGACCCGGCCGGCACCCACCTGGGTGTCGTCAACCACGATGATCTCGACCTCGGCGGGGCCGAGCTCGGCGATGTTCGCGGCGATGCGATCGAGCAGCAGCACGCCGCGGGGGCCGCCCCCGATGATGGCGATGACAGGGGCGGGACTCACCCCTCCATTCTCTCCTGCTTCATCGACGATGCGCGCCCGTCGTGGCGGGAAGGACGAAGGGGCGGTGGTTCTTCGCGAACCATCGTCCCTTTGTCATGATGAGGAGCGGCTAGGCACGCCGGCGCCGAGCCAGCACGAGCCCCGCTGCTCCGGCGATGATCAGGCCGGCGGCGCTGAGCGCATACGGCGCGACGGAGGAGGCGCCGGTGACGGCGAGCTCGCCGGGCGAATCGTCGCCGTCGGCCGAGCTCGCGGCGTCATCGGTGCCGTCGGTCGTGTCGGCCGCGCCACCGGTCGTGTCGGTGTCGGCGTCGTCGCTGTCTGCGTCGGTCGCGTCAACGTCGGCGCCGGCGGTATCGGTGCCGGCATCGGTGGTGCCGGTCGTGTCGGCGTCGGCGTCGGCGTCCGTGGCGTCGGTGTCGGCGTCGGCGTCGGTCGCGTCCGCGTCCGCGTCCGTGGCGTCGGCGTCGGTGGTGTCCGCGTCGGTCGCGTCGGCGTCCGTGGCGTCGGCGTCCGCGTCGGTCGCGTCGGCGTCAGCATCGTCGGCGGCATCCGCAACGACGCCGAAGGAGACGGTCACGACCTGCGGATCCTCGCCCTCGACCGTCTGAGAGACGTCGAGGGAGTAGTCGCCGACCGGGAGCGGGCGGTCGAACGGGACGGTCCACGTGCCGTCCTCGGCGACCGTTGCGGTGCCGGCCCGATCCGCGGAACCGGACAGCAGGACCCTGATCGTCGCACCGGGTGTGCCGACGCCGCTGATCTCGCTGGGCGCCTCCGACTCTTCGAACTGCGTGCCGTCGACGAGCTCCCCGCTGCCGTCGGTCGGGTTGCTCACGGTGACATCTTCCGATGTGCCCCAGTACGCGCCGACGCAGAAGTGCGTTTCCACGCCCTTGCCGCTGATGCCGGAGGGTACGCCGACGTAGATCATGTAGCGGCTGTCGGCGAAGGTGAGGCCGGAGAGGTCGTAGCTCCACGTGCCCCCTGAGACGGGGAACCTGTCCTGGAGCATCAGGGTCGACGGCTCGTCGCCCATGCCCTTGTCGACGATCTGGATGTCGAGATTGCCCTCGACTGTCGTCTCGTACGTGCCGGAGATGGTGGTCGGCATGTCTTCGTTGGCGAAGGTCGAGCCGTTGGGAATCTGATCGAGCGTGGGATCGGCCGGGCCGGGGACGTCTCCGACGGAGAAGAACAGCTTGAGGAGCTGCTCGGACGAGGTTCCGGGGGCCCACAGGCTGAGGATGTACTCGTCGTCGGCGAGCGGGACGCCGGAGAGGTCGTAGCTCCACGTGCCCCCTGAGACCGGGAACTCCGCCTCGTGGACCGTGGGGGGATACGTCTCGTCGCTCGTCGCCGACTGGATCAGGATCTCCACCGTGTCGTTCGAGGACGACCTCCAGTACCTGCCCGAGATCACACCGGGCACGGCGCCGTCGGCGAAGTGGTCGCCGTCTGCGATCTCTCGGACCGTGGCGTCTGCGCCGACGGACTCCGTCGGACAGATGGCCTCCATGGCGACCGGCGGGCCGACATCCGGACCGGTCGCTGCGACGGCGGCGGACGACGCGAAGAGTCCGCCGAGCGCGATCGCAACGGCCGCGCCGAGCGCGATTGGTCGAGTTCTGCTCACGTCTTTCCCCCAGGAAGAATCTGCGGATGATCTCTGTCGCAGCCCGGCAACCGGGCGCGATGATCCGTCAGCCGCGGGCGCGGCCGGTTTCCACGCTATGCGGCCGTGCGCCCGGTCATCCGCCTCCGAGTACCTAAGTTTCTACCTATTCGGCGGGGGTGCGCCTCGCCGTCTGCGGCAGTCGACGGCGGGAGATACGGTGGAGAGGCCGGCGCGAGGGGCGCAACGGCGCGCGCACGGCGGCCGTGCGCGATAGGGGGGCACATGCACAGCGGAGCGGAACGGGCAGACGGACCGCGCGGCGCTCGCGACGGCGAGATCGCTCGTCTCGCTTCCGGGCTGGTTGCCGAAGACGCGATCGCAGGGGTGCGGCTGCTGCAGATCGACGGCGAGCTCGGCAGCGGGAAGAGCGTCTTCCTGACCGAGCTTCTGGGCGCTGCGATCGCAGCCGGCATCGCGCCCGATCTCGTTCTGCGCGCCGGCGGAATGCTTCGGGGCGCTGACGATCCGTACGGAGCGCTGCGCCCGCTGCTCGAGCGGGTGCTCGGAACGGGCGGCGAAGGCGGTGCGTTCGACGACGCCGAGGCCGTGGCCGCCCGATGCGCCGAACGGATGGGGAATCGTCGTCACGTGATCGGCATCGACGACGCTGATCGGCTGAGCAGCGAGGAGCTCGCCGTCCTGACGCGGCTGCTCGGCGTGCCGCAGGCACCGCCGCTCGCGCTCGCGCTCACGCACCGCAGCGCCGGGGCGGTGCACGAGATCGTGACGGCGGCGCGCAGCAGGGGAGCGGTGCACGACCACGTCACGCTCGCCGCGGTGAGCGACGACGCGCTGTCGCATCTGGCGGCCGGGCTCGAGCCGCACCACTCGGCACTGGTGACGGCGTCGGCGTCCGGCAACCCGCTGTTCGCGCGGGTGCTGTGCGATGCTTTTCGCCGCTCTCCCGGGGCACGCGACGTCGACGACGCGCTCTACGGTGCGGCGAAGAGCGGATCGCAGCTGCTTCTCGCGGTGGTCGCTCGGGATTTCGCGACGATGGGAGCGGACGCGAGGCGGGTGCTGGAGGCTCTTGCCGTCGTCGGCGATGACGTCCGTGCGGCAGGGATCGTGTCGGGACTCGGACCCGAGGCATTCGCGGAGGGGGAGCGCGGGCTGCGGGCACTGCGCCTCCTGCCGGAGCGCGACGGGACCGGGCTGCACCCCGTCATCCGGCATTCCGTGCGTCTGCACGTCGATGCGGGGACTCGTGCAACGCTGCACCGTGCTGCAGCCGGACTGCCGGGCAGGACCGCTGCTGTCCGCGCCGAGAACCTTGCCCAGCTCGGTGAGTCGATGACGCAGGAGGAAGCGTCAGAGCTCGTGGACATCGCCGGCGGCGTGTGCGAGACGGCACCGGCAGCCGTCGCGCGATGGCTGCGCGCTGATACCCGAACGCTCCGCGTACCCGGCGCGCCCCTGGTGCTCGCGCGGGCTCTTCTGCGCCTCGGCGCCGCGGCCGAGGCGTTGGAGGCCGTGCAGGCGGCGACCGCCCCGGCGCCGACGGGCCCCGCCGCCACCGACCCATCGGCCGACGCCCTGCTTGCGCGCGTGCTGGTGGCAGTCGGGCAGTACGACGACGCGAAGGGAGTGCTGAAGGCGATGCCGAATAGCGGCGCCGCAGCGCGGACGGCGGCGACCCTCAGAGAATCGGCCGACGCCTGGATGCTCATCGACGGAGAAGCCCCTTCCGAGCTGCTGAACCGCCTCCACGACAGCGAGTCCGCGCTTGCGCCGCTCGTCGCCCGCACATACGAGGTGTTCGCACTGCTCACGAGCGGGGACACCGCACAGGCGCGGGTGCGCTTCGCGGATCTCGTCCCGCAATGGCAGGAAGCACCGGACGATGCGCTGCCGGGTGCCGCCCTTCCGCTCCTGTTCGCGGCGTGGAGCGCGCACGTCCTCGAAAGGTTCGACGACTGTCGACGGCTCAGCGCGCGCGGGATCCTGATCTCGCGGCGGCATGGGCGCGTCGATGCCCTCGCCGTTCTCTATGCCGCCCGCGCATTCTCGATGATGCATCTCGGCAGGCTCGACGAGGCGGATGAGGCTGCCGAGACCGGGGCGCGCATTGCCGAGCGCGTCGGCCCGCAGGGCGCGAGCGCTCTCGCCTGCTCCGCGCTCGTGGTGTCGGCGCATGCGCGCGCCTCGGCCGGACGAGGGGAGCAGCAGCTGAGGGAGCGCTACGCGGCACTCGTCGCGGCGGAGCTTCCTCGAATGACGTGGTGGCGGCGCGTGGCGCTCTCGGCGCGCTCGCGGGCTTCGGCCGTACTGGGAGTGCCCGAACCGTCTCCCGAGCTGGCGAGCGAGGCCGTCGACGCGATGACGGCGCTGCGCTACTCCGACGCGGCGAGGGCCGCGTATCGCGCCGGCGACGCCGAACTCTCGGCGCTCCTGCTGGAGCAGGCGCGCTCGATCGCCGTCGAGCAGGGTCTGCGCGGTCAGGAGGCGATGATCGACGTGCAGGCTGCCGAGACGCTGCTGCGTGACGGGAGGGTGCTGGAAGCGAAGAACCTGCTGCTGGCGGCGCGCCCGTCGTTCGCTGACCTCGACATGGTGATGCTCCAACAGCACGTGCATATCCTGCTCGCCCGGGCCGATCAGCTGCTCGCGCGTCGTTCGGCTCTTTTCGCATCGCTCACCGAGCGCGAGCTGCAGGTGGCCGAGCTGATCGCGGAGGGGCGCAAGAACCGCGAGATCTCGGCGCGACTGGTCATCAGCCAGCGTACGGCCGAGAACCACGTCGCGAACGTCCTGCGCAAGCTCGGCATCGGCAATCGACAGGATCTGGCGGCGATCCTGGCCGATAGCGGCGACCGCTGAGCCAGGACCCGGGTGCCTTCGGAACGCGTCGGCGACCGGATGTCTGTGGTCGGGCATAGCCTTGAGACATGCAGACGACGCGGAGTGTGCGCCCGTTCGAGGTGATCAGCGAGTACGAGCCGTCAGGCGACCAGCCGAAGGCCATCGCCGAGCTGGCGCAGCGCATCAACGCCGGCGAGACCGATGTGGTGCTGCTCGGCGCGACGGGAACGGGCAAATCGGCGACCACGGCGTGGCTGATCGAACAGGTGCAGCGCCCGACCCTGGTGCTGTCGCACAACAAGACGCTGGCCGCCCAGCTGGCGAACGAGTTCCGCGACCTGATGCCGAACAACGCGGTGGAGTACTTCGTCTCGTACTACGACTACTACCAGCCAGAGGCCTACGTGCCGCAGACCGATACCTTCATCGAGAAGGACAGCTCGATCAACTCCGAGGTCGAGCGGCTGCGGCACTCGACGACGAACTCGCTGCTCAGCCGCCGCGACACCGTCGTCGTCTCGACCGTCTCGTGCATCTACGGCCTCGGGTCGCCCGAGGAGTACCTGCGCGCCCTCGTCGCCCTGCAGGTGGGGGAGCGCTACGACCGCGATGCCATCATCCGGCAGTTCATCGCGATGCAGTACAACCGCAACGACGTCGACTTCTCGCGGGGCAACTTCCGCGTGCGGGGCGACACGATCGAGATCATCCCGGTGTACGAGGAGTTCGCGATCCGCATCGAGATGTTCGGCGATGAGATCGAGGGGCTCTACAAGCTGCACCCGCTGACCGGAGACGTGCTCGAGCGGATGGATGCGGTCGCGATCTTCCCCGCCACGCACTACGCGGCCGGCACCGACACGATCCAGCGCGCCATCAAGACGATCGAGGAGGAGCTGCGCGAGCGGCTCGCCGAGCTGAACTCGCAGAACAAGCTGCTCGAGGCGCAGCGCCTGCAGATGCGCACGCAGTTCGATCTCGAGATGCTGCAGCAGATCGGCTTCTGCTCGGGCATCGAGAACTACTCCCGGCACCTCGACGGGCGAGAAGCGGGCGAGCCGCCCCACACGCTCCTCGACTTCTTCCCCGACGACTTCCTGCTCGTCATCGACGAGTCTCACGTGACCGTGCCGCAGATCGGCGCGATGTACGAGGGCGACGCGTCGCGCAAGCGCACGCTGGTCGAGCACGGATTCCGTCTTCCGAGCGCGCTCGACAACCGACCGCTGCGGTGGGACGAGTTCAAGGAGCGCATCGGTCAGACCGTGTACCTGTCGGCGACGCCGGGCAAGTACGAGATGGGCATCGCCGACGGGGTGGTCGAGCAGATCATCCGCCCGACGGGCCTCGTCGACCCCGAGATCGTCGTGAAGCCCTCGAAGGGGCAGATCGACGATCTGCTCGAAGAGATCAGGGTGCGCGCCGAGCGCGACGAGCGCGTGCTCGTGACGACGCTCACGAAGAAGATGGCAGAGGAGCTCACCGACTTCCTGCAGGAGCACGGCGTGCGCGTGCGCTACCTGCACTCCGACGTCGACACGCTGCGGCGGGTCGAGCTGCTCACCGAGCTCCGACAGGGCGTCTACGACGTGCTGGTCGGCATCAACCTCCTGCGCGAGGGCCTCGACCTGCCCGAGGTGTCGCTCGTGGCGATCCTCGACGCCGACAAGGAGGGTTTCCTCCGGTCGAGCACGTCGCTGATCCAGACGATCGGCCGCGCGGCGCGAAACGTGTCGGGCGAGGTGCACATGTACGCCGACGTGATGACCGACTCGCTGACGATGGCCATCGAGGAGACGACCCGCCGCCGCGAGATCCAGCAGGAGTACAACCGCGTCAACGGCATCGACCCGCAGCCGCTGCGCAAGAAGATCGCCGACATCACCGATCAGCTCGCGCGCGAGGGCGCAGACACCGCTGAGATGCTGGCGAAGCGCGGCGCGAACGCGAAGGGCAAGGCGCCGACGCCCTCGAAGAAGCGCGAGGGCATCGCGGCCGAGGGCGCGGAGCAGCTCGAGGCGACGATCGCCGACCTGACCGCCCAGATGATGAGCGCGGCGGAGCAGCTCAAGTTCGAGCTCGCGGGTCGACTGCGCGACGAGGTGCAGGACCTCAAGAAAGAGCTGCGCGCGATGGAGCGTGCGGGGCACGCGTAGATCGCGCCGTCCCGCGAGCCGCTACGGAAGCAGCGGGATGACCTCGCGCAGGTCCACGGGCCCGATCACGAGCGGCGCCTCGGCGCGCACGCGGGGCTTCGCGTTGAACGCGAGCCCGAGGCCGGCGGCCGCGATCATCTTCAGGTCGTTCGCGCCGTCGCCGATCGCCAGCGTGCGCTGCATCGGCACGTCTCGCTCGGCCGCCCACTGCGCCAGGTAGTGAGCCTTCGCCTCCGCGTCGACGATCTCGCCCGACACCGCGCCCGTGAGCACGCCGTCGGAGACCTCGAGCCGGTTGGCCCGCCAGACATCGACCCCGAGGGTCGGGGCGAGCGTGTCGAGGATCTCGTGGAATCCGCCCGAGACGACGCCCACCTCGCCGCCGCCCTCGTGCACCGCGGCGGTCAGCTCGCGCACGCCGGGCGTCGGCTCGATGCGCGCCAGCACGCGCTCGAACGCGCTCGTCGGCACGCCCTTGAGCGCCTCGACTCGGGAGCGCAGGCTCGTGGCGAAATCGGTCTCCCCGCGCATCGCCGCCTCGGTCGCCGCGGCGACCTCGGCACCCCTGCCCGCTTCGTCGGCGATGAGCTCGATCACCTCGTTGCGGATGAGGGTGGAATCGGCGTCGAGGACTACGAGAAAGCGGGTCGTCACAGTCCAAGACCTTACCGTTACCCGGGTAGGCTGAGTGCTATGGCTAGTGTGCTCGAGTTCTCCGATGTCGTCGTCCGTCGCACCGGTCGGAACATCGTCGACGGACTCACCTGGTCGGTGAACGATGACGAGCGCTGGGTCGTCCTCGGGCCGAACGGGGCAGGCAAGACGTCGCTGCTCCAGCTGGCCGACACGTTCCTGTTTCCGACATCCGGAACCGTGCAGGTCCTCGGCGAGACGCTGGGGAAGACCAACGTCTTCGAGCTGCGCCCGCGCATCGGCTTCACCTCCTCCGCCCTGTCGCGCCGGGTGCCCGCGGACGAGATCGTCCGCAACGTCGTCATGACGGCGGCCTACTCCGTGCTCGGCCGCTGGAACGAGGAGTACGAGTCGGTCGATGAGGAGCGCGCCGCCGAGGTGCTGCGCGACTGGGCTCTCGAAGACCTCGCCGACCGCGTGTTCGGCACGCTCAGCGACGGCGAGCGCAAGCGCGTGCTGATCGCCCGCGCGATCATGACCGACCCGGAGCTGCTGCTGCTCGACGAGCCGAGTGCGAGCCTCGATCTGGGTTCGCGCGAGGTGCTGCTCGGCCTGCTGTCGACGTTCGCGAAGTCGCCGACGACGCCCGCGATGGTGATGGTGACGCACCACGTGGAGGAGATCCCTCCGGGGTTCACACACGTGCTGCTGCTGCGCGACGGCAAGCCCGTCGCCGCCGGTCCGATCCCCACGACGCTGACCCGCGAGAACCTCACCGAGACGTTCGGCATGCCGATCGCCCTCGCCGAGGCCGGCGGGCGGTTCGCCGCGCGCGCGTACTGAACCGGCGCACGCCGCCGGCGGCTCCGGGGGGCGCCGCAACGCGTCTGTTAGACTTGTACGTCGGCGCTCGAGGTGCGCCAGCGGGCTCGCGCTCGCAGTTCCCTCCTCACACCCCAATACTGCAAGGATTTCTCATGAAGAAAGACCTCCACCCGGAGTACAAGGCCGTCGTCTTCCGCGACCTCGGCTCTGGCGAGACGTTCCTGACTCGTTCGACCGTCTCGAGCGGCAAGACGATCGAGCTCGACGGCGTCGAGTACCCCGTCATCGACGTTGAGATCTCGTCGGCTTCGCACCCGTTCTACACGGGCAAGCAGCGCATCATGGACTCGGCCGGTCGCGTCGAGAAGTTCAACCAGCGCTTCAAGAACTTCGGCAAGTAAGTCCGCCGAGAAAAGGCTCCCGCGTCCGAGACGCGGGAGCCTTTTCCGTACCCGGACGACGCGGGCGGCTATCGTACGGGCCAGGTGCCGTCGATGGTCTCGTCTGCGGGGATCTTCCCGATCCGGTGGAAGTAGTCGGTGAGGCTCTCGGCCTGCTCGCGGGCCCATGCCACCTGCTGGTCATGGATCGCGTCGAGGGAGTCGCCCAGATCGTCGGCGAACCGCGCGGCGATGGCGATCGCCACGCGCCCGGCTGCGATGGCATCGGCCGATGCCTCGTGGGCGTCGTCGAGCGCCACGCCGTAGTGCGCCGCCACGAGGTCGAGGGTGCGCTTGCCCTTGCGGTACCGATCGAGCGCCTTGTCGATGACGAAGGGGTCGACGACGGGGCGCGGGTCGTCCAGCGGCTCGACGCCGTGGCGCGCCGCCTCGTGCCGCAGCAGCGAGAGGTCGTACGAGGCGTTGTACGCCACGAGAGGGATGCCCTCGGAGAGCAGGCCGCGCAGGGCCCCGACGATCTCGGCGACCACCTCGCGTGCGTCGCGCCCCTCGGCCCGCGCCTTCTCGGTCGTGATGCCGTGAACGGCAGCGGCGCCCTCGGGGATCGGCACGCCGGGGTCGGCGAGCCAGTGCTCCGCGCGCAGCACGGTGCCTGACGAGTCGATCAGCCCGACGTAGGCGGTCACGACGCGATCGCGCTCGACGTTCACGCCGGTGGTCTCGAGGTCGAACACGGCGACGAGGTCGAACAGGCCGCCGTCGCCGGTCGCCTGCTCGTCGGAGGGCGCTCCGGTCGGGTCGACGGGCACAGCGTCGCTCGTCTCGGCCGCCGTCAGCGCGTCGAAGTCGAACAGCCCGTCGCCGGCCGGCTGCGACTGGAGACGGGGCTCGGGAGCCTTGGCAGGAGCGGCGTCCTCGAGATCGAACAGCGGCGGGGGATCGGGCCAACGATCAGTCATGCCGCCACAGTAAGATCTCGGCCCGCTCGGGCGGGCCAGCCGCGCCGGAAACACGGGGATGCGCCTCGTAGACTGGCCGGATGACCGACGCCCCCTACGCCGAGCTGCTCGCCTCGACCGTCGCTCTCGCCGCACGGCGGGAGATCGATGTGCTCGGCGCGCGCACGACGTACTGGGAGTACGGACCGATCGATGCGGCGACCACGATCGTCGCGGTGCACGGGTTCCGCGGCGACCACCACGGGCTCGAGCCGGTCGTCGCCCATCTGCCCGGAGTGCGGGTGATCATGCCGGACCTGCCCGGCTTCGGCGAGACGCCGCCGATGCCCGGCCGCACCCACGACCTCGAGGCCTACCGCGACTTCGTCATTGAGTTCGTCGCGCGCGTCGCGCCGGGTGCGGTGATCCTCGGCCACTCGTTCGGATCGATCGTCGTGTCCGCGGCGGTTGCGGCGGGCCTCGAGACGCCCCGGCTGATCCTCGTGAACCCCATCGGAGCGCCGGCGCTCCAGGGACCGCGCGGCATCTTCACCCGGCTCGCGGTGCTGTACTACTGGCTGGGCGCCAGGCTGCCGCGTCGCATCGGCACGTGGCTGCTGCGCACCCGCATCATCGTGCGCGTCATGAGCCTCGCCATGGTGAAGTCGCGCGACCCTCAGATGCGCCGCTTCGTGCACGACCAGCACGATCGCTACTTCTCGGGCTTCAGCGACCGCGACGTGCTGCACGACGCATTCGTGACGAGCGTCTCGCACGATGTGCGCGAGTTCGCGGGGGAGCTGCGGGTCCCGACGCTGCTGATCGCCGCCGAGCTCGACGACATCACCCCGATCGAGGCCGAGCGCACGCTGCGCGACGAGATCGCGGGAGCGCAGCTGGTCGAGATCGCCGGCGTCGGCCACCTCATCCACTACGAGAAGCCCGCCGAGGCCGCCGCCGCCATCAGCGGCTTCGCCGCCTGACGCGCCTGCGCGCGCCGCTCATCCGGACGATCGGCCGCCGGATGACGCGGCCGGGTCGTCAGCGCGTGTTCCGCTTGGCGAGCTCGAGCAGACCGGAGACCCGGTAGGGCACGGCCTCGCTCATCACCAGCGACGTCTCGGTGCGCTCGACGCCCTCGATCGAGAGGATGCGCGCATCGACGTCGAACAGGTGGCGGGCGTCGCGGCAGGCGACGAACGTGATCAGGTCGGTCTGGCCGCTCATGCCGTGGGCCTGGACGATCTCGGGGATCCGCGCCATCTCGACCGTGATCTGAGGGATGCGCGCCTGGCGCACGCCGACGGAGATGTACGCCTCGAGGGGGAACCCGAGCGCCGTCGTCGAGATCGAGCGCTCGAACGAGCGGAAGACGCCGCTGCGTTCGAGCCGGGTCATGCGGGCCTGAACCGTGTTGCGCGACAGCCGAAGCCGTTCGGCCAGCGACACGACCGTGGTGCGGGGATCGTCGCCGAGGGCGACGAGCAGTTCGAGGTCGACGTGATCGAGCGATGGCATGTGAACAAGATACCAGCCGACCACGCAGACGACCGAGCATCCTGCTCAGTGCTTGCGCCGATCGGTGCGCGGGAGCCGTGCTGAGAGCGCGGAAGACCGAACTTTCGCGAAGTCAGTCGTCTGCGGTGGGCAGCTCCTCGACGAATCGGATGTCGTCGCCTTCGACCTCGAACACCCACGTCGACGCGTTGCGAACGCGCTGGCCGGGGAACGAGGGGAACCCGCTGTCGGGCAGCGAGCGCAGCAGCCGCCCGATCACACCGCCGTGCGTCGCCGCGAGCACGCGCTCGTTCGGCATGCGCGCCGCGAGATCGGTCAGCGCGGCGCGAGCTCGGGCGACGACGGCGAGCTCGGGCTCGGCGTCCGGCACCCCGTTGGGCCACCGCTCCCACATCTCGGCGATGGGCATGCCCTCTGCGGTGCCGTACGCGCGCTCCGCGAGGTCGGGGAGCCGTTCATCCGGCCCCTGCACGCCGAACTCTGCACCGGCGAGAGCCGCCGTCTCGGCGGCGCGGTCCAACGGGCTCGAGACGATCTTCGTGGCGCCGAACTGCCCGAGGCGTCGGCCGGCGACGCGGGCCTGCTCCCGCCCCGTGTCGTTCAGCGAGATGTCGGATGAGCCCTGAATGCGTTCCGCGAAGTTCCAGTCGGTCTGTCCGTGTCGAAGAAGCGCAATCGTAGTCACTCGGCCAGCCTACTGGCCGAGCCTCGGCGGGAGCTCCTCAGCCAGCCGCGCCAGCACGTCGCTGGTGCCTGCGTCGATCTTGACGGCGGCGCGGCGGTCGCCCTTCGTCTCGCCGCGGTTGACGATGACGATCGGCAGGTGGCGGCGACGGGCCCGCTCGATGATGCGCAGGCCCGAGTTCACGACGAGCGACGAGCCGGCGACGAGCAGCGCATCGGAGTCGGCGACGATCTGCGCGGCCAGACGGAAGCGCTCGGCGGGGATGAACTCGCCGAAGAAGACGACCTCGGGCTTGAGCACCCCGCCGCACACGGTGCACGTCGGCACGACGAACCCGTCCGTGGTCTCGGGAAGCGCGTCGCCGTCCGGCCCGAGCGCGACGCGCTCCGGCACGGTGATCCAGGGGTTGTCGGCCTCGATGCGCGCGCCGACGTCGCGGCGGTCGAACACCTGGCCGCAGTCGAGGCAGAGCACGCGGCGCATGGTGCCGTGCATCTCGATCACGCGCGTGCTGCCGGCGCGCAGATGCAGCCCGTCGACGTTCTGCGTGACGACGCCCGTGACGACGCCGTCGTGCTCGAGCCCGGCGATGGCCTCGTGAGCGGCGTTGGGCCGCGCGGCCGAGAACGCCTGCCAGCCGAGGTGCGAGCCGATCCAGTAGCGGCGCCGCGCGGCTTCGTCGGCCTCGAAGGTCTGCCACGACATCGGAGAGCGCCGCGGGGCGCCCTCGCCGCGGTAGTCGGGGATGCCTGAGTCGGTCGATACGCCTGCGCCCGTGAGCACGGCGATGCGCCGCCCGGCGAGGGCTTCGATCGCGGCTTCGAGCTGCGGCGCCTGCGCGACGGGCTGAGTGAGGCTCACGCGACGATCATACGACCGCCATGTGTCTGGCGTGTGACGGCGCTCGCCCAGCGCCGCGGCATACGCTGGCGGGGATGAACATCCTGCGCGTCGATGAGACCAGCGACCTGCTCGGCGACTACCGAGACCTCACCGACGTGGCGCTGCGCCGCCGACTCGAGCCCGAGAACGGCCTGTACATGGCCGAGTCCTCGAAGGTGCTCTCTCGGGCGCTGGCCGCCGGGCACGCGCCCCGCTCGGTGATGACGGCGGAGAAGTGGCTCGGCGACGTCGAGCGCATCCTGGGGGAGAGCGCGCGTCAGGACACTCCCGTGTACGTCGTTCCGGATGAGGTCGCCGAGCAGGTGACGGGGTACACGGTGCACCGCGGCATGCTGGCGGCGATGAACCGGCCGGCGTACCGCCCGGTCGCCGACGTGCTGGCCGAGCTGGCGGCGCACGGACGCACGCGCATCGCCGTGCTCGAGAACCTCGTCGACCACACGAACGTCGGCGCCTGCTTCCGCTCGGCCGCGGCCATGGGCGTCGACGCCGTGCTGGTCACGCCGCGCTGCGCCGACCCGCTGTACCGGCGGAGCGTGCGCGTGTCGATGGGAACGGTGTTCCAGGTGCCGTGGACGCGCATCGAGTCGTGGCCGGCCGGCATGTCGGAGCTGCAGGAGGCCGGCTACGTCGTCGCAGGTCTGACGCTCGGCGAGGGCGCGATCGAGCTCGACGATCTGGTCGCCGAGCAGCACGGGCGCCTCGCGCTGGTGCTCGGCACCGAGGGGCACGGCATCACCGCGCACACCGACCGGCGCCTCGATCGTCGAGTGACGATCCCCATGGCGGGCGGCGTCGACTCGCTGAACGTCGCGGCGGCATCCGCAGTCGCGTTCTACGCGACACGGTGACCGAGCCGCCGCACGCGCCGTCGTCGCCGCGACGTCCGGCGACGGGCGCTCACTCTCGTGACAAACCCGCCGCGGGGGTCTAGGGTCGGCTTCACGGAGCCGGTTCGGGCCGCGGCCGGCGGAACGGAGACGAGTTGGCGCGAGCGTTCACGGGAGGCGTCGGCACAGCCGACGCCCTGCAGAACATCCTCGATTCTGCGTCCGTGATGCGCCGCGGTCTCCATCGATCGCCCGAGCTCGCCTGGCAGGAGCACGGCACCGCCGAGGTCATCCGGAGCAGGCTCGACGAGCTCGGCATCGCGTGGCGCGCGTGCGCCGGCACCGGAACGGTGGCCCGCCTCGCTCCCCGCGCACAGGGCCGCAGCGTGGCGCTGCGCGGTGATATCGACGCGATGCCGGTCGACGAGCGCTCGGGCGTCGAGTGGGCGTCGCGCACTCCCGGGGCGATGCACGCCTGCGGTCACGACGGTCACACCGCGGTCCTGTTGGCGACCGCGGAGTGGCTCGTCGCGCACGAGGCCGCGCTGCCCGGCCCCGTGACCCTGCTGTTCCAACCGGCGGAGGAGGGCGGTCACGGGGCGCTCCGGATGATCGAGGACGGCGCGCTCGACGGGGTCGACATCGTGTTCGGGTGGCACAACTGGCCCGCGCTCGGCCTCGGCCGGGTCGCCTGCCCGGACGGGGCCGTCATGTCGGCGAACGGCGCCTTCGAGATCGAGGTGGCGGGCGTGGGCGGGCACGGCAGCCAGCCGGAGGCCACACGCGATCCCGTGCTGGCAGCTGCGGCGATCACCGTCGCGCTGCAGCAGATCGTCGCACGTCGCCTGGCGCCGCAGACGCCCGCCGTCGTCGCCGTCACGCGGATCGAGGCCGGGGCGAGCGCCACCGCCACTCCCGCGTCCGCCCGGCTCGGCGGCAGCATCCGGGTGCCGGACACGGCGCTGCGCGACGAGGTGTTCTCGCACATCGCCGAGATCGCCCGCGCGACCGCCGAGGCGCACGGGGTCGAGGCGGTGACCACCGCGACGCCGCGATACGGCGCGACGGTGAACCACCCCGAAGCGGCCGCCGAGCTGCGCGCGGCGCTCGAACCCGAGGTGGCGGCCGCGTTCGGCGCGGCCGACGCCTCGCCCGACATCGCGATCCCCGTGATGGCGTCGGAGGACTTCAGCTACTACCTGGCGGAGCGTCCCGGTGCGTTCGCGCTGGTGGGCGCGGGCGCCGTGCACTCGTGCCACAGCCCGTTCTACGACTTCGACGACGCCCTCATCGAGCCGGTGCTGCGCGCCTACGCGCGCCTGGCAGGGGCACCCGACCTCCCGCGGTCAGACGCGCGGGGACCGCAGGAAGAGATGAGTGATCGTACGCAGGACGAGTGAGAGGAGCCGGCAATGGACACACGTCCGTTCGAGCAGTGGGAATCTGAGATCCGCGGCTACTGCCGCAACTATCCGACCGTGTTCGCGACCGCGTCGAACGCGCGCCAGGTCGACGAGGACGGCATCAGCTACATCGACTTCTTCGCCGGAGCGGGCGTGCTCAACTTCGGGCACAATAATCCCGCGATGAAGCGCGCCATGATCGCATTCCTCGAGGGCGACGGCGTCGCGCACAGCCTCGACACCTACACGACCGCCAAGCGCGACTTCGTCGTGAAGTTCCACGACACGATCCTCGCCCCGCGCGGGATGACTCACCGGATGCAGTTCATGGGACCGACAGGCGCCAACGCGGTCGAGGCGGCGCTCAAGCTCGCGCGCCTCGCCACGGGCCGCCGGGACGTCGTCGCGTTCTCGCACGGGTTCCACGGAATGACGCTCGGCGCCCTCGCGGCAACCGCGAACGAGGCGTTCCGGCAGTGGGCCGGCGTGCCCCTGGAGCACATCGTGCGCCTGCCGAACGAGTTCGCGCCCGGCGGCGGCATCGCGGGGCTCGAGGCTTACCGGGCCGCGCTCGGCGATGCCTCGAGCGGCCTGCGCCCGCCCGCGGCCTTCCTCGTCGAGGCCGTGCAGGCCGAGGGAGGCGTGTGGGTGCACTCGCCCGAGTGGCTGCGCGCGGTCGAGGCGCTCGCGCGCGACGTCGGCGCGCTGTTCGTCATCGACGACATCCAGGCCGCGGTCGGGCGCACCGGCTCGTACTTCAGCTTCGACGGATACGGCCTCGACCCCGACATCATCACGCTCGCCAAGGGGCTCGGCGGGTACGGGACGCCGATCGCGATGAACCTCAACAAGCCGGAGGTCGACACGCACTGGAGCCCGGGCGCGCACACCGGCACGTTCCGCGGGCAGGGGCTGTCGTTCGTCGCGGGCGCCGTCGCGCTCGACTACTTCGCCGACGACGAGCTGATGGACGAGGTGCGCCGCAAGGGCGAGCGGATCGCGGCGCGCCTGCGGGAGCTCGCCGAGGCGCACGCGGATGCCGGATGGGCGGTGCGCGGCAAGGGGATGATCCAGGGCATCGACGTGGTCGACGGGACCGTCGCCAAGCGAGCGCAGGACGAGGCGTTCGGCGCCGGCCTGCTCATCGGCCCGTGCGGCACGGACGGGCGCGTGATCAAGCTCATCCCGCCGCTGACGATCCCCGACGACGACCTCGACGAGGGACTCGACATCCTCGCAGGGGCCGTGGCGCGTGCGACGGGAGGGCGCTGACATGCGAGTGCGCGACGACATGACGTTCCCTCCCGAGGAGTACGAGCGCCGCATCGGCGAGCTGCGGGAGCGGATGGCGCAGCGACTGCTCGACGCGGTCGTGATCACCGACCCGGAGAACCTGATGTACCTGACCGACTATCAGACATCCGGGTACTCGTTCTTCCAAGCGCTGGTCGTGCCGCTCGACTCCGAGCCGTTCATGATCACGCGGCAGATGGAGGAGTCGAACGTGATCGAGCGGACGTGGGTCGAGATCACGCGTCCGTACCCCGACACGGGGGATGCGATCCAGCAGCTCGTCTCGGCGCTGAAGGAGTACGGCCTCGAGACGAAGCGCGTCGGCTACGAGCGCAACAGCTACTTCTTCCCGGCCTACCAGCAGGACCGCGTCCACACCTCGTTCCGCGCTGGCACGCTGATCGACTGCTTCGGCATCGTCGAGGAGGGGAGAGTGCGCAAGTCGGCCCACGAGATCGGCGTGATGCGCAGGGCGGCCGTCGCGACGGAGGCCGGCATGCGCGCCGGGATCGCGGCCGCCGAGGTGGGGGCCAGCGAGAACGACGTGGCCGCCGAGATCGCCCGCGGCATGTTCACGGCCGGGGGCGAGTACCCGGCGGTGATGCCGTACGTCACCTCGGGGCCGCGCACGATGATCGGTCACGCGACGTGGGAGGGGCGAGAGCTGCGCGCGGGCGACGCCGTGTTCCTCGAGGTCGGCGGCTGCTACCGCCGTTACCACACGGCCATGATGCGCACGGTGCTGCTGCACGAGATGACGCCGGCGATGGCGCGCGCGGAGGAGCGGATGATGACGGCGCTCGCCGAGCTCAGGGGCGCGCTGCGGCCGGGGCTGACCGTGTCGGATGCCGATTCGATCGTGCGCACGATCATCTCGGACAACGGGGTGGGCGCCGAGCTGGTCACGCGCGCCGGCTACTCGATCGGCATCGCGTTCCCGCCGTCGTGGGACGAGGGATACATCCTCAGCCTGATGCCCGGCGGCAACCAGGTGCTCGAGGAGGGCATGACCTTCCACGTGATCCCGTGGATGTGGGGCGTCGAGGGCACGCGAACGGTCGGCATCAGCGACACGCTGCGCGTCACCGACACCGGTTGCGAATCGTTCTTCTCGCTCGACGAGCGGTTCGCCGTGAGACCGGGCGGCGCGTCGGCAGCGGATACGGCGGCTCCGGTCGAGCGCGGAGCATCGGAGGAACGGGCGGCGGGCGGTGCCGCCGCGATGAGCGGAGGAGGAAGCGATGACTGAGCTGTTCGAGGCGATCGATCCGACCACGGGTGAGAGCGTGCGCGTCGCGCCCGCTCTCACCGCCGCGGGGCTCGAGGGCGTCCTGACGCGGGCGGACGAGGCGTACGACAAGTGGCGGCGCTGGCCGCTGGAGCGGCGAGCCGGGGTGCTGCACGCCGTCGCCGCCGCACTGCGCCTCGAGTCGGAACGGCTCGCGCTGCTGATGACAGAGGAGATGGGCAAGCCGATCGTCGAGGCGCGCGGCGAGGTGGGCAAGGCCGCTTGGGCGTGTGAGCACTACGCAGAGCACGCCGCGGAGTACCTGGCTCCGGTGGAGCTGGCGAGCGACGCGACCCGGTCGTACGTGCAGCACCTGCCGCTCGGCCCCGTGCTGGGAGTGCTGCCGTGGAATGCGCCGTTCTGGCTCGCCTTCCGGTTCGTCGCCCCCGCGCTGGTGGCCGGCAACACCTGCGTGATGAAGCACGACAGGCACGTGCCGGGGTGCGCCGAGGCGATCGCCGAGATCGTCTCGTCCGCCGCCGCCGAGCACGGTGCGCCGGGTGCGATCCTGCAGAACGCCCCGCTCGACCACGACCTCGTCGCGCGCGCGCTGCGCGACCATCGCGTGCGCGCGCTGTCGGTGACCGGCTCCGACCGGGCAGGCAGCGCGCTCGCGGCGCTCGCCGGTGAGCAGATCAAACCCGCGGTGCTCGAACTGGGCGGGTCCGACCCGGCGATCGTGCTTGCCGACGCCGACCTCGAGCGCGCCGCCGACGCGATCGCCACGATGAGGATCATCAATGCGGGACAGTCGTGCATCGCGGCCAAGCGCGTGATCGTCGAGGAGGGCGTGCACGACGAATTCGTGCGGCTGTACTCCGAGCGCCTCGCCGCGCTGCGCATCGGCGACCCGCGCGACGAGGCGACGCAGGTCGGGCCGATCGCCCGCGCCGATCTGCGCGAGAACCTGCATCGGCAGGTGACCGAGACGGTCGCGCAGGGTGCAGAGCTGCGGCTCGGCGGTACGCTCCCCGACGGCCCCGGCTGGTTCTACCCGGTGACACTGCTCACCGACGTCGAACCCGGTATGACGGCGTGCGCGGAGGAGACGTTCGGCCCCGTCGCCGTCGTGATGCGGGCCGCCGATTCCGACGAGGCGCTCGCGCTCGCGAACGACACCCCGTACGGGCTCGCGGCCAGCGTGTGGACCGCATCGGCAGAGCGCGGCGAACGGCTCGCACGCGAGATCGTCGCCGGCCAGGTCGCTGTCAACGGCATCGTCAAGACCGATCCGCGGCTCCCGTCCGGGGGAGTGAAGCGCTCCGGCTTCGGCCGGGAGCTCGGCCCCGACGGCATCCGCGAGTTCGTGAACCGTCAGCAGGTGTGGGTGGGGCCAGCCGCGTGACGCGGCGAGGAGGCGGGGCGGGCCGCGACTCCTCGGCCGCCCCTACTGCTCGTCGTACCGGATGACCGGCCCCGCCTCGGGGCGCTTGGAGGTGCGCCCGTCGCCCGACGACTGGTGACGCAGTCGCCGCAGGACCCACGGGACGAAGTGCTCGCGCGCCCAGACCAGGTCGTCCTTGCGGGCGTCCCTCCACGTGCGCGCCGCCGGCCCCTCGGGCTCGAGCGGGACGAGGTCGTTCGCGACGTTCAGCGCGCGCAGCACCATGCGGGCCACCTCGTGATGACCCGTCGGGTTCAGGTGGAGGCGGTCGTGCGACCAGAACCGCGCGTCCTTGACCGTGTCGAGCGCCCAGAGGTCGGCGACGATCGCGTCGTACTGCTCGGCGACGGCGCGGATGTTCTCGTTGTAGATCGCGATCTTGCCTCGCAGCGGACGGAACACCGGGTTCCAGCCGACGTCGAAGCCCGTGAACACGACGAGCGCCGCGCCCGTGCTCGACAGGCGGCGCACCTGCGCCTCGAAGATCTTCGCCGTCTCGTCTGGGTCGGTGCCGGGGCGGATGACGTCGTTGCCACCGGCGCAGAGCGTGATGAGGTCGGGGTTCAGCTGCAGCGCGAGGTCGATCTGATCGTCGCCGATCTGCCGGATCAGTTTGCCGCGCACCGCGAGGTTCGCGTACGCGAAGTCGTCGACCTGATCGCTGAGCACCTCGGCGACCCGATCCGCCCAGCCTCGGTGGAGCGCCTCGGTGCCCGGCTCCGCGGGGAGGGGATCGCCGATGCCCTCGGTGAACGAATCTCCCAGGGCGACGAAGCGGCGCCAGGGGTGCGGGTCGTCGTTCGGAAGGTACGGGCTGCGCTGCCGGTCGCCGTCGGTCATGAATTCCACACTAACCCGGCCGCCCGAGGGTCAGCTCTTCAGCAGTCCGACTTCCTCGAGCCGCGTCGCGAGCCCCGCGCCGTCGTCCTCGGTGACCCACGGCACCCCGCTGGCGTCGTGGTCGTCGACCACGGAGCGGCCGCCGGCGAGCACGGCCTGGGCGGGGGAGAGGCGCCGGATGGCGACCCCCGCCACGTTCGACGGATGCTCGGTCGTGAACCGGGTGTAGATCTCGTCGTCGTGCTGTCCGTCGTCTCCGATGAGCAGCCAGCGCACGTCGGGGAACTCCTCGGCCAGGCGGCGCAGGTTCGTGTTCTTGTGCTCGCGGCCGCTGCGGAACCACCGGTCGTGGGTCGGCCCCCAGTCGGTGAGCAGCATCGACCCCACGGGGAACATGTGCCGCTCCATGAAGCGCGTGAGCGTCGGGGCGATGTTCCACGCGCCGGTCGAGAGGTACACGAGCGGGCACCCGGGGTTCTCCCTCGTGATGCGGTCGAGCAGCACCGCCATACCCGGCACGGGCTGGCGGGCGTGCTGGTGCACGACGAACGAGTTCCACGCAGCGAGGAAGGGGCGGGGCAGCGCGGTGACCATCACGGTGTCGTCGATGTCGCACACGATGCCGAAGCGCGCCGATTCGTCGACGACGAACACCCGCGCCTCGACGGGATCGCTGCCCTCGACGCTGACGTCGACCGTGCGCCACCCCGGTGCGAGATCGGCCTCGATCTTCACATCGATCACGCCGCCGCGGTCGGCCCTGATCTCGTGGGTCCGGCCGTTGACCGTGACGGACACCTCGGCGCGGCCGACGGGGATGCCGGCGAACGCGCGCCAGCCCCTGGCCGTGGGGTGCTCGCCGCGCTGCCTACGGCGCCTGGTCGTGGGCGGCAGGATGAGCACGCGGCCGAGCACGCGCACCCAGCCCTTGCCGCCGTAGCCGGCGAACGGCACGACGCTCGGCCGTCTGCCGTGCTTTCTCGCCCTGCCCTCGCGCCAGGCGTGGAGGCGCGACTCGAGCCGTGCGACGAGCTTGGGACGGGACGTGCCGATCACGCGGCTCCTCCATCGGGGTTCTGGGGATCGAGCGCTCGCGCGCCAGCGGGATCCGCGGCGTCGGCCTCTTCGCCGGCCGCGTGGGGGTGGCGCTCCATGTGCCGGCGCTCGAAGCGCTGGATCAGATGCTTCGCGCCCCACACCACCAGCAGGAACACGACCATGATGCCGACGAAGATGTAGCCGACCCAGTGCGCGTTGCGGCCGAGCTCGTCTGCGAGCTCCCGGTACGTGCCGGCGGCGCCGGCCGCGATCGAGATGTAGATGGCAGACCAGAGCACGCACGCGGGCAGCGTCCACGCGATGAAGCGCCGGTAGCGGTAGCCCGACATGCCGACCGTCAGCGGCACGAGCGAGTGCAGCATCGGCAGGAAGCGCGAGAGGAAGATGGCGATGCCGCCGCGCCTGCGCAGATAGTTCTCCGCGCGCTGCCAGTTCTTCTCGCCGAGCCAGCGGCCCACCCGAGAATGCCGGAGGTGCGGGCCCGCCCAGCGGCCGATCGCGAAGCCGAGGGATTCGCCGGCGAGCGCGCCCGCCACGATGAAGACGCCGAGGACGATGCCGCCCGAGACGCTGGTGACTCCCGTCGCGCTGACGAGCACGATGGTGTCGCCCGGCACGATCAGTCCGATGAGCACGCTGGTCTCGAGCGCGATCGCCACGGCGGCGATCAAGACGCGCAGCCATGGCTCGACCCCCGCGACGGCGTCGAGCAGCACGTCGAGCGTGTCGTTGAGCCAACCCACCAGGACAGCCTACGGGGCGTGCGGGCGCCCGCGCGCGTGCGCACGCCGTCGGGAAACCGCTTCGCGGCCGCGCTGGAGTAATCTGGAGTGTCTGCGGCGTGCGCACCTCGCGCGCCGACCCCCTTCGTCGATTGGCTGATCCGTAGTGTCGCACGAGCCCGCAACCGAGCAAGAGAACTCCCCGCACGCCATCGAGGCGAAGTGGCAGGCCTACTGGGCCGAGAACGAGACCTTCCGCGCCGGCGATGCGAGCGACGACCGCCCCCGCAAGTACGTGCTGGCGATGTTCCCGTACCCCTCTGGCGATCTGCACATGGGGCACGCCGAGAACTACCTCTACAGCGACATCGTTGCGCGGTTCTGGCGCCACCGCGGCTACAACGTGCTCCACCCGATCGGCTGGGACTCGTTCGGCCTGCCCGCCGAGAACGCCGCGATCAAGCGCGGCGCCGACCCGCGCGAGTGGACCTACGAGAACATCGAGCAGCAGGTCGTGAGCCTGAACGCGTACGGCGTCTCGTTCGACTGGTCGCGCAGGCTCCACACCTCGGACGCCGACTACTACCAGTGGAACCAGTGGCTGTTCCAGCAGATGTACGACCGCGGGCTGGCGTACCGCAAGGAGAGCCCGGTCAACTGGTGCCCCAACGACCAGACCGTGCTCGCGAACGAGCAGGTCGTCGACGGCGCGTGCGAGCGCTGCGGCGCCGTGGTCGAGAAGAAGAAGCTCACGCAGTGGTACTTCAAGATCACCGACTACGCCGACCGGCTGCTCGACGACCTGAACCAGCTCGAGGGCGCATGGCCCAGCAAGGTGCTGCAGATGCAGCGCAACTGGATCGGCCGATCGATCGGCGCGGACGTCGACTTCGAGATCGAAGGGCGCACCGAGAAGGTCACCGTGTTCACGACGCGGCCCGACACGCTGTTCGGCGCGACGTTCATGGTCGTCGCACCCGACAGCGACCTGGCGGCCGAGCTCGTCGCTGAGGCCTCGCCCGAGGCGCGCATGCGCTTCCAGGACTACCTCGACAAGACGCAGAAGCAGACCGATATCGAGCGCCAGGCGACCGACAAGGAGAAGACGGGCGTCTTCCTCGAGCGCTACGCGACCAACCCGGTCAACGGCGAGCGCCTGCCGATCTGGGCGGCCGACTACGTCCTGGCCGACTACGGCCACGGCGCCGTCATGGCTGTTCCGGCGCACGACCAGCGCGACCTCGACTTCGCCCGCAAGTTCGACCTCCCCGTGCGCGTCGTCGTCGACACGAACGCGCCGATCACCGGCGCGATCGCCGTGGTCGACGCCGACACGATCGAGCCCGAATCCGTCAACCCCGCCGTCACCGGCGAGGCGCTCGCGGGCGACGGCCGGATGATCAACTCCGGTCCGCTCGACGGGATGTCGAAGCGGAACGCGATCGCCCGCATGATCGAGCTGCTGGAGTCGAAGGGCGCGGGCCGCGCGGCCAAGCAGTACCGCCTGCGCGACTGGCTCATCTCGCGCCAGCGCTTCTGGGGCACGCCCATCCCGATGGTCCACACGGCAGACGGCCGCATCGAGAAGGTGCCGGCCGAGCAGCTGCCCGTCACGCTGCCGGAGGCGCGCGGCCTCGACCTCAAGCCGAAGGGCTCGTCGCCGCTCGGTGCCGCGACCGGCTGGGTCGAGACGACCGACCCCATCACCGGCGAGGCGGCGCTGCGCGATCCCGACACGATGGACACCTTCGTCGACAGTTCGTGGTACTTCCTGCGCTTCCTCTCGCCGGGCAACGCCGACGCGCCGTTCCGCGCGGAGGACGCCGAGCGCTGGGCGCCGGTCGACACCTATATCGGCGGCGTCGAGCACGCCATCCTGCACCTGCTGTACGCGCGCTTCATCACCAAGGTGCTGCACGACATGGGCAGGGTCGAGTTCAGCGAGCCGTTCTCGAGCCTGATCAACCAGGGCATGGTGATCCTCAACGGGTCGAAGATGTCGAAGTCGAAGGGCAACCTCGTGCTGTTCAGCGAGGAGCTCGAGGCGCACGGCGCCGACGCGCTGCGCGTCGCGCTGGCCTTCGCCGGTCCCGTCGAGGACGACAAGGACTGGAAGGACGTCGCGACGACGGGCGCGCAGAAGTTCCTGGCGCGCGCCCTCCGCCTGGCGGGCGACGTCGAGGCGCCGATCGGCATCGACTTCGCCGGCGGCGACGCCGCCCTCCGGCGTGCGACCCACCACGTGCTCGACGAGGCGCCCGGCCTGATCGAGCAGACGAAGTACAACGTGGTCGTCGCGCGCCTGATGGAGCTCGTCAACGTCGCCCGCAAGACGATCGACGCCGGGCCCGGCGCGGCCGACCCCGCCGTGCGCGAGGCGGCCGAGACCGTCGCGGCGGTGCTCGATCTGTTCGCGCCGCACACCGCCGAGGAGATGTGGCATGTTCTCGGCCACGAGGGCACGGTCTCGCAGGCGCAGTGGCGCGAGGCCGACCCGTCGCTGCTGGTCGAGGACCAGGTGACGATCGTCGTGCAGATCGACGGCAAGGTGCGCGCGAAGCTGGAGGTGCCGGCGAGCATCTCGGCCGAGGACCTCGAGCGCCAGGCCCGCGAGGACGAGCGGGTCGTCCGCTCGCTCGACGGGCGCGAGATCACGCGCGCGATCGTGCGCCTGCCGAAGATCGTCAGCTTCTCGACGAAGTAGTCAGGCGTGCCGCGAGGGGCACGGTTCCGCTCACACGAGCGGTTCCGTGCCCCTCGCGCGTCTGCGCTCTGTGCATAACCCGCGGGAGGACGCGCGGCCCTCGTAGCGTCGGGGGATGGACCCTTCTGACACCGTCGCCGCTCCGGCGCTGCCCCGCGGAGTGCGGCTCGGAGTGGGCGCGGCGATCGTCGCGGTGATCGTCGCGGTGATCGCGATCGCGGCGGTCGTGATCGGCGTCGCGGTGTGGCGAGGGGCGACCGCTCCGGTCGAGGTGGTCGCGAGCGACGCGGCCGGGCCGGATGGTGCCGGAGCGACGGATGAGGGGTCACCGGACGAGGGCGGAGCCCCGGGAGCGCCGGGGTCGACGGCATCGGGAGACGCCGAGCTGTTCGTGCACGTGTCCGGTGCCGTCGAGGAGCCTGGTCTGTACGCGCTCACCGAGGGCGCGCGCGTGATGGACGCGGTCGCCGCCGCGGGCGGCCTCGCCGATGACGGCGCGGCGGAGGGCGTGAACCTGGCGAGGCCCGTGACGGACGGGGAGCAGATCGTCGTGCCGACCGAGGAGCAGATCGAGGCGGGCGGGACGGCGGGTGCGGCGGGCACCGGCGCCGGATCACTCGGAACCGGTGACGCAGGCGGCGTCATCGATCTCAATGCGGCGGACGCGACCCAGCTGGAGACGCTGCCGGGCATCGGGCCGGCGCTCGCGGGGCGGATCGTCGCGTGGCGCGAGGAGAACGGAGGATTCTCGAGCGTCGACGACCTGCTGGCGGTGAGCGGCATCGGCGAGAAGGTGCTGGCGGGGCTGCGCGACGCGGTGCTCGTGTGAGCGACAGGCGGCTGCTTCCCGTGGCGCTGTGCGCCTGGGCGGTCGCCGCCGTCGTCGTCGGCGCACCGGCGTGGGCCTGGTGGGCGGCCGCGGGGTTCGCCATTGCAGCGGCCTCACTGCTCGCGTGGGGCGTGCTCGGCCCGCGCCGCGGCGTCGCGCTGGCCGCGGTGACCTGCGCGGCGGGAGGGGCGGTGTGCGCGCAGGCGGCCCTGGCGCAGCCGCCGCGCGCCGCGGCGACTGCCGCCGTCGCGTCGGGTTACGCCGAGATCGCCGGCGCCGTGACGACCAAGGTCGAGCCGCGCGGCGAGGAGCTCTCGTTCATGATCGACACGTCCCTCATCGACGGTGCGGGCCACGGGGCAGCCGAAGTGCGAGTGTCCGTTCGCGTGCGCGTCTCGCCGGGCGCGGTGGACGGCGGAGTGCTCGACCTCGGCTCGCGGGTCGTCGTGTCGGGCCGTGCCGTGCCGGCCGATGCCGGTGACACGGAGGCGGTGATGGTCTTCGCGAAGAAGCTCGGCGTCGAGCGGTCGCCGCCGCACGCGCTGGGAATCGCGAGCGCCCTCCGCGACGCGTTCGTCGAGCGGGCGAGCGCGCTGCCCGGCGCGGGCGGAGAGCTGCTTCCCGGGCTGTCGGTGGGCGACACCCGCCTCGTGTCGACGGAGCTCGACGAGGCGATGAAGGCGTCGTCGCTCAGCCACCTCACGGCGGTCAGCGGCGAAGAAATCGCTTCCGCACTCACAACTTAGCGAAACGCATGTACGACGGTAATCGCCAGGTCAGAGTGAATTACCTACCCACCTGAATAATCGCGATTCCACCCACCTTGAAATTCTCGCCGAGGAGGTGCTTCACAGGGATTCGCAGGGAGGTGGGTGGTGCGGTGCTTTGTCCACCCCGGAGACGTCGTCGCGGCGCTCAGGAGGCCGCAACGCGCCACCTGAGGTCGACTCGCTGCACGCTGCTGTCGAGACCGCGGAGTCCGCGCTGATCGTCCGGAACAGCGTTGACAGTGGGGGCCATCAGCGTCTGGACGACCTGGCGCTTCTGGGCGATCGGCAGCGCATCCCACACGGCGCGGCGAGATGACGAGCCGCGGATGGAGTCGATCGTGGGGTCGGTTCGCTCGAGCTCGTCGATACGGCGCTGGGCTTGTTGGTTCTGCTCCAGCACAAGGCCCTGCATATCGTTCGCCATGTCTTCGCGATCGAGTCGCCGAGCCTCTTTCCAGACGGACGTGAGCCAGATGCGCCGGCTCTTCATCTCGAGTCGGAGTGCCTGCCGTTCGGATCCGTCGGCGTCGTCGGGCAATATGCGAGGCGTCTCGAAGTCCGGGGCACCCACGCGTGCCAGCACGGCGTTCACGACGATCTCATCGAGGTGCTCCTGGTGGATCACGACGTGGAAGCCGGTGTGACCGGGCCGCCCGCCGCATTCGTAGACCCGGTAGCGCTCTCCACGCTTGTCGGAGCTGCCCGCGTTCTGGCTGCCGACACGGAGGGGAGCGCGGCAGACGCCACAGACTGCGATCCCGCTCAGCAGGTATCGCGGTGGGCGACCTCGCCTGGCACCACCGATCGCATCGCTCACGCCCACCAGTCTCGCGCATGCGCGAGAGATGGCAGGGCGAAGCACCCGTGCGCTCTCAGCTGCGCTGCTATTCTCCGTCGCTTGCGCTGCGGTCGCGAAGCGCCGTCCACTGCGCCTCGCTCAGCCAGGTCTCGTGTCCCTCGATGAAGACCTCGGACAGTACGTATCGCTGGTATGCGCTGAGTGGGGGAGCAGCGGCGACGCTCTCGGCCACGTGGTCTTCGAAGGACTGGCTCGCGCCTGATGGCTTCTGGCTCGGCACCTCAGGCTCCGCGACCCTCTCCGCGGCATCGATGATCGCCGTGCGCACCGCCTCGGTGGGCTCTGTGCCGTCGGCCGTGAGCACCGCCAGCGCCGCGAGGCTGAGTCGATCGAGCGCGACGGTGATCACGCTGTCCGTCGGACTCAACTCACCACCTCGGGTGTCGGCGTCGCACTCCACGGCCTGCCTCTCTACTCATCAACGAGGCTACTGGAAGCGATAACTACCTGGAAGTGATGACTGCTAGATCAGAACCTTGAAATGTGGTCAGTTCCCTCAAAGTCGCGTTGGGCGCGCAAGTGCGCGAGCTCCGCCGTTCCCGTGGACTGACCCAAGAGCGGCTCGCCGAGCAGCTCGGTGTGACGCCGCGCTATCTGGCCGGCATTGAGCGCGGGGAACGGAACCTGACGTTGGATTCCGTCGATGCTCTTGCGGAGCAGCTTGGGGTTCCGTCGTTGGCGCTACTACACCCTGGGTCCACGCTTCATTCGTGAGCGCGCTGCGTTACCCGCCCTGATGCACTCTGCAAAGCAGCGCTTTCAAAGAAACGAACACCGTGAGTCCTTTCGTGGCCGGCGCGCACGCTCTGAACTTGCCCAATCGGAGGCTCTCACGCGGTCTGGGTCGCCGAGCGCAGCGGTATTCTCTGCGGGCGTTCTCGGCCGAGACACAGAGTTTCAGCGCCCAGCAGGGCACCCAGAGGATGCAACAGCACTCGCTGACATCTCGTTTTCGCGACAGTGAGGCCTGAGGAGCTGTGCGTGGGAAGCCCTCGAGTCGCTAGCGAAGCCGTATGTGTCCTGATGCCATAGTTAGTTTGTAGTCGGATTGGTCCGATCGCCGAGGCCTATGGGCTTAATTAGGGAGTAATCGTGTTGCTCGAAAGCGTCACTATCAGAGGGTTCCGCTCGATCGGTGCTGAACTTACGATTCTGGTCGACTCGCCCACCATCCTTGCCGGGCACAACGATGCCGGTAAGAGTGCAGTGCTTGATGCGATCGCCTTCTTGCTCGACGAGACCAAGCTGACCGACCGGGATCGTACTTATGGGGCTCATCGCAATCGAGGGTGTAGGAGTGGTCTGAAGCCGCCGGCTTCGAGCAGTGACCGTGTGATGTAGTGAGTCAGGTTGCGGAAGCCCAGGGCCGAGCCGCGGAGGTGTTCGAGGCGCCCGTTG
>Ga0308157_10000883_pt1 | contig 77430 bp, 60 predicted proteins | sample PhyBR1_FD_201035 | JGI IMG/M metagenome (GOLD analysis project Ga0308157, IMG submission 201035) | Phyllosphere microbial communities from UC Gill Tract Community Farm, Albany, California, United States - DLSLB.R1 | ecosystem: Host-associated > Plants > Phyllosphere > Unclassified | place: USA...
TTATACATTTCCCAGATTGCCGGATACTTAATCGGCAAAAGCACAAATCTGTCTTTGTTTTCTTGTAGTAATAATTCCTGTTCCATACGCTGATGTTTTTAAAATCTATTTTTTTAACAGAGCCGACGAAGACACGCATCCATCAATTTTATATGATGATTGTAATGTCTTTTATCAAAACGCTGTAGTGAAAGTGCTAACCCTATTACCTGACTAACAACTTAGCTTTTAGTTAGGAAAATTTAAATTTGCAATCTGAGAGATATACGCATAAATTACTAAAGACTAAGCTTTTATATTTGTTTTCAAGTGCAAGAAGTTAAAGAACTTTGTTATAACAAATATATATACGGTGGCCGTTTTTTGTGAACCAAAGTTGTTAACACCCAGCACTATTGCTGGGGAAAAACGATCAGCTAAATCTCATTTTCAAGCCAAAAAAAAGCTAATCATTTAATTTCAAGCACTTAGCAAACAAAAATGAGTGTTAATAACTTAAATTTGAGGGGTATTTAAAGCCCGGAATAAAGCTAAATAGAATACTACTCAACTGTGTAACTGAGGTTAACTTTCGCAATACCTTTGCTGTAGATACCAATCTGTTTAGCAGCCCGTTCTGATAAATCTATGGCCAGTCTTTTAGAGAAAGGACCACGATCATTTACCTTCACAATTACCGATTTTCCATTAACGGGGTTGGTTACGGTAACCATTGTACCAAAAGGTAATGTGCGGTGTGCGGCAGTGAGTTTTTTTGCCCTGTAGCGGGCGCCGCTCGTTGTGCGGTGGCCTTCAAATTTTCTGTGGTAATAAGTGGCGAGAACTGTTTTTTGAATACTGTCTGTTGCATTTCCTGGCGAGACAGAATCTTGTGCATTACTATGTAAAAACAAGAACAAACTACTTAATAACAGAAGATACTTCATAGGCTAAAATTCTTTATCGAGCCCGCAAATATAAGCATTTAGTTTAAAATGAAGCCGTTAATTAACACTCACCCGGCAAAGCACGGCTCTTTCGCCCAGTATCCTACCAGGATTTTACCTGTAAAATCAGCACCAAACACTACTTCAGCTAAGATTTTTGCCTGTTGAAAAAAACCTGGATACAATGGGATTATTTATTTCATTTCCTGTTCTAAAACCGGAATTAAAAAGCGGGATAAGGCTGGGGTGCGGTGCTCCTGCTTACTGATTTTAATCATTTTTTCGACAATATCCGGGTGCTTTGCGGCTAAGTCGTTTTCTTCTTTAATATCACTCTCCAGATTATACAAAGCCCAACTTGCATTGCCTTTAAGCATATTGAGACGTACTCCTTTCCAGTTACCCAAACGGATAGCCTGCTGACCACCATATTCAGGGTATTCAAAATACAAATAAGGATGCGTGTTTTTCTGCTGCTGTCCAAGTAATGTAGGCAAGATGCTAAGCCCATCAACCTCTTTGGGTGTGCTTAAACCAAGCAAGTCGCAAAAAGTAGGCATCATATCCATGGTCGAAGCAATCAGATTGCTGGTACTACCGGGTTTTACTTTTCCTGGCCATGAAACAATAAAGGGCTCGCGGATGCCGCCTTCGTGCACAAAGCCTTTACCCCAACCATAATTGCCTTTAAACGGGCCTGCACTATTGAAAAATGCAGGATCAACACCTGCATTAAAAGCTACACCATTATCAGCCGAAAACAGGATGATGGTATTGTCGTAAACACCTTTTGCTTTCAGCTCTTTAATTAATTCGCCCACCTGCCTGTCCAGCAAAGTAATCATAGCTGCATAGGTAGCACGCGGATAGCGGCAAGGGAAATAAGATCCATCTCCAAGAAATGGCTTTTCATCGCCAAATTTCTGATGGTAATAAGCTACCAGGTCTTTAGGTGCCTGTAACGAAACATGTGGCAATGGCGTTGGGTAATACAGAAAAAACGGTTTGGCTGCACTTTTATCTATAAACTTTAAAGCTGCTTTGATCAAAAAATCGGGGGCATAGTCTTTCTGAGCATATTTTTCGTAATTTTTCTCATCCAGTGTATCCAAATCTTTAGGAAAGGTAACGGTTGGCGCCTGAATTTTGTTATCTAAAGGTATCCTGTTTTCATTTTCCCACAGGTGACCGCTATAATAGGTATGATCTTGCCGCTGGCAGATATAACCATAAAAATAATCGAAACCCTGTTGTGTTGGGAAACCCGTAGTAAAAGGAGCCCCTAAGCCCCATTTGCCTACCATACCTGTGGTATAACCTGCACTTTTCAGCATTTCTGCTAAGGTAACAGTCGAATCGGGTATTGGATACTGTCCTTCCAGGTAAGGATTTTCTTCCATGGCCTTAAAATCCCAAACGGGCCCACGTTCGCCCCACTCGTGGTTACCGCGGATAAAGGCTTTTCCCGAATTTTGTCCCGTCATTAAAATATAGCGTGAGGGCGCACATACCGGATAAGCATAATGTTGGGTAAAACGCATGCCACGTTTAGCCAAAGCATCCAGGTTCGGCGTTTCAATCTTATCCTGGCCATAGCAACCCAATTCACCGTAGCCCATGTCATCGGCTAGAATATAAACGATGTTAGGTTTGGACTGATTAGCTTTTTTTACCGCTTTTTGAGCAAAGGTCACACAAAAAGCAAACAAGCTTAGGGCTAAGAACAAGAGTTTATGTTTCATTATTGCTTCCTGATAATGGGGTTTGTACTGGTTAGTACAACTAAAATAAGGCATTCAGCAAACACTCGTATCTTAAAAAAACGCGCAAACGATTGACCATTTGAATTATTACAAAAGCACATAAAAAAAGGTGTATAGCTCATAGCCATACACCTCTACCTAACCCAACTATACCACCTTATTTCTGATCGGGCACAAAATTCATCGAGATAGAATTTACACAATGACGGGTGTCTTTATTGGTAAAACCTTCTCCTAAAAATACGTGTCCTAAGTGTGCGCCACAATTGGCACAAACAATTTCTGTACGCGAACCATCTGCATCCGGAATACGTTTTACAGCGCCTTTAATTTCATCATCGAACGCAGGCCAGCCACAGTGTGCATCAAACTTGCTTTCTGAGCGATACAAGGCCGCATTGCAGCGTTTGCAGGTATAAGTTCCTTTATCTGTGGTATGCTCATATTTGCCTGTCCCCGGATATTCGGTTCCTTTATTTACAATTACTCTTTCTTCTTCGGGTGTTAATGGATTCCAGTTCATTTTTTTCTTGGGTATAATTTGTGCTGTTTCCTTAGCTGGCTTTGCTTCTTTCTTATCCTGTTTTTGTGCACAGGCCGAAAGCACTGTAATTAAAACAACAGCCAAAACTAAAAATAGTTTATTTAACATCGTTCTCATACCTCAATATACGCTATAGATTCTGTTTTGGTTTGCTGGTTTAAGGTAATTGGGTAGTGTTTACAAAGAGATGATATTTCGTCGCATTTTTGCCATGGATAGACAGATGATTATTTAGAACTCATTTTTTATTGATTATATTTTAGCCACGGAAACACGGAAAACATGGAATTATTTTTTATAGAATAACACGCCTAATTTCCAAGGTTGTTTTGCCGAAATTTAATATCAACCCCACTCTACATTCAGAGCATTTCAAGTAGTTTATAGTTTGAGCCAAATCTTCATTCGCTATTCCACTTTTTGATTTCATTTCTAAAACTACAGTATCAAAAACTACAAAATCAGCATAAAAGCTATGCGGGAGTAACACATCCTTATTGTAAACAGGATAATGTTTTTCTCTCTCATAAAAGTATCCACGGCTTTCAAATTCGACACAAAGCGCATCCTTATAAACAACCTCTAGAAAACCACAACCTAAATCCTTATGAACTTCAATTGCAGCGTTAATAATTAAATCAGTTTCATTTTTACAGGGAAGATTACCTTGTTTTATTTGATAGTCCATAAATGAAAATTTTAACTAAGTAATCCCTTTTCCTGATTTTTTCCCTTTTTATTTCCGTGCTTCTGCGTTTCCGTGGCAATTGGAAAATAAAAAGCATTTAACCAAATTCTAAAATTCCCTTTTCTTTTCTTTGTTTTCAGTGTTTCTGTGGCAATTGGAAAACAAAAAAGCGCTCCGAACCTAATCGAAACGCTTTTCTTTATGTAAATTTTAAAAATCTTACTTCGCTAATTCTTCTGCCATTGCAGCACCGATTTCGGCAGGACTTTCTACCACGCGGATACCACACTCAGCCATAATTTTCATTTTTGCTGCAGCAGTATCATCAGCACCGCCAACAATTGCACCAGCATGTCCCATTCTACGTCCCGGAGGCGCAGTTTGACCAGCAATAAAACCAACAACAGGTTTAGTACCGTGCTCTTTAATCCAACGGGCAGCTTCAGCTTCCATACCACCACCAATTTCACCAATCATGATGATACCGTGAGTTTCAGGATCGTTCATTAACAATTTAACGGCTTCAACAGTTGGAGTTCCGATAATCGGGTCGCCACCAATACCAATTGCAGTAGTAATACCTAAACCAGCTTTTACAACCTGATCTACCGCTTCATAAGTTAAAGTTCCTGATTTAGAAACCACACCTACATTACCTTTTTTGAAGATAAAACCTGGCATGATACCAATTTTAGCTTCATCAGCAGTGATAATACCCGGGCAGTTAGGGCCAATCAAAGTCACATCACGGTCTGCAATATATTCTTTTACCTGAATCATATCCTTAGTTGGGATACCCTCGGTAATACAAACAATCACTTTAATGCCACCCTCGGCAGCTTCCATAATCGCATCAGCAGCAAATGCCGGTGGTACAAAAATGATTGATACATTTGCTCCCGTCTTATCAACGGCATCTTTAACAGTATTAAAAACAGGCTTATCTAAATGTAATTGCCCACCTTTGCCAGGGGTTACACCACCAACTACGTTTGTACCATACGCCAACATCTGTTCTGCGTGGTAAGTTCCTTCGTTTCCGGTAAAACCCTGAACGATAACCTTAGAATCTTTATTTACTAAAACGCTCATGTATCAATTTTTTTTGTGCAAAGCTAATATTATTGACTGGAAAGTCAAACCGAAAAGCATATTATTTGCCCCGTTTTTTCAGGAAAATGTAAGGAATTGCTTTACAGCTACTGCTGCCCGCCATCCGCTTTATCCTGATGAATCGGAATACCTGCTCCTATCGCCCGCCTGAACGAACGGGCAACGGTTTATTTAACATAATTTATTATTTTTGGCTAGAGGTGTTAGAGCCCAAAAATTAAAACAGAGAGTTAAAGCTGATAACCAGATATAAAAATAACCCATATGAGAAACAATGCATTAGCAGTACTATTTTTCACTTTCTTTATTTCTACTGCAGCAAAAGCCCAAACGACCGATACGACTAAATACATTTTACAAAATGATACTGAAGTGGCCAGGACCGAACCGGGTACTCATAATGGCGGCGGCGAAACCATTGGTTTTAATTTCTTTGCGCAAGTCAAAAACCTCAAAACTATTTTCAGAAAACGCATTTTAAAACCGGGCTCTTCTATTGGCTACCACTTACAGAAAGAAGATGAAATCTATTATGTCATCAGTGGTAACGGCAAAATGAGAATGAACGGAAAAACTTTTCCGGTTAAGCCCGGAGACGCCATTTTAACGCGGCCGGGAAGCTCGCATGGTATTGAACCTGATGCGAGCAATGATCTGGTTATTCTGATTGCTTACGAGAAGAAATGATCTGCTGTTAACAGTTTACAATTTCCACAAAGCTATATTCATTAAAGGATTACAAATCCCTGCTAACGATAAATAAAAAGCCGGATCAAAATAATCCGGCTTTTTGTTTTTATTATCCTTTTAATGATCGCCAGGCGACTAAAACTAACTATTGTTAACTACTTCCAACCTTTTACCCAGGCTTCCTGTGCCTTTTCATCCTGAAATGTCCAGGCTACAAAACGACTGATTTTCTGGCCCTGGCTCATTTGCACCGTCCTCACTTCAAAAGCATTTACCTTAATCAGGGCGTTATAAATACTTTTCAGGTTGGCACTTTTCGAAACCAGTGAAGTGAACCATAACACCTGGTTTTTAGTCTGTTCGCTTTGAATAATCATTTGCTCTACAAAAGCACGTTCCCCTCCGGGACACCAAAGCTCGGCCTTGTTTCCGCCAAAGTTTAATACGTGTTTTACTTCCTTTTCGCCTCCACCAAGGTTACGCCACTTCTGACGCGTGCCCTGCTCGGCCTCCTTTAACGAAGCATGGAAAGGCGGGTTACAAACTACGGCATCAAAACGTTCATTTCTGCCAACAATACCTCTAAAAATCCCCATTTTAGAACCTTGCAAACGTGGTTCGATAGCTCCTTGTAATGATTTGTTAGCCTCCACAATCCTTTTGGCAGCTTCAATAGAAAGCGGATCGATATCCGAACCTACAAAACTCCAGCCGTACTCTCTGTGCCCGATAATTGGGTAAATACAATTGGCACCAATACCGATATCCAGCACATGAATATTAGCTCCAGTTGGATTTTTACCTTTGTTGCTCGAGCCTAAAAGATCGGCAACATAGTGAATATAATCGGCCCTGCCCGGAATAGGCGGACAAAGGTAATCTTTTGGAATATCCCATTGCGAAACATCGTAATAATGTTTTAGCAAGGCCCTGTTCAATGCTTTTACCGCATTTTGATCAGCAAAATCAATAGAATCATCATTGTGTTCGTTTTTAAAAACGAAACGCTTTAATTCTTTTGAACTAGCAGTAAGTTGTTTGAAATTGTAACGCGAACGGTGTTTGTTGCGCGGATGTAACTCGCTTTTCTCTTTGCGGTTATTTTGTTCTTCTTGAGCCAATGTGATTTGGTTTAACTAAACATGCTGTGTTGCCTGTTTCTGTTGCAAAGATAGGCTAAATAGTTTGGAGTTGGGTGTTTTTAGTTCGGAAGGATGTTGGTCCGGTAATTACTCCTTTCATCTGCTTGCTGATCCGACAGGTATCGGATTTATTTAAGCATCTCCTGGCAGGTAATCTTGTTAAGGCTTAGAGCTCCAGAAATAAATTCAGGGTGACGGCCACCGGTAAAAAACGCCCAGCTAACTCTCCTCTCCTTTTTCGATCATCGCCGGCTGAATGGCTTTCAGGTATTTTTCCTGATCGAACTGGTTTTCGCTCTTGGCAATTACAATGGTAGCTACCCCATTGCCGATTACATTGGTGATCGCCCTCGCCTCACTCATAAAACGATCTACACCAATTAAGATGGAGATGTGCTCAATCGGCATAATTTTTAACGCCGCAAGGGTGGATACGAGGACAATAAAACCACTTCCGGTAACACCGGCAGCACCCTTGGAGGTAACCATTAATACACCTAAAACAGTAATTTGTTGCCCGAGGGTTAAATCAACATGGAAAACCTGACAAAGAAATATCACCGCCATTGCCAGATAAATTGCCGTTCCATCGAGGTTGAAAGAATAGCCTGTAGGAATTACCAAACCCACCACCGACTTATCACAGCCAATGCTTTCCATTTTCTGCATCATACTCGGCAGGGCCGATTCGGAAGAAGAAGTCCCCAGCACAATCAATATCTCCTGGCGGATGTATTTCAGGTACTGCCACAAACTAAATTGATAATAGCGGCAAATAGCATTTAAGATTACGAAAATGAACAATATACAAGTAAGGTAAACCGATCCCATTAATTTGGCCATGCCAATTATACTTTGTAAACCATGCGTACCAATACTAAAGGCCATGCCACCGAAAGCACCAATGGGCGCCAAGCGCATAATCACTTTCATAATTTTAAACAGCACTTTCGATATTTTATCAAAAGCGTTCAGAACCACTGTACCCTCGCCGCCTAATTTATTTAAGCCATAGCCAAAAAGTATGGCAAATAACAAGATTTGTAAAATATTGCCTTCGGCAAACGAGGCGATAATATTGTGGGGAATAATGTGAAGGAAAAACTCGGCCCAGTTCATATCCTTAGCCTGTTCGGCATAACCAGCAATTTTACTGGCATCGCCGGCTTTAGCTACCATATTGGCCCCAGGTTTTAAAACGTTAGCGACGAGTAAACCAATGGCAATAGCTACTGTACTTACAATTTCGAAATAAAGTAAAGCTTTGCCACCTACCCGCCCTACTTTTTTCATATCACCCATGTGTGCAATACCCAAAACAATGGTAAAGAATATAATCGGGGCAATTAACATACTAATGAGATTAATAAAACCCTGACTGATTAGTTTAGCCGTAGACGCAAAACCTGGAAAATAAGCCCCTACGTAAATCCCTATTATGATGGCTAAAATGACCTGAAAGGTTAAATTGGAAAAGACTTTTTTCATAAATGGCCTTGCCTTACTTATAAATACTTACTTCAATTTTTCCATCAGCGGTGATGGCACCTCGATACATGCCTTCGGTATTGAAGGGCATGGTCATATTTCCTTTCCTGTCCAAAGCAATTAAGCCACCATCTCCGCCCATTTTATCAACTTTATCTAATGCTATCTTCGCTGCTTCAGTTACCGATATTCCTTTATATTCCATTAAATCTGAAATGGTTTTAGCCACCACATTACGGATATAAAACTCACCCCAGCCTGTACACGAAATACCGGCCGTTTCATTATTGCAATATGTGCCTGCACCAATGAGCGGGGCATCGCCCACGCGCCCGTACTTTTTATTCGTCATACCACCGGTTGAGGTACCCGCAGCCAAGTTACCTGCTTTATCCAACGCCACGCAGCCAACAGTACCAAATTTGTAATCGTGGTTCTTTGCACCCAAAAGCTCTGACTTTTTGCTGCCATGATCTAAAACGGCTTTTACAGAATCTTCCTTAATAGCCTTCTGTAAGCCCTCCCAACGCTCTTTTGTCCAGAAATATTTGGGATCTACGATTTCTAGCCCTACTTCTTTGGCAAAAAGATCTGCACCTCCGCCAATCAGCATTACATGTTCCGATTTTTCCATTACCGCACGAGCTGCCGATATGGGGTTTTTAATGGTGGTTACACCAGCCACAGCGCCTGCCATTAGTGTTTTTCCATCCATAATGGCGGCATCCAGCTCATTCCGGCCATCGTGGGTAAAAACAGCACCTTTACCAGCATTAAAATGGGGGTCGTTTTCGAGCACATGAATGGTGGCTTCTACAGCGTCTAAACTTGTTTTCCCGGCATTAATTTGCGCATAACCAGCTTGCAGTGCCTGGGTTAAAACGGCAATATAGGCCGCCTCTTTCTCGGCGCTCATATTCTTTTTTAAAATGGTACCGGCGCCGCCGTGAATAACCATTATATATTTTTTCTGCGCCGAAACATTAACTGCCAGGGCCAAAAGCATAAACAAGCTGAATATTTTGAATGATTTCATCTTCTTATCGGATTTAAGAAGCTGTTAAATTAAGAAAATAACAGATAAAAAAGAGGATTTAAACTTTGGCAATCCCTTTTGAAGAAAATTGCAAATCGTAAAGCTTTTTATAATAACCATTTAGCTTTAACAATTGCTGATGTGTACCTTTTTCTTTGATTTCGCCTTTATCAAGTACAATAATCTGATCGGCTTTCTGGATAGTAGACAAGCGATGCGCAATCACGATTGATGTACGGCCTTCCATCAGACTATCTATGGCTTTCTGAATCAGCAATTCGGTTTCGGTATCAACTGATGAAGTGGCTTCATCCAAAACCAGAATAGCTGGATTATGCACCAATGCACGGATAAAAGAAATGAGCTGCGCCTGTCCTGCTGAGAGTGTTGCACCTCTTTCCATCACATTGTACTGGTATCCGCCAGGTAAACGTTCAATAAATTCGTGGGCACCTACCTTTTTGGCTGCGTTAACCACCTGCTCCAGTGTAATTTTCGGATTGTTCAGGGTAATGTTGTTCAAAATGGTATCCGAGAACAAGAAAACATCCTGCAGTACAGTTGCAATATGACTCCGCAGATAATCCAGGTCAAAGTCTTCAATACGAACGTCATCAACCGTAATATCGCCCCGCTTCACGTCATAAAAACGGTTAAGGATGTTGATAGTAGATGATTTACCCGCGCCTGTTGCTCCTACCAGCGCCACTGTTTCACCCGATTTTACCTCGAATGATAAATCTTTTAAAACGTAGTTATCGTCGTTATAGGCAAACCAAACCTTTTCGAACCTGATGTTTCCTTCCAGTTTGGCTGGTTGTTGTGTGCCCATGTTAGGCGTAGTTTCGTCAGTATCTAAAACTTTAAAAACACGCTCGGCACCAACCATTCCCATTTGCAGGGTATTAAACTTATCGGCCAGCTGGCGAATCGGCGTAAATACCATACCCAGATACATGATAAACTGGGTAATGGTTCCAGGGGTTACATCCAAGGGCTTGGCCAGAATACTTTTTGCGCCGTACCATACTAACAATCCTAGAGACATGGCCGAAATCAGTTCAACAACCGGAAAAAATATAGAATAGTACCAGTTACTGCGGATATTGGCATCACGGTAACGTTTGTTAATGGCATAAAACTTCCGGTATTCCTGCTTTTCGCGGGCAAAATATTGTACAATAGAAACGCCTGTAATGTGTTCCTGCAAGAAGGTATTCAGGTTTGAAACCTCGTTCCTTACTTCCTGAAAAGCCACTTTAATGGCCTGCTGGAATTTTCTGGTTGCAATAATCAAGAGCGGAATAGGCAAAAGTATTACCAAACTCAATTCCCAGTCGGTGTAAAGCATTACGCAAACGATTACCACCACTTGCAAACTATCACCAATCATGGAAATTAAGCCCTCCGAAAAAATATCTGCAATGGTTTCCAGATCGGAAACAGTACGGGTAATTAACTGCCCAATAGGTGTTTTATCGAAAAACTTAAGCCGGAGTTTGGTTATGTGGTTAAATACATTGATGCGCAGATCGCGGATAACCGACTGCCCCAGTGTATTGGTTAAAAGCGTATGGTTGTACTGAATAAGCGTTTGCAGTACCAGCATAAAAACCATCAGCATTGCCATATTCACCAAACCTGAATAATTACCGGCTAAAATATAGTGATCAAGGGTATATTTAATTAAAAACGGGCGTACTGGCGAAATTGCCGCCAGCAGGATCGTTAAAATAACCGACCAAACAAAAACAGCACGGTAAGGTTTTACATATTTAAAAATACGTTTCAGTAATCGTGTGTTATATACGTCGCCGGTAACTGCCATTTTCTGTTTAATAAGTAAGTTCTGTTGAATGAATTTTATAGACGATCGCTATTCACATTCTATCCTTAAATCAATTTCTAACGCTATCATTTATATAGGGGTATTCTATTTTCACCAAATACAAACCACATGCCGGTACAGATTGCCCGGCCTTACTCCGGTTTTTGCTTGCAATCACGGCTTTAAATCCGGTTAAATCTATTTCTTTTTTACCTACCTGTACCAGAGTCCCCATAATGGCCCTTACCATATTCCTTAAAAAGCGATCGGCCTGAATGGTAAACACCAAGCCATCCTCGTGTTCTTCAAAAACAGCTTTTACTATTTTACAATTGTTGGTAAAGGTCTGCGTATTCGACTTACTAAAGCATGAGAAATCGGTGTAATTTAACAGCTCTGCTGCCGCTTCATTCATCGCACGCACATCCAGGCGATCTTTAATCAGCCACGACCGGTTTAATTTAAAAGGGTCTTTTTCGAAGTGAACATGGTATTGATAAGCCCTTGCTGAAGCATCAAATCGAGCATGGGCCTCGTCATGAACCGGAATAATCCGCTTTGCAGCAATCTGATAGGGCAATAGGGCATTAATCCCACTTAAAGCATTTAAAACTTTGTTTTCATCCATTGCTTCGACATCAAAATGCGCATAAAAATCTTTAGCATGCACGCCGGTATCGGTACGGCCACAACCCAGTGTCTCAATGGGTTGTCTAAAAACCGTGGTCATAGCCCTATCCAGCAACTCCTGCACGGTAACTGCGTTGGGTTGAACCTGCCAGCCATGATATAAGCTGCCATCATAAGCGATTTGGATGAAATATCTTTTTTTACTCAAAGCGATGCAAAAGTACTTTTTTCCTTTTATTTAGAAGGAAAGCGCTTTACATTTATTCGTAAACAGCGTGATTATGGCTTAACTATGTTTTTCTCCTCAAACTGCCATTTATTGTTGTAAAAACCTGCCATTTTAATGCCTTTACTACCCTCTTTGGGCAAATCAGACGAAAACACCATAAAATCAGGGAAACCACTACCACCTGCAAAGTACTGATTGGCATAAGCTGCTTTCATACCGGAAACACCCGTACTGGCTACTACGCCAACCAGCAGATCATTATCTTGTTGTGGCCAAATGTAATAGGCTGCCAGATCGTTACCTTTCCAGGCTTGCCGGCCTGCTGTGATTTGCGAATTGTTAACCTGTATCGGGCAATCTTTTAGTAAAATCTTCCAGACTGCATTATTTTCGGCATTGCCATATAAAATGATATTGCGTTTCTGAAATTTCGATACCGAAAATTCCTTATCGGTAATGATATCTACCGCACCATTACCCCGATAATACCAGGTTTCGGCATCGTATCTGGCTTTATTTAAATTGGCCTCTGTGGTTTCGGCCGTCCCGCCTGTTCCCACCACAAAAACCATTTTATGGTTAAATGCTTCTTTAAAAGTACCCGATCGCAATGGATTTTTGTCTCGCGGATTGACCCGGGCAAGAATTTGCCAGGCCCCATTACTTTTGGCCAGAACCACAGTATCACTGACATTCCGCGCAACATAATCGATAGCCTTTAAGCTATCCAAAGTAATTTTAACAGCAGTATTTGCCATAAAGCCGGTTAATGCCAGTTTTAAAGTTGCAATGTTTTCTGTTTTACCGGTGATTGTCGATTGTTTTCTATCGCGGTTTAAAATGATACGGCTGTATTGCAAAGGTTGCTCCTGCTGTTCAATGGTTGCCCAACGGTAAGTTGCCGAAATACCAGGACTGGAAGTCATGAAATCGATGTGGTTAACTGCCGTGTCTGCAGCAATCGTATGCCATTTAAAAAAACTGAAAATTGCCGGCCAGTCTACACTTTGATCGCCAAACCAGTGCTCGCCACCCGGATATTCGTAATAGCTAAAATCGGGATGAAAACCTGCCAGTAATTGCTTCATCTGTCTGGCATAGCTCACCGGCACTACTTTATCGGCATCGCCATGCAGTATATACACTCCCAGAGGCGTGTAATTGGTCGCCAATTTCGGAACATCACTTTGGTTGCCGGCCCTTAATAACATCCGTTCTACATTATCTGTACTGCTATCCGGAATTTTTCCATCCGCTGAACCGTAATCTTTAAGGGAAGCATAACCAGCAGCCGGCGCAATAGCCGCCCACTTATCGGGATAAGTGGCACCTAAAAACCAAGTACCATGCCCACCCATGGAGTGACCAGTGAGATAAATCTGCTTTTCGTCTGGTTTAAACTGATTTTTAGCCAGCGCCAGTACTTCCAGGGCATCCTTCCTGCCCCAATCTTCCCAATTAAAGCCACGCGGCCTGCGGTTAGTGGCTGCGACCAGAGTGCCCCAGTCTTTAGATTTATAGGCTTTTGCCTGACCAATAGCCTCAACCCCGGCACCATGTACTGAAAGGAACAGGGCAGAATTCGGTTTCCATCCGTTTAGTTGTGGCGTAACAGCAAAATACTGCAAACTGCCATCGATGTTACTTACAAAGGTTTGCTTATGAGTTGATGCACTGGTTAAGGCTTCAATTGTAATCACTTTCTGATCCACCTTTTTACCACCCTGCAATAGTTGTAATTCGACATTATAATTACCTGCCGTTATCACCGCACTTGCATCGAGTTCAAAAATCACCTTGCGCATGCTCAGTTTCGCAATGCTGGCAACGGCGACCTCACGTTGCTTGCCATTTAAAGTGGCTCTAAAACGTAAATCGTTATAATCTTTTAATGATGAATTGCTTACTGTTACCGCGCCTTTCAATATATTATTTGCCTCATTCAGCACAATACTTGGCGACGTCACGTCATCGGTATGAATCAATAATTTTTTAGCATTAACAATAATCATGGGCAATACACTGGCACCACGGACATAAAGCTCATTTAGTCCTTTCTTTAACTGTACAGGGATATTCATATAACCTGAGGCATAGGGATCGCCCATGTGCGGAATACCATTAAAGAATAAACTATTGCCACCGATAACATTCAGAATTACCGTTTGCGCTTTGGGAGAAGTGTAAGTAAGGTAAATATAATCGGAACCACGATCTACCCCACCCGGATTAAGAAAAGGATTACTCGTGGTTTGAAATGACCTTCTCGAAAAGGCACTAAAACGCCCTTTGGGATCCGCCTTAATTGCTTTCCACAATACCTTTTCGCCATTTTTACCGGCTGAAAACTCCCCGTTTTCTGCTGGCGTTTGCAATTGATTATTAGCCATTTTCCAGGCCAGCAAATCGGTATAAACTGCTTCGCGGCCATAGCGGCTCCCACTGGCTACCGTTAAAGCTTTTTCAAATTTGAGGGTATCTTGTGCAAAAGTGCTGGTGGCAACGAAAAGGCTAACTAAAAAGAGTAAGTTTTTTAACATAAATCGTTTTATAAAATTGGTTTGATTAAAAGTCAGTTTCTTTTAAAGAATTTCAAAGGCTGCATTATAGGTAACCTGTCAGGAAAAGAAAAGACACTAAATTTTGTCAGGCTTTGTGATGTACAATCAAATGTATTAAAACTTGCAGGTTTTAACAAAATCTACAGACATCAAAAAAATGTTTTTTAAGGTTGAAATAGAATCCCTATAATTGTTAATTATTTAAATTTAACATGATACAAAGAATACAATCAATATGGCTTTTCTTAGCCGCTTTTACCCTGATTTTAATGTTATTTTTACCTATCGCCAGTAAAGAAACTGGAGGAACAGAATCAGCAATATATACGAGCGGACTGTTTCAGATTATTGCCGGTAAAGCAGGTTCACCTTTTAAAATTATATCATTTTTACCTTTACTTATTACCAACATTGCCATTGCCATCATTTGCTTCATTAACATTTTTAATTTCCGGAAGCGTAGTTTTCAAAAACGCTTCGCCATTGTTTCCATTGTATTAATTGGCGGTTTTGCTTTCTGGTGCAGCATTTATGCTAAACAATTACCTGGTGGTATTGAAGGAGCTAACTTTGGTATTGGTGCATATCTTCCGGCTATTGCTATCTTATTTATTGTTCTGGCCATTTTCGGGATTAATAAAGACGAGCGGTTAATCCGTTCGGCTGAACGGTTGAGGTAATTACCTTAAAGTTCTTATCATATAATTTTAACCATATAAGTCATGTAAGTACATTTAACTTATATTTCTTATATGGTGATATCCTGTGTATCATTTCCATAAACGTAGATTCGTCCTCGACTTGACAATTCTATATTTTTAAAACACCAGCTTTGCGCTGTTTTCACAGCACCTTTCTTATCCCGTTTTCCATCCTCCATCTACCATTATTGCTTACCTCCTAATTTCCAAATAATTAAGCCCCAAAACTATTTACTTGATTACCTGTGAAATACGAAATATTAACCGTACCTTTGCGGCTCAATTAAAAAATAAAAGACGAATGACAAACCCATTTCAATTATTGGGGATAAGTGATGACGTCGTTAATGCCGTAAAGGACCTTGGATTCGAAAATCCAACGCCTATTCAGGAGCAAAGTATTCCTGTACTGTTAGAAGGCACTAATGATTTTGTTGGTTTGGCCCAAACAGGAACAGGAAAAACAGCCGCATTTGGTTTGCCGCTGTTAGAACTAATCGATTTTAAAGTAAACAAACCGCAGGCATTGATTTTATGCCCTACCCGTGAGTTATGTTTACAGATCGCTAACGACCTTAAAAACTTTTCTAAAAACATTACTAATGCACACGTAGTTGCCGTTTATGGCGGCGCGAACATTATGCAACAACTACGCGAAATACGCCAGGGCGTACAAATCGTAGTGGCCACGCCCGGCCGTATGTTGGATATCATTGGCCGTAAGGCAATTGATTTTTCAAATGTTAAATATGTGGTGCTTGATGAAGCTGACGAGATGTTGAACATGGGTTTCCAGGACGACATCAACGACATTTTATCAACTACTCCTGATGACAAAAAAACCTGGTTATTTTCGGCTACTATGCCATCTGAGGTTCGCCGTATAGCAAAAAACTATATGGATAACCCGATAGAATTAACCATGGGCACCAAAAATACAGGTAACGTAAATATCGAACACGAATATTACATTGTTCGTGCCCGTGATAAATACGCAGCCTTAAAACGTATTGTAGATTTTAACCCGGATATTTTCGGTGTTGTTTTCTGTAAAACTAAATTAGATACCCAGGATATTGCTGAGCATTTAATTAAAGATGGTTACAATGCTGATGCTTTACACGGCGATTTATCGCAACAACAACGTGATAAGGTAATGCAACGTTTCCGCGAGCGTAACATGCAGTTGTTAATTGCTACTGATGTTGCTGCACGTGGTATTGATGTAAACAACGTAACGCACGTAGTAAACTACTCATTACCTGATGAGATTGAAAGTTATACCCACCGTTCTGGCCGTACTGGCCGTGCGGGTAAAACCGGTATCTCGATCTGTATCATCAACTCTAAAGAATTAGGTAAAATCCGTCAGTTAGAACGCATTATTGGTAAACAATTTACCAAAGCTGAGCTACCTACAGGTTTCGATGTTTGTGAGAAACAATTATTCTCTCTGGTACATAAAGTACACAATGTAGAAGTTAACAACGAACAGATTGACCAGTACATTCCACGGATCATGGATGAATTTGCTGATTTAAGCAAAGAAGAGGTAATTAAACGTTTTGCATCATTAGAGTTTAACCGTTTCCTTGATTATTATTCGAAAGCACCTGATTTAAATGCAGCTGTTGGAGATGATCGTGGTGAGAGAGGTGAACGTGGTGAGCGACGCGGACGTGGAAGCGAAGGTTATACCCGCTTGTTTATCAACTTAGGTTCGGTAGATGAGTTTACCCGCGGCGATATGTTATCATTTATTTGTAACAATGGTAAGATTGCTGGCAAAAGCGTTGGTAAAATTGATCTAAAAGGTGTTTTCTCTTTCTTTGAAGTAGAAGATGCAGTTGCCGACAAAGTTTTTGAAGGCTTCAAATCAGTTGAATTCAATGGTCGTCAGGTACGTATTGAAAAAAGCGGTGATGGCGGTGGTGAAAGACGCGGTGGCGGTGAAAGACGTAGCGGTGGTTTTGGCGGTGAACGCAGAAGCGGCGGTGGTTACCGTGGCGGAAACGGCGGTGGCGACAGAAGAAGTTCTGGCGGTAGCGGACGTAGAGAAGGTGGAAGCCGTGAAGGTGGTGGTTTCAGAGATTTTTCTGGCCGTAGCCGTGAAGATAAAGGTGGCAGCGGACGCAGAGAAGGCGGAAGTGGTGAGCGCCGTAAAAAATGGTAATTTACTAAGCCAAATATTTTTACAAGCCGTTCTGATTATTCAGAGCGGCTTTTTTGTTTTTAAAATCTACTACATTTATTTAATCAAATAATGGACCAAGGCTGGCATATTTTTCGGTTAAAGGTGAATTGATTTGACCAGTAAGGAGCCAACTGATAAAATCTATTCACAAACCTGCTATATTGAAATCATTCCTCAAATCGGATGAAAAGCACTAATACCACCTCAAATAAACGCTACTTTTCTACTTAGATCGGCCATAAAGCATTATATTTAACGTTTATTGTACAACCAGATATCATGCGTTATTTAAAGCTTTTTATTACCTTTTTCCTGTTAACTGCAGGTTTCAATTTATCCGCCCAACAAGCCGCTTCAAACCCAAAAATGCAATGGTTTGCTGATGCCAAACTGGGTATTTTTATTCACTGGGGTATTTATTCGGTTAATGGAATTTCCGAATCGTGGTCGTTTTTTAACAACTACATTAACCACGATGCGTACCTGAAACAGCTTAATGGTTTTAATGCCACAAAATATCAGCCTGCAGAATGGGTAAATCTGATTAAAGAAAGTGGTGCAAAGTATGCCGTAATTACCACAAAACATCATGATGGTATTGCACTTTGGGACAGTAAAATGCCCAATGCCACCACCACAGTAAAGCATAGTGCAGCAAAAAAAGATTTAATTACACCGTTTGTTGCCAATCTTAAAAAATCAGGACTAAAAACTGGTTTATATTTTTCGTTACCCGATTGGAGCTATGTTGATTATGATGGTTTTACACGCGACCGCAAGCGTTACGACTACAAACAGGACCCTGCCCGTTTTAAAAAATTTCAAAACTACTTTCAAGGACAATTAAATGAACTCTCTAACCAATACAACCCCGATTTGGTATGGTTTGATGGCGACTGGGAACATAGCGGCGAAGAGTGGCAGGCCAAAAACATATTGGAAAATTTACGTAAAGTGAATCCAAACATCATTATCAATTCGCGTTTGAATGGCCACGGTGATTACGACACACCTGAACAAGGCGTGCCGGTAGTAAAACCCACTTCTCCGGAGTGGGAACTGTGCTATACCATGAATGATTCGTGGGGCTACCAGCCTTATGACAACCACTACAAATCGCCGAATATGATTATTCGCACCTTAGTTGATTGTATTAGCATGGGAGGCAACTTATTACTCGATATCGGTCCCAAAGCCGATGGAACCATTGCACCTGAGCAGGTTAAAATCTTAAAAGGCCTGGGTCGCTGGACCCAAAAACACGCAGAGGCTATTTATGATACTCAGGCTGGAATTCCGAACGGTCACATCGACGGAAAAACAACGCTATCCAAAAATAAAGATGTATTGTACCTGTATCTCGATTATAAAACAAAAAATGGGATTTTACTGTCAGGAATAAAATCAAAAATCAACAAAATTGAAGTGGTGGGCAGCAAAGCACAGGTGTATTCGATCAAATTAAATGAAACAGATTATCTGCTTAATTTAAAAGATGCCGATTTCGACAGCGATGTAACCGTAGTAAAAGTATCACTAAATGGTCCAATTCAGCTCGCCGAAGATAAAAAGGAACCACTTTCACTTGCAGATTTATATGCTGCACCTAAACAGCGTGGTTTAACTAACTTAAACCTCAGCAAACTAGCTATTGACCTAAATGCAGGTATAAATGTATTTCAAAATACCAATTTACCTGCTGATGGTTTAGATTTTAATCCAGGTATTAAAAACATAGACCAAAAGGTTAGCAACTGGGTAATCAAAAATGCCGAGGCGCTTTACAAAACCGGAAAAGGAATCCCTAGCGGCCATTATCAAGGCAATACAGTCCTTTCTGCAGATAAACAAACGCTTTATCTTTTTGTTGAAGGAAAACCAACCGGCCCTATTGCCATTAAAGGTTTAAAAAATACCATTAGCCGGATCAGGGTGGTTGGCGAAGGCACTATACTTAATCACGAAATTTACAACAAACTGTACTGGAGTAAGATACCAGGAATTGTTTACATCCCGATACCGGAAGATAAATTAGATAGCGAACTAACGGTAATTGCAGTATTGCTAGATGGTCCGGTTGATTTATACCGTGAAAAAGTTGGGGCCATAGAAAGCAATCTCTAATTATTTAACGAATGTAAAATAGTGAGACCACTTTACGATTATCCTTAAATTGCATTACTTTCGCACATCATGCAGGCAAAATATATCTCATATCAGGAAACCGGGTCATTTTCAAAGCTGGTTTTAGATTATATTAACAACGAAGAACAGCTTAAGGCTTTTTACAGTTACCGTCCGGACATGACGGGTTTAGCCAGTGCAATTGAGCATAAAAATTTTTTAGGTAACCGGGCCACTTTAGTTCAGGTTTTACAAGATCAATACCAGCGTTTACAACCCAATAAATCAGTTACCAAAAATATTGAACTTTTAGGCCTTGATAATACTTTTACAGTAACTACCGGTCACCAATTAAACTTATTTACCGGTCCGCTTTATTTTATTTACAAAATTGTAACTACAATAAATTTAGCTATAGAATTACAAATTGCACACCCGGATAAAAACTTTGTGCCCATTTACTGGATGGCTACAGAGGACCATGATTTTGATGAAATTAACCACGTTAGTGTTGATGAGAAAAATATCAGCTGGATACAGCAAACCAATGGCGCAACGGGTAGATTAAGTACTAAAACCGTAGCCGCAGCGGTAACCGCTTATAAAGGTTATCTGGGCATTTCGAGAAATGGAAAACGTATTGCTAAACTGGTAGAGCAGGCCTATCTGCAGCATGATAATCTGGCCGATGCTACCCGGTTTTTGGTGAATAGCCTTTTCGAAAAATACGGACTGGTAATTATAAATGCCGACGATGCCCGCCTCAAGAAACAATTTGCAAACATTATTGCCGAAGATATCGTGCACCACAACAGTGCCCGTAATATTGAGACCAGCTCGGAAAATCTCGAAAATTTAGGCTATAAAACACAGGTAAATGGCCGTGATATTAACTTCTTTTATCTGAACGATAACCTGCGCGAACGTTTGATTTTTGAGCAGGGTAAATACCAGGTTAACCATACCGATATCAGTTTTACCAAAGCCGAGCTTTTAGCTGAAATCGAATCTCACCCGGAGCGTTTTAGTCCGAATGTGGTGATGCGCCCCATGTATCAGGAGGTAATTTTACCTAACATTGCCTATATTGGTGGTGGTGCAGAGGTAGCTTACTGGATGCAGCTGAAGGCCAACTTCGATTACTATAAAGTAGATTTTCCGGTTTTACTGTTACGCAATTCAGCTTTACTGATTGACAAACGCAGTGCAGAAAATTTATATAAACTGGGCTTTTCTTTGGAAGACATTTTCCTGCCGGTAGAAGAACTGAAAAATATCTGGGTAAAACGCAATACTACGGCACAATTAAGTTTAGCCGATGAAACCCGGGCCATTAACAGTATTTTCGATCAGATTAAGCTGAATGCCTATAAAATAGACAAAACTTTATCGGTGTCAACAGATACAGCAAAACAACGCACCAACCATTTGCTCGCTAACCTGGAAAAAAAGCTGTTCCGGGCCGAAAAGCGCAAACATGAAATGGCACTGCTGCAGATAGACAATGTAAAAAAACGACTTTTCCCTAACGGCACGTTGCAAGAACGCATACTGAATATTGCGCCGATGTATGTGAATTACGGAGAAGATTTTCTATCCTCTTGCATTGAAAACTTTGAACCATTAGGCGGCGATTTTACAGTGCTGTTACCATAATTAGTCCGAAGTCCGGTTTATGTGAAACCTATACTTGCTACCTGATTCTTGATACTTTGAAAACAATGAATTTTATCACCTTTTTTGAAACCAACTTAAGAGCATTTACCTACAGCGTTTTTAAAAAAATGGGCTGTTCAGATGCGCATGCCGAATTAGCTACCGATGTTTTGATCCGCTCTGATTTGCGCGGCATTGATTCGCACGGAGTTGCCCGTTTAAGTGGGTATGTTAGACTTTGGGAAAAGAAACGCATTAATGCTACTCCTGACATTAAAATTGTGCACGAAACACCAACTACGGCAACCATAGATGGCGATGCCGGGTTAGGTTTGGTTGTTGCACCCTTTGCCATGCAGGTAGCAATAGAAAAGGCCGAAAAATATGGCAGTGGCTGGGTATCAGTAAAAAATTCGAATCACTATGGCATTGCAGGATACCATGCTTTAATGGCGGTAGAAAAAGATATGATCGGCATCAGCATGACTAACGCCAGCCCATTGGTTGCTCCTACGTATGCCAACGAACGTTTATTGGGCACCAACCCTATGTGTTATGCTTTCCCCGCGGGTAAATACCCGCCAGTTATTGTTGACATGGCCACAGCTGCCGCTGCAAATGGCAAACTTGAAATTGCGCAAAGGGCTAATAAAAGTATCCCCGATGGCTGGGTACAGGATAAAGCTGGCGAAAACTCAACCAATCCAAACGAATTGAAAAATGGCGGTTCGCTGTTACCACTGGGTAGTGATAAAGACCATGGAAGCCACAAAGGATATGGCTTAAGTGCTACAGTTGATATTTTATCAGCAGTGCTGTCGGGTGCAAATTATGGTCCCTGGGTACCGCCTTTTGTTGCTTTTTTAGAGCCCTCGGCAAATCCCGTTGGCGAAGGACTGGGCCACTTTTTAGGCGCTTTGCGCATCGATGGTTTCAGGCCGGCGGCAGATTTTAAAAACCATCTGGATAATTGGGTAGAACGCTTTAAAAGTGCGAAAACCATTGACCCGGATAAAAAAGTAATTATTCCGGGCGAGCCGGAGCACGAATTTGAGCAGGAAAGAAAAATCAGCGGTATTCCATTGATTGATGTGGTGGTTAACGACCTGAATGAACTGGCGGATAAATTAGGAATTGAAGGGCTGAAATAATTCCCCGTCATTCAACCGCAAAGAAGCATTGAGCAAAAAAAGTAAATTCACACAGCAACAATCTTGATATATCAAAACTAAATTGCTGGATCGTCCCGTTTCACAATGACAGATCTAAAATAAAAAAAGCCGCAAAACTAACCAGGTCTTGCGGCAACATGTATGATTATGACCCACCATACAAGGGCTGAGAATTATCTTTATGGTTTCACCGTTAGGGTTTCTTTCAATTGAAGTTCACGGCTTGATGATCCGATCATCACCCTGAAATCACCTGGTTCAACAACAGTTTTCAGGTTAGCATTTAGCATTTGCAACATTTCGGGTGTAATTTTAAAGCTGATGGTTTTGCTTTCACCCGCTTTAAGTTTAATCCTTTCAAATCCTTTAAGTTCTAAAACCGGACGAGCCACACTTGCCAACATATCGCGCAGATACAATTGTGCAACTTCCTCACCATCCTTAGTACCCGTGTTTTTAATTGTAAAGCTTACTGTAGTGGCCTCATTTGCTTGAATTACTTTCTTTGCCAATGCGATATTGCTGTATTGGAAAGTGGTATAACTTAAACCGTAACCGAAAGGGAACAAGGGCTCTCCGCTTAAGTTATTGTAATCATCGCCCCTACCGGTTGGCTTGTGGTTATAAACCAATGGCAATTGTGCTTCATGAACCGGGTAAGTAATTGGCAGTCTTCCGGCAGGATTGTAATCGCCGAATAAAGTCCCGGCTACAGCAGTACCTCCCTCCTCACCAGGATACCAGACATTCAAAATAGCCGAAGCATCGCTGATCCAGTTGCCCATGGTTATCGCACTGCCACCAACCAATAATACCACTACAGGTTTACCTGTTTTAGCCATTTCCTGAATGAGCTGTTCCTGGTTACCCGGCAAACTCAGCATGGCACGGTCTAAAAACTCACCCTCTTTTATTCCTGCAGCAACTACAATAACATCGGCGTTTTTAGCCATTGTTTTGGCTTCCTCTAACAACTGTGCTTCCTTATCTTCAACACCATAGTTCCAGATTAGCCTGATGTAGGCGTTACCTTTTGGCTCTTTAAACTCGATCTTAATGGGATAAGCTTTACCTGCTTCAAAATTAAAGCTTTCGGTACGCGTATGGTAAGAAGCCTTGTCCCACTGATCTATAATCAACTTTCCATCCAGGTATAAGCGATAGCCATCGTTACCAGCTAACCCGATCTGAAATATTCCCGTTTTTTGCGATTTAATTTCTCCCTGCCACCTCGCCGAATAATTGTCTGTGGCCAGTTTCTCGTTGGGTGAATAGAGCGTCCACATGAAATCGACTTGTTTATCGGTTCTGGTTAATACCGGCTGACCGGAAAGATCAGTTGTGTTAAAATATTCGCCGGTTAACCCTTTACCATTTTTTGAGCTGAGAAATGTAGAATCGATTACGATGTATTTTTTACTTTCCCTAAAACTTCCCTGTGCATAGTTTACCCTGGTTAAATCACCAGCCCTTGATTTTATACCATCCAGTATGCTGATTTTACCTACCCCGGTTCCACTATACCCCCCTAAACGCGCTTCAACAGCATCTTCTCCCAATACCAGTATATTTTTAGGTTGCTTTAGCGGCAATACATTTTGATTGTTTTTGAGTAAAACAAACGATTCCAGAGCTGATTTTTTGGCCAGAGCTTTAGCCGATAAATCAGTAAGCGAAGCTTCTGCCTCCTTTTCTGAAACATAGGGATGCTCGAACAAACCCAATTCGAACTTAGCTCTTAATACTCTCGAAACGGCATCATCAATACGTGCCTTAGGAATACTTCCATCTAAAAATGGCGGTTTAAAAAGCTTGTAATGCTCATATTCAACCTGAAAAATAACATCAAGTCCTCCATTCAAGGCCTGAACAGTGGATTGAGCATAGTTTTTTGAAGTATTGTGCAATACATTTGCCCCGCCTACTGCACCCGCATCAGAGATCACAAAACCTTTAAAGCCCCAATCGTGCTTTAAGGTCTTGGTTAAAAGCCAGTAATTGGAAGTTGCAGGCGTTCCGTCGACACTGTTATAAGAAGTCATTACCGAACGAATACCTGCCCTTTTTACCCCTTCTTCAAATGCCGGGAAGTGTATTTCGCGTAAAAACCTTTCCGTTTTCTGAATGGGATAACTGTCTCTGCCTCCATCGCCAACATTGGCAATCAGATGTTTCGGTGTTACAACCACATTTTCTTTCTCGATCGCATTCATAAAAGCAGCGCCCATCACTTTGGTGAGATATGGATCTTCGCCATAAGTTTCTTCCACACGTCCCCAGCGTACATCATCGGCCATGTTGATTACGGGAGCAAGCACATCTCTTATACCCCTAACTTTAGCCTCGTATGCTATCCGTTTGCCAATCTGCGCCATGGTTAAGGTATCAAACGTTGCAGCTAAACCAATCGACTGTGGAAAAGCTGTTGCATTTTTCCGTACCAAACCGTGTAAAGCTTCGTCGAATACCAACATTGGGATGCCAAGTCGGGTATTGTTAACCAGGTAACGTTGTAACTGATTAACTTTTTTAGCCAGGGTAAGGGCATTCTCAGTAGTATTGTAACTCAACAATTGCTGGGCCTCACCCGCTCCACCCGATTGAGCGCTAATTTGCAAACCAAAAATTCCGTTTTTATAATGCCCCTTTGCTATGCCATCTACATCGCCAGGCACCATAAATAACTGCCAGAATTTTTCTTCAGGTGTCATTCTCGATACCAGGTCTTTCACCCTTAAATCAATACTGAGTTTAGAATTTTTGTAGGGCAAATTTTGCGCACAGACACTAGCCGAGAATAATAATGCTGAAATTAAAAAAGTGTTTCTTTTAAGGCTAAACATCATTATTCGGTTTCAGGAGTAAATGAAAAAGCCAGCGCAATATTCTCGTCGCTTTTCGGGAAGTCGAAATGTACCTTACCATCAACCAGTTTCCATTTTACTTTCTGATTGTTGCTTAAAAGTGTAATGGCTGTTCCTTTTTTAGGAATGCTACCTTTCCACGAAATTTCTTTAACAGGATTATTATCCAATAAACTAATGCCATAAACAGTTTTACCATCTTTACTCTGTGTAAACCAGTTTTGCCCATCATGATAATTTTTGGTAATTCTTGTGCCATATATTGCGGCACCATTTTTTGTAGTCCATTGTCCTACTTCGCCTAACCTGGCAACTACATTATCGGGTAAAGTTCCATCAGCTTTGGGGCCAATACCCAAAAGTAAGCTACCGCCTTTGGCCACAATTTCTACCAGTTTATGCACCACTTCGCGTGCTGGCTTATATCTGTCGTTAGCAACAAAGCCCCAGGCTCCACCTAAAGTCATACAGCTCTCCCAGGGATAATCTAACTGTTTTTCCGGGATCTTCTGTTCCGGCGTTTGATAATTTTCGAACTGACCATGCACGGTACGGTCTACCACAATTAAACCGGGTTGTGATTTCCGGGCATCAGCGGCAATCTTCGGCATATCAATATCCTGACTCCAATCAGGAATCGGAGCTCCCCAAGAAAGTACTTCTTTGTTTACGCTCGCACGCGGGCGTACCCAGCCTCCATCGAGCCACAAAATATCAATACTACCGTAATTGTTCATCAACTCGCCAATCTGGTTCTGCGTAAAGCTTTTAAACTGATTCCAGCGCCATGGATTCTTTCTGATGTCGTAGTTATTATTCCTGTTGGCCGTAGCATATTTATCCCACCAGTAATACTGCGAATGCCAGTCTGGCTTCGAAAAGTAAGCACCTATCATGAAGTTTTCTTTACGGAAAGCCTCAAACACATATCTGGCCACATCTTTTCTGGGGTTATTGGCAAAAGGTCCTCTGGCAATGCTAAAATCAGATTGTTTGGTATCGAACATAGCAAAACCATCATGGTGCTTAGTGGTAAATACCAGATATTTCATCCCGGCACTTTTACCAGCTTTAGCCCATTGTTCGGGATTAAATTGGGTTGGGTTAAACTTTTCGCTAAAACCCCAATACCATTTTTTATAATCTTCATATTTAATGGTACTATCCCGGTCTATCCAATCCTCTGAACAAATCGACCATGATTCGATAATACCGGGTACGGCATATAGCCCCCAGTGAATAATCATACCAAACTTTTTATCTTGCCAGGATTCGAGCTTCTGCTTAACGGCAGCGTCTTTAGGCCATTCGTAAATCTCGGACTGTGGCATGATATCATTTTGCTGGGCATCCGAGAATTTCACCAAAGCAATTAAATAAACAAGCGTTATATATATTTTTTTCATGGTTATAGAAGGTTATTAATTTTTTTTCATTTTAATTTTTTCAACCTGATGCGCGCCAATATTCCTTCCCTGAATCTGACCATTTTCAATAGCTGGCCGGTAGTGAATACCTCCGTAAAGCCTGCTAATAGCGGCTTCCTTAGCCGCCTGATTAAAAGAAGTAAAGCTTCGCACAGGCAGGCCATAATCAATCTCCGTATTATCCTGATATTTAAAGTTATCGCCAAATATTTGGGTCAATACATAAGCAGCTGCCGTTGACGCTACACTATGCCCGCTTGGATACTCGGGAAAAGGGGGTGTTTGTAAAATTGGCCTCCAGTTTTCGTCAATATTAGCATTTATGAATGTTTCCGGCCGGATATAATTACTTCTGTATTTTTCGTCCCAGCAACTGATAAAAGCATCAAACAAAGCTATACAGGTAGAAGTGTAGGCCAAACTACTTTGCATATAATTAAAATTTTTCAACCGGCTTGCAATACCCGCAACAGAAATCCAATGTGCCCCTGGTGAAATCTTTTTGGTTGCATAATTCATATGCCCGTTCAAATTCAAAAAGAATGGATTACAATCCCAGAATTTAGCAATGTCGAGCTGTTTTTCATCTAATTGTTTACCAACAGTATAAACCTCATTTGCATTGATATAGAAAGCACTGTTCTTATCTTTGCTATAAGCAGGAGGAGCCATTGGTTTAAATTGATCGGCAGTTTTCATAACCAGAGGCCTTATTCTATTCCAATAAGGTTCTACGGCTGCCATATAGCCGGGAGGCGTGGGTGCCCAGTTACCTTCCTGCTTTACCAAACTATACCTTCTTAATTTTCGTGTTTCTTTATACTGATCCTGATCAACCCATTTTAAAACCGAATCTGATACTTTTTTGCCATATAAAACCGAATTTTGAACCACCGTATCCGGATACCCTTTTGCCTTATACCAGGAAAGAATACTGTTTAAACTATCTAAGGCCACTTGTTCGGAAAAAACAAGTCTTTTTCCAATCTGCCAGTAAGCATATGTTGCAGCAAGTGAATAGCTGATCTGTTTTTGATCAGGATCAGGAATTCCCCTAAAGCCATTCAGTTGTCCTTTTAATGATAAAAACTGCTTGCTGTTTTTAACCTGAATTTCGTAGGCAGCGATGTTTGCATAAACAAATATTCTACTCGCAACCGGTGGCGAAAAGATATCGCTAACAATAATATCAGACAGTGCTTTTTGCGACCTGTGTAAAGGTAAAGGGTCATTTTCACTTTTATGCCATTGGGCATTGGCATTCATTGCAATGCTGAAAATAAACAAGAACAAATATCTCTTCATGGTGTTGATTTTAATTATTAGCCTTTAGAAGTTCAACCTGATCATTATTTTTAACTACTATGATTTTTTTTATCCCCTCCTTAATTTCAATCAGATTTCTAACATCTCCATCAATGTATAATCCTAAATCATATGGGGCTAACGGTTTAAATTCACCTTTACCGTTTCCAATTAAAAGTAAACCTAAACTCGCATCTGCTTGACCGAGCTGTACCCTGTAAGGATAAAAATTGCCGGCTAAAAGAAGATCATCTTTTCCGTCTTTATTAAAATCATCTACGATAATGCCCCAGGTCCGCGAAAACTGTGCTTCATTAGGGAGGGCTTTAATTGTAAATTTTCCAGTCCCATCATTTAATAAAACAGATGTTTCGAGTTGTTTACAAAAAAATTTTTGACTTTTATCCAGCTGCTCTGGCTTAAATAGCTGATCTATTGTTATATCTGCGTAGGCACTATAATTTAAGAATCGCTTTTTTAACTGTACCATCTGATCGAGTAATTCATCCCTAGATGCCATTGGATAGTTTTTACCCTGAATATAGTAGCACATAATCGGATCTATTACCCCATCGCCGTTAAAATCCGAAGCATAAATGGTTAATGGTTGCTGACTACTGGCCTTAAACTGATTATTCAGTCCACAATTTCCAGCAATGAAATCCATCGCGCCATCATTATTCACATCCATGGGTACAATTTTACTCCACATGCCATCTGAATTTTCTAAGCCAGAATCTTTGTCGTACTGTAAAACACCATGGTTGTTTTTAAATTTCTTTAGTGGCATCCAATCTCCACCCATTAACAATTCGGGATATCCGTCAGCATTTAAATCCTGCCATACGGCTGTTACAGCCATTCCGGCATACTCTATTTCAGGTGCAATTTCTTTTGTTACATCAGTAAATTTCACCGCTCCTCCTTTCGAATCGTTGCGTAATAAATAACTTTTACTACATAAAGGAAAAGCGCCTGGCTTGCTCATACCACCAATAAAAACATCTAAATCTCCATCCTTATCATAATCGGCAATATCAATTGCCTGTTTACTACTCCACATTTTGGGCAATGCATCATTTGCTTTAGTAAACATACCCTTCCCATTATTTAGATATAATCGATCCTGATATTCAGGAGCACTTTCATCGTACTCATTTCCGCCGCTAACTACCCACAAATCCGGATTTCCATCACCATTTGCATCAAAGAAAACGGCGTTAACATCTTCGCTGGCTTTATCTTCTTCCCAAGGCTGGCTTTGGCTCTCATTATATTTTCCTTCTTTATTTCCTAGAAATAACCTGCCTGACTGACCAATTGCACCGCCAATGAAAATATCCGTTACTCCGTCATGATTAACATCTGCCTTGCACAAAGCAGGCCCATATTTGGATAACTGATAAGGTAACAAGGTTTCTCCCTTAAAATCGACAAAGTCGTTTTCAATATGTTTAAATTTTAACCCCGATTCTGTTGTTCCATCAACAAATAATGGTTTTGCTTTAACAATATTTGTTTTTTTGCCAGCAGCTTCTTCCTGGTTAATGGTTATGGTTTGATTTGCTTTTACGTGTTCCATCAAACTTTCTTTACCGTCTGGCCAGATAATTTTAACATAATTAATGTTGGTATTTTTACCTAAACCAAAGCAAATGCTTTGATCAACACTTGATTGGTAACCCCTTACCACATATTTTTCCTGGAACTGTAAATTGTCGGCTGTTTTAACGTAAATTTTAGCTCCTATTGCTGCAGTGTTTAACCCTGTTCCTTTAAGGTTAATTTTTAAATAATTTGGTTTTAGCAGCTCCAAGTTATTTCTATATACCATTACCGGCGAATTAATGTTGCAAACAATCAAATCCAGGTCGCCATCATTATCTAAATCAGCATAGGCTGCACCATTTGATACAGAAGGTGCTGAAATACCCCATTCTACTGTCTTATTGGTAAAAGTTAAATCATGATTGTTTGAAAAAATATAATTGGATATTTTATTAGAAGGCATTTTTTTCACCAAATCGAATGTCTGGAATTTTAAGCTACCTTGTTTAAGCGCTTCTTTTTGAGCATTAGCTACAGTATATTTCAAAAAATCCATATCCGTGAAATCTCTTAAATAACCATTGGATACAAATAAATCTTTCCAGCCGTCATTATCAAAATCAGCAAATAAAGGTGCCCAGCTCCAATCGGTATTAGAAACACCTGCCAGCTGACCAATTTCACTAAAACGTAAGCTACCATCTTCAACAAGCCCCTCGTTTAAGTGGAGCATATTTCTCATTTGCTGCTGGTAATATCCGCTATCGATTAGCAAATGGTATTGGTCATATTCATCCGGCCCTTTTAGCAACTTTTGTCGATGGTTATCCTCAGGTAACATATCCAGCGTAATAATATCCGGGCGGCCATCGTTATTATAATCGGCAATATCAGAACCCATTGAATATTTGGAGATATGTTTAACAGATTTCCGGATACTTTCTGAAAAAGTTCCATTTTTATTGTTGATGTAAAGACAATCTTGCTCGGTATAATCACTCGAAGTGTAAATATCAGGCCAGCCGTCGTTATTTAAATCGCTTACTGCAACGCTTAGCCCAAAATTCAAGGCATTATTAACGATGCCAGAAGTTAATGTAACATCTGTAAAATGAAATTGATTGCCTTTAGAGTCATTTCTAAATAAACGATTCCCAAATTTCATATTGGGTGTGGAACGTACTTTTTTGGTATTTAAGAAAGGTTTGTAGGTTTGATTAGAATGATTTAATAAAAACATATCTAAATCGCCATCATTATCATAATCAAAAAAAGCAGCCTGGGTAGATTGGGTTCCTGGTGCATCCAGCCCATAGGCCTCAGCCATTTCTTTAAAAACAGGCATTCCACCTTTTACTCCCTGATTAATAAATAATTCATTTTTAAGTTTATTATCAGAAAATTTTCCAGAATGACAAACATAGATATCAGGGAGGCCATCTGCATTTACATCAGCAATACATACCCCTGTTGCCCAGGTACCATTGCCACTTACATGGGCCTTGCTGGTAATATCTTCAAACTTTAAATTGCCTTTATTCAGGTACAGTTTATTGTCTACCTCATTGGCCGAAAAAAAAATATCAGGTAAGCCATCAGCATTAAAATCGGCCACACCAACACCCGATCCATTGTACAGATATTCATAATTCATAATATGTAACGAATCGGTTTCGACAACTTTATTTACAAAATTAATATTCGTTTCTTTTGCCGATAATAAAGTAAACAAGGGTGTTTGGGCATTGGCATTCTTAACAACAAATGCCATCACCAGGCATAAAAGTGCAGATAACCACATTGTTATTTTCATGATATTTATTATTAAATCAGGCCAAAAATTAAACTACATTATCGATAAGTCTCTTACTTTAAGACAATCTGTTCATCATTCTCTTTATAAGGCAAAAACACGAGTAACATGGTCAGCATCTCATCGGTAGATTTCATATCGTTTGCTGAATAAACATTTCGGGGCGGACTGCTGGGATTATGCGGATTCTCTTTTGTATTGTCGTAAGTACCCTCTATGGTTAATACAGAGCCTTTAGGGATTTTAACTAAATTTTTAAACTGGTAAATTTCCTGCCATCTGAAATCCCACGACGGAATAGAAACAAGTTGTATTGTATCTTTTTTAGGCGTAACCGCATATGATTTGAATAATTTGCCCAAATAATGCATATGTGGCCAAATATATAACAAGGACTGATCTTGTGGTGTGGTAATTTTTAGTTCGAACTTCCTCACTGAATCAGCCGGAATAAAAAAATAGGGTTCTATAGACTTTTCTCCAACACCTGCAGATCCTAAACTAATTACTTCAACTTTCCTTTCAATTGGTATTTTCTTAAAAAAGAAATTTACACCAGAAATATTTTCTTCATCTTTTGAAACAGGTGCATAGTGGATGGTTAAAAGAATAACTCCACGTTTAGGCATTACCCAACCGAAGTTATTAGGATAAGATTCGTAAGATGTTCCGGGAATCCAGCCCCCGTAATAGGTCATTGTTTTTTTAAATGGAAAATATTGAGAGTATTTGGTCCTGTCGTCTTCTGTTAAGTTTAAAAATTCGGCTCCCTGATTAATGTCAATATCAGCGGCTACAGGATGAATAGCAAAGTTGGCATGATGTACTACTTTTTTATTGGTAGAGAAAAATTCCATGGCTTCAACATTTTTTTCGACACCAATATCAAAAGGGATTTTAAAAACAATAAACCGCTCCTTGTTATCGCCTAAAACTTTAAATGCTGAGGTTGTTTTTAGAATAAGATCTGGTTTTCTGGAATACTGCGTACCTTCAATATACGTTTTAACAGCAATTTTGGGTGTTTCGCCAGCATCTCCCATCGGCGTTTTAGCATCAACCCATTTTAATATAGTTTGCTTTTCTTCATTGGTTAATGATCTATCGTTTTTAAATAAGCGATAGTGATTATCTGGCTTCCATGGTGGCATGTAACCGGATTGTGTTACTTTTTTAATAAAAGAAGCTCTTTTTGCAACATCTTCATAAGTTAATAACGAAAACGGAGCAGCTTCTCCAGGCCTGTGACAGGGCTGGCACTTGTTTTGAATAATGGGTGCAACATCTTTATAATAAGTTATTTTTTGAGCCTTTGCAGTATTCAAAATTGTGAATAAACCTATCGCAACGGCAATACTTTTTAATAAGGGTAAAGATTTAAAACTCATTATATATCGTTAATTAAGCATCCTACGGGGATCGTTTTTTTAAATGTTTGTTTGCCGTTTAATTGGTCTTTTATTGCCTGCTCAAGATATCTCTCTGTAATTACCAGCCGCTTCTGGCCGAGTGAGGTAGCCCAGTTATCAATTAATCCGCTGTAGGTTATAGCGCCCATCTTGTTGATTAAAAAAACTTCGGGTGTAGTGGTAGCACCTAAATATTTAGATAATTGCTTGTTCCGGTCTGTTAATAAATCGAAGTTGATACCATATTCATTTTTGAGTTCATTAATGTCTTTTAATGAATAACTCGTACCTGGAATGATGCCATAAAAATGAAATTGTTTATTAGCATTTTGAAGTTTGACCAGCCCAGGCAAATAATTTTTACACAAAGGGCATTCAGGGCTCAAAAAAACAATCATTACCGCTTTATCTAAATTAAGATGGCTTTCTTTACCATTTAAATTTATCAATTTGATTGTTTTTATTTTTGCTGCAGATATTAAATTTCCCTGAGCCCGGATCAACAGCGGTGCGAGGCCTATGGTGAAGAAAAAACCCAATCGAAAAAAAACATTAAATAATTTCATTGCTTTTAATTAAAAAGAACCCTTAGTAAAATTACTAAGGGTTCTTTTAATTTAGTGATTATTTTTTATCCCACCAAACACGGCCAAAAGCATCGTTTGGTCCACTTCCAAAGTCAGGATTTTTAGCCATTTCAGCAATAGCTGCCTGTTGGTTTGCATAGTTTAAGTTAGTAGTGCTTAATAAATCAATACCTGCTCTACGCGCTAAAACAAGTGGTGTACCGTTTGCTTTCAGGTCAGACCAGGCTATTACCGATGTAGTATTAGGGAAACCTGTTCTTTTCCACCATGCCCATGCTTCTAATGGTTGTCTGAAAAAGTCAAGATAAGCCTGACAAGCAATTTGTTCCGTTGCCTTAGTTGCATCGTACTTAATTCCAACCTTGTTGTAATAGGTATCAATTGCCGGAGTAGTCACTGCATTAAAGTTTGCAACTTTAGCATCAACAGCTCTGTCGCTATAGAATTGAACAGAGGCATATACTCCGTTTTTATACCAGGTTTCAGCAACATCAGTGGTAACGCCACGTGCAGCTAAATCAGCACGTAAAAAGCAATATTCTGCATAAGTTAAAACAGGGAAAAATCCTTTACCTGTACCTGCGCCCAAACCGTCACTTTCGTTATAGTTTGGTGTGAATAAGCGATGTTGTAACTGCGACAAATTATTGATAGAAGCATACAATGGTGCATTTGCCGGTAATTTTGCTTCATCAGGACTTGTAAAACTTCCTACATAATTTCCTGCTGCATTTGGACGATAGAAAGCTGATAACCGTGGATCACCTTTGGCAACCATGAAATCTAATACTGGTTTACCTGCCGCAAAATTCGCCGGGTTAAAGTTACCACCGCCATCTGCGTACGAAGGACCTACTTTTAGCATCCATGAATCATTAACACCAGACATTTGCACCGGGTCAGCCAATACTTCAGTAGCGATAGCTTTCATTTTGGCAGGGTCTACCTTAATTAAACGTATGGCTATTTTTAAGCGTAGTGCATTTGCCGCTTTAGCCCAAAGTGTAGCATCACCATTAAAATAAGGGTCATTTCCTCCAAGGCTAATTTGTCCGGCAGCATTGCTTTTTAAAGTAGCTACTGAAGCTTTCAATTCTGCGTCTACTTTCGCAAATAAAGCCTGTTGGGTATCATAAGCTGGTGTTGTCGTACCACCATACCTTGCCTGAAAAGCCTGGCTGTAAGGAATGCTTCCGTTGATATCACTTACATAAAATGCATAATACGATAAAAGTATTTGTGAAATTGCTTTCATGTTTACCCTGGCATTTTTATCTGCATCAGGCATAGCTTCTATATTCTTTATTGCATCGACTAAAGCGGGGCCTAATCTGCCATAAAATATTTTACCGTAACGGGTATTAAACTGTGAACCAACATTGTTAAAGTTCAAGCCATTTCCCGTACTTAAGGTAGCATATTGCATCCATAAATTAGATGCGCGGTAAACATCTGCAAAATATTCGAAATCGTCCTGCGAGCCCACTGCCGCACGAAGAAACTGGTCTTCAGGTTTAACTTCGTATAAGGTAGAAGGGTTTAAATTTGCTTCTACAAAGCTTTCCTTTTTACATCCGCCTGCTACAAGCAAAGCTGAAACCATCAGGAAATATATTTTTCTTTTATTTATAGTTTTCATATCTGTATTTCTTTAATAATTAAAACGACGCTCTGATATTAAAACCTAAACTTCTCACCAAAGGCCAGCCTCCGTATTCAGCAAAAGCACCTGCTCTGTTGCTAAAAATACTTTCAGGATTAATACCATCCTTAGCCGTTTTATACAAATAAGCTATATTTCTACCTGTTAAATTTAAGCTTAAAGTATTTATTTTCAATTTAGTTAAATACTTGCTTGGTACGTTGTATCCTACAGTTACCTCGCGAAGCGCCACCCATGAATTTTCAAATACTGAATACTCTCTGATACCACTTGACCATTGACTTAGGTTTTCGTAGTAAGCATAAGCCGGAATTGGTTTTAACAAACCTTGTTTAACTGCATCTGCATAAGTCATTCCGCCTAAATCTACACCATTTGCTTTTAAACCATCGTTCAATACACCATCAGGGATAATACCATCATGCTGTGTCACACCGTTTGCATCAGTATAGGTAACACCACCTGAAGCTTCATCCCTACCAAATAATGAATTGGCAAACGAACCATTGGCAGAACCATACTGGTGTGTACCAGAAGCCATTAAACCACCAATTTTGGCATCAATCTGGAAGCCTAATGTGAAGTTTTTATAAGATAGTTCTTGTCTGGTACTTGCAAGATAGTTCTCCATCATAGTACCTAAATTTTTCTTAGTACCATCATAATCCTGTGACCTTACATAAGTATAATAACCTCCGGTAGTTCCATATCCTGTATTACCCAATACTTTTTTACCATTACTTGCACTAGCTACAGGATTACCGTTAGCATCTTTTTTCTGATAATATGAATAACCATATCCTGTAATTAGTGAGCCATAGATTTCGCCTACCCTGGCAACCGAAGTGATGTCATTACCAAAAGCTAAATCCAGGTCGTAATTTTCAACCCCAGGAGCTAATTCTAATATTTTGTTACGGTTACGCGTAAAAGTAACTGAAGCATTCCAGTTAAAATCTTTCGATACAATTGGTTTAGCAGTTAATAAAATTTCGATACCTTGATTTTGGATATTACCCGCGTTTAAAGATTGTGAACTTACTCCAGATTCCTGTGGTAAAGAAAAACTTAAGATTTGGTTGTAAGAATTTTTCTTGTAGTAAGCAAAATCAATATTGATACGGTTTTTTAAGAAACCTAAGTTGGTTCCAATTTCCAGCTCTTTGGTTAACTCATTCTTTAAATTGTTGTTTTTAAGAATATTGTCACTAAATCCATAAACGGATTGGTTACCACCATTGGCATTGCTAAAAGTACCATCTTGCAGTCTATAGTAACCGTCTGTATTGGTAAGTTGTGGCCTTGCTGATAAACCGGTATAAGAGTAAGATGCCCTTAACTTACCAAACGATAATACTGAACTATTTTTGAGTGCAGGTAACTCAGTGAATATCCATGACAAACCAACACTTGGATAGAAATATGAATAACTACCATGACCATCTTTATAGGTTAATGCTGATGACCAGTCATTTCTTCCGCTAAAGTTTAAGGTTAACATGTTTTTCCAGGTGATATCACCATACAAATAAACTGCATCAGTACGCTCGCCTAAATTTGGATAGGCTGTTGTTGATGCCGGATTGATAGAGTTTGCAATTGAATATACGTCAGCAATTTTTAGTCCGCCGTTGGTATACGATCGGTTATAAAAGGCAGAGTTACCCAGATTTTTCTGATAGGTTTCACCACCCAATGAAGCATTTAACTCAAAATCATCAGAAAGTTGTTTAGTTGCATTTAACAATCCTTGAACACGGTATGATTTATTGGTATTTTGCGAGATTTCGTAATCACCTCCTGAGAAAGAAACACCACTACCCCTGTTTTTTCTTTCGTAAGCAATGTTATAAAAGTTTGTATTGGTTCTTACCAAAGCCGAAAGCCATGGAAGGATTTTGATATTTACATCAATATTAGCCAATAAGTTATTTTCTTTTTGGGTTCTGTTATCATTTTGCAAAGTATAAGCAAATGATCCGATTCCATAAGGATCGTAAAGGTTACGATTGCTTGAACCTAAAGCACCACCAGTTACCGGATTGATATTGTTATTGATATAAGTTTCTAAATCAACGTTTCTAGGCTTATAATAGGTAAATGCAAATAAGGGGTTATTGGAACTGCCTTGTCTTGCCGGATTCAAAGAATTCGACATGGTATAGTTCACACTGGCATCAACCGAAATCGCTTTTGAAATTACACGGGTTACCCTAAGGGCAAGCGCATCTCTTTTTAAGTTATTTCCAGGTAAAACACTTGAGTTATATAAGTTAGTATAAGCTAAACGATAAGTTGTATTTTCGTTTGCACCTTCAACTGATACGTTTGTATTGATAAATTTTCCTGTGTTAAAATAATCTAACGGATTATTTGCTACCCATGGCCTAACTACTCCATCTAAATCTTTAACCATTCTTCCATCTAATTTAGGCCCGAAAGAATAACCGCCTACATAATAACCTGCTTGTTGATCAACAACATCCATCCCATTAGCATCTTTTGCAAACACAGGTGAAATTCCACCTCCATACTCATTTTGAAGATCTACAAATTTATATGCATCATCAAAGGAACTGGTTTGCGATACTGTTACGCCTAAACCTTTGGTAGTTTTACCCTTTTTAGAAGTAATTAGAAGTACACCACCGGCAGCTTTAGAACCATATAGCGCTGATGCAGCTGCTCCCTTTAGCACACTAATGCTTTCGATATCATCAGAGTTGATATTTTTCATGATATTACCAAAATCCGCAGCATCGCCCCATGAATCTGCCCCAGAAGTACCAGGTTCTAGCAATATACCATCATAAACTACTAATGGCTGTGTATTTGAGCTTAACGACGAATTACCCCTGATTCTGATTCTGGAAGAAGAAGAAGGACCACTGGCACCCTGATTAATCATCACACCAGCCACCTTACCCTGTAAAGCATTTACCACATTGGCATTATTAGCTTGTGCTAGCTCTGCACCACCTACAGCTGTTGCTGAATAAGTTAGCCTTTTTACTTCTTTTTTAACACCAAAACCGGTAACAATAACTTCATTCAACGATTTGGTATCATCATTCATCACTATATTCAGGTTAGCAGCAGCCGAAACTTCTTGGGTAACCAGACCTATAGATTTAATAATTAATTTTGCTCCATCTTTAACGGTAAGGCTAAATCTACCATCTGAGTTGGTAGAAGTTCCGTTTTGCGTTCCCTTTTCGAGGATACTTACCCCAGGGATCGGGTTACCAGTCGCGTCTTTAACCGTACCGGTAACGTTCTTTTGCGCAAAAGCAGTTATTGTTAAAAAACACAATAACAATATGCTAAAGCACCTTAAGTACATTTTTTTCATAATTTATTTTATTTAGTTTAAGATTAGTTATAATAATTCGGGACTTTAATTCTCAGCCTTTTTGTTCTTTCATATACTTTTCTGGTTAGTTAAAAATTGGTTTGTTTATTGTTAGTTTTAGTTATTCAAATAAGCTATTTTCTACCATCAAACTCGCCGCCGCTAATAGTTCGGCCTCATTGGTTAAGGTAGAAAACTTAATATCCGTTTGTTCGGCTATGCGGGGAATACAAAATTCATTCAGGGCCTGTTGTATTGGCGGAAGCAGCATTTTTCCAGCCTTGGCACCCTGCCCGCTTAAAACGATTCGCTCGGGATTTAAAATATGAATCAGAGTAGCCAAACCTTTACCAATCTTGAATGCCGCATCGGCTAAAATAGAAATGGCTACCGGGTCTTGCTTAATTACTGCGTGTAAAAAATGATCAACATGGCTTTTACTTTCATCCTTAAATAAAGTTCTTAAACTTGTTTCTTCACCATTTTTTACCGCAGCTTCCGCTTTTTGCACCATTACCAAAAGAGATGTTTCTACCTCTAAACAGCCGCGTTTACCACAAGAGCATAAGGTATTTGATTCAGATAATGGAATGTGACTAAATTCGCCTGCATAGCCGCTGCTGCCCCGGTATAATTTGCCGTTAATGATCATCCCCAAACCCGTTCCGAGGCCGATATTAACTACCAACACATCTTTTAGGTTCCTTGCTTCTCCAAAATTCAATTCTGCTAAGGCAATCAGGCTTGAGTCGTTATCGATATAAACAGGTAACTCTAATTTTCTTGATAAATAATCCTGCAAACTGATATCTCCGTCAACCTGCATAAAAGAATAGTTTACGCCACGTTCTACATTAACAAATCCTGGCATCCCTACACCCACTCCCAGCAAATACACTTTATCAATCTTTGATTTATTGATGCAATCGTCAATAAAAGCAATCAGCTTGTCAACACTTTTCCCCTCAGCCATATCTAAATCAATAGTCTGCGTAGGTAAAACCTGGTGGTTTGACAAATCATATATGGTTAACTGCGTGGTTAACTGATCCATGGCTACTGCGATTATGTACCTTTTATAATTAGGATTCAATAAAAAATTCAATGCGCGACGTCCTCCTGTTGAAGGAGCTAATCCTTGCTCGATAATTAAACCATCTTCTATTAAGGAATTAACAGTCGAGGTAACTAGCGGCAAGCTTTTCTTTGTGCGTTTACTTAAATCAGTTAGGGACGATTTTTTTTTATAGTAAAGCAGCTTAATGATGTCGGCTCGTAACTTCTGGGCTTTCTTAATTGTTGCTGACATTTTTCGTTTGGTTTATATAAATTTATAAAAAAAATAAAAGAAATCAAATCTTTTTAAAAAAATTAAAAAGAAAAATAAATTCAGGCATTTTATAACGAATCTTTTATACTTTTTTAACATCAGGAATCTGGGGAAATGTGTAAATATCTACACAATAAGTCAAAGACTATTAATTCATAAAGCGTTTGGTTTTTAACAAAAAAAAGCAAATGGCAGTTAACCATTTGCTTTTGAATTTTAATTAAAATAGGTGCAATGCGTGAGTCACACCGCACTTAATTATTTACTATCTACCACTCCACCAAACTGGCGTTGTATAGTTATTTTTTGCCTTCACTTGTAAAAAGTTAGCATTGTTGTTTACCTCTTCGCTACTTGGATAAACAGTTCTTTCCATTAACTTCACGTTACTAGGTGCTTTATTTACCCTATCGCCCAATTCTTTTTTCAATCTGCGAACCTCTGCCCATAATTCGTAAGGCTTTAACATATTAAAATGCACATAGCGCTGATCAAAAATCAAACCTTTCTTCTCAGTATCATTGGCAGCAGCAAATTCCACAGTTTTTACGGCAATAAAAGCATCAATAATGGCAACCCCCGGTTTAGCAGGCATCGATGCTGCAATAAATCCAGAATAGGTTAAATCTTTGTTTAATGCATTATTTTCATAATATATATCTATCGATTGTCTGATGGCTAACGCGTATTCATTTGCAACATTAATCCCCAAATCAGGCCATCTCAGACCGGCTTCAGCCAATAACAAATGAATTTCTGTAGATGTAAGCACCATTGATAACAAACCTGTATTACGCTCAAATGAAGACCTGTTATACATTGACGGATAGGTTTTAGACAGGTCAGTTGAAGTGATATTAGCCCTAATAGCCGAAACAGCAGTAGCCTCGGTTGGCATTGGCGTATAGTTTCCATCTTTATCAGGTTGAAACAATACCACCAAACGAGGATCATCAGGTTGTCCGCCTTTACGTAAAACTTTAACCATATTTTCAGGCGCCCAAAGTAAATCGCGCGTTTCCTGCATCGAACGGTTTAATAAAAATTCATATGCACGATCTTGTTGTTTATCCACCAGCGTTACTGTTGATGCTCTATCTTTACTATAAATGCCATCGGCTAACACCTCTTGAATAACGGACTTGGCCAAATTAGGATCAGTATTGGTAAGGCGCATTGCCAGTCTGATTCTAAGACTATTCGTAAATACCCTCCACATGTTTACATCACCAGCAAAATAAATATCAAACTTTTTAAAGTTTTGTTGAATGGCACTAGAACCTAAAGTAAAAGTCTTCAAAAACCCTGAAATAGATTTCAAGTCTGCCAATAAACTGTTATAAATTGCCTGCTGTTTATCAAATTTCGGAAAAAATCCACCATTCGCTGCCATCATGGCTTCAGTATAAGGAACATCATCATAAGCATCAGCTAACTGAGCAAATAAATAATCTTTAATTACATTACTTGTTTGTGCATATATCTGATAATCAGCTTTCTGATTCTCGGGAAGATTAGTATATAAATCCTGAAGTGATTTTATAGGTCTAAGTTTGCCATAAATATCACCATATGGACTATGCCCCCAGCCAAATGTATTGGCTACTCCATCATTAACAAATCCACCGCTTCCCAACATTGGGTTAAAAGCTCTGAAAGTATGGTAAAATTCACCATACGAATACCTGAAGATTCCTAATTGTTGCTGAGCTCCTGCATAAAAACCTTCAATTGTTGGATCTGTAAATGCATCTGGATTATAAAAATCTTTTTCCAGTTTCTTTTGGCAAGATGTTGCTGTTACTGCAACCAATAAGAAAGCAGCTGCAACTTTATTTATTGAATTAAAATATCTTTTCATGATCATATAATTGATTAAAACACCGCTTTTATACTCATACCGTAACTTCTAATAGCTGGCCAAGCGTTATTTTCAAAGTAAACATTTGTTCCGTTAAGTGCTTCAGCATCTACGTTTGGCATAGTTTTATGCAAATAGGCCAGATTATTTGCAAAGGCTGATAAAGTAAGTCTTTGCAATTTCATCTTGTTCACCAATTTAGTAGGTAAGGTATAAGACACGCTAACGTTTCTTAACTTAATGTAGTCATTTTTATATACCACGTCCGGCTGTATATCCATAAAACTTCTCCAGTAGTATGAATATTTATCTTCCGCCGTAATAATCACATCGTTTGGTTGTCCGTTAGCTTTAACCCCTGGAAGTACCACGCCATTATGCATAATAAAAGGATAGCGGGAATCTGCAGGAACGGCAGAATTGTGGTTAGGTAATCCTTTAAAATCACCATTATTATTGATATAATATGGTAAACCACCACTTTGCTCGTCTCTTCCAGCCACCGTATTTTCTGCTGATCCATTACCAACCATATACATATTGGTTTGTGATATTAACTTACTTCCGAATGAAAAGTCAATGTTAAAATCTAAGCTGATCCCTTTATAGCTTAAACTATTATTTAAACCTCCGACAGCTTTAGGAATTACATTACCTACAACCACAGGTTTAGTTGCATCTGTTGTATAAAAACCATCTGCTCCTACTACCAAAGTACCATTTGCGTCACGAACATAATCACTAACAACAATTTGTCCGTACGGCTCTCCTTCTCTGGCAGTAACCAAAGCTCCCGAACCTCCACCAACATCTTGTTGTTTAATTCCACCGGCCAGCTTAATAATTTTTGGTTTAGATTGTGATGCATTGAATACCACATTCCATTTAAAATTATCTGTTTGAATTGGTGTGCCATACACATTTAACTCAAAACCAGTATTATTTATCTGACCTGCATTTACACGGATAGAGTTTACACCTGCTGATGGTGCTACTGTTAGCGGCATAATCTGATCATACATTTTCGCAAAAAACACGTTAAACTCGAAACCCAGTCTATTATTTAAGAATCTGTTTTCTAAACCGAACTCCAACTCACGTTTGCGCTCATTTTTCAAATCTATCGGAGGTAAATCAGAAGGCGGTGTATAATAAATTACAGAACCGTAGTTACCTATTCCGTAGGTGGTATTGGCAAAATAAGCAGTACCTGGTCTACCTACATCTGCTAAGGACACTCTAAACTTTCCGTAAGAAAGCCATTTTGGCAACTTAAATGCATCTGTGTAAATAAAGGCTGTACTGGCACCTGGATAAAAGTATGAATTGTTTTTAGTTGGTAATTGTGATGCCCAGTCATTCCTCGCTTGAACATCAAAATACAACCAGTTTTTATAAGCCAGTTGCGCAGAACCTACTAAAGCATAAAGACGTGTCAGGTTTCTTGATGAACTGCTGATTAACTGATTATTTACCGAGTTATTCAATGAAAACCAATCACGTGTGATAAATCCACCATTAGTATTTCTTGACATATTATCAAAAGTATAACGCTGAATAATACCCCCCACAAAAGTATTTAATTGAAAATCTTTTCCGATTTTTTGATCAAAATGCAATAGTGACTGGCCATTATATCTAACTTCTCTAGAATTTGAGAGTCCGTAATATCCTCCTGATCCGTCAGATAATGGACGGGTTAGTTTTTCTCCTGTTTCTTTTCTATTGGTAATCAAATCAAACCCACCAAGTGTTTCTAAATATAAATTCGGAGTAAAATTGATGGTAAGCGTAGCTGAGTTAATGTAGTGATCACGGATATTATTATATGTATTTTGAGTTTGATTCCAGAAATAATTTCTCGCCAATCCATCTCTTACGATACCTCCGGTTGGGTTTTGAGCCTGCCTGTTCTGAACATACCACCAGAAGTAACCAGTTTCGGGGTCAACAACTTGTTCCTGCTCCAATCTGGCCACATCTAATTGTCTCGGAATACCATAAGTTACAAAAGCATCCTGATTGGTTGCGGGTGAATTGTGACTAAAACTATTAACATAAGTACTGGTTAATTTAAACTTAACCCTATCCGTTATATTAATATTTCCATTAAATAAAAATTTATTATCCTGAAGAGAGTATCCTTTAAAAATTCCTTTATAATCATTATTGGTATAAGAAACCCTAAAACCACCTTGAGGCCCGCCACCTTGAACAGAAACATTAGTATTACCGGTAAAACCATCTTGATACAACGCTTTTATATTGTCAGGCTGAGCAATGTAAGGTCTCTTAACATTATCATACCAAAGAATTTCACGCCCATCTAAGCGAGGTCCAAAATTATAATTGGTTGGGTAATATGCCTGCTGTCCGTTTCTTAAATAGAAACCCTGAGCATCTACAACTCCGGGATTATTCCATGCTGCCGGGAAGCCAGATCCAAACTCATTTTGAAATTTTTGCATCACCCATGGATTATCTACTGAACGGCTATAATTCGCCTCAATACCTAAGCCATTTTTCTTAGTTCCGGCTTTGGTAGTAATTAAAATAACGCCGTTTGCACCATCTGATCCATAAAGCAAGGCAGCCTTAGCACCTTTCAAAACTTCAAACGATTCAACGTCATTCATGTTTAAATCGTTTAGTCCATTACCTGTACTTCTGTTAATATCTGTTGGACCATCTAACATCGGTACGCCGTCAATAACGAAAAGAGGTCTGATGTTTGAGCCGGAAAATAAAGCAACAGTATTACGGATATTAACATTCATTCCTCCTGACGGACCTAATGCGGTTGCATTTAACCGCAGACCTGGAGCCTGACCATATAAGGCACTTAGACTGTTTAATGGCGAGCCATCGTTAGCTAAATCTTCAGTTTTTATACTCGATACAGAGTAACCTAAAGCCCTTTTCTCTTGTTTAATACCAAGGCCGGTTACTACAACCTCTTTAAGTGACTGCTGATCTTCAAGTAATACTATATTCGAAAGATTCCTGTCTGCTGAAATTTCCTGGGTTTTGAAGCCTACCGACTGTAAAACAAGTGTAGCCCCATTCTTTACAGTTAAACGGAAAGTTCCATCAGGACTGGTAGAAGTTCCGTTTTGAGTTCCTTTTTCCCGAACACTAACGCTGGGAATGGGACTACCATCAGGGTCTTTTACCGTACCAGAAACGGTTTTTTGCGCAAAAGCAGAAATTGTCACCATGCATAGCAACAAAATACTTAAGCTAGTTAAGTAAATTTTTTTCATAATTTGTTTGGTAATGGTTAGATAATTGATTAGTTAATTCATCAGCTTATTTTATTAGTAGTTGTAATGGCTTAAACTTACTAATTGGGAAAGTTGCAACCCAATATCAGAATGAAGCAAAAAAGTGCAAAGCGAATTTTACATTCTTTTTACCCATCACTGACAGAACAAACTTATGAAAAAAAAATAAAAACAAGGTAAACTTATTAATTTTTTTAAAAAGGTGATTTTCGCATAAAAAAGGCCTGCATAAAATGCAAGCCTTAAATAAGATAATTAAAAACTGTTTAATGGATACCCATAAATAACCTGCTCCATCTTATTTTATGTAAGAAAGAAGCAGTACTATCCCAGCTCATCCAAACAAATAAAGCTTTACCTACAATATGATCTTCGGGTACAAATCCCCAGTATCGAGAATCGGCTGAATTGTGGCGGTTATCGCCCATCATCCAGTAGTAATCCATTTTAAAGGTGTAATTCGTTGCCAGTTTATCGTTAATAAACCATTTGCCATCTTTTTGCTCAACTTTGTTGCCTTCGTAAGTTCTAATGGCACGATAATAAAGCGGCATGGTATTGCTATCAATCTGAACCGTCCATCCTTTTGCGGGGATTTTAACAGGACCGAAATTATCACGGTTCCAAACCCGGTTGGGATCGTTAGGAAAAATACCACCTGGAACAGCTCCAGCCGGATCAGGACTTAAAGTTACCGATTTAACAAAATCGAGGGCCCTTAGCTTATCGGCAATTTCTGATGATGCATCTACTATATAAGTATTGTCTGCTACAGCAGGAGTATTACCCAGGTTCAGTTTAAATTCATCCAGTGCCGAATAATTAAAATCCATGGTTTTAAATTCGATGCGGTAAGGCATCATACCAGTATTTTTTAAAGGTTCGGCTTTACCGTTTACGCTCGCAACGCCGTTGCTCATTGAAATTACATCGCCTGGAATACCGATACAACGCTTAATAAAGTTCTCACGTTTATCAACGGGCCTGTCTACAATGGTATAAGTACTGCGTACCTGCTCCCGCCCCATACTCCTAACCAGTTCATAATAACTGGCCACCTGATTTTCTACAGCAACAGTATCACCTTCAGGAAAGTTGAAAACCACCACATCGTTTCTTTTAATTTTAGATAAACCCGGTAAACGGTGATATTTCCACTGAACACCATCCCAATAGGCTTTGGTTGAAGTTGTTAAAGGCATGGTGTGGTGTGCGAAAGGGAAAGCAACCGGTGTCATCGGGATACGTGCCCCGTAATTTACTTTACTTACGAAAAGAAAATCGCCGATTAACAACGAACGTTCCATCGATCCTGACGGAATGGTATAAGCTTCAATAAAGAATACACGGATGATAGTTGCAGCCACCACAGCAAAAACAATGGCATCTACCCACTCGCGGGTTTTGGTTTTCTTCTTCTTAGTGGCATCTTTTTTTCTCTGCCAGAATTTATAATTCATATATCTTAATTTTGGTGTGCGATTCTATTTAATCGGCTACCTGTTATCTGCAATCCTTTGGTGTGATTTCACAAATGAAGTGATTTCACAGATTTATTTTGTGATTTGATCCTTCAGCTTTAGTCTTACTCGAAAATATCAGTAATACTAAAAAATCCTTTTTTATCTTTTACCCACTCTGCTGCCACTACCGCACCCAAAGCAAAACCGGCACGGTTATGTGCGGTATGCTTAATCTCTATTTCATCAACCTCACTGCTGTAAATTACCGTATGTGTACCCGGTATATTTTCAATGCGGTGCGACTCAATCAGTAATTGCTCGGGTTTCGGAAACAATTCTACATCTGTACCCACTACTTCGTTTAACCACTCTTGCTTGCGCTCCAGGTTTTCTACAATTCCTTCAGCTAATGTAATGGCGGTTCCGCTTGGCGAATCCAGCTTCTGCGTATGGTGAATTTCTTCTACCTGTACCTCATAAGCCGGATAATTATTCATCAGTTTAGCCAGCGTTTGGTTAAGCTTAAAGAATAAATTAACCCCAATACTGAAGTTAGACCCATATAGCAAGGTATTGTTACTTTTATCGCAATCATCTTTTACTTCCTGTAATTTACCATACCAACCGGTGGTACCTACCACTACCGGTACATTAGCATCAAAACAGGTATCAATGTTTTTTAAAACCGAATCGGGCGTACTAAAATCGATAGCTACATCAGCAGCTTTTAAATTTTCGCGGGTTAAATCTTCCTGATTATCAATTGTTATTTTCAAAACGATTTCGTGACCGCGTTCGAGTGCAAATTTTTCAATAATCTGCCCCATTTTGCCGTAACCTAAAAGCGCAATTTTCATTTGTATATATTTTTGGTTAAAGGTGATTAAAAAAGATCATGTTTTTAGCTGTGGATTCGTGTAAAAAACATGATTGCATTGTCTGATATTAAAATGTGAGTGATAATTTAAGTGCGGGTGTTGCATTAAAGCCATACACCGTATTGGAGTTGATCATTGTTGGCGTTAACTTAAACGCACCTAGATTGTCGTCGATGTTAAAAAAATGTAGTCGCGCAGCAACATAAGCGTCTACAATATTGGCAAAATATACTAAACCATAAGAAAAAAGCACAATTTGCCTGTTTCTTCTGTAGGTATCTTTACGTAAGGTGATACCAGAAGTTGAATACCGGCTACCGAATGGCCCCTCAGGATCATATGCACCACCATGCGAATCGCGGTACTGCAACTCTTTTAGTGATAAGTTATACTGCTTGGTACTTTCTATATACGACATGGTAAGTACCGTAATCCCGCCATAAATAGCTGCTATTTTACCACCCGTATATATCTTTTGCCAAAACTGACTTTTGCCGGCCCTGGTTCCGTAGCCATCGTTAAGTAACTGCATGTTGTACAACTGCCCCCAGCCTGGAATAATCATCGATCTGAACACCGCCTTTCTACCCGCAACTTTGCCCGGATTAACGTATTTGGCTTTCATCGAATCCTGACGGGTTACCGGCTGCTTCGTCCCTCCTTTACCGATTGGTGCAACCACTTTCGTTTTGGTGGTATCGACAGGTTTTAATACCGTATCCTTTACCTGCCCGTTGGCCAGGTTTACAATAAAAAATGTAAATGCAGCAACCAGTATTAAAAGCTTCGTTTTTTGCATTACCAGTCTAATAATTCTAAAATCCGGTTCAGGTCGTCGTCGCTCATAAATGGAATCTCTATTGCCCCTTTGCCGTTTTGGGTTACTTTTAATTTTACCCGGGTAGCAAATTTTGAAGCCAGATCGTCCTGCAGTTTTTGATATTGGAAAGAAACTGCCTTTCCTTTTTGTTTATCTGTTGCTTTTAAAGGTACCTGCTGCAGGTTGCGCACCAGCTCTTCTACTTTACGTACCGAAAGGCCTTTTTCAAGAATTTCCTGATGTATGTATAATTGACGGTCTACCCCGTCTACATTGATTAGCGCACGTGCATGCCCCATTGAAATCCGCTGATCGCGGATAGAAGCCTGAATTGCAGGCGGGAGTTTTAACAAACGCAGGTAGTTGGTTACCGTAGTACGGTTTTTACCTACACGATCACCCAGCTGTTCTTGTTTTAAGCCTACTTCGTCAATCATCCTTTGGAAACTCAGTGCCACTTCAATGGCATTCAGGTTTTCGCGCTGGATATTTTCAATCAATGCCATTTCCAGCATCTGTTGATCGTTTGCACTGCGGATATAGGCAGGAACCTGGGTTAAGCCAGCCAGTTTCGAAGCCCTGAACCTACGCTCACCCGAAATTAGCTGATATTTATTTGCGCCAAGTTTCCTTACGGTAATTGGCTGAATCAGCCCCTGCACTTTAATCGAATCGGCAAGCTCATTTAAAGCAACCTGATCAAACTCGGTACGCGGCTGATATGGATTGGTTTCAACTTCGGTTAAATTTACATGACTGATATTGCCAATCTGCTCGGTTTCACTCACAGCATTTACCTGCTGTTTGGGTGGATGAGTAGTTTCACTATCATCTAAAAGCGCACTTAGCCCTCTTCCTAAACCTGTTTTTCGCTGAAAAGATGTCATCTATAATTTATAAAGTTGCTGTTCCAATATTTTCTTCTTCTTTTAACAAGCCGTTCTTTTTTACGATTTCGCGGGCAAGGTTAAGGTAGTTAATGGCACCTTTACAATTTGCATCGTGCATAATTACCGAAACGCCATAACTTGGTGCCTCACTCAAACGGGTGTTACGCTGGATAATGGTTTCGAAAACCAGTTCGTTAAAGTGTGTTTTAACTTCTTCGACCACCTGATTCGACAAACGTAAACGTACATCGTACATGGTTAATAAAATACCTTCAATTTCCAGATCAGTGTTTAAGCGATTCTGTACAATCTTAATGGTATTTAATAATTTACCTAAACCTTCAAGGGCGAAATACTCGCACTGAACCGGGATAATAACTGAATCGGCTGCTGTTAAAGCATTAATGGTAATTAAACCCAATGATGGAGAACAATCAATAATGATAAAATCGTACTGATCCTTAATTTTCTCCAAAACCGCTTTCATTTTATACTCACGGTTGTTCAGGTTAATCATTTCAATCTCTGCACCCACTAAATCAATATGTGCTGGCAATAAATCTAAATTTGGTGTATCGGTTTTTTGTATCGCCTGTAAAGGATCGATATCATTAATAATACACTCATAAATACTATCTTTTATATTCCGGGGATCGAAACCTATACCGGATGTTGAATTTGCCTGTGGGTCGGCATCAACTAACAAAGTTTTATATTCCAGTACGGCTAAACTCGCAGCCAGGTTTATTGATGATGTTGTTTTACCAACACCACCTTTTTGATTTGCTAATGCAATAATTTTGCTCATCTATGTATCAGAAATTTACTTAACGCTTATTCGGGCTGTGCTATTTATACTTTTTTATTGGCAAAAAGTTCTATTTTTGCGTTGTTTACGGCCTTTTTCACAATCAGCTAAGATACAAACTATATGGCAATTTTAGCAACAAGCGCATTCGGGTTTTAAACATCTTATTAACAATTATCCATGATTACAATAATAGCCGCTACCAACAGGTACAATAGCAATACGTTAAAAGTTGCCAAATATTACCAAAAGCAACTAAAAGAAAAAGGCGCTGATGCTACTGTATTCAGTCTGGAGCACCTGCCTATCGACGTACTCAATACTGATATGTACGGCAAAAGATCGGTTGCTTTTCAGAAAATCCAGGATATGATTAATGAGACTAAAAAATTCATTTTCGTTATGCCCGAATACAATGGAAGCTATCCTGGTGTGTTGAAAGTGTTGATAGATGCCTGTAATTTTCCAGATAGTTTTTACGATAAAAAAGCGGCATTAGTAGGTATTTCTTCAGGAAAATATGGCAATATTCGTGGTGTTGACCATTTTACAGGAGTTTGTCACTACATCCATTTAAACATTCTACCACTACGCCTGCACATCCCCAACATAAAAACCGAACTGGATGCAGAGGGAAATTTAATCAAAGAAGATACGGTTAAGTTTACCGACGAGCAGATCGAGAAGTTTATCGCTTTTTAAGGTTTTACCACCAAGTTTTGCGAAGAAACGCAAAGCCAGTTTTAACACTTGTGCCCGTTTATAACGAGTGCTTAATAGCATAGCGATTCCGTCGCGATACCAATTAACGGCAAAGCCCATTTTACCACAAAAAATACAGGTACATAAGCAGAGTACATCGCTTGCGCTTACTCCTAAAGAGTACTTAACCCAAAACTTTGCGTCCTTGCGTTTTTCCTCGGTGCACTTGCGGTTAAGAAACTTTTGCTGTGGTTGAACATGACAAAGCCCCCTTCCATTCTGATAAAAACCCTTCCAAAATGGAAGGGTTTTTTTATGCATAAAATTCTAAATCCGCCAAAAAAATATCACAAATAGCTATTATTCAACAACTTAAGCAAAACGCTTTTTAGTCGGCACAGGCTTTGGAATTAGCCGTTCATCAATCATTTAAGTTATGACAATTATCCTATTTCTAATCCTGATCCTGCTTTGCTGGGCAACCTACCTTTCTATCGATTGGTTTGAAAAAATCTGAAGAACATGTTAGCACTATTTATCATCTCCATCGCCGTATTTATCTATATGATTTACGTGCTGATTAAACCGGAAAAATTTTAACCCCTTACCCTTAAAGGGAAATTAAAAAACAAAAAAATGAACACTGAATTAATTGGCATCATCGCCACCTTCCTGCTTACCTTAATTATCGCCATCCCTTTGGGTAAATACCTGGCTAAGGTTTTTGCAGGAGAAAAAGTCTGGACAGACTTTTTAAAACCGCTCGAAAACGTAATCTATAAACTTTCAGGCATTAATGTTAAAGAACAGATGAACTGGAAACAACAACTAAAAGCTTTATTAACCATTAATATCCTTTGGCTGGTATATGGCTTTTTTGTTTTGATATTTCAGGATAAATTACCTTTCAATCCCGATGGCAATCCGGCTATGACGCCCGATTTAGCCTTTAACACCATTATCAGTTTTGTAGCTAACTGTAATCTGCAACATTATTCTGGCGAAAGTGGAGTGAGTTATTTAACGCAGCAGTTTGTATTGATGTTCCTGCAGTTTGTGAGCGCCGCTACAGGTATTGCAGCAGCTGTTGTACTGTTTAAGGCTTTCAGAGATAAAACTGCCACTCAACTAGGCAATTTTTGGGAGTTTTTTGTTAAAGCCATTACACGTTTATTGTTGCCTTTATCAATAATAATGGCTTTAATCTTAACCTTTAATGGTACACCGGCAAATTATGAGGGCAAAGACCAATTTATTTCGGTTCAGGGAGATACGGTCAATGTTTCACGCGGACCTGCTGCACAGATGATCGCTATAAAACATCTGGGTACGAATGGTGGCGGGTATTTTGGTGCAAATTCTGCCCACCCATTCGAAAATCCAGGTTACTTAACCAATATGGTGGAGGTTATCGCGCAAACGATTATTCCAATTGCTATGGTTATTGCTTTTGGTTATTTTATCCGCAGGAAAAAACTGGCCTGGACGATATTCGGAGTAATGACCATCGGATTGTTTGTCCTGATGATCCCGACCCTAAGCGCTGAGCTGGGTGGAAATCCCGCTATCGCTAAAATGGGCATCTCACAAGCTACCGGTGCTATGGAAGGCAAAGAAGTAAGGCTTGGTCCTGCCGCTACGGCATATTGGAGTACCTTAACTACCGTAATCTCTACAGGTTCGGTTAATGGTATGCACGACAGTACCATGCCACTCACAGGCTTATGGCAATTACTGGCCATGATGATCAATGCCATTTATGGTGGTTGTGGCGTAGGCTTGTTAAACTATTTCATTTATTTAATTATTGCGGTATTTATTTCAGGTTTAATGGTTGGCCGTACGCCCGAATTTTTAGGACATAAAGTAGAAGCGCGCGAAATTAAGATTGCGGCCTTAATCACATTGCTAAGTCCTTTCTTAATCCTGACAGGAACTGCAATTGCCAGTTATGTATTTACCAATCACGGTAATGCCGCATGGGCAGTGCAGCCTAAAGCCTGGTTAAACAATCCGGGATTTCACGGCTTTTCCGAAATGCTGTATGAAGTAACCTCATCTAATGCAAATAACGGTTCAGGTTTTGAAGGTCTTGGCGACAATAACATTTTCTGGAATGTTTTAACAGGGGTAATTATTTTCATGGGCCGTTTCTTACCCATAATTGGCCCGGTAGCTATTGCAGGTCTGCTTGCTGGTAAAAAGTTCATACCTGAATCCGTTGGTACTTTAAAAACAGATACCAAAACGTTTGCGCTGATGACCTTTGCAGTAATCCTGGTGTTAAATGCGCTTTCTTATTTCCCGGCGCTGGCATTAGGTCCATTGGCAGAATACTTTACCATGCTTAAATAAAAACCTGCCACCCCGGGTACGCCGAAAGGAATAATCAATAGCCTCTCGACAAGCTCAAGGATGACAAAACACAAAATAAATCTGTGAAAACACCTCTCCGGTGTATCCACATAAAAAATAAAAACATGAAACCCAATAATAAATTGTTCGAACCTGCTTTAGTGCAAACTGCATTAAAACAATCTTTCATCAAGCTGGATCCACGGGTAATGGTGCGTAACCCGGTTATGTTTACCGTCGAAGTCGGAACCCTGATAATGGCTTACGTTACCATATATTCTTTCAGTCACAGCGAACAAGGCTCAGCGCTGTATAATTTCTTCATCTTTTTAGTATTGTTGCTCACCGTTCTTTTTGCCAATTTTGCCGAGGCCATTGCCGAAGCCAGAGGGAAAGCCCAGGCCGATAGTTTGCGTAAAACGAGAGAAGAAACTCCGGCAAAAGTATTGCTCACTAATGGCACAATCGAAATCCGGTCTTCCAGTCAGTTGCAGAAAGGCGATGTTTTCATCTGCGAAACCGGCGATATTATCCCAACCGACGGCGAAATTATTGAAGGTATTGCCACCATTGATGAATCGGCCATTACCGGTGAATCAGCTCCTGTAATCCGCGAATCCGGCGGCGATAAATCATCGGTAACCGGGGGTACCAAGGTATTATCAGATGAGATAAAAGTTAAAGTAAGTACTGCTCCGGGTGAAAGCTTTTTAGATAAAATGATTGCTTTAGTTGAAGGTGCATCGCGCCAGAAAACACCTAACGAAATTGCCTTAACCATTTTGCTGGCCAGTTTCACCCTGGTATTTATCATTGTGTGTGTAACTTTAAAACCATTTGCCGATTATGCCAACACTCCAATTACAATTGCAGCATTAATTTCGCTGTTTGTATGCTTAATTCCAACCACAATTGGCGGCTTACTTTCGGCGATTGGTATTGCCGGAATGGACAGGGCCTTAAGGGCCAACGTAATTACCAAATCGGGCAAAGCAGTAGAGACTGCAGGCGATATCGACGTACTGCTTTTAGATAAAACCGGAACCATCACCATCGGTAACCGTAAAGCCACCAACTTTTACCCCACTGGTGGCGTGGTGATTAAAGATTTTACCAATGCCTGTATATTAAGCTCTTTGGCTGACGAAACCCCTGAAGGCAAATCGATTATTGAACTGGCAGCCGAACAGGGACATAAAAGTTTAACTACACCCGAAGGTTCGACCTTTATTAAATTCACGGCAGAAACGCGCTCGAGTGGATTAGACACTAAAGATGGCCGGCGTATTAGAAAAGGTGCTTTCGATTCGATCAGGAATATTGTTGAAAAAGCCGGCAATATTTTTCCATCGGATATTGAAGACCATGTAAAAAGCATCGCCACCAACGGCGGAACCCCTCTTGTGGTTTCTGAAAATGAAAAAGCGCTTGGTGTAATCGAATTGCAGGACATTATTAAACCCGGCATTAGTGAACGTTTTGAGCGTTTACGTAAAATGGGGGTTAAAACGGTAATGGTTACCGGCGACAATCCACTTACAGCCAAATACATTGCCGAAAAAGCAGGTGTAGATGATTTTATCGCGGAAGCAAAACCTGAAGATAAAATGAACTACATTAAAAATGAACAGGCTTTAGGTAAACTGGTAGCCATGATGGGCGACGGTACAAACGATGCACCTGCTCTTGCACAAGCCGATGTTGGCGTAGCCATGAATAGCGGAACCCAGGCTGCAAAAGAAGCCGGTAACATGGTCGACCTTGATAATGACCCAACCAAGTTAATCGAGATCGTTGAAATTGGAAAACAATTGTTGATTACCCGCGGTACACTGACTACCTTTTCAATTGCCAATGATGTAGCCAAGTACTTTGCCATTGTGCCAGCACTGTTTATTGCTTCAATCCCGGCGTTACAAAGTTTAAACATTATGGGCTTACATACACCAGAAAGTGCGATTATGTCAGCAGTAATTTTTAATGCCATTATCATCCCGATCTTAATTCCGCTGGCTTTAAAAGGCGTGGCCTACAAGCCCATTGGTGCCACCGCTCTGTTGCGTAGAAACCTCTTTATTTATGGAATCGGAGGAGTTGTAGCGCCATTTATTGGCATTAAACTAATCGATTTGTTAGTAGGCGTATTTATTTAAAATCTATGGTCATGCTGAATATAGCAAAGAATTGCAAACCTCTCAGAAAGAAAAATGAAATCAGTTAGTCATTAAATCAATTATAAAATGAAAAAGTACATCATACCCTCTATACGCTTAACTTTAGTCTTAATCGTATTGTTATGCATCATATATCCCATCAGTATTGCTTTAGCTGGCAAATTTTCCAAAGGAAACGGTGGTGGCGAAAAAATCACAAAAAACGGAAAAACGGTGGGTTATGCCCTGCTTGGTCAATCGTTTACCAAACCTGAATATTTTTGGGGCAGGCCATCCGCCGTGGCTTACAATGCTGCAGGCTCGGCCGGCTCGAACAAAGGCCCTTCAAACCCCGATTACTTAAAAGAAGTGCAGTCGAGAATTGATACGCTTTTAAAATACAACCCGGGATTGAAAAAATCAGATATCCCCGCAGATATGGTTACCGCATCAGGCAGTGGCTTAGACCCGAATATTTCTGAGCAAGGTGCGGCAATACAAATAGCCAGAGTAGCTAAAGCCAGAAAAATAGATGAGCAAAAAGTAAAAGAACTGATAGCTATGAATACTTTAAAGCCACTTATGGGCTTGTTTGGCCCCTCATCGGTAAATGTATTAAAGTTAAATCTGGCTTTAGATAATCTTTAGTAAACCATTAATCAGGTAATCATCACATGAAAAAATTCATTCTCTTTATAACAATATTAACAGCAACAGTAAACACTTTTGCACAAAATGAACCCAAGGTTAAATTCTCCGGTTATCTGGAAACCTATTACGGCTACGATTTTAACAAACCAGCCGATCATAACCGCCCGGCATTTATATATTCGCATAACAGGGCAAACGAGGTAAACTTAAATTTGGGTTTTATTAAAGCAGCTTACGATAGTGGAAATATTCGTGCCAACCTTGCTTTAATGGCCGGTACTTATGCCAACACCAACCTATCGGCCGAACCCGGTGTGTTAAAAAATATCTTTGAAGCCAATGCCGGTGTTAAATTATCGAAAACAGAAAACCTGTGGATTGATGCCGGGATCTTCGCTTCGCACATCGGTTTTGAAAGTGCTGTTTCCAGAGATTGCTGGGTCTTAACCAGAAATATCGCTTCAGAAAATACGCCCTACTACGAATCAGGAGCTAAAATTACCTACGGAACAAAAGATGGTAAACTTACCGCAACCCTACTCTACCTCAATGGATGGCAAAGAATTACCCGGGCAGACGGCAATAATAAACCTGCTGGCGGGTTACAGCTAACGTGGAAACCTTCAGACAAAATAACGGTAAACTACAGTAATTACCTGGGCACCGAAGGTGCAGATTCTGTTCGTGTAAATCGTTTCTACCACAATATATATGGGATTTTTCAGGTAACCGATAAGTTTGGTTTAACCCTGGGCTTCGATTACGGCACCCAGCAAAAGGCAAAAGGCAGCCATGATAAAAATGAAATATTGTCACCTGTGGCTATCGCCCAATATAAGTTTGCCGGGAAATGGGCCGTTACCGGAAGGTTTGAATATTACGCCGATAAAAACGGGGTATTTATTGTTACCGGTACGCCAAATGGTTTTAAAACCAAAGGATATTCACTCAACCTCGATTATGCACCGATACCCAATGCAGTAATCAGGTTAGAAGGTAAAACTTTCGATAGTAAAGATAAAATCTTTAGCCGCGAGAGTAATGCAGTAAATGCCAACACTACTTTAACGGCAAGTATAGCCGTAGCATTTTAAATAAACCATATCATCCTATTGCTTATCAATAGGATGATACTAACTTCAAATGATATGAAACACTATATCGAAATCTTGTTCAGTCTGCTGCTTTTGAGCAGCGGCATTTTACTTTTGGTTTTGAAACACCGTAAAAAAACCGAAAAGCTACAAAGAATTTATGCTAAATTGAATAACAATAGAAAGGAAATGCTATTGGCTATGCAAAGGGCAAAGCTTTATAAGCTCGTCATGATTCTTTCAGGAGTATTTCTCTTAGTCACCGGCATTACTGTATTGGTAAATGAGCAGGTTATACTCATTCAATGGTAACGATTTAGCTGGTTTTATTTTGCACCCTGCACCATCCCATTTCACATCCTACATCACACACCATCAAACATGTCAGAAAAAGAAGATTCGGTTAAACATTTCCTCGAACTGATTAAAAAATCGAGAAGAGGAAAACTCAAAATCTACATTGGGATGAGCGCTGGTGTGGGCAAAACCTACCGCATGCTGCAGGAAGCCCATGCGCTCTTACGCGGTGGTATTGATGTTTGCATTGGCTATATAGAAACACATAACAGGACCGAAACAGCAGCACTGGTTGCCGGCTTACCTTTAATTGCCCGGAAAAGTATCTTTTACAGGGGCAAAGAAATTGATGAAATGGACTTGCAGGGCATTTTAAATCGTCACCCCGAAATTGTGGTGGTTGATGAACTGGCCCATACCAATGTGGAGGGCAGCAAAAATACCAAACGCTGGCAGGATGTTTTCGATTTGCTCGAAGCTGGAATCAGCGTTATTTCTGCGGTCAACATCCAGCATCTGGAAAGTATCAATGAAGAAGTCGAACAAATTACAGGCATTCAGATTACCGAACGCATTCCTGATAAAATATTGCAGATTGCCGATGAAATTGTAAATATCGATTTAACAGCTGATGAACTGGTTACGCGTTTAAAAGAGGGTAAGATTTACGACAAAACCAAGATCGAAAGTGCACTGGGCAATTTTTTTCAGGCCGACAAAATTTTGCAGCTGCGCGAACTCGCACTCAAAGAAGTAGTGCACCAGGTAGAAAGAAAAATACAGACCGAAATCCCCAAATCAATTAAACTGCGGCCCGAGCGTTTTCTGGCCTGCATTTCATCCAATGCAGCAACAGCGGGTGTGGTAATCAGAAAAACCGCACGCCTGGCTTCCTACTATCGCTCACCATGGATTGTTTTGTACGTACAGAGCGATGCCGAAAGTTTAGACCGCATTAAACTGGATAAGCAACGGCATTTGATCAACCATTTTAAGCTGGCAACAGAATTGGGCGCCGAAGTGATCAAGGTAAAAAGTAACCAGGTTACCCAGAGCATTATCAATACGGCTACCGAAAAAGAAATTACCACCATTTGCATCGGAAAACCACATTTAAATATTTTTCAGGTCATTCTCCGAACGGCAATTTTTAATCAATTGTTGCGTAATTTAGCCAGTCAGGAAATAGACTTGGTGATACTGTCTTAAGCTTATTGAACTACGGAATGCACAAAGAAAAGGCACAGAAAACACAATATTGGCACTAAAAGCTTTGAGGTCTCTGTGAAAAAAACGATGTCATCTGTAGTAAAACAAAAAATAACATCATGAAAATAAAAACAAAGCTTCGCATCGGATTCGGCTTTCTCTTTATCATTGTCTTATCCTTCGGTTTAATTGCGTTATTCTTCCTGAATGAGCTGTCAGATAAATCGAAAATGATTTTGAAAGACAATTACAAGTCGCTCAAGTATGTAGCCGCCATGCGCAAAGTTATCGACGAAGATAACTTTCCGTTAAACGCGTCTCAACGTTTGAAATTTGAAGAAAATTTAAATAACGAGAGCCAGAATATTACTGAAACAGGTGAGAAAACCGCTTTCCAAAAACTTAAAAATGCTTACCAGACTTTAAGTAGTCCAACGGCTACATCAGTTAAAGAGACCAATTTGAAAAGTTTGCGGAATGCCCTGCACGAGATTGAGCAGGTAAACATGGTAGCCATTTACGATAAAAATGAGCGTGCCAACGAAACTTCATCAAAGGCCAATCTCTATATCATGATTGCGGCTACCCTGAGCTTTATTATCCTGTTTACCTTTATCATCAATTTTCCGGGTTTTGTAGCCAATCCATTGGCCGAGTTTGGTGCAGCCATTAAACAGATTAGCCGCAAAAACTATAAACAACGCCTGCATTTCGAAAATGATGATGAATTTACGGAACTGGCCGATTCGTTTAATGGCATGGTAGTGAAATTAAATGAATGGGAAAACAGCAATCTATCGACCATTAAATCAGAAAAATTACGTATCGAAGCTATTATTGCCCAAATGCAGGATGCCATTATCGGCTTAAACGAAAAAGGTGAGGTACTTTTCCTAAACCACCTGGCGGCCAAACTAATGAGTTTAGATGAAGATAAAATCATCGGGCAGAACGTGGCCGAGCTGGTGCAAAAAAACGAACTACTGAAACGGATTATAAAACCTGATACTAACGACCCTACCTTAAAAATTTACGCAGATGATAAGGAATCTTATTTCCAGCTCGAAAATCGCGAAATTATTATCCCAAATTATGAGGAGCAGGGTGAAGATACCTTACTTTCGGCCACTAAATCTGCTGGCAGTGTGTATATCCTGAAAAATATTACCCAGTTTAAAGAACTGGATGAAGCAAAAACAAACTTCATCGCTACCGTTTCGCACGAATTAAAAACGCCTTTATCTTCAATTAAAATGAGTTTAAAACTCCTGAATGATGAGCGTGTAGGCAGTATGAACGAAGAGCAGCAAGAACTGGTTACACACATTAAAGAAGATAGTGACAGGCTTTTGAAAATCACCAGTGAGCTGCTGGATTTATCTCAGGTAGAAACCGGCAACCTGAAACTGAACTTTACCACTACCCAGCCGGAGGCTATTGTACAATATGCAATAGATGCGGTTAAATTTCAGGCAGAGCAAAAATCGATTCACCTCGAGTTAAACTGCGATAGAAATCTGCCTGATGTATATGCTGATGTTCAAAAAACAGCCTGGGTAATGGTTAACTTTTTATCCAACGCACTGCGTTACAGCTCCGAAAAATCGAAGGTAATAATTGATGTTTTTCAAAAAGATCAGTTCATCCAGTTTTCAGTTCAGGATTTTGGTAAAGGAATTGATGAAAAATATCAGAAACGATTGTTCGACCGGTATTTTCAGGTACCGACAGATGGCCAGAACAAATCAGGTTCAGGCTTGGGACTTGCCATTTCGAAAGATTTTATCGAAGCCGAGCAAGGCAAAATATGGGTAGTTAGTGCTATTGGTGAGGGAAGTAAGTTTGGGTTTACTTTGCCGGTTGCAGGATAGTACAAAGAAACATTTATTTTACCGCAAAGACACTAAGCGCAGCAATTGGTTCATACTGTTAAAAAGAAATGTATTTCAACTACGTACCCCCTGTACCTGCGTTGTTTGCCTGGTGGTTCATATTAGAAACCAGAAACTATATGCTGAACACTACACAATATAAGGTTCCATTTCCTTATCAATGCTTTTACGCAACTCCATCAGCTTAATGGCGTAGCCGTGCATGGCAATTTCTTTTTCAGTTTTAGGTTTAAACTCTGGTACGCGCTGCGGATTCCCATTATCATCTACTGCTACAAAAACAATAATACAGTGGGTGTTTTTTACAAAATCAGTTTTACCTACAGGTTTCGAGTAGGCATCAACAGCAATGTGCATGCTCGTTTTGCCCGTATAAATAATCCGTGCGTCCATTTTAACCAAATGGCCAATATGTACAGGGTAAAAAAAACGGATGCCACCAACATATACCGTAACACAATACGATTGACTCCATTGTAAGGCACAGGCAAAAGCTGCCTGATCAATCCACTTCATCATCATTCCCCCATGTACTTTACCGCCGTAATTGACGTCTGATGGTTCGCTTAAAAACTGAAGTTCGATATGATTTTTATTTCGTGCCATTTTGATGATACTTTAGATGGTTGGGTTGTTAGGTCGCTAATATATTACAAAATCATTTACATCAGCAGGAAATTATGCTTTTTATCATATTCATTTAACAAAAACTCAACAACAACTTAAACCAGCACATAAAAACACCTAAAATCAGAAAAAACCAAACAAAACTCATGAAATACTGGGCAAAAAACCAATTAGCAAACACATTTTATACCTAAACAGTTAACCACAAACAAAAAACACAGATAAGCATCACCTATCTGTGTTTATTTGTATCAGAAACAACAAATACGTGCTTCAGATATTAATATCAGGCATCAGTTGTTACCCACCCACTACGGGAAAATTATTTTGAAATAATGCTAATCGCATAGCCTCCACCTGGTGCACAATACTGGCTAAGCTTGCTTTTGCTGGTCACTTCTATCTTGCGAATGGTATACGCTTTTGGATTGGTTTCATAATGTGCATCCTTAGCATCAGCGTAAATGGTTGCTGTATATTTTTTACCGGCATCTAAAAAGCTGAAATCTATTTTAGAAGTACGTGCAACCTCATCATTGGTCCGGCCAACAAACCAGCTATCTTTGCCTTTTGCCTTACGGGCAAAGGTGATATAATCGCCCGGCTCTGCTTCCAGTACTTTGGTATCATCCCAGTCAACTGCCACATCTTTAATAAACTGAAAAGCATCCATGTACTTGTTATAAGTTTCGGGTAAATCGGCGGCCATTTGCAGCGGACTGTACATGGTAACATATAACGCCAGCTGACGGGCCAAAGTACTGTGTACAAATGAAGTATTTTCAGGATTATAGACACTTACCTTTGTTTCGAAAATACCCGGCGTATAATCCATTGGTCCGCCAATTAAACGCGTAAAAGGTAAAATAGTGGTATGGTCGGCATTGTTACCACCAAAAGCTTCGTACTCTGTACCACGAGCCGATTCGTTACCGATTAAATTCGGATAAGTACGCGCTAAACCGGTTGGCCTAACCGCTTCGTGGGCATTAACCATGATTTTATACTCTGCTGCTTTTTGTATGGCATACAGGTAATGGTTATTTAGCCATTGACCATAGTGGTGTTCTCCCCTTGGGATCATGTTGCCCACATAACCGCTTTTTACAGCGTCGTAGCCATTGGCTTTCATAAACTTGTAGGCAGTATCTAAATGCCGTTCGTAGTTACGTACTGACGAAGAAGTTTCATGGTGCATAATCATTTTTATGCCTTTACTTGCTGCATAGCGGTGCAGCTCCTTTACGTCAAAATCGGGGTATGGTGTTACAAAGTCGAAAACATAATCTTTTGTTTTACCAAACCAGTCTTCCCAGCCTTCGTTCCAGCCCTCAACCAAAACGGCATCCAGACCATTTTTAGCTGCAAAATCAATGTATTCTTTTACATGGGCTGTATTCGCTGCATGTTTTCCGTTAGGTTTTGTTTTCGAATAATCGGTTACCCCCAATTGTACACTGGTTAGATCGTTGTATGCCCAGGTGCTTTTTCCGGTAATCATTTCCCACCATACCCCTACGTATTTGGTTGGTTTAATCCACGATACGTCTTTAAATTTAGTGGGCTCGTTTAGGTTATAAGTCAGCTTAGAAGTTAAAATATCACCAGCCTTATCACTTACAATTATGGTACGCCATGGCGACACGCAAGGTGCCTGCATGTAGCCTTTATCGCCAATTGCATCGGGCGTTAACCACGACTCTAAAACCATATTTTTATCATCGAGGTTTAACGACATTAACGAATAATTGATCAAAGCAGCTTCATGGATATTAATATACAGCCCATCTTTACTCTTCATCATCAATGGCGTTTGCAAACCCGTAGGTGAGAAAGTAGTTTGCGATGCATTAGGTGTTACTGCGGCTTTCATTTTGCCACGCACTTCTGATAAGTTCGAAGTTACCGTGCTATATTCCTGCGTATCATAATCGCCCGGTAGCCAAAAAGCCTTATGATCACCAGCCAATGCAAACTGTGTTCTTTCTTCTTTTATGATAAAGTAATCCAGATTTTTCTGCTCCGGGAACTCATACCTGAAACCTAAACCATCGTTAAACAAACGCATACGTACAACAATAAAGCGGTTACTTTCATTTTGGGTCAAGGTAACTGCGAGTTCATTGTAATGGTTTACAATTTCTTTTACCTCACCCCAAACCGGTTTCCAGGTTTCGTTAAATGTACTGGTTTTGGCATCAGTAATGGCAAAACCGTCCATTAAAGATTTGCCGTCTTTAAGCGCTAAACCAAGCTTACTGGTTTTAATAACGTCTTTCCCCTTATACTTTAAGCTATAGGTAGGTACACCCCCTTCAGCTAATACAAAGCTGGCAACCAAATTGCCATCCGGCGACTTCAATTCTTTTTCGGGAACGTTCCCGAAAACATCCCCAAAAAAAAGCAAAGTGCATATTAAAGTAAGGATTTTAGATAGGTTGAAGAATTGGTTTGGTTTCTTATTCATGTCGTCATTTATTTATTTATGTTATTTATATCGTATCCCAACTTGCAGGTTTGGGTTTGTTCAATACTTAAAGGTATTTAATTAAATACAATTCAACGCTCATAACATTACAAAATGTATTAACCAGATACCAATAAGGTTCTTACCTGAGTTGAAAAAATTCAAATAAGAACCGCTTAAACTTTAATTTTAATCCAGTAGCAGTGTTTCATCCTCATCGGTTAAACTCAGCTGAATGCTATCACTGCCGGCAATGCCCTCAATAGAACCACGAATGTGCGTAGCATTTAAAAGTACTTTTTCCAGTTGTTTTTCACGGGCTTTCCACAAGCGTTCCATTGCATCACGCTCGCGCTGTATCGATAATTTCATACTCATAAAGCCTTCACGGATTGCTTTCCATTGCTCTGAAAACTCTACTCCTGTTAAATAATCGTATAACATGTGCATTTTATCGCCACGGTTTTCCTGCGATTTCATGGCACTCGATAAACGCAGGATCCCGTCACGCAAAACATAGGCTACAGCATTTACTTCTTCGAAAGAACAAATCCAAACACCATCGCGCTGACCAAAACTGGTCATCCCTTTAGGATAACACTGGCTCACAATCACTGCAACATCGATCCCCATGCTGCGCATGTCCTTTTTCAGCTTTTCGATCCAGTCGCCGCCAAAATCTTTGGTCCGCTTACTTTCATATATGATTTTGCCACACTCTTGTCCAAACTGGTTGCGCACCACCTGCACACAATCTGCACCACGCACGCCTTTGCCTACTTCCTCAATCAAATCAAAAGGGAAATTGCTCCGCAATAGCTCTTCCAAAATCAGCTCCTGCACTTCGCCTTGTAGCTGCATACTGCCCTGCTCTGCTTTGCGTTTCATTTCTTCGGCAAGCTTCTTCTGGTCATCCAGTTGCTTTTCAAGTTCCTTTAAACGCAGTTGATGTTCAGTTTCTTTAATGCTGTTTTTTTCGGCCTCCTGTTTTCTGATCTGCTCCACCAGTTCATTTCGCTGCTCCTGCATTTTGCGTTGAAAGGCCAGTTCCATTTCTTCTTCTTTCAGTTTCAGGCTTTGTTCACGCCTTAAAAACTCTAGTTCCTTTTCCCGGGCAAGCTTTAATTTCTCTTCGTTCTCTTTTGCGTTGCCCTCCAGCATTTGCAGCTTGGTTTCGAAATCTGCTGCAATACTTTTGCGCAGGTTACCTTCCAAATCATCTTTCAGCTTAACCTTTTCCTCAGCCAGTTTAGCCTCAAAAGCCCTTTGTTGTTGTTGCTTTTCATTTTCTACTGCTGCAAGTTTACGCTGATATTCTTCATCCTTTTGTTTAGTAAAGGCGACCATTTTCTCGCGCAGCTCTTTTTTATAATCTTCGGCCATTGCTTCTTCCATCGGAAAAACATGGGCACAATTAGGGCATTTTATTTCGGTAGGCATAAATATTTTACTCCTTAAAGAATCAGAGGACTACAAAGATATTAAAGCTTTTGATCAATATATAAACGAGTTTTACACCGTTTGTATTAAAGTACTTTCGATCTTATTTCATTACCCGCAGCTAAAATCTTACTCACCGGGCATTTCGTTGCAATATCTTCCAACCGTAATTTTTGCTCCTCAGTAAGCACACCTATACAGGTAATTTCTTCTAAAAAAATGGTCTCACCGTTTTCAGTATCAACATTTACCTCCACCTCAATCCGATCTACCGGCCAGCCTTTCCGATCTATATACATTCTCAACGTAATGGCTACACACGAAGCCAGCGAGGCCATCAACAGACCCTTTGGTGCAAATCCCTGGTGTGTACCACCATATTCCAGAGGCTCATCTGCTATAATTTCATGCGAGCCGTTGCTTACCGAACAGGCATAGTGTTCTCGGTTTATTGTTGCTTTTACCATATTACTTTAGCTGTTAAAAACGCTAAACTTAACAAATATTTCCTGATTGAATGGCACCCAGAAGTATAGCGGGCTAACTTATTTAAACTATTTTTCAGAAAAGCAGGGTGCTGAACAAGCATTCACAGCAGCCTGGACATCCGCTCCATTTCATTCCCGATACACTGAGGTTTATTTTACGCAAAAAAAGTATGCTAAAATAAAGTTCCCTGCTCATCATCCCCGAAATCTAAACAAAACCAAAAGGTCGTTCCATATTTTTGAGCGACATCTTTTTAGTCATTTTTCTGAAACATTTCTTTCACTCCATTTGTTCTTTTTCGAAATGTGATGTTATGAAATACAGAAAGTTAATCGGAAAATATTTAACGCAAAGATCGAACAACAATGTTCAAATTGCACTTGCATTAGTTGCTGGCTTAGCAGCAGGTGCTGTAATCAGTGTTTTATTTGCCCCTGATAGTGGTGCCGGCACCCGGGGAAAAATTGCGGGAAAAGCTAAAAACCTGCGCTACGGCTTTCAGGATAAATATAACCTTTTAAAAGAAAAAGTTTTTGGTGTGGATGCCATTGAAAGTGATATTGTTGAACATGAAGTACCTCATTTTAAACATAAAATAGAGAAAAAACGCAAATCTGATGTAAAAGAAATATTAGATGATGCGTACAAAAACGGACAAGTGCAGGAAGGTCAGGGATAATTGCAGTAAAATAGATTAAAATCTTAGTTTTGCAGCACGATCTGCAGGCCATGATTTTTATTCTCTCCAAAATTTTACTGTTCTTAATCAAGCCGTTTGTTTGGTTTTGTATTTTACTTGTAGCAGCTGTTTTAGTCAAAAAAAACGGAATAAGGAAAAAGCTAATCATTGCAGCGGTACTGGTATTGTTATTGTTTTCCAATCCATTCCTAGCCGGAAAGGCATTTAATCTCTACGAACCTGCCTACCCCAGGCAAAAGAAAAATTACGATGTGGCCATTGTACTGGGCGGCTTTTCGGGATTAAACAAACGGACCAATGAAATACAGTTTAATGGCGCCAACGATCGCTTGTTTCAGGCCATATCACTCTATCAACAAGGTAGGGTCAAAAAAATATTGATCAGCAGCGGCAACGCTAACCTGCTTAATAATAAGGTAAAAGAGGCTGACCTGGTTCAAAAATTCCTGCACGAAATTTGCATTCCTGACAGTGCAGTATTAATCGAGAATCAGAGCAGGAATACCATAGAAAATGCGAAGTTCAGTTTGGCATTGATTAAAAGAACGATGCCTCAGGCTAAAATCGTAATAATTACCAGCGCGTGGCATATCCCCAGAGCAAAAGTAATCTTTACCCATTTTTTTGGCGATAGATTAGATTACTTTCCAACTAATTATATAGGAAAATCAGATTACGGTTTAGAAGATTTTATCATCCCAAATCCTGGTGTTTTCGGCACCTGGGATACCTTATTTAAAGAGTGGATTGGTTTGCTTGTAGACCGTGTGAGAAGTTAACTAACTTTTTATTTGTCAATCAATTCATTGTTTGTACAATTCAGAATACTTTTAAGCTGGTCAATAGAATAAACGAATTTACCCTTCAATCGCTTTCCAAAGCATATCCTTCAGTTCAAGGATATTCTTTTCGGCCACCGACGAGATAAAAATAGAAGGTATTTCAGGCAAATCCTGCTTCATTTCAGTCATCAGTTCTTCATCCAGCATATCCGATTTGGTAATGGCCAGTACGTGCGGCTTTTGCATTAGCTCAGAATTGTAAGATTCCAACTCACGTTTAAGGATTTCATACTCTTCTTTAATCGAACGGCTGGTATCGGCGGGCACCATAAAAAGCAATACCGAATTACGTTCAATATGTCGCAAGAAGCGATAACCCAAACCTTTGCCTTTCGAAGCGCCTTCAATAATACCCGGAATGTCGGCCATTATAAATGATTTCCCCCCTCTATAGCTCACAATACCCAGATTGGGTACAATGGTTGTAAAAGGATAATCTGCAATTTCGGGCTTCGCTGCCGAAACGACCGAAAGTAACGTAGATTTGCCGGCATTTGGAAAACCTACCAGGCCTACATCTGCCAAGACTTTTAGTTCAAGGATATTCCATACCTCCTGACCTTGTTCACCTGGTTGGGCAAAACGTGGCGTTTGCTGCGTTGCACTTTTAAAATGTGCATTACCCAATCCTCCACGACCGCCAGCCGTCAAAATTTTGGTTTCGCCATCTTTTGTAATTTCAAAAAGTACCTCTCCTGTTTCAGCATCACGTGCAATAGTACCTAAAGGTACCTCCAGAATTTCATCTTTGCCCTGCTTTCCAAATTTATGCGAACTACCACCCGCACCACCATCTTCGGCAATAATATGCTTGCGGTATTTAAGGTGTAATAATGTCCAGATATGAATGCTACCTTTAACGATAATGTGACCGCCACGACCACCATCACCACCGTCAGGACCACCCATTGATGTTAAAATATCACGATGTAAATGTGCCGAACCCGCACCGCCTTTACCAGAACGGCAACAGATTTTTACATAATCTACGAAATTTGAACCCTGTGACATATTATTATTATTGTTGAATGTTTAATGTTTTAACGCTGTCATACTGCGACAACAGTTCCGTTAAAATTAAAGAGTTATAACGTTTTAACATTATAACTCTTCTTATGTTTTTTATACTACAACACCGGAAAAATTAGTCCGGTACTTGTATTGTTTTTGCTTTTCAGCTATTTATTTAACTTCGATACCACTGCTGAACTGATCAATCACCTCGCAAAGATTGTGGTAAATGGTTTCAATTTCACCAATACCATTCACCTTACTCAACTTACCCTGCTCATCATAGTAAGGTAAAACATGAATGGTTTTATCGAAATATTCTGAAATCCGTTTTTTTAATTTTTCAGCATCATCATCTGGTCGGCCACTAATTTTCTGGCGCTCAGCAATACGCTTGGTAAGCTCTTCCTGATCAACATCCAAAGCAATAACACCCGCAATTTTGCTGCCTTTACGCTCTAAAAATAAATCAAGCTCTTTTGCTTGTGGAACAGTCCGTGGAAATCCATCAAACACAAATCCTTTTGCATCAGGATTTTTGTCTACCTCTTCTTCAAGCATTGCAATTGTAATCGCATCTGGAACCAATTCTCCATCAGCTAACAATTGGCTAACTTTTTTTCCTAATTCGGTTTCACCTTTAACGTGTGCTCTAAAAAGATCGCCTGTTGAAACGTGTACCAACTGATATTTTTCAATCAGCTTTTCAGATTGGGTGCCTTTACCCGCCCCCGGAGGGCCAAAGAGAACTAAATTAAGCATTCAGGTTGTTTAGGTTGTCTTCAAAATTAAATAAAGCCTTATTCCTATGGCTTTATCGAAAATAACGCACTTTTTAGTTAATAATCAATCAAATAAACATGCGCTTTCGAGGCTGCAAATATACAATTATTAATTTATAAGCTATTTATAATTGAGAATTTATTTAAAAAAGCGGCGTTTTAATGACAATTATCTTATGACACAAAGATTCTTGTGCCATTTTTATATTTAGCAGAATATTCTTTAAACAAACTGCAAATTGACCAAACTATTTTCAATATTTCCTCCGGCAAATTCACATTTTTCACAAACAGTACCAATTTCCCGTTTTAGCAGATACCTAATTTAGCCGGGAAACATTTTTCTAAATCATTGAGCCCAATAACCCCCTGTTTAAAAATCTCAAAATGAACTCCTATCACACAGCAATCAAAAAAAACAGCTAATACCGGATAGCGTCACTTATGCTTTATAGGAATTTAAAAATTGTTTCAACGCATCATCCACCTTAGGCAAACTTTTTATACTTGATTCAAGTCTTATTATCAAATCTTCAAAACGGGCTTCATGATTCAAAACTTTAACCGCGTACTCAAACGGATAAAGCGAAAGCAACACGCCCGATCTGTCATATTTTAATGTCATTCCTCGTAACGGGTATTCCGGTTTTTTATCATGAAACAGCTTAAAGCCGTAAAGCTTTATCAGAAAGTCACTAAAAGCGTAAGCAAGAAACATCGCAGATTCTGATTTGCCCAAATTCAGTGCTTTGCAGTACAATTCAAAACCAAATCCATCTTCAACTACTTGGTCTAAATTTAACGGATGATTTATTGGGTACTGAACCTTTCTGTCGATTTTATTATCGATAGCAAAGCCTTCAATCATTTTCAGGCACCCATCGAGCATTTCGGGCGTTATAGAGCCTTCGTCATACCTTTCATCAAAATGTTCGGTAGAAATTATTTCCTTAACGGATGTTTTCTCGTCAATTTCATTTTGATTTTTTCCGCCTTTAGAAGAAAATAGTTTTTTAAAGAAATTCATACCTGTAATATATGAATAACTCATGTATTAATTAATCTCATAAGGTAAGTTATAAATTTTGATATATGATGATGCAACCGTTCAACCAACCGCGCCGTCATTGCTATACATGAAGAATACCAATCCCCTTTTTAAAAGGCTGTCTTTAATGTTAGCAGTCTTATCTTTATTATTCAATGCCAGGGCTCAGCACACCTTAACTGGTATTGTAAAAGATTCCCGGCAACATCCAATCCCTTATTGCTCAATAGGCATCAAAAATACCAAGACCGCAACCGTTGCCGGCGAGAATGGGGTTTTTAAACTGGATATTCCGGACAGCTTAGCTGATGGAAATTTGATTTTCAGCGCTATTGGTTTTATTGACCGGCATCTTCAGCCAAAAGAACTTAAATCCGGAATGGTGATTACACTTAATGAAAAGGTATTTGATATGGCAGAGGTTGTTGTTAAGGGAACTAAATTGAAAGAGCACACGGTAGGGCAGCAATCCAGGCCAATGATCACTTTTTCTAAAATGTTTGACCACCATGTTCCAAGTATAGAACAGGGAAATATCTTTGAAATATACGATCGAACTATACTTAAGGCCTACAACTTCTATATCATGCCCAGCTCGAAGTACTCTTTTATTACGTTAAAACTCAATGTTTACACGGTAAAAAACAATTTGCCTGACAGTAATCTATTGCGCAAAAATATTACTTATCGTACTACCTCCACCGGCTGGCAACATATAGACCTCGCGCCTTATCAGCTCAATTTTGACAGGGTGGATAAGCTTGCTTTAACACTACAACTGGTAGCTTACGCGCCAGATAGTAACAACAATTTTGTTTTTGGTGTTTCAGCCAGGAAAACGATGGCTAAAGACTTATTATTCCGGTATCAGAACCAGGGAAACTGGGAAAGCAATGCCGGAACCTTCATCGCCAACCTTGATCTTAAGTACAGCAAGGAAGGAGGTAAATCGGGGCTACCAGACAAACCAGTAATAAATGAAAAGCCAGAGATAACCGCGCTTTCCAATTATTACCATTATAAACAGGCGGCCATAGAAAGTGGATATGGCAAAAACAAAAAGGGCAGGTATATTGACCTGGGAGATGCACGAATTTACACAGAGGAGTATGGCAAAGGCGACCCCCTGGTGCTCTTACATGGCAATAACGGAAGTATAGCAGATTTCTATCGTCAAATTCCTGTTTTTGCGAAACACTTTAAAGTAATTGCTATCGATACACGAGGCCAAGGCAGAAGTACAGATTTATCTTCTGGGGCTTACAGTTACGATGGATTTGCCAACGACCTCTATAAGGTACTTACCGCAATGGAGCTGAAAAAAGTGAACATCGTTGGCTGGAGTGATGGAGGTAATACAGCTTTGAGCTTTAATCTTGCCTATCCGGAGCTGGTAAACAATATTGTAACCATTGGCGCCAACCTCTATCCTTCGGGCGTAGCAGATAGCCTGCTGAATTCTTTTAAAAATCAGTTTGCGGCACAAAACCCACCGAAGAACCCCCGGTTGATCAGCCTGATGCTGGAACAACCAAATATTACTACAAAACAATTAAAGCAAATCGCCAATCCTGTATTGGTCATAGCAGGTAGCGACGATGTGATTAAGCCTGAGCACACCAGGTTAATTGCAGCACATCTTGGTAAATCTGAGTTAAAAATCATTCCCGATGCAACACATTATATACCTTTTGAAAAACCAGATCAGCTCAATCAGGTTATTCTTGAATTTTTGAACAGCAGATTGAATGGAAAAACCAAATAGTAATGATAGAAATTACACGGGAAAGCGGTCACCGGTCGGGCAACCACCAAACATTGCTTTTTAAATGCAATTATTGCGGTTAATATATGGATGCAAAAGCAGAAATTACCCCTCGACGATCTGAACATTTAAGGAAACCATTTCAGTGTTAATCAACTGGTCTTATCCGTATAATCATTCGATTTCTGTAAAGCTATAGACGTATAAGACAAAAGTATCCGAATGGCCTTTACAGCTGTTTTCTTCGGAGCTTCTTCGGAGTTTCTTCGGATTAACTTCGGAATTACTACACAATGATGCGAAAGAAATCCGATAGTGTTCCGTAAATAATAATTCTTCAGCGGGAACAAAATACCAATAGTATCCCCATAAGCAAAGCGGCTGAACTCATTTATATAGCTATCCGAATCAAACTGATGCTATTGTAATGGCAAGTTACCGAACAGGAACTAAGCCGAACACCATCACTCATAAATTACTGAAAATGAAATAGTTAAAATAAATAGATGTAAACAAAAAAGGGATGATTAAAAATCATTCTTTTGTGCTCCCTTTCGAACTGAACTCAAGTAAATTCGTAGAAGGTTTGAAGAAAATTGCTCGACTAAGTGAGCTTGTTGCTCAGGAACCCCTCAGTAGAGATTTTGCTTTAAAATACAAACGGACATAGAAAAATAAAAAAAGGTAAAACAGCTTAATGATGCAATGAAGGGGCAATAACGTCATTATATTACCGATTCAATTTATCTATCGGTAATCTCTAGTAAACCATTTTCATGCACAAAAAGCCATATTTATCTCTACTAGAGATATACCAAAATGATGCAAAAAAAAAGAGTTTATCTCTAGTAGAGTAGTTTTAAGCTTAAAATGGTTCAACCTTAACCAAGGAATACCATACTTCGAACCAACATATATTAAATATGAAAAAAGAAGCAGCATATTTAAGAACAGCTGTTTGTCATGTTGGGAAAAAAGAGTCGGTAACTGGACAGGAAGAAATAGCCAGAGACTTTGCAAATAAACATAAGACTGAAATGGAACCGGATGCTACATTATTACCTTTAAATTAGTATATTGTTGTCTGCTACCGGTTGCTAAAAAAGAATTACTACCGTAGCTAAATCGGAAAATTAAACATTATGAAACAAAAATTGACGCTCTCTATCAGTATGGCATCGCTATGCCTTCTGGTCACTTGTCTGCTCCTAATGCCAGGATGCAAAAGAGACCTGTTCCAGCCAGGAACAGATGTATTGACTAACAAAATCTCAATTGCAGAAGCACGGCAGTATTTTGAAAAGAACATTGGAAAGTTAGAACCCAGACAAAAGTTGTCTTCAAATGCTCCTCTCCCTATCACTGGAAAACCTGATTTACTAAATGATAATAAAGTTCCCATGTGGGATGCCTCGGCGCTACGTCAGCTGACCATCGGGACCAATGCAGTTATGGTTCCTTTGCATAGGCCGGGCATTTACATTCATGTTCCAGGCAAACAGATGGTTAAATACGGTTTTCTGAATTACCTGATGATGCATAAAGATGCTCAAGGCAAAATGGTGACAGAGTGGATCGAATTAAAGCCTTCGCAAAAATGGATCGAATCAAAATATGTGAGAAAATAGGACGGAACGATTCTGGTGAAGGATTGGGATGGAAAAATAAAAAAAATCTATAATTACTCGGATGGGGAAATCGTTACTTCCAGCAAGCTAAAAAAATCCATGCTGGCAAGCTTAAAAGGCAAGATTATGGATAACTCTGGTGGTGAGACTATATGCCTGGTCACTACAACTATTACAGTAAAAACGACCCCGACACAATGTCCATGCCAGGGGCACACCTATGCGCAAATTGGAGACTGTACCTGTAATGTGAAACCTACTAAATCCTACAACAGGACTGTTGAAGTTGAAGTGGAATATGATTGTACGCTACCGGATGATCCTATTGAACCACCAACTGGTGGAGGTACACCGGGTCAAACTGGCCCTGGTGGAAATAACCCAGGAGGCGGAGGTTCAGGTACTCCCGGTGACTATACGCCTTTGAATTGTAACCCTGATCCGAATTATACGGTGCCTACTATACCACCACCTCCGGGAACAGAGTACATACTACCATGTTCAGAAATGGATATCCCCACAGAAGATCCTCCTACTACAAGTGAGCCTGAGCCAGAGCCTTTGACGCAAGCTGAAGCACTGATCAATTGGTTCAACACTGACTTGGAGCTTGCGATGCATTTAACCGAGGCCGAGCAGATATTTTTAAATAGCCATCCGTTGGTTGTGACCAAAATTACAGCCTACCTTAATTCAGAGGCAAGGGAAGTTAAGGAATTCGGAAGATGGGCAATTGATTATCTCCGTACCAGCCCTGATGTTTCAATGGAGATGTTAGACAATATCTATGATGCGATCCGCTATCAAAATACGACTCCTCGTGACCGCGCACCAGCAAGTTTTTACTGGAGGCCATTGCTTACCAATAGCGATGGGAGTATCAATTACGACAACATTATCGAATCTACACCATTCTATTTTTACAACAATGGAGAGAAAACGATAAATTTAGAAGCTTACAATTGTCATTATCACGCCTTTGGGTTGGAATGGGCAACCGATGTTGATGATGAGCATCCAAAATGGGTAAATACAGTTAGGCTAAATTCGCAGGATTGGGAGGTTGTAACTGGGAATATAAAGGTTGGGGACAGGGTTATGTATTATAAGAATACCGACAATAAGCTAAACTGGACGCACTCGGCGCGTGTGATTGAGGTCGATGCAGAAGGATATGCTACAAAGGTGAGCAGCAAACTGGGTACCTATCAAATTATTGAGCATCATCCCCGAGATATCCCAGCTTTGTATGGCTCCTCAGACCCGACCTTTATGCTTAATGGAAAGGCAACGCCTTCAAGGATATATTGGAGAAAAAAATAACCTAAGATGAAAAAAATCCTAATCCTTAATTTATTTATGCTAATCTTCGTCGGAACTGCCTTCGGGCAGTTTCCCGACAGGGCATATTTCGATAAGAAGATTCAAAAAGTGCTCAGTTCAAAAATAGCGTATGAAAAGTCCACCGAAAACGGCTCGAAAAATGAGATCGTATTGAGTGCGTATAAAAAGGAAATTCAGGAATTTAAGGCCCTGGGCAAAGCATTTGCGAAATTCTCCAAGAGCATATCGAAGGATGATAATCAATTGCTGTTAAGGGAGTCCATGCAGTATAAATATTTCAATCCCCTGTTGTCGAGCATTAATCTTAAAACCATATTCATAAAAAAAGTTGACTTGTACAAGCTTATGAGATATAGCCTGTTCAAAAAAAATGATACCATCCTGCCTGAAAATTTCCGGGGTCTTCCAGTAATTGATGAGCGAAATTATAACAAGTATGATCAGCGCAAACAAGCAGAATTTAAAATAGCTTCCACTTTTTTGTTAAAAAGGTTGAAATTGGATAGGCAGCAATCCAGATTTTTAAAGAACGATATCAATCAAGCTCATGTATTGAATATAAAAGCTTATCTGGATTCAGAGGGTTATAGTTCCGAAAATCTGGAGTTTATCAAATGGGCACTGGATTCGCTAATAAAAGATCCTACTGTATCACTGGCCTACCTCGATAATGTGTACGAGGCGATAAGGAATCAAGGCTATGTTCCAAAAGACAGGTTCTAATAATCTTTGCTTAAGCAGTATAAATGCTATTATGTTAAGGGCATAGGAAAATGCAACGAAACGCAATTCGCTTCGTCCTATTGAAAAAGCTTAACTTCTTGAAAAAGCTTAACTTCATTTTTTGTTCGCTTTGTTATAAAGTCTGGTGGGCGATTTTTACGCATGATGAATGGATTGCGTATTTCACTAATACTCGTTGAAATATGCAGATTACCAGCAGATCAAAAAAGAATGCGGAAATAACATTCTGAAATACGAGGCAGAACTGAAAGAACTTAGTCAGCAAGTAGATCAAGACCTGGATATTGAGGGTCTAGCTGATTTAGCAGCAATTAACCTTAAAAACCTACCTGAATTCTATGCCAGTGCAGATTCCGACATAAAAAGGGCAATTACCGGTTCGATATATCACGAAAAATGGATTTTTGACGGCGAATCACATCGAACCCCTGAGATGAACGAAGCAGCCCAATTTATCTTTCAGATTAACAGGAAGTTAGGGCATAAAAAAAGCGGAGCAAAATCTTTAAAAGATTTGTACTCCGCAAAAGTGCACTCGTAGGGATTCGAACCCCAAACCTTCTCATCCGTAGTGAGATGCTCTATCCAATTGAGCTACGAATGCGTTTCCGTATCGTTAACGGACTGCAAAGGTATAACTTGAGTTTTTAATTTCCAACTATTTTTAAGAAAAAGTTTCAAATTATTCTTTGAAAATGCCGCCTTAAACGCTTAAAACATCATTAATTGCTTTAAAATCAGGCAAATCCTTTGCGTTTTCTAAAACTTCAGCATAGGCAATTTTTCCAGCTTCATCGACCACAAACGCCGCTCTTTTAGAAACACCTTTCAATCCGAACACAAATTCATCGTAAAAAGCACCATAAGCTGCCGAGACTTCTTTATTAAAATCAGACAGTAAAGGAAACTGATAGCTCTGTTCCTCTTTAAATTTACCTAAAGAGAAAGGAGAATCAACAGAGATCCCAATAACCTGCGCATCGATCCCTTCATAAAAGCTAAAGTTATCTCGCATGCTGCACAACTGTTCTGTGCACGTGCCTGTAAAAGCCATTGGAAAAAAATGGATAATTACTTTTTTACCCCTGAAACCCGAAAGAGAAACCTCGGTTAATTCGGAGCTGTACAATTTAAAATCCGGGGCTTGATCGCCTACTTGTAATGACATATTCTTATTTATGATTAATGTTATATTTTCCTCTTATTGTTCATTAATTATAATTATGTAGGGCTTAATAAGCGAGTAGTTTTTATACATGCAGCCCAATAAACACATAATCAGTGAACTAATCTATTTTCCTCATTTGTTTATCTACAATCATGAGCCCTTCTTCAAAAGAATGTGGGTTATAACCCAAATCTTCAACTGCCTTATCCAGAATAAAACCTGTGTTAACCGGCCGTTTAGCTGTTTGATTTAAACTTGCAGAACTGATCTCGTGAAGAAAAGATTTATCCAGCGACCAATAATCGGCAACTTTTCGCACTAAATCAGCAATACTCATGTAATCTTTGCCCGAAATATGGTAAATCCCCTTTGCACTTTTCTCAACTGCCAAAATGCAGGCTTCAGCTAAATCTTCAGCAAGGGTTGGCATCCGCCATTGGTCATTCACCACATTAATTGGCGACGCCTTTTCTAAAGCACCTTTAGCCCAGAGTACAATATTACTTCTGCTCATATCGCTGGTGATGCCGTAAACCAAAATGGTCCGCACAATGGCCCAGTGCACCTTCGAGTGTTTCAGTAATTCTTCAGCAAGTACTTTCGATTCACCATAATAACTTACCGGACTTACAGCATCTTCTTCTTTATACGGTCCATTTGCGCCATCAAAAACAAAATCGGTACTTAAATGAATAAGCTGGATGTTTTTCTCTTCACATATAGATAACAAAGTTTGAACCGCATCTACATTAAGTTGATAACATAGTTCCCTGTTGGCCTCACAGGTATCCACATTGGTCATTGCTGCTGTATGGATAATAGCATCCGGCTTATATTTTTCGACAACCTGCTTAACCTGGTCCGGATCAAGGATGTCCATTTCAGCATATTCATATCCGGCTTTTACCGGATACCGGTTTATTCCTTTTGAAGTTGCAATCAGTTTTACCCTGCCTTCGGCAAGAATTTTCTCCGTTAATTTCTGTCCTAAAAGGCCATTGCTGCCTGTTGTTAAAATGGTTTTCATCCGTGCTGTTTATGTTCCGAAATTATCTATAAAAATACTCTTAAAAAATTTTATAATATATATTTAAAATTAAGTAAGAATAACTTAACTTTGCCAACCGAATTGGAGACCTTACAAACAGCTTTAATTCATTGACTGTAATAAATTTACTCACAACAGATATGCCTAACTTAGGAAAAATAGCACAAATTATCGGCCCAGTGGTTGA
>Ga0308157_10000884_pt1 | contig 77291 bp, 70 predicted proteins | sample PhyBR1_FD_201035 | JGI IMG/M metagenome (GOLD analysis project Ga0308157, IMG submission 201035) | Phyllosphere microbial communities from UC Gill Tract Community Farm, Albany, California, United States - DLSLB.R1 | ecosystem: Host-associated > Plants > Phyllosphere > Unclassified | place: USA...
GTCACAGCAATGCGTATTTCCCCTTGTTTGTACCGAAAAGTTTGTTCGAAGCTGAAGAAAAAAATGCCGAAGGTTTTGCAAAAGAATGTGCCATTGTAACACATTACCGTTTAAAGAACGATCCTGACAATCCGGGAAAATTAATGGTTGATCCCGATGCTAAATTGGAAGAAGAATTGATCGTTCGTCCAACATCTGAAGCAATTATCTGGAGTACATATAAAGGTTGGATCCAATCATACCGAGATCTACCGATTTTAATTAACCAATGGGCAAATGTGGTGCGTTGGGAAATGCGTACGCGTTTGTTCTTGCGTACTGCTGAATTTTTATGGCAGGAAGGCCACACGGCGCATGCTACTAAAGACGAAGCGATTACAGAAGCTAAACAAATGCAGGATGTTTATGTTGATGTGGTAGAAAACATCATGGCAATACCTGTTGTTAAAGGATATAAAACCGAAACCGAGCGTTTTGCCGGTGCCGATGATACCTATACTATTGAAGCATTGATGCAAGATGGTAAAGCCTTGCAGGCAGGAACATCGCACTTTTTAGGTCAGAATTTTGCAAAGGCGTTCGATGTGAAATTTACCAATAAAGAAGGAAAACAAGAATACGTTTGGGCTACCTCATGGGGAGTTTCAACCCGATTAATGGGTGCTTTGATTATGACGCATTCTGATGATAACGGATTGGTACTTCCTCCAAAATTAGCTCCGATACAAGTAGTGATTGTTCCTATTTATAAAAATGAAGAGCAGTTACAACAGATTGGAAACAAAGTAGATGAATTGATGGCGGAGTTTAAAAAGAAAGGAATTTCTGTAAAATACGACGATCGTGATACGCAGAAACCTGGTTTTAAATTTGCCGAATGGGAATTGAAAGGTGTGCCGGTGCGTATTGCTATTGGTCCGAAAGATTTAGAAAACGGAACGTTCGAAGTTGCTCGTCGCGATTTATTATCGAAAGAAGTAGTTGCAGAAAGCGTTGTGATTGATCATATTGAAAATCTATTAAACGATATTCAGGAAAATTTATTCACTAAAGCAATTAATCACCGTGCAGAACATACTACAGAAGTAAATTCGTTCGAAGAATTCAAGGAAGTTTTAGAAACCAAAGGCGGATTTTTATTGGCACATTGGGACGGAACTCCAGAAACCGAAGAAAAAATTAAAGATTTAACAAAAGCAACCATTCGCTGTATTCCTATGGATCAGCCAGATGAAGAAGGTGTGTGTTTACTTACAGGCAAACCTTCAACCAAAAGAGTAATGTTTGCAAAAGCATATTAAAAGTAAAACTCCCAAATAAAATATTATTTGGGAGTTTTTTTATTTAAGGCTTACAAAATCGATCGGTTAACTTATTGTAACCCCACCATTCTATATGTATTCCTTTTCTGGTTTCAATTGCAGAATATATGGTAGCAACAAATTCAATAATGTTAAAGATCAAAACAAAAGAAATGTAAACTGCAAAATAAGTATTTACACCAGCTTTATTATAGATTAAGGAAATTGTCCACCAAAAACCTATGTTGTTAATAAGGAATACAACAAGTTGCGAAAACAATGCCTGCATGCAATGCCAACGAACAAAATAAGTTCCTTTTCTATTGCTGAAATAAAAAACTACCGATGCAATTAAATTGATGATAGGGAATGGCAACCCGGCAACGAATGCCACCAAAGACATTAAATAACTGTTTGAAGCTTTTTCGGCTTCATGTTCACCGGGTGTATAGGGGAATTCTCTTTTTAAAATCATAAATCCTTTATAATATTCCAAATCCAATTAATCAAAACTAAAGAAACGAATAAGAATGCTATTTTAGGTCTTCTTAAAAATTGTTCCGCATCTTTATAAAACTTTAAAAAAGTATCTTTCTTTAAGATTAAATCATACAATAACCAAAAAGGGAGGACAAGCAATACCACAGCAATTAAAAATCCTAACGGATTTATTAATAATGCTTTTTGAAGATCTCCACTTATTAAAGCAATTACTGATCTGGTTGACCCGCAGGAGGGGCAAGGTAAGGTTGTTACACTTTTAAATGGACAGATTTCTATACCCGAATTTGTATTTGAAACTGCGTTTATATTGTAAAAAAGCCAAATATAGCCCGCAAAGCAGGCTATAAGTAAGAAAAAATAAAACTTATTTTTTTTAATATGCATTCATGAAAACTTGCTGAAGTTTTTCCATGTTTTTCTCTCTAGTAGCACCCATAATCAAAAATAAATCAATTATAGACCAAATGCCTAAACCACCACAAGTTAAAAGTTTACCAACTCCAAGACCTGTATCGCCAATCATGAATCGGTCAATACCAAAACCACCTGCAAGTATAGAAACTATTAAACTGGTTGTTGGATCTTTAAATTGTTGCATTTGAACCATTGTCCATTTAGAATCATCTAATTTTAAAAGCTCTTCTTTGATATATCCCAGTTGATGACTTTCAAAGAATTTTCCGTTAGTCATTAAGAACATATCAACTTTTTGTGTATCCATTATTATGTTTTTTTCAGTATCCTACTCATATAGCTTTTCGGCAGCGCTCCGTTTTTAATGGTTTCTGGTCTCCAACAATCAATTGCAAAAATAAAAAAATATGTTAAAAAAACAAAAACGGGCTATTTGTTAAGGAAATAGGATATCGCCAGTTTATACGATTGTAAACCGAAACCGCCGATAGTTCCTTTTACAACGGGGGAAATATAAGATTGATGCCTGAATTGTTCTCTTTTAAACACATTACTTATATGTACTTCAATAATGGGAGTTTCAACAGCGCTAATGGCATCTGCAATAGCAATAGAAGTATGGGTGTAAGCACCTGCATTTAAAACAATACCGTCAAAATCAAATCCTACTTCGTGAATTTTATCAATAAGGTCACCTTCATGATTGCTTTGAAAGTAAATCAGATCGATCGTTTTAAATTCTTCTCTTAGCAATTCAAAATACGCTTCAAAAGTTTCGTTACCATAAACTTCAGGCTCTCTTTTTCCTAATAAATTCAGGTTTGGTCCGTTTATAATTGCTATTTTCATTAGCAGTTCATGTTAAATTTTAACGTAAAAGTATCAAAAAATAATCAATAGCTATAAATGTTTGTTTGGTTTTAATTTGTTGCGCTATAAAGGTTTGAGATTTAATTAATTGCAATTATTAATAATTAAATTCTTTAAGAAATTAACACCTTTGTTTTAAATAATTGTTAAAATAATAGGTCTGTAAATTATTGATTTCGTAAATTTGATCTGTAAAAAAATAAAAAGAAAATGAAAAAGATTTTATTATCATTAGCTGTGTTGGCAACGGGAGCTGCTGCACAAGCACAAGAGCAAACATTTGGTTTTAACCAAGGAGACATTTTGTTAGAAGGTAGTTTACAAGCGAACACACAAGACGCTAAAGGTATGTCAATTAAAACTTCAACCTTTAACTTCACACCTAAAGCAGGTTATTTTGTAACAGATAAATTTGCTGTTGGTTTGGGTTTGAATATTGGTTCAGCTAAAGAAGAAAACTATTCAGACGTTACAGAGAACACATTCATTGAAAAAGAAAACACTGTAGGTTTCGAAGTATTTGGACGTTACTATATTGCCGATTTAAAAAGATTTCAACCTTATGCAGAGTTAGGTATTGGATATGATTCATCAAAATCAGAAAGAAGTAGCTATAATGCTGCAGAAGGTAGAACAGTAACTATCGAAAATCCTAAATACAACCAATTTGGTGTAAATGCTACTTTAGGTTTCAATTACTTTGTAACGCCTAAAATTGCTATTAATTTTGCTTTAAGTGATTTAATCGGATTCAATTCTGGTAAAAGAGATGTTTCTAACGCAAAAGCAACAACAGATTTCCATGCTAATATCAACAACTTTAATAACTTTTTTGATACGGCAACATTCGGTTTAACATTTAAATTGTAAGAAATTTAAAATAATTTTAATAAAATTTTAAGAGCCTTTCATTTTTGAAAGGCTTTTTTTATATCTTTAAGGCTTAAAATATTTTTAAAGCCAAACGAATGAAGAAAATATTACTGTCAATCGCTTTTTTAGGGTTGTTAACAACAAATAGTTTCGCACAACGCAATCATAGAAATTTAATCGAAACCGGTATAAAGGTTGGTGGAAACATGTCTAGATTAACAGGCGGTAACACACAAGATTTTAAACCAGGTTTTCAGATTGGTGGAACAATTGAAGTTCCTTTATCATTCTATAAAAAGTTTGCTGTTCAGGCAGAACTACAATATTCCCTTCAGGGATATAAAGGTGCAGAGTACGATCAAATAGATATGCTTACAGATAAAGTAATTGAAACTAAGAAATTAGAAGATGTTACAATGCACTATATGTACTTGCCAATAACTTTTAAATATTACGCAAGTAAGAATTTTTCAATTGAATTTGGTGGACAGGTTGGTTATATGTTAGATGCTACAGGGCAGTTCGATGCGAATAAATACAATACCGCTCGTGAATACCTGTACCTTACAGATCCACGTTACACAGCATCGTATTCTGAGTTAGATCAGGCTTTATTCGAAGCGGGATACCGTAGTAAGGATCCATCTGATTTCTATGAAAAGTTAGATTACGGCCTTACAGGTGGTTTTTCGTACTATATGCAAAGCGGTGTGTTTTTAAACTTCCGTTACTATATGGGCTTACAAGATATTTACAAGAAAGATAACGACTACCGTAAATTTAGTATTCCTGATGCTGGTGTAGAATTACAACGCGAAATTGATTATATGAATACCAACTTAAAATTTGCACCTTTAACAAATACATCGGTTCAGCTTTCTGTAGGATATAAATTCTAATTTGGCACACTTTTGGTAATACTCTTTTTAAAATAAAAGAAGTATTATGAAAAAAGTAATTTTAGCAGCATTTGTATTGGGTACATGTACAGCAGCATTTGCACAACAACAACTTAAATTTGGTCCGAAAGCAGGGGTAAACTTTGCTAATTTATCGGGAGTTGACAACACTGAAATGAAAACGGGTTTTCACGTAGGTGCGGTTGCAGAAATTAAGTTCAACGAAAAGTTCTCTATTCAGCCCGAAGTTGTTTATTCGGCACAAGGAGCAAAAAATACGACCACAGTACCTGTCTTAGGTGAGGTGGAAACAACTTGGAATAATGATTATATCAATATTCCTATTTTGGCAAAGTATTATATTGTTGATGGTTTTTCTGTAGAAGCAGGTCCACAAATTGGATTTTTAGTGAAATCTGAAGCAAAGATTGAAAGCGGGAACAGTTCGGTTAAAGATGATACCAAAGATGACTTTAAATCTACCGATTTTGGTTTAGGATTGGGTTTAGCTTACGATTTACCTGTTGGTATGTTTGTAAATGCGCGCTACAATCTGGGGTTATCTGACATCAGAAACAACACCAATTCTGGCGATGCCATTAAAAATAATGTGATACAGGTTGGTATCGGTTATAAATTTGATTAGTAATATAGAATATAGTATTTTTAAACCACCATTTAATGGTGGTTTTTTTATGGACAATTATATTGAACAGTTTACCTATTATTTAAAGTTAGAGCGCGGGGTTGCCGAAAATACGCTTGTAAATTATCTGTATGATCTGGAAAAGCTGCAACAATTTCTCGGATCTGATTTGGATATGTTGCATGTTGAAGAAAGCGATATAAGAAATTTCATCTATTTTGTTGCCGATTTTCTGGCACCTTCAACTCAAGCACGCATACTTTCAAGTTTGAACCATTTTTATAATTTTCTTATTTTACAGAATGCAATACAGAACAATCCGGTTACATTTATAGAATTACCCCGGCAAACCCGGAAATTACCCGTTGTTCTTTCGGTTGATGAAATTGACTTGCTACAAAGCTTGATCGATTTTACTAAAGATGAAGGTGTACGGAACGATGCAATTATTGAAACAATGTATTCGTGTGGTTTGCGTGTTTCAGAAGTGATCGGCTTAAAACTGTCTGATCTGTATTTTGATGAAGGCTTTATAAAGGTTCTTGGTAAAGGATCTAAACAACGTTTTGTTCCCATAGCCTCTTCTGCTGTGAAAAAAATCAGCAGTTATATAGCTGAAAATCGATCGCATTTAAAAATTAAATCAGAAGCCGAAGATATTTTATTTTTAAATCGTAGAGGGGCGCAATTAACCCGGGCAATGATTTTTACTATATTAAAAGATCTTACCAAAATTGCCGGACTCACCAAAAATGTAAGTCCGCACACTTTGCGTCATTCCTTTGCCACACATTTGCTCGAAAACGGAGCCGACCTGCGTTCTATTCAGTTGATGTTGGGACACGAATCTATCACAACTACCGAGGTTTATCTGCATTTGGATAAACAGAAACTAAAACAAGAAGTAGAAAAATTCCACCCTTGGAGCAACAAGTAGTATTATTTTACTACAAAACACTGTAGGTTTTCGTGTTTTTAACCTCTTTAATTACAAACATACTGTGTGTGCTTTGAACTTCTTCCATTGTGGTAAGTTTCGATAGCATAAACTCGCGGTAAGCTTCCATATCCTGTACACCGATTTTTAAAATATAATCGTATTCGCCGCTTACATGAAAACATTCTAAAACTTCAGGAATCTGATCCACCTTTTTTTCGAACCTTAAAATAGCGTCTTTAGAATGCGATTTTATCTTTATGTGCGCAACCGCCATAAAACTCCGGTTTATTTTATCCTTATTAACAATGGCAACATAATCGGTTATGATGTTTTGTTTCTCTAATTTTTTTATGCGTTCGTAAACCGCTGTTGTTGATAGGCCTAACTGGTCTGCCATTTCTTTTGTTGTCTGCTTACAGTTCTGTTGCAGCAGCTCAATAATCTTATAGTCTGTAGGATCTAATTTCATGTTTCATTTTTTAGTCGATATTTAAAAATATCAGTTAAATAATAATCAAATATAATTATTTTATAGATTTATTATCTAATATATTATATTTTTTTTGACGATATGAAAGGTATAATGTATTTTTAATTATTAATCAATTATGCTATAAAAACATGTTTAAACCAGCCGATAAAATTCAGGACTTACAGTTTTTTGGAGAATTTGGTGGAGTAAATCCGTCTATTTCAGATTCTTCTACCTATACGTTTCTTTCTGCCAAAAGTATGTTCGATACCTTTGAAGGAAATACCGATGGATGCTATTTGTACAGCCGTCACAGTTCACCGTCAAACCTATATTTAAGTGCAGCTTTGGCACAGTTGGAAAATACCGAATCTGCAAACGTAACCGCATCAGGTATGGGGGCAATTACAGCAACGTTGATGCAGTTGTGCAAACAAAACGACCATATCATTGCAAGTAGAACTATCTATGGGGGAACGTATGCGTTTCTAAAGAATTTTTTACCGCAGTTTGGCGTTCAGATCGATTTTGTGGATATTACCGATTTAAACAAAATACAGGCACTTATAAAGCCAAATACAAAAGTTATTTATCTGGAAACGGTAAGTAATCCGCTATTGGAAGTGGCAGATATTCCTGCGATTTCTAAAATTGGAAAAACGAAAGATATAAAGGTGGTGGTAGATAATACGTTTTCGCCTTTAAGTGTTACGCCGGCAAATCTGGGTGCTGATGTTGTGATTCACAGCTTAACCAAATACATCAACGGCAGCAGCGATACGGTGGGCGGAGTTGTTTGCGCAAGCAGCGAATTCATTAACGATCTTAAAAATGTAAACAATGGTGCCTGCATGTTGCTGGGTTCTACAATGGATAGTTTTAGATCTGCAAGCATTTTGAAAAATATGCGTACGTTGCATTTGCGAATGAAACAACACAGTGAAAACGCGCTGTATCTTGCAGAAGGTTTTAATGAAATTGGAATTAAAACGGTATATCCGGGTTTAAAAAATCATCCATCACACGAAGTTTTCAAATCAATGTACAACAGCGAATTTGGTTTTGGCGGAATGTTGACGATTGACGTTGGATCATTAGAAAAAGCCAACGCCGTAATGGAATTAATGCAGGAACGTAACATTGGTTATTTGGCAGTAAGTCTTGGTTTTTACAAAACATTGTTCAGCGCACCGGGAACTTCAACATCATCTGAAATTCCTGCCGACGAACAAAAAGAAATGGGATTGTCAGACGGATTGATCCGTTTCTCTATAGGTTTAGATAATGATATCAAACGAACGTTTGAACAAATGAAAGACTGTTTAAAAGAACTAGATGTAATCTAATAGTAATAATTAAAATTTTAAAAGAGGATAAGAGATCCGTCTGTTCGAGCTTGTCGAGAACTTATAGATAAGAATTCTCAATCAATTTTAATTTAAGCATGCAAACCGTTTCTAAACAGAAACGGTTTTTGTTTTGTAGTATCAATATTTAACAAATAATCTTCTGCTTAATATTAAATAATTCGTTATTTTATAGGTAAGTACGAATAATAAACTTACAAAATACTTTCTTTTACAATTAATTATAAATATTTTTGTTAGGAAAAGAAAAAAAAATTGAGTTTGAAAAAGAAGATTTGGAAAGTAGTTAAATATATTTTAATTACTATAGCCTCTTTATTGGTAATCATTCTGGCAGCAATATACTCATTGCAGTTTCCTGCTGTGCAAAATTTTGTGAAAGACAAGCTGGTTACCTATCTCGAAGACAAGATCAAGACTAAAGTCGCTTTAGACCGAATCTATGTGCATTTTCCCAATAAAATCGAAATAGAAAACCTTTTTCTGCAAGGTCAGGATGTAGATACGCTTTTGTATGTGCACCACCTGAACATCGGCTTGAATCTTCCTAAACTATTAGATAATACTGCGGAATTTACATCGGTAGAGCTAGACGGACTGAATGCGAACGTGATTAAGCGTGCCGACAGTACCTTTAACTTCAATTATATTATTGATGCTTTTGCTACCAAAGAAGAAGATACCGAGAGCAAACCTTTTTTGATTGATCTTGATAAAATAAGCCTTCAAAATCTGAATGTTTCGTATAAAGATGTAAACAGTAAAAACGATATCGCCTTAAAGCTGACCGATTTAAAAACCATCGTGAAGACTTTTGATCTGGAAACGAATAATTATGCGGTTGATTACATCGATGCCAAAGGGTTAAAACTGACTTTTAACCAGGGAATGTTGCAGGAAGTTGCAGAAAACGTGGAAGAAACAGTCGATTCGCTTTCGCAGAGCAATCCTTTGAAAATTGGCATTAACAGTATAAACCTTCAGGATTTTGACGTGCTGTACGATGATGAAAATTCGGCAACCCGGGCTAAAATTGTTTTTAAGGAATTGAGTTCTAAAATTGGTAAGGTCGATCTTCCAAATTCCGACTTCAACATAAAATCATTAAAATTCAAAGATGCTTTTGTCGATGTATTGTTAACGCCCGATTCAAAAGCTTCGCAGGCAGTAAATGCCGAAACGGCTAAAGATTCGGTTGCTCCAGCTTCAAATCCTTTAAAAATGCTGTTACAGTCGGCAGATTTAGACAACGTAAACGTTGTGTACAACAACGGTAAAGGTGAAAACACAACCAAAAGTTTTAATGCAGACCATCTTAATATTCAGAAATTAAGCGGTAAGCTTTCAAACGTGCAACTGGTGGGGACCAATGTTTCGGGCGAGTTGAAAGATGTTGCCTTTAACGAAAACAGTGGTTTTGTGCTGGAAGAATTATCAACAAAATTCAAATATGCCGAAACCGAAACCTTTCTGGAGGATCTAACCCTGAAAACGCCGCAGACTTTTTTACAGCGCAGTTTAAAACTGCAATATAATTCTATCGATGACTTATCAAACAATCTGGGAAATGTAGCAATTGAAGCCAATCTGCCTAATAATAAAATTGCTTTTAAAGACATACTGTGGCTGGCGCCAAACTTAAAAAATACGGTTCCGTTCAACAAATATCCTAATGCAGTGCTTAATCTTTCTGCAAATGTTAAAGGTATTGTGAACGATCTTTTGGTGCAGGAATTTAAGTTGAGCGGTTTGGGTAATTTAAACGTGAATGCAGCCGGAACCATTAAAAATGCGTTGGATACCGATAATTTGTGGATGAACCTTAAAATAAACGATCTAACTGCGAACAAACAACTGATTACGGCATTAGCTCCCAAAAACAGTATTCCGAACACCATTGAAATTCCGCAAAACCTATCGCTTTCAGGGAAATTAAAAGGAAGTTTGAACGATATTTATGCCGATATGGGCATACAGACTTCTTTTGGTAATGCTAAAGTAACAGGTACGTTCAATCAAAAAGTGAAAAATGCCGAACGTTACGATTTAAACGCATCACTTGCTGCTTTCAATGTAGGCAAGTTGATCAAAAATAAAGAGCTGGGCGTGGTAACTGCCACTGCAAAAGTGAAAGGTACGGGCTTTAATTTCGAAAAGAACAATGCAGAAGTCGAGGCTTTTGTAACACAGGCCGATTTTAAAGGATATTCTTACCGTGGCATTGCCTTAAAAGGCGGTTTGAACAACGGAAACTATAATGTAACACTAAATTCCGAAGATGAAAATGCAAAGCTGAATTTAGTGGCACGCGGAGTTTACAATGCAGAAGCTCCTACCGTGAAGACAGAAGGAACGGTTTATAAGGTCGATTTAAATAAACTGGGCTTCTATGCTACACCAATGGCTTTGGCGGGAAGGCTGAATGTCGATTTTTCTTCGTTGAATCCCGATGCTTTGAACGGCGAACTGCTTTTGCAGGATTTTGTGTTGTCTGACGGGGAAGAAATTTATCCGATCAGCGAAGTTAGTATGAAGGCGGTTAGTAACGATACCATTAACAGTATCGATTTAAATTCCCAGATTGTAGATGCATCCGTCACCGGAAAATATAAGTTAACCGAAATAAGTTCATCGCTTTTAAGTACCGTGAATCAGTATTACCATTTTCAGAAAGATTCCGCTTTAAAACCAATCAGTCCGTCACAGTTTTTCGATTTTCGTGGGAAGATCAAAAACGATGACCTGATCCGTAAATTCGTTCCGGAATTGAAGTCATTTCAAACCATCAATCTGTATGGCGCATACAATGCCGATACGCGTAAAATTACCATGTACGGTAGTTTGCCGCAGTTGGAATATGGTGCTTATAAACTCAACGACATTAAACTTTCGGCAGGTAACGACGAAGAAAGTCTGAACTACGCTTTAACACTGAATCAGCTGGATAGCGAACAGTTCCGTCTGGCGAATATTGTTTTGGATGGTTTTGTGAAAAATGATGTGATCGATTACAACCTTTTGGTTAAAAACGAAGAAGACGAAGTGCAGTATAAGATTGCCGGAAATGTGGCTACTGCAAACGATCTCATCGATCTTACTTTAAAACAAGACGGTTTGGTATTAAATTATGATCCTTGGACAGTATCAGCAGACAACAAGCTAACGGTGCATCCTACGGGAATTGTGGCGCAAAACCTGCAGTTAAGCAATAGTGGAAGTTCTATTCTGGTGAATTCAGAAGGCGATACACCAACTTCACCACTTAATATAAAATTCCAGGATTTTAAGATAGAAACATTAACCGAGATTGTTCGTAAAGATTCACTTCCTGCCGAAGGAACTATTAATGGCGAAGCACAGATACGCGATTTAATGACCGATTTACGACTGACCGCCGATTTAAACGTTAAAGATTTAAAGGTTTTTGGTAATGCTATTGGAACGATTGATGCACAGGTTGCCAACGAATCGGCAAGTTTGTACAATGCCGATGTTAAATTAAGCGGTTTTGATAACAATCTGGAACTTAAAGGAAGTTACGATACGGCTGCGGGTAGTTTTAATGCCAATGTTGATATTCAGGCGCTGCAAATGACCAGCATTCAGGGCTTTTCTATGAATCAGTTGCGCGATGCCAAAGGATTTATATCGGGTAATTTAAAGGTTTCGGGCACAACGACAAATCCGAGTATTTTGGGAGCATTAAAGTTTAACGATGCCGGTTTTGGCGTTACCCAGCTTAATACCACCTTTCAAAATATGAACGATGAAATTGCGTTTACACAGCGCGGTATCGAATTCAATTCCTTTAAAATTAATGATACCGACGGTAATGCACTTACAATTAACGGAAATGTTCTAACAAAAACGTACCGCGATTTCGCTTTCGGACTGAATATTTCGGCGCGCGACTTTAAAGTGGTAAATTCAACCAAAACCGATAATCAAATACTGTACGGCGTTATGGCAATCAATGCCAATATTGGTGTGAAAGGCGATATGAACCTGCCAAAGATTGATGGTACAATTACCGTAACCGATAAAACCGATTTTACGTTTGTATTACCGCAATCAAGTCCTGCACTGCAAGAGCGTGAAGGAATCATAGAATTCGTAGATCAGGATCAGCTGGCGTTAGACGATACCTTGAAAGATCCGCAAGAAGAATTAGATGAAACACTGAAAGGTTTGGATGTTAATTTGAATATCGAATTAAAGAAAGATGCCAAACTTTCGATCATTATCGATAAAACAAACGGCGATTTCATAAAACTTCAAGGGGAAGCACAGTTAACAGGAGGTATCGATCCGTCAGGTAAAACAACCCTTGTGGGTAGATATGAGGTGAATGAAGGAGCTTATGAAATGTCGGTAAGTCTTTTAAAGCGCCGCTTCGAAATTCAAGAAGGTAGTTCTATAACATGGACAGGCGAACCAACCAAAGCAAATGTAGACCTTACGGCAATTTATAAAACCAAGGCAGCACCGCTTGATTTGGTGCAGCAGCAACTTCAGGGTGACGATCAGGCAAATCTGTTTAAACAACGCGTTCCGTTTAACACCTTTTTAAAGATGTCGGGCGAACTGCTGAAGCCGGTTCTTACGTTTGATATTGAGATCGATGGAAACAATCCGGGTATTTCAAATGAGGTAACCACCTTGGTAGAGTCAAAATTAGATCAGTTGCGAACCGAACAATCCGAAATGAACAAGCAGGTTTTTGCGTTATTGTTATTGAATCGTTTCATTGGCGAAAATCCGTTTGCAAGCAGTACGGGAATGTCTGCCGAAAGTGTTGCACGTCAAAGTGTAAGCCGCATGTTATCGGAACAATTAAATAATCTGGCTGCTGATTTGGTAGAAGGTGTCGAGTTGAATTTCGATCTGGAATCTTCAGACGATTACAGTACGGGAAGCCGTGAAAACAGAACCGATTTAAACGTAGGAGTTTCTAAAACACTGTTGAACGATCGTTTAAAAGTAAGTGTGGGCAGTAATTTCGGATTGGAAGGAACTGAGCGTCAGAACGAGGAAATGACTAATATAGCCGGTGATATCCAGGTTGAATACTTGTTGTCTAAAGACGGCAGATACATGTTGAAAGCTTATCGTAAAAACGAGTATCAGGTAGCTTTACAGGGACAGATTATAGAAACAGGCGTTGGTTTTGTAATTACGCTTGATTATACCGAATTTAAAGATTTAATGCGCCGCCGCAAACGTAACAGAGAATTTAGAAAAACACAAAGAGTTATACAGAATGAGCAGACTACCACAACAACTAAATAAAGCATTTTTTGCCGCAACAGCACTGTTTTTGGTAGGTTGCAGCAATACAAAATTTGTTCCCAAAGGCGATTATCTGTACACAGGAGCATCAATAAACATCATCAGCGATTCGTTATCTAAATCGCAAAAGAACGAACTTAAAAAAGAGTTGGAAAGCTCGCTTACGCCCAAACCAAATTCAACCCTTTTAGGGCTGCGTCCTAAATTGTATGTGTACAACAGGGTAAGCGAACCTAAAAAAGAAAGCGGGTTCAAATACTGGTTAAAATACAAGGTAGGCGAAAAACCGGTACATTTAAGCGATGTGGATATTCCTTTTAATTTGGATCTGATCGAAAATACCGGTGAGAATAGAGGGTATTTCAACATTACTGCCAGTTACGATACACTGCCTAAAAACAAAAGGGTAAAAATAAAATACAATGTGTCGCCACGATCGCAGTATCTTATCAATAAGGTTACGTTCCCAACAGACAGTACCGTTCTATCAAAAGAAATCAATAAAACGGTTGCAAAAACACTTCTGAAAGTTAACGAGCCTTTTAATTTAGATGTGATAAAAAACGAACGCGAACGCATTGATGCTTCGTTAAAAGAAAATGGTTTTTATTATTTCGATCCCGATAATCTGATCATTCAGGTCGACAGTACCGAGGTAAAACACAAGGTAGATCTGAATGTGAAAATCAAGAGCAATACACCTGAACTGGCGCGCAAACAGTTTACTATTGATAAGATTTATATTTTTTCTGATTACAACCTGCGCAATACCAGAAACAGAAGGGGATTGGTTCGTGCAGATGTTGATACCATTTTGTGGAAGGAAAACAGTTATATTATTGATCCGAAGGAAAAATTCCGTCCGCAGATTTATGATCGCGCACTGTATTTTAAATCAGGCGATTTGTACAACAGATCCAACCACAACCTTACCTTAAGCAGGCTGATAAATCTGGGAACGTTCAAGTTTGTAAAAAATCAGTTTGTACTGTCCGATTCTTTGGCAAACAAGTTCGATGCCTATTATTATCTTACACCGCATGAATTCAAATCATTGCGTTTGGAAACTTTGGGTAAATCAAACTCGGCAAGTTATGTAGGTGGTGAGGTAAACTTCAACTGGCGTCACCGGAACTTTTTAAGAGGAGCCGAAATTTTTGCGGCTACGTTGTATACGGCAATCGATTTTCAGTTGGGCGGCAATAAAGATTCCAACAATATTTACCGTGTAGGTAGTAAGTTCAGCTTAACCTGGCCCCGTATCATTGCACCTTTTAAATTTGAATCTTCAAGTGCTTTCGTACCGCGAACAAGGGTAGAGTTGGGGTATGAATTTCAAAACCGAACACAATTGTACACGTTGCACAATTTTAATGCATCTTTTGGTTATTTATGGAAAGAAAATGCCCTGCGTGAACACGACTTAAAGCTAATAGAGGTTACATATGTAACACCGGAAAACGAAACCGCTAAGTTTGAAGAAGAAAAAGTGAAAAATCCGGCTTTAAAGCGTGTTACGGAAAAACAGTTGATTTTTGGTCCGGTATATAACTACACATATACCAATACCATGCTTCCTAAAAAGCATACTTTTTATTACAAGGGGTTGCTGGATCTTTCTGCTAATTTAACGGGATTGATATCGGGCGCAAATGCTAAAACAGATTCAATTAATAATATTACTGATGCTAAAACTATTTTAGGAGTTCCTTACAGTCAATATGTAAAAACAGAGCACGACTTCAGATATTATTTAAAGCTGGATGAAACATCGCAAATCGCAACACGCTTTATTGGAGGCGTGGCTTATCCGTACGGTAATTCGGTTTACATGCCGTTTGTAAAACAGTTTTTTGTTGGTGGTAGTAACAGTATACGTGCATTCCGTGCACGAACTTTGGGACCTGGAAGTTACGATCCACGCACATCCGGTTCATCTTTTTTCCATGATCAGGCAGGAGATATCAAGTTAGAGGCAAATATAGAGTATCGTAAAAAACTGGTTAGCTTTTTAAACGTCGCTGCCTTTGTTGATGCCGGAAACGTTTGGTTGTTTAATGAAGAAAAAAGCCGCCCGGGTGGTAAAATAAGTGGTGACTTTCTTAAGGAAATTGCAGTTGGTGGTGGTTTGGGATTACGTCTTGATTTCAGCATCCTGATACTTCGCCTTGATTTGTCTATTCCGTTCCGTATCCCGTATTATCCTGATGGTGATCGCTGGGCTTTCAACGAAATCAATTTTAAAGACAGACAGTGGCGTCGTGATAATTTAATGCTGAACATTGCCATAGGATATCCTTTTTAATGGAGGAATTTCCGTTAGTTGCTAAAACATCTATGCTAGTTTCTTACATTGATAATTCAAATGTTAAAATTATTAATCTTTTAAATATGTTATATACTGGCACTTTATTCAAATTAAGTTAAAAATATAGTTGTTAAATAATTATTTTGTAACTTTCCAAAATCCTTATTTAAGACCTAATACGAATTATTGAGCTTTAGAATGAAAAAAATTTTAATTATAGAAGACGATGTTTCTTTTTGTTTAATGATGAAAACGTTTCTTACCAAAAAAGGTTTTGAAGTTTTTAATGCATTTTCATTTAAAGAAGCTACTACAATTTTAAACGATCAGCAGCTTGATCTTGTTTTAACCGACGTTCGTTTGCCCGATAGCGACGGTATTGAAATACTAAAATATATTAAAGAAGTAAATCCTGCCATTCAGGTAATCCTGATGACGGGCTATACAGATATTAAAACCGCAGTCAACGTAATGAAAATGGGTGCTTTTGACTATGTTTCAAAACCCATAAATTCAGACGAAATTCTGTACACCATTCACAAAGCGCTTACCGAAGGCGTTAAAACGTCTACTGTTGTAAATGCTTCAGCTGAAAGTGATAAAAAAGAAACCCGTCCGGTAAAAAATGCCTATACTGGCAGTCATTTTATTAAGGGAAGAAGTGCAAAATCAAAAGAATTGTACGATTTTATTAATGTGGTGGCACCAACAAATATTTCTGTTCTTATCATTGGCGACAGTGGTACGGGGAAAGAAAACATTGCGTACTCCATTCATAAGTTAAGCAAGCGCGAAAACATGCCTTACGTGGCGGTAGATTGTGGTGCGATACCAAAAGATCTGGCAGCAAGTGAGTTTTTTGGTCACGTTAAAGGATCGTTTACAGGTGCTGTTACCGATAAGATTGGTCATTTTGAAGCAGCTAACGGCGGTACTATTTTCTTGGACGAAGTTGGAAATTTAACGTACGATGTTCAGGTGCAGTTGTTACGTGCATTACAAGAACGTAAAGTAAAACCTGTGGGAAGCAGTAAAGAAGTCGATGTAGATATCCGCATCATTGCAGCAACCAACGAAGATTTACAGAAAGCGGTTCGCGAAGGTGATTTCCGTGAAGATTTATATCATAGATTGAACGAGTTTTCTATTCAGGCACCCCGTTTGAGCGAACGTGGAAAAGATGTGTTGGAATTTGCAGAATTCTTTATCGCACAATCCAATGCTGAATTAGAACGTAACGTTGAAGGATTGTCTGATGAGGTAACCGAAGTTTTTTTAAGTTACGAATGGCCGGGTAACCTGCGTGAAATGCGTAATATAATTAAACGTGCGGTGCTTTTAAGCAGTTCAAACCTTATCGAGAAAAATGTATTGCCCGCAGAAATGTTTAAAGAGAATGTTTTAAAGAATATTGAAATACACGATCACGTAATAGCATCATCTGATAGTTTTGCAGCTACAAGCATGCAGCGCGAAGATTTAAAACTGTATTCTTCAAGTAACGAAGAGCAGTTGATCCGTGTGGCGTTGGAAAAAGCGAAATACAATAAAACAAAAGCAGCTCATATATTGGGTATCGACAGAAAAACCCTGTACAATAAATTAAAGTTGTACGATATTGAATTATAAAAAGTAATAGTAAAGTAATTATTAGGAATTTGTACGAAAGCATTTTGACCTATAATATTTAAAAAGTCGTCACTTCGATTAGCGTAACATAGTGAAGTGTATCGAGAAGTTTCATATTGAAAGTTCTCAACGGGCTTCGGTTATAGACTTTAGTTTATCTTGAGCTTGATAAAAGGCTCGAACTGACGAAAGTTTGATAAATTCTATTTGATATAAACTTTCCGATAATCTTTTAATATTAAAAACGGGCTTATGCCCGTTTTTTAGTAATTGTTTTTAATCGGGGTACAAAACAACAGTTTGTAGACTATTAAAGCTTAAAAAATTATTAATTATTTTTTTATTAATTGATATTTAGATGTTTATGTTTGGTGTGCTGTGTTGGCTCAATGATTGAAATAAAAAATTGACATTAAATAAGAAAAATGAACAAAGAATATAAAATTGCAATAATAGGTTTAGGGTATGTAGGCTTGCCGTTAGCAGCACTTTTTGCTTCAAAATATGCAGTGATCGGTTATGATATAAACCAAAAAAGAATCGACGAATTGAAGCAAGGGATAGATACCACATTAGAACTTTCCGAAGAAGCTTTGAACGGTGTCCTAAATACATCAGATCGTATTAACGATAACGCTGTAGGATTGTATTTTACAACAGAAGAAGCCGATTTAAAAGCAGCCAATTACTATATTATAACCGTACCTACACCGGTAGATAAAAACAACAGTCCCGATCTTACACCATTGAAGAAGGCATCGGAATTGGTGGGTAAAGTATTGAAAAAAGGCGATGTGGTGGTGTACGAATCTACCGTTTATCCGGGTGTCACCGAAGAAGAATGTGTTCCGGTATTGGAACGTGTTTCAGGTTTAAAATTTAATGTAGATTTCTTTGCAGGCTATTCTCCGGAACGGGTGAATCCGGGAGATAAAGAACGTACCATCGACAAAATTATGAAGGTAACTTCGGGATCTACCCGTGAAACGGCATTGGAGGTCGATGCTTTATATCGATCTGTAATTCCTGCTGGTACACATCTGGCTCCTTCTATAAAGGTAGCCGAAGCAGCAAAAGTCATCGAAAATTCGCAACGCGACATCAATATTGCATTTGTTAATGAACTGGCAAAGATCTTTGCACTTATGGGAATCGATACCAAAGCAGTGTTGAAAGCAGCAGGTACCAAATGGAACTTTATGCCTTTTCAACCCGGTCTGGTAGGCGGTCACTGTATTGGTGTAGATCCGTTTTATCTGGCTCAAAAAGCGCAGCAGATTGGTTATTATTCTGAATTGATACTTTCTGCACGCCGGTTAAATGATTCTATGGGATCATTTGTAGCATCAGAAGTGGTTAAGCTAATGATTAAGAACGATATTAAAGTAAAAAATGCCGCTGTTTTAGTAATGGGCGTAACTTTTAAAGAAAACTGTCCAGACATGCGTAATTCAAAAGTGTGGGATGTGGTAGATGGTCTGCTAGACTATGGCTGTAAGGTTGTGGTTTTCGATCCGTGGGTTGATTGGTCAAAACGCACAATTCCAACAGGTGTAACTGTTGTTGAGAATTTGGAAACCTCTAATTATGATGCAGCTGTTCTTGCTGTAGCTCATCAACAGTTTTTAGAGTTGAATGTGCGTAGTTACCTAAAAGCAGACGGAATCATTTACGATGTAAAAGGAGCATTATTGGAAAAAGTAGAAGGCAGATTGTAAAATATAATAAATTACAATTTAAGAGGATAAATAAAGAAAACGGACTAATGTCCGTTTTTTTTTATATTGTAACCGAAACCACAGAATAACAGTTAAATATCGGCGTAAATAATCAAACAATAAGCATCAAACAATAAGTATCAGACACCCAACACGCAACATCAAACATCAAACATCAAACATCAAACATCAAACATCAAACATCAAACATCAAACATCAAACATCAAACATCAAACATCAAACATCAAACATCAAACATCAAGCACCCAACATCAAACATCAAACATCAAACATCAAACATCAAACATCAAACATCAAACATCAAACATCAAACATCAAACACCCAACACCAGACACCCAACATCCATATAATCAAATCATCATTTAATGTTCCTAATCTTTTTCAATTCAAAAAAAAGCATTAAATTTCACACGCTCTTAAAGATCATAAGTATTTAAACGATCAAGATACAAAAACCAAAAATTATGAAGATAGGAATAACATTCAGTGCATTTGATTTGTTGCACGCAGGACATATAAAGATGCTGGAAGATGCAAAACGCCAGTGCGATTACCTTATTTGCGGATTACAAACCGATCCTACCTTAGATCGTCCGGAAAAAAACCGCCCAGTACAGAGCGTCGTTGAACGTTACATACAGCTAAAAGGCTGTGTGCATGTAGATGAGATTGTGCCTTATGCAACAGAACAGGATTTGGAAGATATTTTACGTTCATTTAAAATTGATGTGCGTATTTTAGGCGAAGAATATAAAGACCACAATTTCACTGGTAGAATTTATTGCGAAGAAAAAGGCATAGAATTATACTATAACAAACGTGATCATCGTTTTTCAAGTTCTGGTCTTCGTAAAACGGTAACCGAAAAAGAAGTAATAAAATTAGCTAAATAATATCTGCAATTTTCTGTCGTATAGTAATTGTTGAGATAGCTCATTAGAAAAATAGTACACGGAAGTAAAAATCAGCAAAAAGCATGAAAAACATACTGGTAACAGGCGGCTTGGGTTACATTGGCTCGCATACAGCGGTAGCCCTGCAACAGGCCGGATTTAACGTATATATAATAGATGATCTTTCGAATTCACAATTGGAAGTATGGGAAAAAATAACCGCAATAACAGGTATTCAGCCTGTATACTACAATATCGACTTGAAAGATTACAATGCAGTAAGTGTTTTCTTTCAATCACATTCAATCGATGGTATTATTCACTTCGCTGCATATAAAGCGGTGGGTGAGTCGGTATTAAAACCATTGATGTATTACCGGAATAATTTATTAGGGTTGATCAATGTGTTGGAAGCAATGGAAGAAAATCAGTTGAACAACTTCATTTTTTCTTCTTCATGTAGTGTTTATGGTCAGGCAGACAAAATGCCCATAAAAGAAACAACTCCGTTAAAACGTCCGGAATCTCCCTATGGAAATACAAAAAAGGTTGGGGAAGAAATCATTGAAGATTTTATAAATAGTACGAATAAAAATGCTGTTTTATTAAGATATTTTAATCCGGTAGGTTCTGAATCTCAAGGATTACTAGGAGATTTACAACCTATTCCACATAATTTGATGCCGTATATCGTACAAACAGCCATTGGAATTAGGGAAAGTCTGGGTGTTTTTGGTAATGATTACGAAACTCGCGATGGTACCGCGGTACGCGATTATATCGATGTAAATGATTTGGCAGATGCACATGTAAAAGCGATGCAACGTTTGTTGGATGGAAAAAATAAGTCGAATTTAGAATTTTTCAATTTAGGATCCGGTACAGGATCTACCGTGTTGGAAATTGTAAATGCTTTTGAAAAAGCCAATGATATAAAGATTAATTACGAAATAAAACCGCGCAGGACAGGCGACACCGTACAAGCGTATGCAGATTATTCCTTTGCAAAAAAAGAATTGGGGTGGGAACCAAAAACTTCGTTAGAAACGTCTATGCAGACAGCGTGGAAATTTCAACAGCAGTTGTAGGGTTAGTAGAATAAAAGAGAATAAATTAATTGATTCTTTTTGTATTTATGAAAATACCTGCATTATACAGTAATAATATAACATTGTACGGTTTGGCATAACTCACAAATTATTCCTTTTATTCTGTTATATACCTGATAATAATAATAATAATAATAATAAAAGCCGTTCATTACGAACGGCTTTTTTTATTATTTAGATCAATCTATTTCTTAACAATTTTCACAAACTGTGAAGCTTTTGCTGTTTCTATTTTAACCAGATAAGTTCCTGCACTTAATCTGCTTAAATCAACTTTTACTTCGTTGCCTTGATAATCGTTTCCAAATACTCGCTGACCTGTTATTGTGAATACTTCAACTTTCTTGATTTCTTCAATATAACTGATGTTCAATTCAGAATCAACCGGGTTTGGATAGTATTTCAGTTGGGTAAGATCTAACTCTGCATTGCTTAAGTTTATCGTTACCGTTACCGCCGTTGGAACTAAACTTCCACAGTTGTTTGGTGTTACAATAACTCCGTAATACGTTGTTGCATCTGTTAACGGTGTAGTTGCAGAAAGTTCATTGATCAGTTTAGCAGCATCGTTTGCACTTAAGAACCATTTTACATTTGGTTCGTTCATTACTAAATCAGATACTTTTGCTGAAAAATTAAACAGTTGTGTCGCCTGACCCGTCGGACTTGCCGGACGTGCACTTACGTTTACTGCAATGTTCTTTCTTGCTGAAATACAATTCGCATTCTCATTTGCTATGTAGTAACTTCCGGAAGTGATTACATACGATGATGGTAATCGTGTGGTAGTACTATTGTCAGTATACCAAACATAATTGGTACCGTTCGTGTTTAAATCTGCAATGGTTGTACCCTCGCAAGTTGTTATTGAGGTGATGGTAGGTATCGTTATATTGATTACCTGAACCTGAACCGCAATTCTGCTTGATTCACAGTTTCCTAAAACCTGTTGTACGTAGTACGTTCCTGTTGCTACAACCGTGGTGTTTGCCAATGGGATCATAGACTGCATTGAAGAATACCAGTTTAATGTAGCAGAAGGATCTTTAACCACTACTAAATCGTTTAATGTAGATCCGCCACAAACCGTTTGGAATGATGCTGTTGGTGCAGGTACTGTTGCCGCTACGGTAACCTGTATTGCCTGTCTTACAGATTCACATGTTCCTACAAATGAACTTACATAATAAGTTCCCGTTGCCAACAAGATACTTGATTGTAACTGTATGGTGCCTGTTGCACTGCTGTACCATCTTAACTGGGTATAGTTAAGACCATCTACCATCATGTTTTGAATTCTGGTGTTGCTACAGACACTCAGCTGGGTTGTTGTTAAAGCCGGTGCCTGACCCACAGTAATCTGTACTGCCGTTCTGGTAGTACTTTCACAAGTACCTACAGTTTGCGATGCGTAGTATGTTGTCCCACTTACTAATGCCGTAGTTGCCGGTAACAACATACCGCCTGTTGCTGCACTGTACCATTTAATGTTGCTGCCGTTAATAACGATATCAGCTAAGGTAGCATTCTGACCTACACAGAAATTCTGGCTGCTTGCTGTTGGTGCTGTTACAAAAGCCGGCTCTGTAATGGTGAACGACTGTGTCTGTGTACAGTTATTAGCATCTGTTACAGTTACTGCATACGTACCTTTCCCTAAATTATTTATGCTTGATCCACTTTGTCCGTTAGACCACAAGTAAGCATAAGGTGCTACACCTCCGGTAACAGCGATTGAAATAGAACCATCGTTTAAACCGTAACAGCTTATATTGGTAGTACCTGTAGTAGTTAACACTAATGCCGAAGGCTGACCTATTGTTAATGATACCGGTGCTGTAGCAGTACATCCGTTAGCATCGGTAACTTGAACTGTATAGTTTCCTGCCATTAAATTACTAACCGTTGCATTGGTTGTTACCGTTCCGTTAGACCAAGTGTATGTAAAAGGTGCAGTTCCGCCGGTTACCGTTATGGTAGCCGTACCGTTATTACCTCCGTTACAAAGTACATCGCTTTGTTGTGATACGGTTGTAAGTATAGCTCCAGGTTCTGTTATTGTAAAACTCTCGGTTATAGTGTTCCCTGTTGAATCTGTTACCAAAACACTGTGCGTACCTGCAGCCAATCCTGTAGCAGTAGCATTCGTTGCGCCGCTTGGAGACCATAAGTAGGTATAAGGTGCGTTTCCTCCCATTGCTACAATGGTAGCTGTACCGTTGGTCTCGCCATTACATTTTATATTGTTTTTAGATGTTGATTGAACCATTAACGGTATTGGCTGTATAATGGTAAAACTTTCTGTAGTGGTACATCCGTTTACATCGGTCACCGTTACTGTGTAATTACCTGCAATCAATCCGGTTGCTGTTGCGTTTGTACCGCCACTTGGTGACCATAAGTAGGTATAGGGTGCTATACCGCCAGTTGCCGAAACGGTTGCAGACCCATCGTTACCTCCATACCAAGTAACATCGGTATGTGAACTGCCTGCTATTGCTAAAACAGCAGGGTCTGTAATGGTAGCGGTTTCTGTTAAAATGCACCCATTAGCATCTGTAATGGTTACAGAATAAGTACCCGCAGGCAAATTAGTTATAGAGTTGGTGGTTGCTCCTGTATCCCATAAATAGGTGTATGGTGCCACGCCTCCTGTTGGCGCAAGTACAACACTTCCGTTATTTGCCCCGTTACAAGTAATGTTTGTTGTTACTATGTTTGAATCAAGTGCATCTGGTTCAGCAATCGTAACATTTGCGGTTGCTGTACGGTTTAACGCATCGGTTACTGTAACAGTATATGTTCCTGCTGCTAAACCGGTAGCTGTAGCTGCTGTTCCACCCGATGGTGACCAGGAATATGTTAGTGGTAATGCTCCGCCAGTAGCAGTTACAGTAGCTGTTCCAATGGTATCGCCATTACATAAAATATCTGTGTGAGAAGAAGCTAATGTTGGTGCAGGTGCATCTTCGTAGTTAACATCATCAATAGTAACGGAAGATGCCGTTGTTGTCCCGGCGTAAGCAAGTCTGAAAGCAAAATAATCATCAGTAGTCACTGGAAGAGGAACTACATATTCTGTCCAAACCCTATCATTTGTATTATTAATTGTATAAAGTACAGTAGCCCCGGCAGTAGAGGTAGGATCGGGCATAGAGAGAATCTCCAATTGACTGATATAATTTGTTGTAATGTACGATCGAACTGAAAAACGCAGTTGCTTTGCACCATTACCTAAATTGTCTGTCTTTGGTGAAACTAAAACAAGTTCTTCACTAGCAGCTCCGGATGCTGTGTTAGCTCTATACAATCTATAAACATTAGGGGATGATTGAGGATTAGAGGCAATTACATAGCCGTAACCTGTTGTGGTACTATCTATATAGCTCCAACAATCTGGATAATTGGCACCTGTTTTGCTTCCGGTACCTACGCTTGTAGTATCGAAATTCTCAGTAAAGTTACCAAATACCACACAAGGTGTTCTGAAAGTTGAAGAAATTGGGTTCCATTTTCCGGTTGTTGTTCCACAAATACTTCTAATATACACTGTGTAGCTTGTATTCGCGGTTAAACCTGTTACGTTAGCAACGGTTGTATTTGCACCTGTAACAGTTCCCGAAGCCGCCAGACCTGTTGCTCCCGAACCAGGAGCTCCGCTTGAGCGAACTTCGTATTCATAACCCGTGACATTCGGGTCAACAGAAGTAGCCCATGAAAGTACGGCTGTTGTTTCTGTAAATGCGGGTACCGCTAAATAGCTTGGAAAGAAGCACGCATCTCTATTTTCAAAATAAACATCATCTAAATTAATATCAATCGCTGTGGTGGTGTTATTATGCGCTAATCTAAATCCAAAATAATCATCGGTTGTGGTAGGCAAAGAAACTATATATTCTTTGTAACCTGTGTGATCTACCACAATGTTTTGAAGTACGCTAAAAGTAGAAGAAGATGTGGTTCCGTTTGCTATAACAATTTGCAGTATATTACTGGAATTTGTATTGTTTGCCATAACAGAAAAACGCAGTTGCTTGGTTCCGTTACCTAAATTATCTGTTTGAGGTGAAATCAATACCAGATTTTCAGATGCATTTGATGTTGAATTACTTCTATACAATCTAAATGATTTAGGGGCAGATTGAGCATCGGCAGCTTCAACATATCCGTAACCGGTAGTAGTAACTTCATCAATGTAACTCCAGCAAGCAGGTATGGTAGCATTTGTTGAACTTCCTGTTGCTGTTGTATCAAAATTCTCTGATAAATTAGCTAATGGGGCTGGTTGTACTGCGTTTACAGTATTTGATGTTGCCGTAGTATTACCGTTGCTGCAGGTTACAATAAGTCTGTAATCTGTAGAAACTGTTTGATTGGTAACTGTATACGCTGCAGTGGTAGCACCTGGAATATTGGTAAATGTACCGGCTCCGGCTGGTGAACTTTGCCATTGCAGGCTTATACCTCCTGCATTTGTGTTACCTGTTACAGACAATGTTAAAGGCTCGCTTGCACAGTTTCTTGCCGTAACAGACGCGGTACCGGCTGTAGGGGTACCTGAACAAGGGATACCGGGTGTATAGCTTATCTGTAGAAATGGTCTTCTATCATCAATGGTACTAATAGAGTTTGTTGTAGAAGATAATGTACCTGCAGCTGATAATGCGGTTTGTCCCGTGCCATAGATACTATTTGCAACAGTGCTCCATAACCAATCAAAAGCTGCTGTCGATGGATTACCAGTAACCTGATTTATGTCCCATTCTGTCGAAATTTCTAAAGATCCGCCAGTATAGACAAAACCAGAGCTCAAAGTGAACACGATGTAATTTGGTGCCTGCGTAGCGGGAATAGTCTGGCTCAAATTTTGATATACCATTGTTGTTCCGGCATTTAAATTTGCCCATGTTTCAGTAGCATTCGCGTAACTGATAGCTGTCGAATTTTTCATGTAAATTCTAAAGATGCCTCCACCTGTGGTAGTGGCATTATTATTTTTTACCCAACCTAAATCAGTAATAATATCTCCATTGTTAATACCCGCTGCCGCAAGTTCACTTTGTGTGTATAAGTAAGAATATCTTCCTACATCATAAGCACTAGATGCGGAGGATCGATATATGGGACCAGCGTTATAGGCTGGTGCACCTGCTGTTCCAGTGGTAATTTGAACCACACTTTGAGCATGCACCATTATCCCGATGAAAAACATCCATAATAATAGTAATAGTTTTTTCATAAATTCTTTATTTAAAATTAACAATTATAAAATAAAACTTTTTTCTTGTAGAGAAAGGTTCAAATTTATTTGAAAGTGAACATAAACAAAACAAACTGCTTTAAATACTATATATTGCACACACTTTTCCAACAAAAAAATATTTTACTTTTCTAAAAGTATAAAAAAAATAGAATGAAAATATAATTTTATTGTGTTTATTGTAATTAATTAGTTTTTTTATTTGTTTAAAAACATATTTTTTAACTTTTATGTTTAATTGTTGTTTTTTTTAAAACAAGTTTTTTACAAGAACAGAGCAGGTTTGTAGTATAACTTCAAAACAAACTGCAGATTAAATCAGAGCATAAATTAATCTACTCATCTGTCATCTGTCATCATTCACATTTCCCCTTATACCCATCTGACTTTTTAACTAAATAACAGTATAATGGCACCCCACTTTAAAAATTAAACTTTAAAGCAATTCACCACACATTAAAATGATTCACACGACTTAATCTACTTACTCCGTCACCATTCACATTTCCCTCTTTTTCCTTATTGCCTCTGTCTCTTACAAATAAATGATTAAAACCACTACAACATACATTAAAAATAACCAAACATCCGGCATAAAACATTCCTCATATAAGCAATTCAACAGTTTAACGTTACAAACTAATAAGCAATACATCCAAAATCCAAACATTTCAACAATTAAAACAGCAGTAATTATTAAAAAAACATTAAAATTTTCCTTTCCCTTTTTAATACTTTATTTTATATAATAAATAGTATAAATTTACTTCCTAAATAACATATTCATGCTATGTATCAAATAACGGAAGAATTAGACGCAGCCGGCTTCAGTATAAACACAGTTGGAACTGTTGTACTGAGAAATAATGGTGAACTTAGCTTCAAAACCCTTGAATATTTTGTTATATATATTTCGTTAAAGGATTCATGTATTGTTGTAGATGGGAATAAAATAAGGGTGAAAGCAAATCATTTGGCATATATTGCCCCGTTTAAAGATGTTGTTTACGATTCAGAATCTCCAGATGATATAATCATTGCCTTTTCATCTTCTTTTTACGAACGATCTGCAAAAGACAGCTTTATTTTAAATTCAGATCTGTTTTTTAACAGTCAGTATAATGTTTTTACGGCTCCAACCATCGGAAACGGAGCAGAGATCAAAAAACTGATCGTTAACAGGCTTGATCTGTATCGAGATAAAGAAATGGGCCTGTACATAGCTGTGGCGCACAATTGTGTAGAGATACTGCTGTTAGATGGGTTGCTGGGGATACAAAATCAGCTGGTTAAACCAGAAAAAATCAATTTTTCCTATATGGATGTCGTCAACAGATTCAGGGTACTGCTGCAGAAACACTTCAAGGAAGAAAAGGGTGTTTCGTTTTATTCAGAAAAACTGGGCGTTTCTTCTCAACGTTTGTCTGTAATGACAGAGCTGGTGTTGGGTAAAGGAGCAAAAAAGGTCATCGTACAAAAAGTTACGGACGAGGCAGTGAAGATGTTGCAAAATTCAGTACTCAACATTTCAGAAATTGCTATGGATCTGGGTTTTGCAGACGAAGGTAACTTCAGTGCATTCATCAAAAAACACTATAACAAAACCCCAAGTGAAATTAGAGATACAAATCAGGTGTACCTATAAATTTACAAGTTTTCAATGTTTTTTCACAAGTGTATTGTCTTTTAGTTACAGTAATTTTGCACCGATATTTAGAATTTTAAAAATAGCCTTATGCAAAACGGTTAATAATCTATCGTTATTTAGATTATTTATTACACGTTTTAATCCAAATAGTTCACTGAAAGTCTTTAAGATCAAAAACCAAAAACACGCTTACAGTAGTAATTTTAAAATTTAAGCTGTTACATAAATGAAGTTATTCTTTTGTTTAGTTACAACTATATATATGTCATATTCGGTAAATTCGCAGAATACCTCACCTTCTGTAAACGAACTGAATAGTTTGGTTAAAGAGTATAACTCACTTTTTTTTCATACAAAATCATTTGCAGATGATGTGCTTGTGCAACCAGTTGCTAAAAACAACGGGTTGCTGGCTGATATTGTTTCTGATACTGCTATTACAGCTAATAATAATTTCATTGTTGATAGAAATCCCGAAATCTCAGATTCACAAACCGATTTCGGTCTTAAATGGGTGTCCGACGCTACCTACAATTTCAGCCCCGGTATTTCAGAAACAGAAGATGTTTTTTTCAGATCTCGGGTTTCAACAGGTTTAGACTGGGTAATTCTTGGCGAAGGCAGCATGCAGCGAAAAAAAGAAGCAAAACGCATCTTTAAGCAGCAGTTTCGCAGAGATTCACTTCAGTTGAATCTTCAAAATAATTCGTTTAGCTTGCATAACAGGCAGCTGCTTTTACAGCATATATTCGATCTGCACCGTCTTGAAATCCTTAATAAGTATCAGGAGATAGTACAGATGCAGGCGGTTTATCAAAATAAAATGTATCAGGCTAAGCTTGGCAGCAGTGCTGATAAAATAAGTGCCGATAACCAGTCGCAGGCTGTTAGCGGTATGATTGATGTTTACAAAAACTATCTGTCGCAAAATATTCCCGATCATTTGGTTAAACAATATTGGAGCATTCCTTACGTAGATGTTGTTTTACCCGATCTGTCTGCAATAAATGCGGATAATCTTTTAAAGGAAGAGGAAGTATTGGTACAGATGCAGAAAGATCTTTTAAGCAGCAGACAGAAACCCGGCGACAAGCCAAGTTTGCGTGCCAAGTTCAGATACAATTATTACGACAATGCAGAGCAAACCGGCAGATCATTTGCAAGTGTAGGCGCGTCGTTGTCTGTGCCTATCCGTTTTGGTAAAGACAATCGGTCTCTTGCGTACGAAATGGCTGCGTACGATAATAATCTGTATGCGGAAAAATTAAAATTAAAAGACAGGCTAACTGCACAGCACAAAGATTTCTATCTGTTAAAAAACAAGTTGTTTCAGCTGCAAAACGAAATTTCGTACGTTGAAGCACTTTTAAAGAACGAAACAGAGGTTTATCAGCAACAGAACAAAAATTTCAGCCCTGCAAAATACATAGAGTATGCCGGTATGCTGGTTCAGAAAAAACTGGCTGTGTTAGATGTAAAGGAGCAGTTGTGCGAAAAGTATGTGGTATTCCATACATTAAACGGGCTGAGTAATAATGAACAGATCAATCCGTCTAAAGAAAATACCGAGTATTCGGAAAGATGATTCCGAGACATTGGTAATGAATGCCTTGTACGATTTTTTAACCGCTACAAATATGTTTAAATGAATATTAAATTTGATAAAAAGGTTGTTTCGCAGCCCGATATAAAGTCCGAACCTATAAAAAAACGCCGTTGGGACCGCTGGATTTATCTGGCGATCTTAATTTTTCTGGTACTGTCTTTCATTAAATGGTTAGCCACACCATGGTTCTTTAACTCTGCGCACGGTGTGCTGTTACAGCAGCAGTACGATGTACAGTTTGCAAACGATATCCGCATTCTAAAATACAACGTAACAGAAGACCAGCAGGTTAAAGCAGGCGATACCCTGTTTCTGTACGAACGTTTTGGAGGTGAACGCACTACGTACGCGCAAGACTCCATGCAGATGGAGCTTAAAAGTCAAGATAATAATTCATCTCTTATAGCCATAAACAGTCAGATCAAGAAAAGAAGACTGTTATTAACAGATCTTGAAAAAAGGTTGAAATATTGGAAAGCTGAAAGGCTGCAGAAAGAAAAACTGGTTTATCTTAATGTAATAACAGCCAACGAACTGGCAAATGTAGACCGATCTATAGACGATATTCAATACCAGATTGCAACTTTAAAGGCAGAATACGAGGTACTTTTAAATGAACAAGAACAGATGAAGTTCGGATTGCAGGGCAGCAACGATCTTAATCTTAAAAGTTTGAATGCAGCACACCAAAAAACTGCGTTTACAGCTCCGGTCGGCGGCAGGGTAGACAGATTACGTATTCCCGTACAACAAATTTGCTACAGGCAAGATAAGGTAATGTCCATCATACATCCGGAATATTATGTTAGGGCTTATATAGATGTGGAAGATCTTGACGAATTTAAAGTAGGCGATCATGTAGTTGTTGTACTGCCTTACGGATATGAGAACCTGCAAGGAACCGTACAAAAAATACATGCGGTTTCAGAACTCAGGGAAGAAGTGGTTTCAGAAAACACACTAAGCGATCAAAAACACGGTATAGTGGTGCATATCGTACCGGCAGCTAAAGAGGGATGGGATAAACTAACGGTAAGCAACATTCCGGTAAAGATTAGAAAAGGAAGAATTAATTTATAAAACATAAAATAATGACAGACACCGTAATTGAAATTCATGGAAAAAAAGTGCTGCTTTTGGAACATGCCGTAGAGCACGATGTTCTGCCAGATCCGTGTAATAGCGATATCTGGGTGATAAATCACAGCGATGAGTGGCTGGTACGCAGGTTTCTGCGCCGCATTGTTCGTTCAAAAAATATAAAAATGTACTTAAAACCGGTCTTTTTGCAGAAAGAGTTTAAAAAGTTTTATGCAACAAAAGACTATCACTTAAAGTATTTGAGTGACGGTTACATTAAAGGGCTCGACATTATCGAGAAAATACCGCTTATAGAACAGGTAAGTTCTTTTATTGAGAAATATGCAGACAAAAGAAATCACGAAGATTTTGCCGAGAACGATTTCTTTATTCAAAAAACATTTGACTACTACTATACACGCAAAAAAAGAATTACCCCCGTTTTAAAGCACAAATCGTTAACAGGTTATTCATATCCGCGCATAGAAACCTATTTTTATAACAACCGCGAAGCGTTTATAAATTCGCGCATGCTGTTACAGGAAGCCTTTACAAACAATTGGCTTAGCCGACATTATGTAGATACCAGCCATCTGTGCCATAATTGCAGCAGCGGCTTCCTTAATTACAGGGAAATATGCCCTAAATGCAGCCACCATAACCTTAAGGCAAGTAACCTGATTCATCATTTTAGATGTGCTTATGTGGGGGTAGAAAAAGATTTTATCTTTAAAGATAAAATGGTGTGTCCCAAATGCTCGTCAGAACTACGAAATGTAGGTGTAGATTATGACAGACCCGGCAAAATATTCAACTGCAAAAATAAAAAATGCCAGCACGAGTTTCAAGATGCACCCGTGGGTGTACACTGTGTAGATTGTGAAACAGAACAGGCTCCGCACGAATTGGTTGTTCGTAAAATTTACGAATACGAAATTACTGCGCAAGGTATGCAGATAGGCCTGCATTTATAATATGGCAAATTTCTGGGAAACCTACTTTTATATGTGGCACCGCCTGGACTGGGGAACAGTCATGCGGTGGGGCTGGTATATCTTTTTACTTGATATACCCCGTTTCTTCATTGTAGAAGGGGTTGCACTATTTTACAGCAGAACCAAACGAAACCGCACCAAAGGTGCCTGGGAAAGTGCACGGCAGGCTTTGTTACAAGAAAATCCGCTGGTAACCGTTTTGGTTCCGGGGCATAACGAGGGTAAGCATTTGTACAAGCTTATTCAGTCGATGAAAAAGCAAACGTATAAAAACATAGAATTAATCGTTGTTGACGATGGTTCTACAGACAATACGGCAATAATTGCCCGTTCGTTTGAACGTACCGGCGATATCACCAGATTTATCTCTGCAGAAGAAAGAGGGGGTAAGGCTTCGGCAGCAAACCTGGGGCTTCGATATTCCAAAGGTAAGTACATTGTGCATCTCGATGCCGATTCTTCTTTGGAAGCCGATGCGGTCGAAAAAATACTCATACCTTTTTACAGATACAAGAATGTAGGCGCTGTAGGCGGTAATCTGGTGGTTCGTAATCAGGAACAGTCGCTTACAACAACCATGCAGTATCTGGAATATTTGCAATCTATAAACGTAGCCCGAATCGTTTTGTCGCAACTTCGCATCTACAAAATTATTTCGGGTGCTTTCGGTGCATTTCCCAAACATGTTTTAGACCGTGTAGGCGGGTGGGACATAGGTCCGGGGCTCGATGGTGATATTACGGTAAAAATACGTAAGATTGATTACCGCATTGTGTTTGAAGAAGAAGCAGTCTGCAAAACCCATGTGCCCGCAACTTGGAAAGCCTTAACCAAACAACGGCTGCGCTGGTCGCGCTCATTAATCCGCTTTAGGATAAGAAAACACCGAGACATTTGGATGCCCGATAAAAATTTCAGGTTTTCCAATTTCTTTGCCTTCTTTGAAAACATTTTTTTCGGACTGGTGCTCGATGCGCTCTGGGTATTTTACATGATAAAGATTTTGGTGGTCGATCCGTATTTTTTGGTGCTTTGGTTTCCTTTCAAGTATTCCATATATCTGCTGTTGGCATTCGGACAGTTTTTCTACTCGCTTGCCATAAGTAAAAACAGGTATCAGGTATGGTCTAAAATCATTTACGTGCCGCTGTATCCTATCTACATGGGATACTACATGCGTATCGTTCGAACCATTGCTTATATTGACGAGCTGCTTTTCTTCGATTCTTATAAAGATACCTGGAATCCGCAAAAAACCTCTGCCAAAGCCAGGGAACATGACATGTAGCGTGAAAAAAATAAAAATTCACAAATAAAAACTAAAAATTCAAAGATAACGGTATTATAACTGCCAGTAACTTTGCACAAAATAAAACACTCGTTATTAAAATAACAACAAATAGTAAATATGATTGAAAATAAATTGAAATTGGGCTTTTTAGCGGCTTCGCTATTAATTACGGTAGCAGGCTGTTCAAGTGACGACAACGTAGATGCAACTGCTTCTCAGGAAGAAAGCGGTGTGCTAAGTAATTCAGAAATGAAACTTACCTACGGCAGCAAATTGCTTGGAAATTACATGTCTTTAAAAAATTCACGAATAACATTTAACAGATTTTCAGACGCATCACAATCACAGGCAGTAGCACAGGCTCTTAAAACGGTAAACAGCTACCAGCCCGATTTAACAAATGCGGTTGCTTTAACAGGCAACCAGTGGTATACCATTAATTCTGGCGATAAATATTACATTCCTGCAAACACAACTTTTACGGGTGGAATTAATTTCAACGGTGCCGGTACACTTATTATTTTGGGTAATTTAGGCGGATCTAACTGGGTAAATGTACCTAACGGTGGAGTAGTAGATGTTGCTCCTTCAGGAAATATCCAGTCTACTGCAAACTTTCATTTAAATGCAGGTTCAACACTTAATAATTATGGTAACGTAACATATACTACACAAACGGTAGATGGTACAGTAAACAACTTTAACGAACTGGTTTTTACACAACAGTTAAGCCTTAACGGCAGTTCGGTTGTAAACAACAACTGCAGTATGGTATTCAACGGTTTTACACAGTTAAATGCAGCGCTTAACAATGGTGGGTTTGCAAATTTTAAAGCAGGTTTCCATATTAACGGTTCGGGTAACCTTGTTTTAGCTACAGGCTCGCTTACCGATATCACGGGTGGAAACATCACGGTAGACGGTAAAATAAAAAATACTTCAAACGGTTTTGCACGTATGGATATTTCAAATGCTGCAACCATAGGCAATATGAATGCTGCACCGGCTTTCGAAGGAAAAATAGACATCAATACCACAGCAACAATAAACAGCAATAAAATAAACAGCGATGTTACTTTAAATGCCAATACGTTTATCGCAGCAAACAGCTGTACTCCACAACGTGGTTTAGCTGCTTGTGACGACAGTGTGTTACAGTTTACGCTGGCTGCCACAGTTCAAAGTCCAACGGTTAACGGGGCAGTATTAAGTGCAACCGATGTTAAGGTTGTAAACGGTAATGCTTATGTATCATACCATACAAACGATGAGGTTTACGGTGATGCAGCAAACGGCTCGGTTCGTATCTTTAATGTTCAGAATCAGCAGGCACCTTCGTTAACGGCACAGGCCGATTTCAATAATGCAGAATTCAACGGAATTGATGTTAGCGGCAGTAAAGTTTATGCAGTAGGTGGTAACAAGGCAGGCTCACGTTTAATGACCACACCTTTAACTGCCGGTGCATTCAATACAAACGATTTGTCTGTATTTACTACACATAAACTTCCAAGTATAACCGGTAAAAACAGTTTTGTTCACAACAATATGTTATGGTTGGTAGCAGGTGCAAACAATGGTGGTTTCTTTAAATTAGATCCGGCAAATGGTTTTGCAGTAACAGATCAGTTCTACAGTCAGGGTGCAAGAGCCAAATATGTGGCTCAGAACGGAACATATCAGGCATTCTTTGCAGTAGAAGGCAGTGGTGCTTATTTAAGAATCGCTAATATCGATGGTACAAATCCGCAGGAATACCGTTATCCAACCCTTGCACAAACCGTACAGGATGGTAAAAACGTAATAACCATGGACGATGAGTATGTATATGTAGCATTAAGCGATAAAGGTGTGGCTAAATTCTCGTTACAGAACGGTAGTCTGGTAAGCCATTTTGTACCGAACGATTATCGTGTAAACGGTTCAAAAGCATTTAAGCAAAACGGTTACACAAACGGTGTGGCAGTTAACGATTGTTACTTATATTTGGCAAACGGTGCAGACGGTGTAATCGTGTTGAACAAAAATTCGTTCAACGTGGTAGGTCACTTCAGCCTGGCTGAATCTGCTAACTACATTTATGCCGACAACGGATTGCTTTTTGTAGCAACCGGTCGTAACGGTTTAAATATCATCAAAATAAATTAATATATTTTATAAGTTATTTTACTAAAAAGGTTTAATCATTATGATTAGACCTTTTTTTATTTTCAATCAAAACAAGGTGACTATGTAATGTCGATACATAAACAAGTCACCACAGATTAAATGATTTACACAAATTTATTTACTAACACAATTTATAACATCCAACGTTAAACCTTAAACTTTAAACCATTCAATAATACAGTATACATCAATACACTATACAGTAAAAACATACATCACCAAACACCCAGCACCCAACACCTAACCACAGATTAAATGATTCACACGAATTTATGTGTTATTACCACGGTTAAACAAAGCAGCACCTAAACAAATCTTGTCTCAATAGCCATCGAATCAAAAGTTAAACGAATCTACAATTCAACCATAACAAACACCCATCATCACATAACTTGTCCCGATTATCGGGATCCCGCACCCAGTACCAACCATCCAGCACCAAGCATCCATCACCTAACCACAGATTAAATGATTTACACAAATTTATCTACTAACACAATTTATAACATCCAACGTTAAACCTTAAACTTTAAACCATTCAATAATACAGTATACATCAATACACTATACAGTAAAATACACCCAGCACCCAACATCTAACCACAGATTAAATGATTTACACAAATTTATCTACTAACACAATTTATAACATCCAACGTTAAACCTTAAACTTTAAACCATTCAATAATACAGTATACATCAATACATTATACAGTAAAAACACCCATCACCACACATCCCGCACCCAGCACCAAGCATCCAGCACCCAACACCAACCAACAATATACATCGGGCATAATAACCGCCACAATCCCAGTTACTTGATAAAATTCAAAATTTAGAGTACTTTTTATCAGCCTAAAACCATTAAATCTTCTAAATTTGCAGCACATCTGTAATAGCATAAAAATGTTATTTTTATGATTGTTAGCAGTTATTTGTTACAAAATTTTAAATATTATATATGATGAGACTATTCCTTTGTTTAATTGCAAGTATTTACGCAGCAACCTCGTTTGCAGCAGGTGGTTCGGTTTTAGGAGAACGTTGCGTACAGTTTAAAAAAGAAGGAGCTACGCCTTCTTATAAACAGTCAGTGAAAGTGTATTATAATACAAATCAAACAACTTTACCTTTAAACATTCCAACTTATTTCTTTAAAAAAGCTTTAAAAAATCCGCAGTTTAATTTAGGGTCTACCTATATGTGGAAAAGTGCTTTTGAATCAACTGTTAACGATACGCTTCTAAGTCAGTTAAACAAGTATGGAATAGATACATTGTTGCTATCGCCCGGAACTAACGGAATTAAAATTACCGACTTTTTAACCAAGGCACAAAATCAGAGCATACACGTTTCACGCTTGCTAAGTGAGAATTCTTATGCGAAAGATGCCAACGGAGTACAAAAACTAATAGCAAAAATGCAGACACTGCAGTATGATTTTCCGGGGCTTCATTTAAATATAGAACCGCATACCTTTGCTGATTATAAGGCAAATATCCCGTTTTATACTGCACGCATGGACAGTATTTATGATGTGGCAAAACAATGGTGCGACCCTCGAAATATGAAGTTAAGTGTTAGTATTCCAATGCATCTGCCTATACAGAATGCAACTTTTCTTGCCAATAATAACATCACGGCATACATAATGGCGTATGAAAATACCGATCAGCAAAAATTACTGACACGCACACAGCTGTTAAGAACTACCTTGGGAAATAATTATGTATGGGTGATAAGGGTAAGTGATTTTGCTACACAGCAGGATTTGTTAGATGCTGTTGCTTACTTAAATGCAAACGGAGTTTCAAGAGTAGCACTCTACGACTTTTCTACCGTTAGCACTATGTTCTGATAGAATCGAGAGATATAAAAATAATTAAAGGTTACACTGCGGTGTAACCTTTTTTGTTAAATGAGCATAGACAGCTGACATTCACCACCCAATATTCCCTTTTTACCTTTTCCAAAGTTAACATCGAATCAACACCCGAGGGACAGCGTCCCGAACGGAACGCAGTTAAATCAGCGAATAGGCAAATATGCCCAGCTTTGGTTCCAATTCCTACCTGTGCATTTTATCTGCAGTAGCAATATCCCATTCTGTTAAAACACAGTTGTATTTAACTCCCATTTCAATTTTCGCCAAAAGCACTTCCCTAATTTCGAACTCGTTATTTGTCAATTTCTGGGTACTTCCGGCAATCTCATATTTTTTATCTTTATTTAAATAGTAATTTATGCGATCACCTGATTCTGCCAGTTTAGAAGCAAATTTATCTCCGTTACGCCCATAGGTAGTGGTAAAGGTAAACGTAATGGTTAAACCTGCAGGTGATGGCAATTCGCTGTGGAAAAGATTCTTTATTTTTATATCCACATCAGTTTTTTCTATTACCGAAAGTTTGGAATTAATGTTCGTCTTAAAAAACGGTAGTTTCATTTGTGTGCATAATTAAAATAATGACTAGCTAAAGCGCTAATTTTATTGTGCATAAGTGTATGTAAATATAATGTAAAAATTTGAGAAAAAACTGAAAATGATGGTAATTTGAAACTAATTTTCAACATTTCTAAACATCCAATAACTGAACTATTCAACAATTTAACAACTCAGCAGTTCAATAACTCAACAGGGCTATAATCAACCTTAGATCTTAAACTTTAAAACGCCTAACCACAGATTGAATGATTTACACAAATTAAACTACTCACCCTATCATCGAGCACAAAACATCAAACATCAAACACCCATCACCCGAAGCATCCACCACACCACATAACCACAGATTAAATAATTTACACGAATTTATGTATTAATTTCACGGTTAAACACATCGGATCAACGGTTAAACGATTCAACATTTCATTCAATACAATATACATCAAACATCAAACATCAAACATCAAACATCAAACATCAAACATCAAACATCAAACATCAAACATCAAACATCAAACATCAAACATCAAACATCAAACATCAAACATCAAACATCAACACATTATACACTAAAAAGCATCCAGCATCAAACACCTAGCACCACCCAACATTAAACCCTTCAACACTACCATATACATCAACACATTATACAGTAAAAAGCACACAGCATCAAACATTTTTCTCTTTCCCTCATCTAAAAAAAAATTCTATCTTTGAAGAAAATTAGCTAAGCATAACATAATATGAAGCAGACCATAATCATAACTGGCGGCGCCGGGTTTATCGGATCCCACGTAGTACGTGAATTTGTAACAAAATATCCCGACTATACCATCGTAAATCTAGATGCATTAACCTACGCAGGAAATCTGGAAAACTTAAAAGATGTTGACCATTTACCCAACTATAAATTCGAAAAAACAGATATCTGTGATGCACAGGCGGTATTGGAAGTGTTTAAAAAGCACCAGCCAACAGGTGTAATACATCTGGCGGCAGAATCGCATGTAGATCGTTCAATTGCCGATCCTTCGGCTTTTGTAATGACCAACGTTATCGGTACGGTAAACCTGTTGAATGCAGCTCGTGAAATATGGAATGATGCTTCGACAGGCTCAGCACAAGGTTATGAGGGTAAGCGTTTTCATCATGTGTCAACCGATGAAGTTTTTGGTGCGTTGGGCAGTGAGGGCTTCTTTACCGAAGATACCAAATACGATCCGCATTCACCTTATTCGGCTTCAAAGGCAGCTTCAGATCATTTTGTGCGTGCATACCATGATACTTACGGCATGCCTATGGTATTAACAAACTGTTCAAACAATTACGGTCCCAACCATTTTCCTGAAAAACTAATTCCGTTGTGTATCCACAACATCATCAATAACAAACCACTGCCTATTTATGGGGATGGTAAATACACCCGTGACTGGTTGTTTGTAATTGATCATGCAAAAGCAATCGACTTGGTTTTCCATCAGGGTAAAAACGGCGATTGTTATAATGTGGGCGGTTTCAACGAATGGCAGAATATTGATCTGGTCAAAGAATTATGCCAGCAGATGGATACTAAATTAGGTCGCGAACCGGGAACATCGGCACAATTAATTACTTTTGTAAAAGACCGTCCGGGGCATGATCTGCGTTATGCAATTGATGCCAACAAAATTAATAAAGAACTGGGCTGGTATCCAAGTGTGACCTTTGAACAAGGACTGGCAAAAACAATCGACTGGTTTATGGACAATCAGGAATGGTTGAACAATGTAACATCGGGTGATTATCAAAAGTATTATCAGGAGCAGTATAAATAGCGAAAAGGGAAAAAGGGAGATAGGGAGATAGGGAGATAGGGAGAAAGTTAGAGTGTGATAAACTTAAAGAGTTTTTGTCATTCTGACGAAGGAAGAATCTATTTTAATATAGCGTCTATCTGATTATATAGTTATTTACCCTTTTAACCATATACCCATTACAAAAAAACAATGAACATACAGGAAACAAAACTAAAAGGCTGTTTTATTTTGGAACCACGCAAGTTCGAAGACGAACGCGGGTACTTTTTTGAAAGCTTTAACGAGAAAACGTTTAACGATTTAACTGGGACAAACACTCATTTTGTCCAGGATAATCAGAGTTATTCCAAAAGAGGAGTAATACGCGGTTTGCATGCACAGGCAGGTTTGCACGCACAGGCAAAATTGGTTAGAGTATTAAAGGGTGAAGTAATCGATGTTGCTGTTGATGCCCGTCCCGATTCTCCAACTTTTGGTCAGCATGTAGCAGTACATTTGTCGGCAGAAAACAACAGGCAGTTGTTTGTGCCTCGTGGGTTTTTGCATGGTTTTTCGGTATTGAGTGAAGAAGCCGTATTTTTCTACAAATGCGATAATTTCTATAACAAAGAATCAGAACAAGGAATTTTATATAATTCACCCGAGTTGAATATTGATTGGGGAATAGAAGCTGGAGCAGAGATCGTTTCAGAAAAAGATATCATCCTACCAACGTTCAACGAATTGTTTAAGGTTGAATTGTAGAATTGTTTAACTTTTAAAAAGTTAAATTGGATTATTTAGCTGTATTAAAAGCGCCATTGGTTAAATGACGATAGTTGCCTCAGCGAAGAAAACGCAATCAAATCGGGTAGCTTTGCTACGATTCGATTTGATAGTTTTTAAGATGTTAGGTAACCGTCGTATAACCGAGGCAAGATCAAAAAAAGAAAGACTTTTGCTTCTTTTAGTCATAAAAGAAGAAGATATATTTAGACAAGGAGAATTTGTTAATTAAGTCAGAATGATATTAAACACGAATTTAGACTTAAAAATTCATCAGGTCTTGTCCCGTAAACGGGATCATCAAATCATCAGTTCAACATATCATCACACATCATGAAAATACTAATCACCGGCCGTCATGGACAATTAGGATCCGAATTATACGATTTAAAGGATAAATATCCACAATACCAAATGGTTTTTGCTGACCGTGACGAAATGGATTTAAGTAATCCGGATCAGATTATCGAAGTTTTAGATACCGAAAAGCCAAACATCATTGTTAGTGCAGGTGCGTATACCGCCGTTGACAAAGCTGAAAGTGATCAGGAACTTTGCGATGCCGTAAACCATATCGCCGTAAAAACAATAGGTGCGTGGGCAGCAGACAACAATGCGAATGTAATCCATATCTCAACCGATTATGTGTTCGATGGTACCAGTGAAACACCGTTAAAGGAAACCGATACTCCGGATCCTATCAATGTTTATGGGTTGACCAAATTACACGGTGAACAAGCTTTGCGTGCTTCAAGTGCTAATCATGTGATCATTCGTACTGCATGGGTTTATTCGGTTTACGGAGCTAACTTTGTAAAAACAATGATCCGTTTAATGAGTGAGCGTGAAGAAATAGGAGTAGTGGCAGACCAGATCGGTACACCAACCTATGCACGCGATCTGGCAAAAGCAATCATACAGATAATCGAAGCACCTGAATTTGTACAAGGAGTTTATCATTACAGTAACGAAGGTAAAATAAGCTGGTATGAATTTGCAACAGCGGTAAAAGAAATAAAAGGTTTCAGTACCAAAATAAACGCCATAGGCAGCGATGCGTTCCCAACCCCGGCAAAACGTCCTAATTTCTCATTATTAGACAAATCAAAAATAAAAGAAGTATACAAAGTATCTGTTCCAGACTGGAAAACAAGCCTGCAGGAAATGCTTGGTAAATTATAATAAAAACGGAATAGCAGTTCAATTATTACTCCGTTTTCTGTTATATAATACTTTTACTTCGGCAAACTGTCACTACGGACCGGTCACTTAGGCTGTGGTTGCTGAGTTTATCGAAGTATCGAAGTGCAGGGTCTCAAAAGATTGTTAAGCGTTTTCTATTGTATTCTTACGGTAATCGGTATAACTGTCACTCTGAACTTGATTCAGACGTAAGTTTCCGAACTGATGCATTAGTCTTCAATGTGATATTTTAAATCACTCAACCAAAGATTAAAAGAATTCACACGAATGTACGTTTATTTCAAATTGTATAGTATAGACCTTAATTTAAGTTATAACGCTTTACCTTACTTTATACGCTTCTTCAAATGGCGACTTTGTAAGGATTAATCATATATGATCCTTAACCTTTATATGCTTTAAGTACGGCATTTATGCGTTACTGATGCGACACTAATGCGGCATTGATAAGATACATTGTTAGGATTGATATTGTTGTATACTGCGTTAATGATGCACAAGAAAGATTAATCTATTATTGGTGTATTTATAATTTTCTTGCTATGCAGAAGGGAAACTATTTTATCTTTCAGAAAGGATTCCATTCATTTGAAATGCCAATTTAATCAAAAAAAACTAAAATAATATTTTTACAAATACTGTAGCGATTGATTATTTTTTGGTGTTTATTTTTTGTTAATATAAAGTAAAAGTTATTTAATTTCTTCAAAAGGCTAAGAATTTTAAAGAATTGTGTTAGTTGTTCATTTAGAATTCAAAAACTTGCCCGAGTTATCGCTATCCCTTACAGATTAAAATGCTTCACACGAATTAATAATACTTGCACTATCATCAAGCATCCATCACCAAGCAGCAACTAAACACATCCTTTCCCGACCATCGGGATTAAACAAACTAACCACAGATTTAATGATTTACACGAATTACCCCATATAAATTTACCTCTTACTAAATAACAGTATTATGGCAACCGACGTTAAACATTAAACATTAAACTCTGCAACAATACAATACACAGTGATACATTATACAGTAAGAACATCCATCATCCCACACCAAACACCCAGCATTCATCAACTATTTTTAAAACTTTGTAAAAAACCAATCGGATTCATAACAGGTATCAATGCATGTTTAAAATTTTTTTCATTTCTTGTTATAATCAGGTTACAACCAGAAGCGATAGCACTAAAATATTGTATAGAATGTTCAAAATCTTTGAAATTCGAATTTATTGCTTTATCAAGTACTTCATCATCTATAGTTGCAATGGTACATAAAACGTTAAATTTCCGTATTTTTTCAATGGCACTTTCATGATTTTCGTATTTGGCTAAAAGATGATATGTATTCGCTATAGAAACCGCAGAAGTATATATTTTGATTTTTTTAAGATCCGCCAGCGTTAAAATTCTGGCAGCAGGTTCGTAAAAGCCGGCTCTCTCGCCGAGAAAATCAAGAATGACATTTGTATCTAAAAAAACACTTGTCATTTTATCTGTATTTTTTATCTAAATAATCAATATAATCGTCCTTTAACCTATCCTTGTCCACTTCAGTAGGCAATTGTTTACCGTTAGCTATGCTTTCAACAAATGGCGAAATTTCCAAATTATTAAGTTCATCATTAGTTAGTGCATCAAGATAATTCTCAATTAATCGCGATAAACTTAATTTTTTTTCCGCAGCGTATTTCTTTGCACGCTCAATAACATTTTCATCAAGCTTTAATGTTAATTTAGAATCCATAATTTATAATTTTATACGTACAAATATAGTTTTTTTATACGTGTTTTTCAAATTTCTTTTTAAGTAGGCAGCTAAATGTCATCATTTTTAAACAGTTAAACGATTTTACAATTCAGCTTTAAACGAACGTTGTGCTAAATTATCGATATTAACCACAGATTAAATAATTCCCACTAATTAACCCGTATAACCATTTACCTGTTTAACTAATATAACAGTAAAACACCCATCACCCAACATGAAACTTTAAACTTTAAACCAACCCACCACAGATTAAATGATTTACACGAATTACCCTGTATAACCATTTACCTCTTTAACTAATATAACAGTAAAAAACATCCAACAAGCAGCATGTAAACAATCTTGTCTCAATATACATCGCAATCAGCAATTCAACAAGAAAAAAACATCATAATGTTATACCCATAAAGGTATAATAATCGTTGTTTAGATAATTTTTATACCCGTAATGGTATCTTATTGTTATTTTTTATATATTTATACCAGAAAAGGTATAGATATGAATGCACAACATGCCTTAATACGGACTTTATCGAGAGAATTGGCTTACATCACAAAACGTTTCGACCGTTTAAAGCGAAATAAGATTCACGTAGAAGATCTGTGTCAGTTGTAAGAACTGCTTACAGAGCAAAAATATAAAAGCTCCTATGAACGGGTAGGTAAAATTATCAGGCAGTATACAACCAATTCCGGGTTAGACGCCATAAGATATTTCAGATTGGTTTTGTTTTCTTTTTTAGTAGGAAACAACGATATGCACTTAAAAAACTTCTCTTTAGTACATACCCAGAATGATGTTTTGTTTTCACCGGCTTATGATCTTTTAAATGTAAATCTCATTTTCCCTGGCGATAAAGAAGAATTGGCATTAACCTTGGCAGGTAGAAAAAGAAAAATAAAACGTTCAGATTTTGATCAATTTGCAACGTCTTTGGAAATTACAGATATAGTGCGCAACAACGTTTACAAAGATTTTTCTAACCAGATTTATAAGGCAGTAGATCTCATCAACAGAAGCTTTTTAAATACCGATTATAAAGAAGGGTATACTACTATTTTAAATGATAAATTTAAACAGTTAGGCCTATAGGCTGCATACATACAATTAATCATCTGCCCATCCTGTCATAACCATTACATTAAGAAATCTCATCGAGCAAAACAGGCTACTTACTCCGTCACCATTCACCTTTCCCTTTTTCCCTTTTTCCCTTATACCCATCTAACTTTTTAACAGATAAGCAACTAACAGATAAACCACTTAAACAGATCTTGTCCCAAAATATCGGTATTAACCACAGATTAAATGATTGCCACTAATAAACCCGTTTAACCATTTACCTGTTTAACTAATATAACAGTAAAAAACACCCAGCATCCAACATTAAACCATTAAACAATACAATATACATCATACATTAACAAGCATCCATCACCAAGCATCCATCACCAAGCATCCATCACCAAGCATTCATAATGAAATTTCCATTAATAAGTTGCTTTGTTAAAATCTATTAGTAATTTTACGGTGATATTGCCCAATAAATCTTAACATTCGTCCATTCTAAAGATGCGACGTACTATAGATATCAGCTTAAATAATCAATAAATTACAATAAAATGAAAAAAATAGCAGCAGCTGCAGTAGCAATTCTATCTGCCGTTCAGGCAGAGGCACAACAGGAAACGTTCTTAAGTAAAGTACGTTTAGAAGCAGCTTACGGATACAATCAGGCGTTAAGTCCTGACAATGTTGACCGTACCGATATAAGTGGTGTAAGTACCCTGCAGTTGGGTGCAAATTACCAGATCAACAGTCTTTTGGGTGTGCGTGGTACCTATTCTAACACCACATTTAAGCATAAAGACTTCGACGATGCGGGTATAAACTACAATAAATTAACTGCAGAAGCTGTTTTTGAGGTACTGCAGGCAATCAGACCTTCAGAATCTAAATTCCAACTGGCTGCACATGCAGGTTTTGGTTTAAATTTTGGTAAAAGTAAAGCGACAGACGTTAACGATAATATCGGGAACTTTCAGATAGGTTTGATGCCAAAGTATAATATTACCAACCGCATAGGTGTTTTTTTAGACGGTACCTACATTATGAACTTTCGTCAGAATCTTGGTTACAACGGATTAGGCATTCCTGGTGAAGACAGCACCACAGGAAGCTATGCAACCGTTTTAATAGGAGTATCTTTTAAATTAGGTCAGTAGAAACAAACCTTTTTTAGAGATTATAAGTATCAGTAAGAGCTTACCTTAAGGTAGGTTCTTTTTTATTAGTATCCAAGTAAATGCTGTTGATCTAAGATCAACAACTCGACAAATCTTGTTTCTACAACTATCTGCATCCAACACCACTCAACTTTAAACATACTGTCCCGACCATCGGGATCAACAATTAAACGATTCAACATTTCATCCACTATAATATACATCAATACATCATACAGTAAAACACACCATCCCACATTACCAAATAGTAAATTTTTCCCCAAATATTTGTTTTATAAATCAAAACGAGTACCTTTACTGCTCATTTTAACAAAATATGTTAGACCTGCTAATTACATCAAAAACACGTATAAAACTTTTGGTGAAGTTCTTTGTAACTTCTGCCAATTCAGGGCACTTACGTGGTTTGGCAACAGAGTTTAACGAATCAACCAATGCCATCCGTAAAGAGTTGAACCATCTTTCTGATGCCGGTTATCTGGAGAAAAAAGAGGTCAGTAACAAAATTGCCTATGCAGCCAATGTAAAGCATCCTATGTTCAAGTTGCTACAGCAGGTAGTTCATAGGTATCTGGGGTTAGATACCATAGTGGAGCAGATTCTGGAGCGTATGGGCGATGTAAAACAGATTGAATTGGTAGGGGATTACGCAAAGGGGATTGATAGTGGAGTCATTGAAATAAACATTACAGGCAATACCATTAATACCGAATATACCAAAAGCATCATTCCTAAGATAGAGGCAATTGTAAGTCGTAAAGTTCAGTTTCATTACGATCGGGAATTATCAGAAGAAGGGATTGTGTTGTTTGGTGGGTAGTGAGCTTATCGAACTATGGTCACTGAGCCTGACTGAGTGTGGTCATTGAGCTTGACCAAATGAAGAAAAATCGAAGTGTCAAATAAATGGTTAACCAAATTCAACAGTTAAACGCATAAGAAGTTAAACGGCAAATATGAAATGCGAAATTGAAGATTTTATAGCAAAGTTAAACACCATTCAATGCAGTGATAGTATTGAGTTCCGTAGACGGTTTAATAAGGTTTGGTTAAAATATTTAGTAAATAAAGAAGTAACAATTGAAAAAGAATTGTTAAGATTGATTTTTGAATATCATAAATTTATTGCTAAAAAAGATATGAAATGAAAAGGTAATTTGGAAAAAGATATAATACTGAGTTATTTATAATATTTCTCTATGTTACAAAAAATACAAAAAAATATGAAAGGAATAATTTTAGCCGGCGGATCCGGTACCCGTTTACACCCATTAACATTGGCAGTCAGTAAACAATTGATGCCGGTTTATGATAAACCAATGATATACTATCCGTTATCAACTTTAATGTTGGCAGGTATCAATGAAATATTGATTATATCTACACCTCACGATTTACCACATTTTAAAAAATTGTTGGGTGACGGTTCTCAAATCGGTTGCCGTTTTGAATATGCCGAACAGCCGGAACCTAACGGTTTGGCGCAGGCATTTGTAATTGGTGAAGAATTCATTGGGACCGATAAGGTAGCATTGGTATTGGGTGATAATATCTTTTATGGAAGCGGTATGAGCAAATTGTTGCAGGACTGTACTAAAGAAGAAGGCGGAGTGGTATTTGCTTATCCTGTTCACGATCCGGAACGTTATGGTGTAGTAGAATTTGATGTGAATAACAACGTATTATCTATCGAAGAAAAACCAACAAAACCAAAATCAAATTATGCAGTTCCGGGATTGTATTTTTATGATAATTCAGTAATAGAAATTGCAAAAAACATTGCACCTTCTGCTCGTGGTGAATATGAAATTACCGATGTTAATAAAGAATATTTAAAACAAGGGAAATTACGCGTTGGTGTTTTTGACCGTGGAACGGCTTGGTTAGATACTGGTACGTTTGCCTCTTTAATGCAGGCAGGTCAGTTTGTGCAGGTAATCGAAGAACGTCAGGGTATGAAAATCGGTGCAATTGAGGAAGTAGCATATCGTATGGGGTATATTACCAAAGAGCAACTATGTAAAGTGGCTGAGCCACTACAAAAAAGTGGTTACGGTCAATATTTAATTAATGTTTGTTTGTAATATTTTATGAATACTTTAAATTTAATAGGCAGAACAAACTTGCTTTTTTCAGATGATATTATCAATCACGAGAAAGAACTCACTTCAATTGTCTCAAATTCCAAATTTCTAGTCATTGGTGGCGCAGGTTCCATTGGCTCTGCTACCACAAAAGAAATTTTCAAACGAAATCCAAAAAAATTGCACGTTGTTGACATTAGTGAAAACAATATGGTAGAATTGGTTCGTGATATCCGCAGTTCTTTCGGTTATATCGATGGTGATTTCCAAACCTTTGCTTTAGATATCGGTTCGATTGAATATGACGCTTTTTGGGAAGCAGACGGAGATTATGATTATGTCTTAAATCTTTCCGCATTGAAGCATGTTCGAAGCGAAAAAGACCCGTATACTTTGATGAGAATGATTGATGTCAATGTTTTTAATACAGATAAAACATTGCAACAATCTATCGACAAAGGTGTAAAGAAATATTTCTGCGTTTCTACTGATAAAGCCGCCAATCCTGTGAATATGATGGGCGCTTCTAAACGTATTATGGAAATGTTTCTGATGCGTAAAAGCAAAGAAATCACAATTTCCACTGCGCGTTTTGCCAATGTCGCTTTTTCAGACGGATCACTTTTACACGGATTCAACAAAAGAATTGAAAAGAAGCAACCGATTGTTGCTCCAAATGATATTAAACGTTATTTCGTGATTCCAAAAGAATCGGGAGAATTGTGTTTAATGTCTTGTATTTTCGGAGAAAACAGAGATATATTTTTTCCAAAATTAAGCGAAAATTTACACCTGATTACTTTTGCAGAAATCGCTGTAAAATATCTTGCAGAAATCGGATACGAACCATATTTATGCAAAGATGAAGACGAAGCAAGAATTCTCGTTGAAACTTTACCACAAGAAGGAAAATGGCCGTGTTTATTTACAACAAGTGATACAACGGGTGAAAAAGATTTTGAAGAATTCTTTACAGACAAAGAAACTTTGGATATGGAACGTTTCGAAAATTTAGGAGTGATAAAAAACGAACTAAATATCGAAGAAGAAAAACTTCAATTATTTGAAAAGAAAATCAATGAATTAAAATCCGCTAGAAAATGGAATAAAGAAGAAATCGTTGATTTATTCTTTACAATGATTCCAGATTTCGGACACAAGGAAACGGGTAAATATTTAGATTCTAAAATGTAACCATGGATAATATTCAAAATATGGTCTCTTTTGTAAGAGAACATTTCAATTCAGATAAATTCATTCCGCTTCACGAACCACGTTTCAGAGGCAATGAAAAAAAATATTTAACAGAAACGATTGATTCTACTTTCGTTTCTTCAGTTGGTGCATTTGTCGACCAATTCGAAAATATGATGCAAGACATTACTAGTGCAGCAAAATCTGTTGCAGTTGTTAATGGTTCAGCATCATTGCAGGTTGCGTTACGATTGGCAGGTGTGAAAAAAGGGGAAGAAGTCATCACTCAAGCACTTACTTTTATTGCAACAGCCAATGCAATTGTTTATAACAATGCCATTCCGGTTTTTGTAGATGTAGATTTAGATACAATGGGACTTTCGCCGAAAGCGCTCGAAGATTTTTTAGAACAATTCGGGGAACTTCGTGAAGACGGTTGCTACAACAAATCTACCGGTCGCAGAATTGCGGCTTGTATGCCGATGCACACTTTCGGTTTTCCGGTTCATTTAGATGAATTAGTAGCGGTTTGTAACAAATGGCAAATTCCTTTGGTGGAAGATGCTGCGGAATCTTTAGGGAGTTTTTACAAAGGAAAACATACAGGAACCATCGGATTGATCAGTGGTTTTTCCTTCAATGGAAACAAAGTGGTAACCAGCGGTGGCGGTGGTGCAATTATCACCAATGATGTTGAATTAGGAATTCAAGCAAAATATTTAACAACCACAGCAAAACGTCCGCATCCATATGAATTTTTCCACGACGAATTGGGATATAATTTCAGAATGCCCAATCTGAATGCGGCTTTAGCTTGCGCTCAATTGGAATCGTTAAATGGTTTTCTTGAAGACAAAAGAATTTTAGCCAATAAATACGCTGAGTTTTTCAATGGTTCAGGAATTAAATTCAGACAGGAAACTGCCAATACAAAAGCAAACTATTGGTTGATGTGCGTTGAGTTGAATAATAAAGCGGAAAGAGAAGAATTTTTAAAAAATACAAATGACCTAGGCGTAATGACGCGTCCTATTTGGAATTTAATGTATCGCCTTCCAATGTATGCACATTGTCAACGAGATGCACAGAAAAATGCGGAGTTTTTAGAAGAAAGAATCGTTAACATTCCAAGCAGTGCAAGATAAAAATTCTATAGCAATCATAGGCTATTCAGGACATTCTTTTGTCGTTTTAGATGCAGCAAAACAAATGAATCTGAATGTGAAGTATTATTGCGAAAGAAATCAACTTTCTTATAATCCTTTCGAAATTAATTATTTAGGAGACGAAGGAAATGATTCATTTGATTGGAATTCTGTTGACCAATTTATATTAGGAATTGGAGGCAACAAAATTCGTCAGAAAGTGGCAGGTTTAATTTTGTCTAAAAAAAAGATACTATTAAATGTTGTTCATCCTTCCTCAATCATCAGTAATTATGCGACCTTTGGAACGGGAAATTTCATCGCTGCAAATGTTACAGTTAATGCATTAGCAAAAATTGCTGACAATTGTATTTTAAATACAGGATGTATTGTTGAACACGAATGCGTGATCGAAAATGGAGTACACATTGCACCGGGATCAGTTTTAGCAGGAAATGTATTTGTTGGAGAAAATTCATTTATCGGAGCAAATTCTGTTGTAAAACAAGGCGTGAAAATCGGAAACGGAGTAACCGTTGGTGCAGGAAGTGTTGTAGTTAAAGATATTCCCAATAACGAAATTTGGGCAGGAAATCCTGCAAAAAAACTGAGATAGATGAGTAAAGTTTTAATAATCGCCGAAGCAGGTGTTAATCATAATGGAAATTTAGATAATGCCTTTAAACTAATCGATGCAGCAGTAGATGCCGGTGTTGATTATGTGAAATTTCAGACGTTTAAATCTGAAAATTTAGTTTCCAAATCTGCCAAAAAAGCAGATTATCAAATTCAAAATACGGGGAATTCAACAGATTCGCAATATGAAATGTTGAAGAAACTCGAGCTTACGCACGAAAATCACGAATTATTGATTGATTATTGCAAACAGAAAAACATTCATTTCTTTTCAACTGCTTTCGATTTAGAGTCATTGAGTTTCCTAAAAGAAATAGGTTTAGATATTGTTAAAATTCCTTCAGGAGAAATTACGAATTTGCCTTATCTTAGAAAAGCAGCACAGCTTTTCAACAAAGTAATTCTTTCTACAGGAATGTGTACGATGGAGGATATCGAAGCTGCGATCAATGTTTTTTTAGCAGAAAATATTTCAAAAGACAACATCACGATTCTTCATTGCAACACAGAATATCCTACTCCAATGAATGATGTGAATTTGAAGGCGATGCTTTCCATTCAGCAGAAATTTGGAACTGACATAGGATATTCCGACCATACTTTAGGAATTGAAGTTCCGGTTGCTGCAGTTGCTTTGGGAGCTTCGGTAATTGAGAAACATTTTACTTTAGACAATACCATGGACGGTCCAGACCACGCAGCGTCTTTGGAACCTCTTCAATTGAAAGAAATGGTAAAAGCCATTCGAAACATAGAACTAGCGATTTCCGGTGACGGACTTAAAAGACCAAGCACATCAGAAATTAAGAATATAGATATTGTGCGTAAAAGTATTGTAGCATCAAAAAATATATTAGAAGGTGAGGTATTTACTGCTGAAAACATTACAATAAAGAGACCTGGGACTGGATTATCTCCAATGCTGTGGGATAGTTTGATTGGGATGAAGTCAAATAAAGCATATTTAACTGACGAAAATATTGAACTGTAAAATGAAAAATAGAAAAATATGTGTCATAACTGGAACTAGGGCAGAGTATGGTCTTTTATATTGGGTTATGAAAGCTCTGCAAAATGACGATAGTTTTGATTTATCGATTTGTGTGACGGGAATGCATCTTTCCCCTGAATTTGGTTTAACTTATAAAAAAATACTTGAAGATGGTTTTCTGATAAACGAAAAAGTTGAAACATTACTTTCTTCGGACACTTCGGTAGGTGTATCTAAAAGTATAGGTTTGGGAGTTATTAGCTTTTCTGAAGTTTTCGATCGTATAAAACCAGATCTGATATTGGTTCTTGGTGATAGATATGAAATTTTCGCTGCCTGCACGGCGGCTATGATTTCAAGAATCCCTATAGCTCATTGTCATGGAGGAGAGGCGACTGAAGGCTTGATTGATGAAGCGATAAGACATTCTATTACAAAAATGTCTCAAATTCATTTTACAAGTACAGAAGAATATAGAAACAGAGTAATTCAATTAGGTGAACAGCCTAAAAATGTTTATAATGTTGGAGCACTTGGAATTGAGAATATTAATAAGCTCAAATTGTTAACAAAAACCGAATTTGAAGAATCTATAAGGTTCAAGCTGAAAGAAATAAATTTTTTGGTTACTTTTCATCCGGTTACCCTTGATAATTTATCAGCAGAAATCCAGTTCAGAGAGCTTTTAGAAGCGCTTGATAAATTTAAAGATGCAGCTATTATTTTTACAAAACCTAATTCTGATACTGATGGCAGGATAATTATTGAGCTTATTGATGATTATGTGAGGAATAATAGTGCCAATTCTGTGGCTTTCACATCATTAGGTCAATTGAGGTATTTGTCTGCAATTCAATATATGGATGCAGTCGTTGGTAATTCTTCAAGTGGTCTTATAGAAGTTCCACCGTTTAGAAAAGCTACCGTAAATATTGGCGACAGACAGCAAGGACGTGTAAAAGCTTCTTCTGTTATTGATTGTGATACGAACAGTGATGCTATTGAAAGTAGTATTCGAAAAGCTATATCACCTGAATTTAAAGATATATTAGCATCGACAAGAAATCCATATGGTGAAAAGAATTCTTCAGTAGAAATAGTTGAAGTCTTAAAAAATACGGATTTAAGCGATATTGTTAAAAAACAGTTTTATAATCTGAAGGCATGAAGATAGTTTACATAGGGTCGGTAATTTTTTCGGCTAAAGCTTTAGAGAAACTAATATCTATTAACGCTGAAGTTGTAGGTGTGATTACCAAAAGTGAATCAGCCTTTAATAGTGACTTTTTTGATTTGTCTCCGATCGCGTCGGCTAATAATATACCGGTTCATTATACCTCAAATATTAATTCGACAGAAACCTTAGACTGGATAAATCAATTGAACCCGGATGTAGTTTTTTGTTTTGGATGGTCAAATCTGATAAAGAAAGAGGTGTTGAATATATCCCGTTTAGGGGTGATAGGATTTCATCCAACCTTATTGCCTTATAATAGAGGCAGGCATCCGCTGATTTGGGCAAAAGCTTTGGGACTAAAAGAATCAGGTTCTACGTTTTTCTTTATGGACGAAGGTGCTGATACCGGAGATATTTTATCCCAGAAAAAATTTACCATTAATTTTGAAGATGATGCCAGCGTATTATATAATAATTTAATTGAAACTGCTTTACTGCAAATTGAAGAGTTTCATGATCAGCTAAAAGCAGGAAATTATCAGAGAATTATTCAGGATAAGACAAAAGGTAATAACTGGAGGAAAAGAGGAAAGAAAGATGGATTAATTGACTTTAGAATGAGTTCTGTAAATATATGCAATCTTGTAAGGGCATTAACAAAGCCATATGTTGGAGCGCATGTTGAATATAATTCGGAAGATATTATTATTTGGGAAGTAGAATTAGGCAATAATGATGCCTCAATGAACAATCTGGAGGCAGGAAAAGTGCTGAATGTTTCGGGTAATAAAATAGAAATAAAAACGGGCGATTCTTCTATTTGGCTTACAAACCACAATTTTAAGGAATTGCCGCAAGTTGAAACTTATATTATTTAATAATAGAGAATAAAGTTTATGAAAAATGTTATAGTTATATCCGCTCATCCTGATGATGAAACATTAGGTGCCGGAGGTACAATGTTAAAACATGTTGCTAACGGAGATAATGTATTTTGGCTGATTGTTACTAATGTTTTTGAAAATCAGGGCTTTTCAAAGGAAAGGGTGGAGAGCAGACAAGAGGAAATCAGAAAGGTTGAAAAACTTTTTGGGATAACAAAAACGTATTTACTGGACTATCCAACGATGACATTGTCTTCCAGTAGTTTGCTTAAGATGGTTCCTGAAATCTCAACCGTTTTTTCAGAAGTTAAGCCGGAAATCATCTATACTTTGAATCGTTCAGACGCGCATTCGGATCACAGGATAATTTTTGATGCTGTAATGGCTTGTACCAAATCATTCCGATATCCTTTCATAAAGCAGATATTGATGTATGAATGTATATCTGAAACTGAATTTGCTCCGGCTCTGGCAGAAAAGGCTTTTTTACCCAATTATTTTGTAGATATTACAGAGTACATCGATAAGAAAAATGAAATTATGGAAGTTTTTGAGTCTGAAATTGCCGAACATCCTTTTCCTAGATCATTGGAAAATATCAAAGCATTGGCTCACTTTAGGGGAGCTTCAGTAGGTGTAAAATATGCAGAAGCCTTTCAATTAATTAAATTTATTGATAAGTAATATGAGTAATATATCACAACATATTATTTTTGAAAAACAGTCAGTTCGAGAAGCACTAATAAGGCTTGATCAATTAGGAACAGATGCTATTTTATTTGTAGTTGATGTAGATAAAAAGCTAATTGGATCTCTAACTGATGGTGATTTAAGAAGAGGATTTATCAAAGGACTTGGTTTTGAAGATGAAATATTGAAATTTATACAAGATAATCCTAAGTTTATTTATGAAGATGAATACGCTCCTCAGAAACTGGAAAGTTTTAAAAAAGATTTCTTAAAGATTATTCCTGTACTTTCAAGAGATGGAAAAATTGTCGATATTCTTAATTTTAGAACGACAAGTGATTTAATTCCTGCCGATGCTGTTTTAATGGCTGGCGGAGAAGGAAAACGTCTAAGACCGTTAACCGAAAACACACCAAAACCTCTTTTAAAGGTAGGAGATAAGCCCATAATTGAATACAATATTGATAGGTTAATTAAATTTGGAATTAAAACAGTTAATATAAGTATAAACTATTTAGGTGAACAGCTAGTAGGTTATTTTGGTACTGGAGAATCAAAAGGTATTGACATAAGGTATGTGACTGAAGATAAACCTTTGGGTACTATAGGATCAATATTATTAGTTGAAAAGTTTTACAATGATGATATTATTGTGATGAACAGTGATTTATTAACAAACATTGATTTTGCAGATTTCTTTAAAACATATAGAGAGTCTGGTGCCGATATGGCTGTTGCAGCGACGTCTTATCATGTAGATGTTCCCTATGCAGTATTGGAAGTAGCAGATGGTGTAGAAGTAAAATCATTAAAAGAAAAACCACGATATACTTATTATTCAAATGCCGGTATTTATATCATTAAAAAGGAAATTTTAAAAATGATCCCCGAAAATCAGTTTTATGATATTACTGATTTAATGGAACGTATTTTGGAAATGAACTTAAAACTGGTAACATATCCTATCAATGGATATTGGTTAGACATTGGTAAGCACGAAGATTTTAAAAAAGCTCAAGAAGATATCAAACATATTAAACTATAATAAAATGAAAGGATTAGTGACAATATGTGCACGCGGAGGTTCTAAAGGAATTCCTGGTAAAAATATAAAATTAATCAATGGTAAACCGTTGATTAATTATTCACTTGCAGTTGCAGAGGAACTCTCTAAAAAATATGATTTAGATATTTTTCTTTCGACAGATTCACAAGAAATAAAAGATGTTGTAAAAGCATCAGCATTCTCTGAGGTAAATATAGAATATGTAAGACCCGATTTTTTGGCAAATGATACTGCCGGAAAATTAGATGCAATTGTTGATGTTTACCAATTCGCAGAAAAAGCTACTAATGTAAACTATGATTTTGTTATTGATTTAGATGTAACATCACCTTTACGTACAGCGGATGATTTAGCAACTTCGGTAGAATTATTATTTAATAATCATGAAGCATTGAACCTTTTTTCTGTAAGTCCGGCAAACAGAAATCCATACTTTAATATGGTGGAAGAAAAAGATAACGGCTACTATGATTTGTGTAAAAAAGGACAGTTCCTTACCAGGCAGTCAGCACCAAGGGTTTTTGATATGAATGCATCTTTTTATATATTCAAAAAAAAGTTTTTTTCAGGGAATCATAAAACAGTAATTGCTGAAAAAAGTTTAATTTATGAAGTTCCTCATTTATGTTTTGATCTGGATCATAGTATAGATTTTGAGTTTATGTCATTTCTTTTAGAGAATAAAAAACTTGATTTTGATTTTAATTATTAATTAAATGAAAGTTTTAATTATCGGTTTAGGATCCATTGCAAAAAAACATATTGACGCAATTCGTAAGTTAGATGAATTTGCAGAATTTTTTGCTTTAAGAAGTGGCCTTAATAGTAAAAGTGATGTTGTTGGAGTAACTGATATTTACAGTCTTAACGACCTGAAAATAGCTGATCTTGATTTTATTATTATTTCTAACCCAACTTCCGAGCATTTTTCAACGATTAAACAATTATCGGAATTTAACATACCGTTGTTTATAGAAAAGCCGTTGTTTTCAGAAATAACTGAAGATACACAATACTTGGTTGATCAAATTGAAAGTAAAAATATTAAAACCTATGTAGCATGTAACCTTCGCTTTTTAGAATGTTTACAACATTTAAAGGAAATAATTAAAGGTAAAGTTGTTAATGAGGTAAATGTATATTGTGGCTCTTATCTACCCAATTGGAGACCCGGAGTCGATTTTAAAACAATTTACAGTGCCAATAAAGAAATGGGTGGTGGCGTTCATATCGATTTAATTCATGAATTGGATTATCTTTATTGGTTGTTTGGAAGCCCGATAATGACACAGACTTTTTTTTCTAATAAGTCATCGCTTAATATAACTGCTTTTGATTATGCAAATTATCTGTGGATTTATAAAGATTTTTCAGCTTCAGTCGTTTTAAATTATTATAGAAAAGACAGTAAAAGAACAATCGAAATTGTTACAGAAGAAGGAACATACCACGTTGATCTTTTAAAAAATTCAATAGAATTAAATGGAGATGTTATCTTTATATCAGATAATAAGATAATTGATACCTACACCAAACAAATTAATTTTTTTGTAGAAAATGTGGTTAAAAAAGGAGAAAAATTTAATACTATTGCAGAAGCAAATACCATTTTGAAATTATGTATGAAGGATTAAAAGATAAAGTTATTATACTAACTGGCGCCGGAGGATTAATCGGCAGAGAATCGTTAAAACATTTGTTGAACAATGGAGCAAAAGTAATTGCAGTAGATGTTAATAGTTATGACAGTGAAGCAGAATTGTTTTTAACGAATGATATTACAAACCCTGATGAAATAGATGATCTTCTAAAAACGGTAATTGATAAATTTGGAAGAATTGACGGACTTGTTAATCTGGCATATCCCAGAACAACAGATTGGGGAACTAAGTTTGAAGATATACCTTATGATTCGTGGGTAAAAAATGTAGATATGCAACTGAATGCAGTATTTTACATTTGTCAAAAAGTAATAGATATTATGAAAAAGCAGAATTCTGGTTCTATTGTAAATATTGCTTCCATTTATGGTGTAGTAGGTAATGATTTTACTTTGTATGAAGAATACGGAGGAACATCACCTGCAGCCTATGCAGCTATTAAAGGAGGGATAATCAATTTTTCTAGATATTTAGCTTCATATAATGGGAAGTATAATATTAGGGTGAATTGTGTTTCACCAGGAGGAGTTTTAGACGAGAAAAACCAAAATCCATCATTTATAAAAAAATATAGTGAAAAATCACCTTTAAAAAGATTGGGGAATCCCGTAGAAATGGCTCCGGCTATATCTTTCCTACTTTCAGATGATTCGTCATTTATTACAGGTCACAATCTTATGGTAGATGGTGGTTGGACAAGTATATAATACAAATAGAAAAATAAATAATTTTATGGAAAACAAACAAATAACTTGGTGCAAAAATTGCTTAAATATGTCAACTAGACCAAGAATTACTTTTGATCATAGAGGCTGGTGTAATGCCTGTCAGTGGATGGAAGAAAAAAAAGTATTAGATTGGACAGCTCGTCAAGAAGAGCTTACTGCGCTATTAGATAAATACAGGTCTACTAATGGAGGGTTTGACTGTATTGTTCCTGTAAGTGGCGGAAAAGACGGTTCATATGTAGCTTATACTTTAAAGCATAAATATGGTATGAATCCTTTAGCTATAACAGTACGTCCGGCATTATCTTTACCAATTGGTGATCAAAACCTATTTAACTTTATACAATCTGGATATAATCATATACATATTTCTGCCAATCCAATAGTGTTGGATAGACTTAATAAATATGGATTTATAGAAAAGGGATTTCCTTATTACGGTTGGCTTATAGCAATCATGACTGCAGTTATTAAAACTGCCTCAAGTTTAAAAATCCCATTATTATTTTACGGAGAAGACGGTGAGATAGAATACGGTGGTTCCACAGAAAGTAAAAACAAAGCTTTATATAATATAGATTATATGAAGAGAGTTTATTTGGAGGGAGGACATGAAAAAGTATTTGAACGTATTAAACAAGATGGGGATATTTCAGATGCGGATTTATCTTTCTTCAAATTCCCTTCAGATGAAGAAATTTCAGAAGTAGGTTTATCTTTCACTCATTGGTCTTATTTTGAAGCTTGGGACTCATACAGAAATTATGTAGTTGCTAAAGAAAATTGTGGACTGATTGAAAAAGAAGAGGGTAATCAAGATACATTTACAAACTTTTCACAAAATGATCAGGCATTATACGCACTACACGCATATCTAATGTATTTAAAGTTTGGTTTTGGTAGAGCAACACAAGATGCAGGAATTGAGATTAGAAGAGGGTCTATGACTCGTGATCAAGCTTTAAACTTAGTAAAGATGTATGATAACGCATACCCTGAGGATCTTATACCTCTATATTTAGATTATTACAAAATGACTAAAGAAGAGTTTGATGCTGTTCTAGACAAATATGCAAACAAAGAATTATTTGAAAAAATTGATGGAGTTTGGCAACCAAAGTTCACCCCAGGGGAAGATTTTGCAATATGAAAATAGCTATTGTAGATTATGGCATGGGTAATATACACTCACTTCAAGGAGCATTACATTTTTTAGGAGTTAGTAATATTATACTAACTGCGGATGAAATTCAGTTGAATGAGGCTGATAAGCTAATATTACCGGGTGTTGGATCCTTTGGAAAAGCAATGAGCGAAATTAGGTTTCGCTCATTAGATAAAATATTGTCTAAGATTGTTCTTGAAGATAAAAAACCTATTTTAGGTGTCTGTTTAGGAATGCAAATTATGTCTCGATCAAGTAATGAAGATGGGGAAAATAGTGGTTTAGGATTTATTAATACACGTGTTGAAAAGTTTGAAAATACTGAATTGCCAATTCCTCATGTTGGATTTAATCAAGTACAGATACCTGAAAATTCTTCGAGATTATTTAAAAATTTCTCAAATAATCCAGACTTTTATTTTACTCATAGCTACAGAATGATTGGAGAGGACAGTATTATCAAATCAACATGTAGTTATGATGGAACATTCATTTCATCATTTGAGAAAGATAATATTGCAGGAGTACAATTTCATCCAGAGTTAAGCCAGCGTAATGGTTTATTGCTAATTGATAATTTTATTAAAGAATTTTAATGCTTAGAAAAAGAATAATTTTTACACTACTTTATAATGAGGGCTTTTTTGTTCAAAGTCGAAATTTCAGATTACAAAAAGTTGGGGATATTAATTGGCTTGAAAAATTTTACAAGTTTAATAAGATCGCCTTTTCGCTTGATGAATTAATAATTCTTAATGTATCAAAAAACGATAAAAATTTAGATGCTTTTTGTGAAACAGTTAGTCGTTTAGTTGAAGGAACATTTATCCCCGTAGCAGCGGGTGGTGGCATTAGATCAATGCAAGACGCTGAAAAGTTATTCAAGAGTGGGGCAGATAAAATTGTTTTAAATTCTGCTTTGTATAATGATGAAGTATTAATTGAAAATCTTGTTAAAAGATATGGATCTCAAAGTATCGTAGCATCTATCGATTATAAAACGACAGATGGGAAACACGAGGTTTATATTGCAGATGGTTCAGAGAAAATATCACTAAGTTTTGATGATTTTTTATTAAAAATAAAAAATTTACAGATAGGTGAAATATATTTAAATTCTATTGATAGAGATGGAACAGGGTTTGGTTACGATTTTAGCTTAATAAAGACAACAAATAGTCTTGTAACTAAACCATTAATTATTGCTGGAGGAGCTGGTAATTCAAAGCATTTTGAAGAAGCTTTGAAGTATAATGAAATAAGTGCTGTGGCTACAGCTAATCTATTTAATTTTGTTGGAAATGGACTACCAAAAGCAAGAGAAATTTTAATAAATAATGGTGAAAATTTAGCTGATTGGGATGATAATAAATGATATTATAAAAAAATATAGATTCTGTAAAACTACAGACCGTATAGGACCAGATATTCCTTTTACACATTGGAAACTGCATTTTAAAAGTAGTATGTATAAATTGTGTAAAGAAAAATTCCTCTATTTCTCTGATACTGCAGAATTTAGAGCGGGAGCCTATGCAGTGGGCTGTTCAAAAATATCTATCGGTAGTCGGGTTGTCATAAGACCTAATGTTATGCTTTTTGGTGAAACTGTTATTGATATGGATTGCTCTATTTTAATTGAAGATGATGTAATGATGGGTAGTGGCGTTCATATTTACGTAAATAATCATAAATTCGACGATCCGAATGTACCATTAATTGATCAAGGTTATTATCCGGATCAACAAGTAGTTTTAAAGAAAGGTTGTTGGATAGGGGCCAATGCAATAATTTTACCGGGAGTCACTATTGGTGAAAATTCAGTAGTAGGTGCAGGATCTATTGTAACCAAATCTATACCGGACAGAGTTCTTGCAGTTGGTGCTCCTGCAAGATTATTAAAAAAACTTCCTTAATAGCTTAAATACACTTAATGAAAAAAACAATATTATTTTTTAGTAGGGCAGAATTGACCCATTTTTATGCTCTTTTAAGTTTAAAACTGCAAGATCACTTTGACATTATTAATGTAGCTTATTCATTATTAGAACAAGATATGTTAAAAAAATTATATGGAATTAAGGCGGACTATGTATATCAAGATTTGGTTCATGAAAACTTAGTAAAACCTATAGATATTGATTTACTGAACGAAATAGATTCATTAATTGTTAAACAATCAAAAGGTCGATTTACTTTGAATTCATCAATACAAAGTGATAGAGGATTTTGCTTATTGTCATATGATGAGGCTCTACTACTATCTCAAAGTCAATTTTTAGCATGGGATAATATATTCACAGAAAATAATATAAAATTTTTTTATCATGAACCACCGTCATTGTTCATGAATCATATTGCGTCTCTTTTATGTTTAGAGAATAATGCTAATTATTGTTATGATTCTATGGTAAAGGGAGAGTATGAAAATAATTTTATATTGTTATTACAGGATACTGCATATTCTCCTGAATTAGAATATTACCTCATGTCTCTTACAGAAGATGATGTTTTGAATGAGAAAAACAGAATATTGAATTTCATAGAAGAATTTAGAACAACAAATGCTGTCTTTTTAGGTGATAAAATTGGTGGTTCACCTTCATTTATAAAACCATTATTTTCGGCGTTTAAGTTTTTTATTTATAATGAATTTAAAAGTAAGAAATTATCAAGTATTAAAGATAATATTGACTACTTCTTAAGTAAGAACAATACTAGTTGGAATACTTTCAAAAATCTACTATTCTATAAGTTAAGGATTAAATTTGAAAATTTTGATGAAAAGAAGAGTTACTATTATTATTCAATGAATCTCGAACCAGAAGCAACGGTTTTGTACTTAGGAGATGGTTTGTACGAAAATCAAGTGAAATTAATAGTAAATATTGCTGCTCAGTTACCTCCGAATACTTTTTTATATGTAAAAGATCATCCTCATTTTATTGGTTATCGAGATTATAAAGACTATTTGAAGCTTATGAATGTACCAAATATAAAGCTTTTAAAAGCTAAAATTCCAGGGAAATCAATTATTAAATCTTCTAAAGGAGTTTTTATTGTTAACGGTACTGCTGGGTTTGAAGCCATAATGTTGAATAAACCTGTTTTTACTTTTGGAAATATGTTCTACAATGTAAGTGATAGGGTTACTTATGTAAAAAATATAAAGGACTTACGCAATATACTGTACTCTAATAGAGAGTTTAAATATAAGGATGATGTTCATCTCTATAAATTTGTACTTGCATTTTTGAAAAGTACTCATATTGGTGTAACCGATTATTTTCAAGGTAGAATAGACCTTTACAATATAAGTAAGGAAGATAACGCAGATTACATTGCTAAAGATTTAGTGCGTTTTTTTAATAATTACTAATTCTTTTATTGGTGTATTATAATGTTACGCATGTGTGTTATAATAAACCCATTAATAGGATTTCATTATTTTTATAAATTTATTTAATATAGTTTAGAAAAATTGATTAATCATTTAAAATTTTGGAAAAGCTCATCTGCTGTTTTTGTTGTAGTTAATATACTAGTAGCCTTTACAGGTTTTTTACGTTCTTTTATATTTATCAAATTTTTAAATTTAGAACAATTAGGTGCAATTACAATGGTAAATACGGTCGCAGCATCCCTTTCGCTTTTTCAGTTTGGGTTAATTAATGGTGGGTATCGTATTATTGCTTTGGGAAAAAAAGAAGAGATTGAAAAAACCAATAACTTGATTTTTTCTTTTATTAGTGTTATTTCAATACTACTGTTTATTATTGCATTAATATTTCAGAATTATGGAATGTTCCAGAGTAAAGTAATTTTATTTATAAGTGTAATTATCGGAATATTAATGCTTGTTAATAATTGGGTAACTAATTTCTTGATCGGTAGTCGAGATTTAAGAAGGCTAAATATTGCAAATATTGTAAGTGTTTGCTTAAGTCTCTTTAGTTTGCTTACAATTTATATAGATAATTTTTATGGAGCTTTATTCAGTTTGTTAGTTCAACCTTTAGCTTTTTTGTTAATTTCTTTTAGTAAAAAAATTAAAGTAACAAAATTCTATTTAGATATTAACTATTTTAAATACATTTTAAGTTTTGGTTTTGTACCTTTTTTGGCTGGAATTTTTTTTCTATTATATTCGCAAGTTGAACGATGGACTATTTCAAGTTATTTAGGTAATGAAGATTTAGGGAAGTTATATTTGTTTTATTTAGTTATATCATTATCTGTTTTAATTCCAACATCAGTCTCAAGTTTATTTTTTCCTGGTACAATCAAAAGTTATAACGACGGAAATTTAAAAATTTTCAACGCATCAATTAAAAAGAATTTTATTATACTTATAGGATATGCTATTCTACTTTGTATTTTTCTTTTGTTTGTATTTAAACATTTAATTAGCTTAATATTTCCATTTCACCTAAATTTTTTGGAATATGTTTATTACGCGATACCAGGAATTGTTTTTAGGATTTTAGCAGACCCATTTTCGCTTTATTTCAATGCCAAAGTAAAATTAAAAGCAATTTTTTTAAGTGATATAGGGGGAATTTCCCTATATGTATTTTTGATTTTGGGTGGTTTACAATTTATGAAATTGGATTTATTTTATTTTATTATTTGCTTTAATTTATATTTTCTTTGTAAATTGATAATTTTAGTGGTTAATTTTCTTTTAGACAAAAGAAAAGGAAAAGATAGTTATGAAATATATTAATAGTATCAAAATCAGACTAATTACCTTCTTTTACAAAAACTCTTTCAAGTCTTTTGGTAAGAAATCTTATATATTAAATCCTCTGAAAATAGACGGAGCATCTAATATTTTAATTGGCGACAATGTTAACATAGCATACAAATGTTGGTTGGCAGCCTTACCACTTACTGATGCAGTCAAACCTCGTTTACTAATTGGAAATGGTACAAGCATTGGCAATTTTAATCATATATTTGCAACCAATGAAATAATTATTGGAAATAATGTGCTAACGGCAGATAAAGTTTATATATCTGACAATCTACATAGCTATGAAAACATCGATATTCCCATTTTAAAACAACCAATCAAACAAATTGGTTCAGTTTTAATAGGTGACGGAACATGGATAGGAGAAAATGCCTGTATAATTGGTGCTAAAATTGGTGAAAATTGTGTAGTAGGCGCAAACGCAGTTGTTACTAAAGATATACCGGACTATTGTGTAGTAGTTGGCTTACCAGCCGTTATTATTAAAAGATATTGTGTTCAAGAAAAAAAATGGAAAAAAACAGATAAAAAAGGAAATTTTATTTAATTATGAAAAATATTTTAATTACCGGAGGAGCAGGTTTTATTGGCTCTAATTTAGCTTTAAGACTTATTGATAAAGGTTACAATGTTACCGTTTTGGATAATTTGTCACCACAAATTCATGGAGAAAATCCTGAACAAACTTCCCCGCTATACTTAAGCATAAAAGATCATGTAAATTTTATTTTAGGATCTGTTACTAATGAAGAAGATTGGAAAAAGGCTATCCAAGGTCAGGATGCGATTGTACATTATGCTGCCGAAACAGGAACAGGGCAATCAATGTACGAAGTAAAAAAATACATTGATGTTAATATCAATGGTACTGCTTTGTTATTAGATTTATTGGTTAATACAAAACATAATATTAAAAAAGTGGTAGTTGCTTCATCTAGATCAATTTACGGAGAGGGCAAATATATCAGCAAAGAACTAGGTGCAGTTTATCCAACACAAAGAACAGCAGATTTTATGGATAAAGGTGATTTTGAAGTAAAATACCACAATTCCTCTGATCTTCAGCTGATCGCTACAGATGAAGAATCTAAAATTCATCCTTCATCTGTTTATGGTATTACCAAACAAAACCAAGAACAAATGGTATTAACAGTTTGTCCTACAATTGGTATTGCGGGTGTGGCATTTAGGTATCAAAATGTATATGGACCAGGGCAATCGTTAAAAAACCCTTACACGGGTATATTGTCAATTTTCTCAACACAAATTAAAAACGGAAATGGTATTAATATTTTCGAAGATGGAAAAGAAACAAGAGATTTCGTGTTTATTGATGATGTGGTTGATGCAACCATTTTAGGATTAGAAAAAGAAGAAGCAAACAATGAAGTCTTTAACGTAGGAACAGGTATTGCAACAGATGTTTTACAAGTTGCAAATGGCTTGATTAAAAATTATGGAATTAATGTACCTGTAACTGTTTCAGGAAATTATCGTTTAGGTGATATTCGTCATAACTATGCTGATTTAACGAAAATCAAATCGTTGTTAGGTTTTGTACCTAAAATTAGTTTTGAGCAAGGGCTTCAAAAATTTACTGAGTGGGTAAATACACAAGAAGTACAAGAAGACCAGTACCAAAAGTCGATTGATGAAATGAAGGCTAAAGGACTTTATAAATAATTTAATATGAACAACGAAATATTATTTATAGGACCTAAATTTTATAATTACCATAGTTTAATTTATCAGAAGCTAACAAAATATGGTAATGTAATTTTTTTTCCTGAAAAGATTCCAAATTTTATATTTAGTATATTCAATACCTTGATGCCGTCTTCAATAGATGTTTTACAGAAAGTTTACTTTTATTACATATTATTCAAATTACGTAATAAAAAAAATATAACGCATTTATTCGTTATAAGAGCTTATAAAATGCCAAATTTCTTTTTAAGAAAAATAAAGGCAAATTACCCTGATATTAAACTGATAATGTATCAGTGGGATTCTTGTAAAAATAATAATTATTTAGATTTAATACCTTATTTTGATGATGTGTTTACATTTGATCATCAAGACTCATTAAATATTAATAGCTTAAAATTTTTACAATTATTTTTTACAGATGAAATAAAATCTTTACGAGAAAATTCTTATAAAAATATATATAAATATGATTTGTTGTGTATCTGTTCTTTTTCAACTGATAGATATAATTTAATCAATCAATTAATTACAAACGAAGAACTTTTTATTAAAGCAATCGTATATATTCCTTATTCTACATACTTAAAATTTAAGTATCTTAAGGGATTAAAATTAAATAGGGACATTCTAACTTTCAAGCCTATTGCTAAAGAAGTTTATCTGCAGTTTCTTACGGAATCAAATATTGTTATTGATTTTAGTCACAGTACTCAATCTGGCTTATCAATGAGAGTAATTGAAGGATTGGGAGCTGGTAAGAAAATTATAACAACAAACAAATACTCTATCAAAAACCCGATCTATGATGAGAAATACATTATATTTAAAGAAATAGATGATATAAAAAAAATATCTAAGAGTGAATTGAGAAATTTTGAGTCAAATAATATACCCGTTTTTGATGAATTTCATATCGACAAATGGTTAGAAAAAATGATAGTATGTTAACCCTCAGGAAATGGCTTGTTTATTCAACACTAACTTCTATTTTTACAGAATCGCTTCGCGCTAACTTTGGTTTTGATTTTAAATATTTTTATGTGGTAATATTAATTAACTTGATCATAATGATGACATTCAACTTAATTAAATTGACGCCCGCTGTAGTTATATGTTATTTGTTGATTTTTTTTAATGGTTTTTTTAGTATTTTATTTGGAATTAATGAATTAAATTATTTTTTAATTCAAATTGTTTCTATTTTTATAATCACACTATACTATTATTCTTTTTTTGAGTTTAATAAAATTTATTTAGAAAATTTAGTAGAAATTTACTGTAAATTATCACTTTACGTTGCATTGATTGGTTTTGTCATATTTCCATTCGAGTTTATATACAAAAATTATTTATTTCGTAGTATTCTGCTCGAACCTGCACATTATGCAACTATCGTATTGCCGGCTTTATTTATAACTTTGAAGAACAGAAGTTTTCCAAGATATTATTCAATTGTAATTTTAATTTCTATATTGTTGAGTGGTTCGAGTTTGGCACTAATGGGTCTTGGATTGATACTTATCTTTTATGTTAAGAGAATTACATTAATGAAATTATCTATATCAATACTGTTAATAATTTTATTGGGTAATGTTACATATAATTTTTACGAGCCTTTTAGGATTCGTATTGACGATACTGTTCAAGTATTAAAGACAGGAAATGTACAGTATGCTAATTTAAGTACTTATGCTCTATTATCTAATTTATTTGTTGCTATAGAAAGTTTTAAACAACATCCTATTATTGGAAGTGGTATTGGATCACATATAATTTCGAGAGATATTTACTTAAATTCATTAGATGGTATTGAAAATTTTGTCACGATGGAGATGGATCATCTAAATGCGCAGGATGCTGGTTCTTTATTTATCAGGCTTCTATCTGAAACGGGAATTGTTGGATTAATATTTGTTGCGTATTTTATTGTTAGAAATTACGTACCTTCTTCTATTAATTCTAAGAACGAAAATATCGTTTGTAAAGCAATTTTATTATATTTTTTCGCAAAACTTTTTAGGGAGGGTCATTACTTCTCTCCTGAAATGTATTTTTTTGTTTTCTTATATTATTTTAATTCTATTAACCATAGAAAAAAATTAAAATATGATACTCATTGATGCAATTTATATAAATAATGGTGGAGGTAAGGTACTGTTAGATTACCTGATAAGGGAGTTAGAGAAAACTGATCTAAATATATATTATTTGATCGATGATCGCATAAATAAAACTTACACAATAAAGCAAGCAAACTCTATAAATTATATAAATTCAGGTTTTTTTTCGCGAATGTTTTTTTACAAGAAACATTCAGGTAAATTCTCGAAAATTTTAGTTTTGGGAAATATTCCTGCTCCAATTAAAGTAAAACATGCTATTGTATATACATATTTTCACAATTCAATCCTCATAGATGTGCCAAAGGAATTTACTCTTTTGGATAAATTAAAGTATGCACTTAAAGTACAAATTTTAAAAATGTATAGTAGAAATACTAACTTCTGGTTATTACAATCTGAAACTTTAAGTAATCAGTTTACTAATCGATTTAAACAACAAAACAAAATTAGTATTCTACCATTTTATCCCAGTATTAAAAAACCAACTGAAAAAATATTAAGAAAACGTAATACTTTTCTTTATGTAAGTAATGCACAATCTAATAAGAACCATGCTAGATTGATTGAAGCATTTTGTAAGGCTTATGATACTTGTGGATCTGGGAAATTAACTGTAACAGTTGACAAGAATTTTCCAAATATTGTAGAGTTAATAAATGTTGCTGTAGATAAGGGCTATCCGATTGAAAACATTGGATTCGTAGATAGAGATGTTTTAGCAAAAAAATATATGGAGAGTGAATATGTTATATTTCCATCTTTAACAGAAAGTTTTGGGCTAGGTTTAATTGAAGGAGTGGAGTTAGAGTGTAAAATTATAGCTGCCGATTTACCTTACACTTATGCAGTAGTAAATCCAACTCTTGTATTTGATCCAAGAGATGTAGATTCAATTTGTAATACAATTTGTAAAGCTATAGATGGCGATCTACAGAATTCTAGTTTAAAAGTTTCTAACGAAATTGCTGGTATTATCAAGGCTTTAAATTAATTCTTACAATTTATGATCAATTTATCTATTGTTACATACAATACAAGTTTAGAGGATTTAGAAAAACTAATTAAATCATTCAAAACCTCCATAAACACAAAATATAAGATATTTATTATCGATAATTCAAAATCAAATTCTTTGGAAGAATTTTTTAGACAATTTGATTTTGTTAATTATATCCACAATCCCTCTAACCCAGGGTTTGGTGCAGCACATAATATTGCTATCCAAAAAACTATTAAAGAAGGATCAAAATATCATTTTATAGTAAATCCCGATATATATTTTTCAGAAGATGTTATTAGTCCTATGGTTAAATTTATGGAAGCCGATGCTGAAATTGGTATGATGATGCCACAAATTTTGAATGAAGATGGCAGTGTACAGAATCTGCCTAAACTATTGCCATCACCATTTAGTATTTTCCTGCGAAAATTTAAGGGACCTACTTTTCTATACAACCCTTTTATCAGTAGATATGAACTACGCAATGTTCCTAAGGATAGAATATATCAGGCACCAATATTGTCTGGTTGTTTTACCTTACTTAATCTGAATGCAATAAAAGATGTGGGAGCTTACGATGACCGTTTTTTCATGTATTTTGAAGATTGGGACTTATCGCGAAGAATGAATCAAAAGTATAAAACAATTTACTTTCCTAAAGTATCTGTATATCATGGCTATGACTCAGGAGCTAACAAAAGTAAAAAGTTGTTTAAAATTTTCTTACAATCGGCGGTTCATTATTTTAATAAGTGGGGTTGGTTTTTTGATTTGCATAGAAATAAAGTTAACAAAATAACATTAGAGCAATTTAAATGAAAGTTCTTATAACAGGTGCATCAGGATTTGTAGGAAAAAACTTAACTACGTATCTTAACCAATATGGAATAACAACACATGATTTGTCATTGCGAAAAACTGATTGGAAAGATCATTTATATACTCAGGCATCAGCTATCATTCACCTCGCGGGAAAAGCACATGATACTTCAAATACATCATCTGCCGAAGAATATTTTAAAGTCAATAGAGATTTAACTTTAGAATTGTTTGATGAGTTTGTAAAGTCTGATGTCAAAGATTTTTTCTTTTTCAGTTCGGTTAAAGCTGTAGCTGATACTGTAGCTGGTGTTTTGTATGAAGATGTAGTGCCTAAAGCTGTTACACCTTATGGGCAGTCGAAGTTAGATGCAGAAACATATCTCTTGAATCAAGAACTTCCTTTAGGTAAGCGTTTATTTATAATACGTCCCTGTATGATTCATGGTCCGGGAAACAAAGGAAACCTTAATCTGCTTTATAAAGTGGTAGAAAAAGGAATTCCATGGCCTTTGGCTGCGTTTGAAAACCAGCGTTCTTTTTTAAGCATTGATAATCTATCTTTTCTAGTATTAGAAATGCTGCGAAATAAAGATGTTAAATCTGGAATTTATAACTTTGCCGATGATGAAACGATTTCAATAAATCAATTGATAAAAATAATTGGTAGTGCATCAGGCAGAAAATCTAAACTGTGGAATATCTCTAGCAGCCTTATAACTGGGGTAGCTAAAGTAGGAGACATAATAAAATTACCACTGAATTCAGAACGCTTAAAAAAACTTACGGAAAGTTATGTGGTTTCCAATCAAAAAATAAAAACAGCATTAGGAATAAATAATTTACCTTTGTCTGCTGAAGAAGGTTTGATAAAAACCATTCAAAGTTTTAAAAAATAATTATGATCAGATTATTCGATTTCTTGTTTTCATTCTTCGGAGTATTGTTTTTATCACCAATAATGCTTGTGTTATACATTATTGGTTTGTTTGATACCGGTTCCCCTGTATTCAAGCAGCAGCGTGTAGGTAAAAATAAAAAGCCCTTTACGCTGTATAAGTTCAGAACTATGAACGTAAAGGCACAATCTGTGGCGACTCATTTGGCAAATACAGCAGAGATTACAAAGTTTGGAAGTTTTTTGCGTAAATCAAAGTTAGACGAATTACCGCAATTAATTAATGTGGTGTTAGGGGACATGAGTCTGGTAGGTCCTCGTCCGAATTTGTTCAACCAAACGGAATTAATTGAAGAACGTGACAGCCGTGGGGTTTATAATGTAGTTCCTGGTATTACAGGATTGGCACAGATCAATGAAATTGATATGTCAACTCCTAAGGAATTAGCGATTAAAGATGCGGAAATGTTGCAAAGTCTTACGATTGCAGATTACTTTAAATATATTTTTGCTACCGTTGGCGGTAAAGGTCAGGGTGATAGAGTGGTGAAGTGAAATTCAAATGTCATAAAGTCATAACCTTGATGATTTTAGGTTTAAAATGTATTTTGTAGATTGTATTGTTGTACACTGAAAAGCTAATCTATGTAAATCAATATAATCTGTGGTTGGAAAAGTTTAATATTTAATGAAGAACGTGAACGTATCACTTCAAAAATTAAAGAATTATTCTCAAAATAAAATCCAAACCTCCAGAGTAATTTGGAGGTTTTTAGTTTTAATGAAACGATTAGCTGATTCTTCGAAGAAGGTAATTTGTGAATGGTTATTTGTGAATGGTTATTTGTGAATGGTTATTTGTGAATGGTGGGGATGAAAAATTAGTCAAAAGCTAAAAGGCACAAGTCAAAAGGGAATTCGTCCGTTTGAATTTCGGAGGATTATATGATTGTAGTTAATTGGTTTTCTGAAGGTAATATTTTGTATATATACCTTAAACTTTTCAATGTTTATTACAAAGTTATAGCTATGTCTATAGTTTTTTGTAATTCCATAAAGTAAAAAAGGAAAATAGAAGGACAAACTCAGAAACAAAAAAATTCATACGATGCAACAACTTTAGCTTGGGTCACATGGATAATCGCTCGCATAGGCGGTTGGATAGGATACAAATCGCAAGGTCTGCAGGTTATATAACAATAAAAAATGGCTTGGATAAATACCATCAACAAAATAAGCGGTTCAACAAATCTTGTCCCGATCTAGCGGGATCAACCACTACATTTTACATTGTACAACAGATAGATTCAAAAACAATGAGACATCACTTAGAAAACGAAAATATTAAGATAACTGTGAATTCACATGGAGCTGAATTAAAATCGGTATTTAATAAATCAAATCAGCAAGAAGTATTATGGCAGGCAGATCCTGAATTTTGGGGTAAGTCAAGCCCAGTGTTGTTTCCTATTGTGGGTACTTTAAAAAAGGATATTTATATTTATGATCAAAAACAATATAAACTGCCTCGCCATGGCTTTGCAAGAGATTATACTTTTAAATTAGATGAAGCATCCGATTCTCAATTTATTTTCTCTTTAGAATCCTCTGCCGAAACATTACAGATATATCCTTTTCTATTTAAATTGCAAATTACGTATACTTTACTCGGTCGTAGTTTACATGTTGCCTATAAGGTTGAGAATTTATCAGATGTTGAAACCATGTACTTTTCATTGGGAGCGCATCCGGCATTTAAGGTTGGTATAAAACCTGATGATTTCTCCAGCTATACATTATTATTCAATAAGGATAGTGCCTTAAAAGCAAACTGTTTAAAAAATGGATTACTTACAAACGAACAAAATAAGATTCAATTGAGTCACCAAAAACTTCAATTGAATTATAAGCTGTTCGAAAACGATGCATTGGTAGTTTTGGATTTAAAATCCGACAAAGTAACTTTATTGGATAATGTTGATAAAAATATATTCACTTTTGAATTTAAAAACTTTCCTTTTTTTGGTATTTGGACGGTTAAGGATTCGGGTTTTATTTGTTTAGAGCCTTGGGCTGGTGTAGCAGATTTTGATTCTCACGATCAGCAACTGGAAAACAAAACAGGTAGCAATATGCTACAACCAAAAGAAGAGTGGTCAGCATCGTGGACCATTTGTATTCCCAAATGAGTATGAAATTAGCTGCATTTTAATAAGGATAAGTATCAGCAAAGCATTTTGATGGTTTTGTTTTGAAATAATTTGTTGAGGATTATTAAATTATAGAACCATACTATATGATAAAAAAGTACTTAATTGATAGAAGAAGTTAAAGTGTTTAAAAATAGTTAATTGTATTATGTCCTGTTTTTTAAATTAATAAAAGTTATTATTTTTGAAACAACTAACAAACATAATTATTAAATGGAATGTCATGTATTAACAGCATCAAATAAAAAAGATGTGGAAAGACAGACCAAAAAAGCACTACAGGATGGATGGCAGCTTATAGGCTCAGTGTCAGCATTCGAAATTCCTACTATAGACAGTTCAAGAACCGTATTTTATCAGGAAATTAAAAAAAAATAATAAAACAGGCTCGAAGCCTGTTTTTTATTTAAAGTTGTTCTTCTTTAACTCTTATTTCATTTAATAGAGGTTCTACTCTTGAATAGTCCTTAATTACTTTAATCGCAAGAAATGCAAGTGGTATACCAACAATATTACTAATCATACTCGCTATTGTAGCAACAGTAAGTTCTTCAATTGTTTCAGCTTTCATTGAATAACGGAAAACGAATTGTCCGATAAAATTGGCTATAATCCAAAGTGTCCACCATAATCCTAAAGAATTTGTACTGAACTTTTGATTGAAACTGATGTTATTTTTCGTCAACAATTCCAGTGTTACTTCATACAGTTCTTTCATAATTTGATAAGGTCTAAATAAACACAAAATAGGAACAAACCAACTTCCCGCAGCCCAACCTTCTGAATATGATAAATTATCCGCTTTTAAATGTAAATTATAATAAGCTCGTCTAAACCATTGTATAAAGGTTATTCCAGAAATAATCATAGCGATCATGTATAGTATACCAATTATTTGTTCTCTCGTGTCATTAGCATTTGCCGCATCATTTGATATTTCAGCGCCATTAGCCACGCTTTGAAGTAGCACATATTGTAAATACCCAGAGAATAATGATATAATTTCGACTGCTAGCACAATCCATATAAGTGTAACGGCATTCTTTGCTCTTTGTTTATTTGGTTTTAATTCTTCCATATTATTCTATTGGTGTTTCTTTAGCAGTATTAAACAGCAAACTTTATGCATACTTGTTAGATTCTATTTTTCGTTAATCTTCTGTCTTATAGTTCCTAATATCAAATTCGAAATTAAATAGTTCTTTAGGATTTTTTTCCAAACCAAGTGCAAGTTCAAAAATTGTTGATAGCCTTATATTGATCTCTCCTTTTTCAATTTTACTTATATTACTATGATCAACGCCACATCTTTGAGCAAGTTGACGATAACTTAAAGCTTTTTCAGTTCTTAATTCTTCTATTTTTTTTCCGAATAATATTTGGAAATTATCTCTATCTACCATCATAATTTGTAATTGAGAACAATTTCTTGATAATTGTAAAAAAAAATGTAGGTTATTTAGCCTACATTAAAGTTTTTTATTTATATTTGTATATATAATTACAGTGAATATGTAATTTTGCAATACTTTATAAGAAAATCTAAAGCTATTGCTTAGAGTCTCGCTTTTGAAAACTGGTAATTTTTAGCGTACGAGATGATAAGTAGATTAGCTCACGACCATGGCGTGAGCTCACTTATCTGTACGTATGGTATACCAGTACCTCAAAAGCAGATTAAGTTGAGTTTCACGCCTTTTTATGCTTTTTACTCAACTTTTGCCGGTTATGGTGCTGTGTACAGGCACTAAATATTTATGTTGTTTAATCGTTTAGTCGTTTAATCGTTTAATCGTTGATCCCGAAGGTCGGGACGAGATTAGTTGAATTGTTTATCCCGAAGGTGGGAACAAGATGTGTTTAAACGTTTAATTGTTGATCTCGAAGGTGGGAACAAGATGTGTTTAAACGTTTAATTGTTGATCTCGAGGGTGGGGACAAGATGTGTTTAATCGTAGAAATCGTTTAATCGTTGGACTGTTAATAAGAGCAATTGCTGTATAACTATAACAGGATTTAATTAAAAATAGGTGTAGTTATTTTAGGACGGGTCAACCGAAAAATTTTCTAAATCTCAATAGTGGAGATACTAGGTAGATACAGTATGGATAGTGCATGAATTACATTTTCGGAAAAAATAGTGGTTTATTCTAATTTTTTCAATTTAGGCAGAAAATACAGAAAAGTAAAAAAAGGAAAATTGCTTTTTAAGAAGTGAAACAGTTAAAGATAATAAATTAAAAACAAACGGCGAAAACACCGTTTGCAAAAATGCTTTTTAAACGATAAATACAATTTGTTCTTTGAGAAAATAATTAAGTTCATTGAAACCAGATTCTGAAATCTTTTTTCTTTTGGTCGCAAAAGAAACAAAACTCCTGAGCGCCACTACTCGTGGTCAATCAGCGATTTAATAGCGAAATCAAACAAACTCGCTTTTTCAAAGCTCAAACAGCATTTGATTTTGCGCTATTTTCATCGAATCGACGCTCACTCCGTTGTGAATGCTCAGTTTTGGACCGTAGTAAATAGTGTCATTGGATTTTTGGTTGAGGATAAGAGAAGGTTAGCTTATAGTAGTAAGATTCTGAAATCTTTTTTCTTTTGTCCGCAAACCGCAAGGTTCACGGCTTCCAAGCTGTAAAATAAAGCCTTGGACGTAAAAGAAACAAAACTCTTGAGCGCCACTACTCGTGGTCGATTAACGCCTCAATAGCTAAATCAAATAAACTATTCATTCTTTACGATATTATAATATTGTATTCATGAATCTTCGATTTCGCTTTTTCAATGCTTAAACAACATTTGATTTTGCGCTATTTTCAGCGAATCGACGCTCACTCCGTTGTGAATGCTCAGTTTTAGATCGCAGTAAATAGTATCATTGGATTTTTGGTTGGAAGTTTGAGATGGTTTTACTTTTTCTTTTGATCGCAAAAGAAACAAAACTCCTGAGCGCCACTACTCGTGGTCGATTAACGGTTCAATAGCGAAATCAAATAAACTTGCTTTTTCAAAGCTCAAACAGCATTTGATTTTGCGCTATTTTCAGCGAATCGACGCTCACTCCGTTGTGAATGCTCAGTTTTGGACCGTAGTAAATAGTGTCATTGGATTTTTTGGTTGGAAGTTTGAGATGGTTTTACTTTTTCTTTTGATCGCAAAAGAAACAAAACTCCTGAGCGCCACTACTCGTGGTCGATTAACGGTTCAATAGCGAAATCAAATAAACTTGCTTTTTCAAAGCTCAAACAGCATTTGATTTTGCGCTATTTTCATCGAATCGACGCTCACTCCGTTGTGAATGCTCAGTTTTAGATCGCAGTAAATAGTATCATTGGATTTTTGATTGAAAACGGAATATATTGATTAGGAGGATCAAAGCGCCATTATCTGTGAAACGAGTGTTGACAAGTTGAAGTGAGCGCAAAATCATAAGGGAACGAAGTGACGTTTTTATGATTTAGCTTACAAAACGTAGTCGACCGTTTTAATGATACGGCAAGACAAAAGAGAAGATTTTTATTCGAGCGTTTCTATTTTGTTTTTGTTCTCATGATTACTTCGCCTTAGACCAAAATAGTAAATATATTCTTTTGTAAAGGCTCGCAGTTGATTCTTTTGATCACAAAAGAAGAGATAAGCCGAAATGTATAAGTCACTAACAATGGGGATTTAGAAACCAAATAGATCTTCCACTGGGTTCAAGATGACAAACTGGAGATATGTTAGGGTGCGATGCTGCATGGCTTGTCTCGCTTTAGCGGAAGTGCAGCATGACCGTATGTATAGTTTTATTCGATTTTTGACTGGGAAACAGATTTATGAATTACGAACAATGAAGATTGGATACCGAAAGAGATCTTTCACTCTGTTGAAGATGGCAACCAAAACAGAAAATTATAATGATATGCAGCAATACAAAAAAGCAAAATATAAGAAGATAAATCTTACAGCTAAAAAACAATCACAATATACAAAAAGTTAGCCCTGTAAGTAGAGCCAAGCACATAACAGCTTCCAAACCATAATAGATAAATATTAATATAGTTAGTTGATTGAAGTAGTTAAAACCCGGGAGCGTTGTGTGCCGAAGCTCTGAAAAAAGAGGATAAAAACCATAAACCTAAAGCTTTTTTTTGGCTATATGGAGAAGCCCCATTTAAGCTTTAGCTTTATTACATAACGAATCTGAAAGTAAAATAAAGATAGGATGTGATGCTGAAACTAGTTCAGCATGACAATGCGGAGAGATCTATTGGATTTTGATTACCAATGAAATGGTTTAATCACGAGAATTTAAAACCGACATTATAAAAAAGCCGTAAAGCGATGAATGTTTTTACATGTTAAGAACAAAATGCTGTTTGAGAACTTGTTCGAGTTTATTTTGTTTAGTGGAAAAATATGAAGAGTAGGCTTTTTTATGGAGTCTTGATCTTTTGGTTCGTTTTGCATCAAGGCAAATCGAAGATTCACAGCTTCCAAACCGTAAAATAATTCTTGGATGTAAAATGAACAATAGAAATTAAAAACTGGATGAGATGCTGCACTTCGACTAAGCTCAGTGACCAGTTCAGCATGACCCGAGAGGATTATATATTGGATTTTTGATTTACAAAGGAATGTATGAATATCAGAAATCTAAAAAGCTAAACCTACAAGGTTTTTAAAATCTTGCAGGAGAGAAGACACAACTTGTATAATATAAAACCCCACTATTATGCCACAACAAAACTTTGAATTACTAAAAAAAAGCGACCCTGCAGCATTACAAAAAATTCATGCCCTATACAACAGACGGATCTTTTGGATAG
>Ga0308157_10000885_pt1 | contig 77181 bp, 83 predicted proteins | sample PhyBR1_FD_201035 | JGI IMG/M metagenome (GOLD analysis project Ga0308157, IMG submission 201035) | Phyllosphere microbial communities from UC Gill Tract Community Farm, Albany, California, United States - DLSLB.R1 | ecosystem: Host-associated > Plants > Phyllosphere > Unclassified | place: USA...
GCTCACGTCGTAGTCGGCGAGCTCGCCGCGCACGTCGATCTCGAGGCTCGTGAGCGGGCCGTGCGAGATGCCGCTGAAGACCTGGCCGAGCTTCTCGACGAGCGAGATGCCGGGGCGCACGAACGGATCGATCGCACCGCCCGCGACGTTGACCGCGTCGGGCACGAGGTCTCCCTCGAGCGCGAGCTTGACCGAGCGGGCGACGGACACGCCCGCCTTCTCCTGCGCTTCGGCGGTAGAGGCGCCGAGGTGCGGCGTGACGACTGCGCTCGGCTGACGTGTGATGGCGTCGTCGGCCGGCGGCTCCTGCGTGAACACGTCGATACCGGCTCCGGCGATCTCACCGGCTTCGAGAGCGGCTGCGAGCGCCTGTTCGTCGATGAGACCGCCGCGCGCGACGTTGACGACGTACGCCGTCTTCTTCATCGCCTTCAGCTGAGCCTCGCCGATCATGCCGGTCGTCTCGGGGGTCTTCGGCATGTGGATCGTCAGGAAGTCGGCCTGCGCGACCAACTCGTCGAGGGTGACGAGCTCGGCGCCGAGCTGCTGGGCGCGAGCAGGCGTGACGTACGGGTCGAAGGCGATCACGCGCATGCCGAACGCCTGCATGCGGGCCGCGACGAGCGCGCCGATGCGGCCGAGGCCGATCACGCCGAGCGTCTTCTCGAAGAGCTCGGTGCCGGTGAACGAACTGCGCTTCCACGCGCCGCCGGAGAGCGAGGCATTGGCGGCGGGAATATGGCGCGCGAGGCTGATGATGTGGCCGCACGTGAGCTCGGCGGCCGAGATGATGTTCGACGTCGGCGCGTTCACGACCATCACGCCTGCCGTCGTCGCGGCCTTGATGTCGACGTTGTCGAGCCCGACGCCGGCCCGCGCGATGACCTTGAGGTTCGGCGCGTGCGAGATCGCTTCCTCGTCCATCTTCGTCGCCGAACGGATGAGAACCGCGTTCGCATCAGTGAGCGCCTCGAAGAGCGCCGAGCGGTCGGTTCCGTCGACCGATCTGACGTCGAAGTCGGGCCCGAGGGCATCGACAGTGGCGGGGGAAAGCTGCTCTGCGAGAAGGACGACGGGCTTCGACAAAGTGGATCCTTAGAGACGGCGCTGCACACGGGAACGGCCGCGCACACGGCGCCGCCGTGCGCACCAGCTTAGTCGCCGCGAGCAGTGCGACTGAACACCGTCCGGTCAGGCGATGATGCGTGCGGTCATCGTGAACGCCTGCACATCGAGCCAGAACACCGACGTCAGTGCGAGTCCCGCGAGCAGCAGCAGCGCGAGTTTCCAAACCGCCTTCGCCCGCCCGAGCACCATCGCGACCGCGAACGCCGCGGCGGGAACGATGATCGCCATGATGAGCGCGATCCATGCCACGGGCGTCAGCGCGACCTCCGCACCGAGCATTTCCTGCTGCCGCGAGATCTCCTGCAGCGTCACGACGAGATACTGCACTCCTGCCCAGACCGCGTACGCGTAGAACAGGCCGAATACGCCGGCGACCACTGCGAGCAGCCATGTGGGTGCCGGTTTATGCACCGGGGTCGTGCGAGTCACTGTCCAAGCACCCCCACCATCACGAACGGCCACGGCACGAGCAGCAGCACGCCGAGCCCGAGCCATAGGAACCGCTGCCAGGGACGCTTTCCACGCGTGCCGACGATCGCGGTCAGGAACCAGACGGCCGGTGCCGCGATCGCGAGCACCATGCTGCCGAGGAACATGAAATCGGCAACGGCGCCCGTCGCCCCCTCGATGCGCTCTCGCAGGCGAATCGCGCCGAGCACCCACCCGACGGTCCAGAGCGCATAGACGCCGCTGATGACGCCGTACGCGACGAGCGCGACGTTTCCCGCGCTCGCGGGCGCTTCCTCTTCATCGCCCGCAGCGACGGCGGGCTCCGGATCCGGCTGCGCCGTGCTGCGTGTCAACGGGGCGTCGTCGTCGGACGTCGCACGCAGGGTCGGGTCGTCATCGCCGTCCCAGCGGAATGCGTCGTCGTCTCTCGACGTCTGCTCAGTCATTGTCCGCTCGCTTGCGCCACCGGATACCCGCATTGATCAGGCCTTCGAGGTCGCCGTCGAACACCTGGTCGGGCTGCGTCATCTCATACCCCGTGCGCAGGTCCTTGACGAGCTGCTGACCGTAGAGGAAGTACGAGCGGATCTGATCGCCCCAGCTGGCCGTGATCGTTCCGGCGAGCTCCTTCTTCTTCGCCGCCTCCTGCTCCTTCTGCAGCAGCAGCAGGCGCGTCTGCAGCAGGCGCATGGCCGCCGCACGGTTCTGGATCTGCGACTTCTCGTTCTGCATCGAGATCACGATGCCGGTCGGGATGTGCGTGAGTCGCACGGCCGAGTCGGTCGTGTTGACCGACTGACCGCCCGGTCCGGACGAGCGGAACACATCAACGCGGATGTCGTTCTCGGGGATGTCGACCTCGGTCGCCTCTTCCATGAGGGGGATGACCTCGACGGCGGCGAAGCTCGTCTGGCGCTTGTCGGCGGATCCGAAGGGGCTGATGCGCGCGAGGCGGTGCGTGCCCGCCTCGACGGACAGCACGCCGTACGCGTACGGAGCATCGACCTCGAACGTGGCCGACTTGATGCCGGCGCCCTCGGCATAGGAGGTGTCGAGGACCTTCGTCGGGTAGCCGTTGCGTTCGGCCCACCGGAGGTACATGCGCAAAAGCATCTCGGCGAAATCCGTGGCGTCGTCGCCGCCGGCGCCCGAGCGGATCGTTACGACGGCGGCGCGCTCGTCGTACTCGCCGTCGAGCAGCGTCTGCACCTCGAGATCCTGGATGGTCTTCTCGAGCGCGGCCAGCTCGGTGCGCGCTTCCTGCGCCGCATCCTCATCGTCCATCTCGTTGGCCAATTCGACCATCACCTCGAGGTCGTCGAGGCGCGACCCCGCCGACTCGATCTTGCGGATCGCGGCCTTGCGGTGGCTGAGCGCGCTCGTGACCTTCTGCGCATTCTCCTGATCGCTCCAGAGATCGGGTTCAGCGGCGCGCTCCTCGAGCTTCGCGACCTCAGCATGCTGCGCGTCGACGTCGACCACCTCGCTGATGTTGTCGAAGGTGGTGCGCAGGGCGTGGATTTGGGCGGAGAGATCGAGTTCAAGCATGTCGGTAGAAGCTTATCCTGCTCGTGCACGGCTCGACCGCACGACGAGTAACCTGGACCACGATGAGCAGCGGATCCGCGGCGCGCGGCGCAGCAGGGCGGGCCATTCGCGCATACTGGCCGATGATCTACGCACCCACCGCGATGTACTCCATGGGCCAGGGCGCGATCATTCCCGTACTGCCGAAGATCGCTGAACAGCACGCCGGAGGCCTCGCCCCGGAGGCGCTGCTGCCGGCCGCGGCGCTTGTCGCCGCGATGCTCCCCGTCGGCCAGCTCTGCGGCAATCTGCCCTCCGGAGTACTCGTCGCGCGCTTCGGCGAGCGCCTGACGATGCTCGCGGCGGCGGGAATCTCGCTGATCGGCATCACCGTGATGCTGCTCGCCCCGAACATCGCTGTGCTGGGGCTCGGCGCGCTCCTCATCGGCGTGTGCGCCTCGATCTTCGCCCTCGCGCGCCACGCCTTCATGACGACCCGCGCGCCGATCGCGTTCCGTGCGCGAGCGCTCGCGCTGATCGGCGGTTCCTTCCGGATCGGCACGTTCACCGGCCCCCTCATGGCGGCCGCGCTCATCTGGCTGACCGGTACCGAGAATTCGACCCTGTGGTTCTTCGCGTTCTGTCTGCTCGCGATGGGCCTGCTCGTTGCATTCGGGCCGGATCCGGAGACGCGCGCCGCCGCGGAGGTGAGCGCCCGCCGCGTGCGGCCCCTCGAAACGGATCGCGAGGATACGGGCGAACCGGTCTCGGGCTCGATCCCTACCATCGGGCGGAATGGCCTGTTCGCGACGATCCGGCGGCACCGCGCCGTTTTGGCGCGCCTCGGATCGTGCGCCGCGTCGCTCGCGGCGGTGCGCGCGGGCCGCCAGGCGATCCTGCCGCTGTGGGGGTTGGCGATCGGCCTCGACTCGTGGCACATCTCGCTCATCATCGGCTTCGCAGGTGCTGCCGAGTTCTCGCTGTTCTACGCCAGCGGGCAAGTCATGGATCGCTTCGGACGCATCTGGGCGACCGTTCCGTCGCAGATGCTCATGGGACTGTCGTTCCTATCGCTGGCGTTCACGCAGCACGTCGGCGCACCGGAGATCGCCTTCGCGGTGTTCGCGATCGTCATCGGCGTCGGGAACGGCCTGTCCTCCGGTGCGCTCATGACGCTCGCATCCGACGCGGCACCGCCGGAGAACCCCGCACCGTTCCTCGGCGCGTGGCGCACGATGACCGACGGCGGCGCTTCCGCCACTCCCCTGCTAGTCTCCGGCGTCACGGCCATCGCCTCGCTGTCGGTCGCGACGGGAGTCGTGGGCGCGATCGGACTCATCGGTGCGATCGGATTCCTTCGGTGGGTGCCGCGCGTCGCGCCCGAGCGATGACGTGTTCCGGCGCAATTACGGGAACGGCTCCCCCATGCTGTGCGGGCGGCGGGACTCGAACCCGCACAGCCGAAGCCACAGGAACCTAAATCCTGCGTGTCTACCGATTTCACCACGCCCGCGCGCTGTCCATCCTAAGACGATCGGCCATCACGCTCGGCGCACAGGCGTTCTGACTCCCCGATCAGGCTCATAGAACTCGCGCCTGTGGATAACTTTCGAGGCGAATCATCGATTTCTGGCACGCTTGCCGGATGAATTCGGAGCAGCACTCGATCATCGAGCGCGTGCGCGAGCGCATCCGCGGCGATCAGAAGGTTCTCGGCGGCCGTGCCGTGATCCCCGACGACGTGCGCCGCCTTGCGTTCGCGGAGATCCGTCGCCACAACGACTACGCGCTCGCCCGCGGCTCCCGCACGGTCGACGATCTCGACGCCGCGGCACGTGAAGTCGTCGCCGCCGTCGCCGGATACGGCCCCCTCCAGCCCCTGCTCGACGATGCGACCATCGAGGAGATCTGGTTGAACTCTGCCAGTGAGGTCTTCATCGCGCGTGGGGGCGTGTCGGAGCGCGTGGCGATCGAGCTCACCGACGACCAGGTGCGCGACATCGTCGAGCGCATGCTCCACACGTCGGGACGCCGCATCGATATCAGTCAGCCCTTCGTCGACGCCTCGCTGCCCGACGGTTCACGGCTGCACGTCGTGCATGGCGGCATCGCGCGCGGCAGTTGGGCCGTGAACATCCGCAAGTTCCTGCCGAACACCGGTTCCCTCGCTCGTTTGGTAGAGCTCGACTCGCTCCCGCAGCACGCCGCCGACCTGCTCGGCGACGCCATGCGCGACGGCCGCTCAGTGCTCGTCTCCGGCGCGACGCACGCCGGAAAGACGACTCTGCTCGGTGCCTTGGCCTCCGAGTGCCGACCCGAGCAGCGCATCGTCACGGTCGAGGAGACCTTCGAACTGGCGATCGACGCCCCCGACCTCGTTGCGATGCAGGGAAGGCAGCCGAGCCTCGAAGGCACGGGCGAGATCACGCTGCGACGCCTGGTCAAAGAGGCGCTCCGTATGCGCCCCGACCGCCTCGTGGTCGGCGAAGTGCGCGATGCCGAGGCGCTCGACCTCGTGCTCGCTCTGAATACGGGGCTGCCGGGCGCCGCGACCATCCACGCGAACTCGGCCGCTGACGCGCTCGTGAAGCTCTCCGCACTTCCGCTGCTCGCCGGCCGCAACATCGACCGCGAGTTCGTGCTGCCCGCCGTCGCAGGCTCGCTCGACCTCGTCGTGCACTGCACGCGCACGCCGCGCGGTGCGCGATACGTCGAGGAGATCATCGAACCGACAGGTGAGACTTCGAGCGGGGTCGCGGTGACGCGCACGGTGTACGGTGCTCGCGCCGAGCCCGCGACGCCGCGAAGGCGATCGGCGCGCGCGGCATGATCGCGCTGCTCGGGTTCGCCCTCGGCGTCGGCCTCGTGCTCGTTGCCGCGCCGTGGGTGTGGCCCGCGAGCCAGCGCCGCGGCTCGAGAGACCGACATGCAGGCGCTCTCGCGAAGCATGCGACCGGCCTGCTCGAGTCGGCGGGCTACGCGCACGTGGCGCCCCGCGTGCTCGGCAGCGTCATGGCCGCCTGCGCGCTCGTCGCGGCCGCGGCGGCATGGCTTGTGACGACTGCCGGCTCGCTCGCCGCGCTGTCGGCGATCGCCGCCGCCGGCGCCCCCGTGGTCTGGCTGCGATCGCGCGCCGCCAGGCTCATGCGCGTACGCCGCGCAATGTGGCCCGATGTGTGCGATCTGCTCGTCGGATCCGTTCGCGCGGGCCTGTCGCTTCCCGACGCGGTCGCCGTGCTCGGCGAATCGGCTCCCTCGGCCGTGCGACCGGCCTTCGCGCAGTTCGACCGCGACATGCGCGCCTCCGGACACTTCACGTCGAGCCTCGAGAGGCTGAAGCAGAAGCTCGCCGATCCGATGGCCGACCGCATCATCGAAACGCTGCGCATGGCGCGCGAGGTCGGCGGTACGGAACTCGTGCCCGTGCTGCGATCGCTGTCGGTATCGATCCGCTCTGACGCAGCGCTTCGGGGCGAGGTCGAGTCGAAGCAGTCGTGGACCAAGGGCGCCGCGCTGCTCGGCGTCGTGGCGCCCTGGGCAGTGCTCGTCGTGATGTCGCTGCGCCCCGAAGGGGCCCAGGCATACGCGAGCGCTTCGGGCGTCACGCTGATCCTCGTCGGCGCCGTCGTATCGCTCGTCGCATACCGAATCATGCTGCGCGTCGGCCGGCTCCCCGAACCGCGGAGGTGGTTCGCGTGACGGGGCTCACCGACGCGGCGATCGCCGTGCTGCTCGGCGGCGGAATCGGTGTGGGCGCGTGGTGCGTCGCCGCGGCGCTGCCGCTATGGCGCACGCCCGCGCTGGTGCGCCGCGTCGGACCATACGTGCGCGACGTCACGGATCCGGCTGGTACCACGCTCTCCGACGCGGTCACCGATCCCACGATGGCTCTCGCGGGAGGCGTCGGAGCCGCGTGGCGGCGCGCGCAGGCCTGGTTCGCCCGTGTCCTCGGCGGAGCGGAGTCGCTCGAACTGCGGCTGGCGCAGGCCGGGCGCTCGCCCGACGTCGCCGCGTTCCGAGGCTCGCAGCTCACCTGGGGCATCGCCGGACTGGGCCTCGGCTCCGCCGTGCTCGCCGCGCTGATCGCGGCAGGACGCCTATCGGCCGTAGCGTTCGCCCTGCCGCTCATCGCCGCGGCCGCCGGCATCGTCGCACGAGATCTCCTGCTCTCTTCACAGGCGCGCTCTCGCGTCGCGCGCATCGAGGAAGAGCTGCCGACCGTTCTCGAGTTCCTCGCCCTGTGCCTGTCTGCGGGCGAAAGCGTTCTCGGCAGCGTCCGGCGCGTCGCCGACGTCGGCACCGGAGAGCTGACGGCCGAGCTGCGCGCCGCGACCGTCGAAGTCGACACCGGCGCAACTCTCACCGACGCGCTGACCGCGATGACGCGGCGCATCAAGGCCCCCTTGCTCACCCGCGCGATCGATCATGCTGTCGCCGCGATCGAGCGGGGCTCCCCGCTCGCCGACACGCTCGAAGCGCAAGCGGCCGATACGCGCGAGGACGCGAAGCGCTCCCTTATCGAGGCGGCCGGACGCAAGGAGATCCTCATGATGATCCCGCTCGTCTTCGGCTTGCTCCCGCTCTCCGTCCTCTTCGCGATCTTCCCCGGGATCGCGATTCTCCAACAGGGGTTCTGACCGCTCACGAAAGGTAGATGACATGTACGACCGACTGACGCAGGCAAGCATCCGAGGCGCGATGCGCGCCCGCGACGCGTGGGGCGAGATCCGCGACGAAGAACGCGGAGATATTCCCGGCTGGGTCCTGATCACGTTGATGACCGTCACGATCGGCGTCGCGATCTGGGCGATCGCGGGCCCGGCGCTCGAAGGGCTGTTCGGCAAGGCGCTCGGGCTGATCGACAGCATGTGATGCGCGCGGTGGAGGATGCCGACGAGCGCGGCTCGGCCCCGGCCGAGTTCATCCTCGTCGGCCTGCTGCTCACGGCCCTCACGCTCGCGGTGCTGCAGTTCGGACTCGCGATGTACGCCCGGAACATCGTGCAGGACGCGGCGGTCGAGGCCGCGTTCCACGCCGCGCTGGCCGACACGAGCGACGCTGCCGCTGAGCGCCGCGCGCACGACGTGGTGACGGGCGCGCTCGGTCGCGATGTGATCGACTGGGCGCTCATCACCCGGATGAGCATGAACGGCGTCGAGATGGTCAAGGTCGACCTCGGGGCGACCTACCCGCTCGTCGGCCTGTTCGGGATCCCGGCCGGATCGGTGGTGACCGCGCATGCTCCCGCGGAAGCCATCGGATGACGAGCGCGGCAGCGCGTCGCTCGAGTTCATCGTCGCCGGCCTCATCCTGCTCGTGCCGATCGTCTACCTCATCCTCGCCTTGGGCGCCGTGCAGAACGCGGCGCTCGGCACGGAGGCGACGGCACGCTTCGTCGCACGCACGATCGCGACGGGCGACCGGGCCGACGCGGGGGTCGTACGTGACAGCGTCGCCGCGGGGTACGGCCTCGATCCCGGCTCGCTCACGATCCGCGTCGAGTGCTTCCCTGCGGCTAACGACTGCCCTGCTGCGGGGGTAACCGTGGTCGTCACGGTCTCAGACACGGTCTCACTCCCCTTCATGCCCGACATCTTCGGCCTGGCAGACGCCACCGCTATCCCCGTAGACGCCACCGGTACGTATCGCGTAGAACGACTCAGCGAATGACCCGTATCGACGACATCAGGCATGACGAGCGCGGCAGCGTGCTCCCGCTCATCCTCATCTACCTGCTGCTCGGCATCGCACTCACCCTGGTGTGCGCGAACGCGGTCTCGTTGATGACCGCGCAGAAGCGCACCGATGCCCTCGCCGACGCCGCGGCGCTCGCCGCCTCCGACGGCTTCGAGATCGTGCCGGACGCAGACGGCGCGGCCATCCGACTCGATCCCGCTCTCGCGCGCAGTCAGGCCGAGGAGGTGCTCGCCGTCTCTCCCGTAGACGCTCGCCTCGCGGAGATCAGCACGATCGCAGACTCGACCGCTCGCGCCGTCGTCACGACCACGTGGCACCCGATCTTGCTCTCGGTGTTCGTGCCCGACGGGGTCGTGCTCGATGCGACGGGCACGAGCCGCGCGTCGCTCGCCGGGTGATGCGAATAGATGCGGCGAAGAGCTGTGCGAGCGCAGCCGTCAGAGCGCCGCGAGCAGCGGCACGAGGGCCTCGAGCGCGCGGGCGCGGTGCGAGACGGCGTTCTTCTCGGCGGCGGGCAGCTCAGCGGCCGTTCGGCCCTCACCCTCCGGGACGAAGATCGGGTCGTACCCGAACCCGCCCTCGCCGCGCGGTTCGCGGGCGAGGCGGCCCGGCCAGATGCCTTCGACCGTGCGTTCCTCGCCGCCGGGTGTGACCAGCGCGATCACCGACGTGTAGTGAGCCCCGCGATCCTCATCGCGCTCGAGGTCCGAGATCTGGTCCAGCAGCAGAGCGAGATTGGCCGCATCGTCTTTCGCGTGCCCGGCCCAGTACGCCGAGAAGATGCCCGGCGATCCGCCCAGCACGTCGACGCAGACCCCCGAGTCGTCGGCCAGCGCGATGAGGCCGGTATGAGCGGCCGCCGTGCGGGCCTTGATCAGAGCGTTCGCGTGGAACGTCGTGCCGTCCTCGACGGGCTCGGGCCCGTCGTACCCGACGACCTCGATGTCGGGGCGCACACGCGCCACGATCGCCTGCAGCTCGGCCACCTTGTGCGCGTTGTGCGTCGCGAGCACGATCTGCGTCATCGGCCGAGCGCCTCCTGCTGCAGCCCCGTCAGGTCGGCGCAGCCCTTCGCCCCGAGCGCGAGCAACTGATCCAGCTCGTCCTTGTCGAACGGCGCCCCCTCAGCGGTGCCCTGCACCTCGACGAACTTCCCCGAACCCGTCATGACGATGTTCATGTCGGTCTCGGCGCGCACGTCTTCTTCGTAGGGCAGGTCGAGCATCGGCGCGCCTCCGACGATGCCGACCGAGATCGCAGCGATCGAGTCGCTGAGCGGCGTCGCCTTCTTCGCGACGAAGCCCTTCTCGCGACCCCATTCGATGGCGTCGACGAGCGCCACATACGCGCCCGTGATCGACGCGGTTCGCGTGCCGCCATCGGCCTGCAGCACATCGCAGTCGATCACGATCGTGTTCTCGCCGAGTGACTTGGTATCGACGACGGCGCGCAGCGCGCGCCCGATCAGCCGCGAGATCTCGTGCGTGCGTCCGCCGATCTTGCCCTTCACGCTCTCACGAGCCGAGCGTTCGTTCGTCGCGCGCGGCAGCATCGCATACTCGGCCGTGACCCACCCCTTGCCCTTGCCCGTGAGCCAGCGCGGCACGCCGTTCGTGAAGCTCGCGGTGCACAGAACCTTCGTGTCGCCGAAGCTGATGAGGGCGGATCCCTCCGCCTGGCTGCTCCAGCCGCGTTCGATCGTCACGGGGCGGAGCTGGTCGACTGCACGGCCGTCGGCATGAGTTGTCATGGGGATCCTCTCAGACAGAAGCGTTGCGGTGCGGGCGGGATGGCGCCTGCGCACCACGTTCGACCCTACTGCGCTCGCTCGGCCGCCAGCGTCCGGAACGCGGCTGCGCGCGCCTCATAATCCGCGAACTCGTCGAAGCTCGGTGCGCCGGGCGAGAGCAGGATCGTGTCGCCCGTCGTCGTCAGCGAGCGGGCAATGGAGACAGCGGCGGCGAACGAGTCCGCGACGTGGATCCGCGGCAGCCGCGTTTCGGCCTCGCGCGCGAGTCGCGCTCCGGCCGGTCCCGTGCACACCAGCTCGACATCGTTGCGACCGTCGAGCGCGTCGACGATCGGTGCGAAGTCGAGGTCGCGCTCCGAGCCCCCCGCGATGAGCGCGATCCTCGGCGCCGAAAGGCTCGTGAGCGCGGCGGCCACCGCTTGCGGCGCTGTCGCGAGGCCATCATCGATCCAGGTTCTGCCGTCCGTCGACGGCACGATCTCGAGCCGATGCGCGAGCGGCGCGAACGAAGCGAGGGCTTCGAGAGCGCGGACTCGATCGAGCGAAGTCGCGTAGACGGCGACCGCCGTCAGCGCGAGCGCGGCGTTCACGAGGTTGTGCGAACCGACGAAGTTCATATCGCGAAGGGCGAGGGATCCGACGCCCTCCCAGGCGATCGCGTCGTGCGTCACCGTAATGCCGACATCATCCGGCGAGACGATGCGCGCGCCGCCGGCGACCGTGCTCACACGGCGCCCGAGGTCGTCTGACCGATTCGGCACGATGACCGTCTCGGCGCCGAACTGCGCGAGGCGCAGTTTGTCGGCCACGTAGCTCTCGAATCCGCCGTGCCACGGCAGGTGTTCCGGGTACAGCGACGTGAACACCGCCACGCGCGGCGATGCGGTGAGCTCCGCGGCCTGGTAGCTCGAGACCTCGGTGACCGCGCAGTACACGTCGTCGCCGACGCGCGCGCCGACCGGGATCCCGATGTTGCCGGCGAGTGCTGCCTCGTGACCGAGTGTCACCAAGATGTGCTGCGTCAGCGCAGACGTCGTGCTCTTGCCCTTCGTGCCCGTGACCGCGATCACGCGGTCACGGTTCTCCGTGATCCAGAGGTCCATGAGCGACGTGATCGCCGCCCCGGCGCCGATGAGCGCGGCGTACTCGGGCGACGTGTGCGGTATGCCGGGCGACTTCACGATCGCATCGGCTGTACGGAGCAGCTCCCACGCGGCGTCGCCGGTGAACACGCCGGTCGGCGCGCTTGCGGATCCGGTGACCGCGATCGCAGCGTCGATGCCCCGCCCGGCGAGCTCGCGGTGTGCGGCCATGCCCTCGCGGCCCGCGCCCCAGATCACGACGTCACGGCCGACGAGGTCGTCAAATCTCACGAGCCACCGCCTCGAGCTCGCCGGGGAGGAAGTGCTCGGATCCTCGCCACGCGAACACGCTCTCGCGCTCGGCATCGGTCGCTCGGACGGCCGCGACCTCGGGCCGCTCGAAGAACGGGTGGCCCGCCCAGTCGTCGCGGTTGCGCACGAGGTCGAGGGCGACGCGGCACTCGTCGGGTTCGCCCACGCATTCGAAGGGCTTGAACAGGCCGTCGACGCCGAGCAGCTCGAGGAAGCCTTCGGTCTGGTCGTCGTCGGCGAACAGGTCTCGGCCGCCGAAGATCGTCAGCAGTGCTTCTCGGCTGACGAACGGCGCGAGGATGAGGAAGACGAAGCGGCACTTCGGGCAGTCGCCGCACCACGTCGCGTCGGCGGCCGCGCTCATGCGGAAGGCGCGATTGCAGCTCGTGAACACCGAGTGGTACGCCGTGTGCTCGGCGAAGCGCCGCGCGATTCGGATCTCCGTGATCGGGCGCAGCAGCGATACGTACTCGGGCGCCCCTGCCGGAAGGCTCCTGCGCAGCAGGCCCTCGAACTCGCTGCTCTTCGACCACTGATGGTTGATGTCCCGGCCCGCCCAGCGCTGATTGCCGTACGACGCGCTGGCCTCGTTGCTGAACACCACGGTGCCGTAGCCGGTCGCCACGGCGGTGATCAGCGCGATGAGCGAATTGATGGCGGTGACCGGGACGTGGCCGTTCGGCGCACCCTCACCGTTCAGGCGCAGCAGAAGCGGGTCGATGCGCCGCGTCGCACGTTCGAGTTCGATGCCGGCCACGCGCGCCGTCGATTCGATCGGTCCGCGCGGGTTGATCGCGAAGAGCCCGACGTCGATGCCCGCCGACGTGAGCGCCTCGATCGAGACGATCGAGTCTTTGCCGCCGCCGACGGCGACGAGCGCACGCGTGCCGGCGGGTATGGCCGCCGGCATCTTCACCGGGTCGTTCGCGACGGGTGCATCGATGACGGGATCCAGCACCGCCGGCAGGTCGTTGACGATCGCGAACTCTCCGAGGCCGCCCGTGATCAGCTGCGAGATGAACGCCCGCTCCGTCTCGGTGAGCCCGCTCGGCACCGCGAATGCGGTCGGTGCGAACGCCTTGTAGTAACTGAGCGACGCCGCGAGCGCGAGCAGACGCACGAGCCCATCGACGAGCGGCGAGTCTTCGAGCTCCGCAGCGATCTCGATCTCTTCGCTGAAGCGGTAGATCGGCGCGGTGTCACCCATGGCGGCATAATGCAGCCGGACCACGTTCCCGGTCGTCTCCGGCTGCCCGACCTCGAACCGAGTGACGGCGTGACGTGCCTCGGAGAACGCGATTCCCATAGGGGTCAAATCTACACCGGCGCCCCCGCGAAAGCGTCGGGCGACCAGCGAACATCGATGCCGCCAGAGCGCCAGTAGAGTGGCGATCATGCTTCAGTCGACCGCACTGCTGACGGATCGTTACGAACTCACGATGCTCGATGCGTCGCTGCGCGATGGCACGGCCCACCGCCGATGCGTGTTCGAGCTGTTCGGCCGGCGCCTCTCGGGCGGCAGGCGATTCGGCGTCGCGGCCGGCCAGGGACGCCTGATGTCGTTGCTGCGCGAGTTCCGCTTCTCCGACGACGATCTTCGCTTCCTCCGTGATGAGCGCGTCGTGAGTGCCGAAACTCTGAAGTACCTCGAGAACTACCGCTTCTCGGGCTCCATCGAGGGATACCGCGAGGGCGAGCTGTACTTCCCCGAATCGCCGCTGTTGACGGTCGAGTCCACCTTCGCCGACGCCGTGATCCTCGAGACGCTCGCGCTGAGCGTGCTGAACTTCGACACGGCCGTCGCGACGGCGGCGGCACGCATGTCGATCGCAGCAGGCGATCGCCCCATTGCAGAGATGGGATCGCGCCGGGCGCACGAATTCGGCGCCGTCGCCGCCGCGCGCGCGGCGTACATTGCGGGCTTCACCTCGACGAGCAACCTGGAGGCCGGGCGCACCTGGGGTGTCCCCACCATGGGCACGGCCGCGCACGCCTGGACCCTCCTGCACGACACGGAGGAGGACGCGTTCCGCGCGCAGATCGAATCGCTCGGAACCGACACGGCGCTGCTCGTCGATACGTACGACATCGACGAGGGCGTGCGCAGAGCGGTTGAGATCGCGGGAACTGGCCTGGGCGGCGTGCGCATCGACTCCGGCGACCTGCCGCTCGTCGCCGCCGACGTTCGCGAGCAGCTCGACCGCCTCGGCGCGACCGGTACGCGCATCACCGTAACGAGCGATCTCGACGAGTATGCGATCGCCGCCCTGGCCGCGTCGCCCGTCGACTCGTACGGCGTCGGTACGTCACTCGTCACGGGCTCCGGATACCCGACCGCGGGCCTCGTCTACAAACTCGTCGCGCGCCAGGATGCCGCGGGCGCGTGGATCCCCGTCGCCAAGAAAGCACAGGACAAAGGATCGACGGGCGGCCGCAAACAGGCGTACCGACGCCTCCACGGCGGCACGGCGAGCGAAGAGATCGTGCGCCTCGCGAGCGACGCAGACCAGCCCGCCGATGCGCGCTGTCTCGTCGTGCCGTTCGTCGAAGCCGGTGAGATCGACGCGACCCACGAGGGTGCCGACGGCGTGCGCGCGGCACGCGCACACCACGCCAGCGCGCGCGAGGAGCTGCCCGTCAGGGCGCTCGCCCTCAGCAAATCGGATCCGGCGATCCCGACGGTCTCGGCTTGAGACGAGTGAGGCGGCCCGCATCGGTGCGGACCGCCTCGCTCGTCATTTCCGGAGCGTCTCGTAGATCTCTTTGCAGGTGGGGCAGACGGGGAACTTCTCGGGGTCGCGCCCGGGAGTCCACTTCTTGCCGCAGAGCGCGCGCACAGGCTTTCCCGTGATCGCTGACTCCATGATCTTGTCTTTCTGCACGTAATGGCTGAAGCGTTCGTGATCGCCCGGGTCGTGCGCCTGCTCTTCGATGAGCTCTTGGAGTTCCCGGTCGAGAAGTGCGGTTCCGCCCTCATCAGGGCTGTCGAGTGGCCTGCTCATGCTCTTGAGTGTAGATGGATTTCGGGCGTGCGGGCGCGTCAGGCGACACGTCCGATATCGACGAGCAGATGCCCGCGGCGCTGAAATACGAGGGCGCCGACGAGCACGCCCACGATGAGCACGCCCACTCCGGTGCCGGCTCCCGTGAGCAGAACCTCGGCGTCGCGCTGTGCGCCCTGCAACAGGGTCGCCGCCGCGGGAATCATGGTCGGCACTCCAGCCGCGATCGTCAGCAGCAGGACGAGCGTCGGCGCGATCGCTCCGCGCGCGCCGGCTCGCTGCGGCTGGCGGAACGGACTGTCGCCGGGCCGCGCGACCGGGTACGGCGCTGCGGCGGACGACACGCTCGACACGCCGAACCCGGTGAGCGTCAGCGCGAGAGCGACACCGACGAGTGCCCCGATGTGATCCCATGCATCGGCGAACGACGCGGTCAGGGCGATCGCGGCCGACAGTACGGGGATCGCGAAGATCGCGATCGGGGCGAGACGCCCGAGCCGATCGGCCGCTCCGCGCACGCCCGTCACCAAGTGCAGCCAGAGCGCCTCGGAATCGTACGCGAGATCGTTGTGTGCGATCCAGCCGATGAATGCGGCGATGATCGGCAGCGGCACGAGCGCGACGACGTTCGCGGGCACCCCGGCGATCATGAGCGGAACGACGGGAAGGAGGCCCGCAACGGGGATGATCACGAGGTTCGCGAGATAGCGCACGTCGACCGCCCAGTAGATCACGCTGCGCGCAGCGATCGCGCCCGTGGCGGTGCGCGGAAAGACTCCCAGCCATCCGAGTCCCGCGCGCTGCGCCGCGGGCGACGCCGGCAGCGTCGAGAACGCACGCCGCACCACGAATGCCCAGCAGCAGGCGGCAGCGGTGATCGTGGCGAGCGCGACCGCGAGGCTCACGAACGACCCGTCGGCGATCACACCTGCTGCTGCGCCTGGAGGCGTCATCGCGACGACGTCTCCTGAGCGCACAGCGATCGCGGGCGCTCCGAGATACCACGAAGACGAGAGCGCATAGCTCACGAGCGGAACGATGATCGCGATCCCGATCGCGAGCACGAGCACCGCGCCCTCTCGCGTGCGCCCGCCGAGGCGTACCCGCACTGCGACGGCGAATCCGAGGCGCGCGAGAAGGCCGCAGGTGACGACGTGGCAGGCTGCTCCGACGAAGGCCGCCCACGCGGGCGTGCCGTGGGAGACGCCGGTGACCGCGAGCGCGACATCGAGCGCGACAACGGCGAGCACCGGCACGCTGACCAGACTCGCGAGCGCGCCGCCGATGGCGACGCCGGCGCGCGAGACGGGCAGCAGCGCGAACGCGGCGGGATCCAGCGGATCCGGGCGCGAGGCGCCGAACGGCGCGAGGAAGAAGGCGATCGAGACGACGGATCCGATCGCGATGGTCGCGACCCGCGACGTGTCGGCGGGGAGATCGGCGAGTGCGAGGGATCCCCACACGACGGCGCCCGTAACCACCATTGCACAGGCGAGCGCCGCGAGCGCACGCATCCTCCGGGGCGATCGGTACGGCGCGAGCACCTCCGCGGCCCTCAGGCGGAAGACGTGTGCAACCACTCGAGCCCGCCCCCCTCGACGCCGCCGCCGCTGAGATCGATGAAGCGCTGTTCGAGCGTCATCTCTCCGCGCACCTCGTCGACCGTGCCCTCCGCGAGAACCTGGCCCGTGACGAGCACCGAGATGCGCGTGCACATGCGCTCGATCAGCGTCATGCTGTGGCCGGAGAGGATCACGGTGCCGCCGCCCGAGACGTACGTGCGCAGTACATCGAGCAGCTTCTGCGACGAGATCGGATCGACGGACTCGAACGGTTCGTCGAGCACGAGCAGTCGCGGCGCGTGGATCATGGCGCAGGCGAGCATGAGCTTCTTCGTCATGCCGGTCGAGTAATCCGAGACGGGGCGTCCGAGTGCCGACGCCAGGTCGAACATCTCGGCGAGCTCGTCTGCACGCTCGCGAGCGACGCGGCCGGACAGACCGCGCAGGGATCCGACGTAGCGCAGCAGCTGGCGGCCGGACAGACGATCGAACGTGCGCATGCGGTCGGGCAAGACGCCCATGAGTCGCTTAGCTGCTCGAGGATCCGCCCGCGCGTCTTCGCCGAACACGCGGATCTCTCCGCGGTCGGCCCGCAGCAGGCCAGAGATCATCGACAACGTGGTCGTCTTGCCCGCACCGTTCGGACCGACCAGGCCGTAGAAAGAGCCCGCGGGAACGCTCAGGTCTATGCCTGCCACGGCGGGCTCTCCGCGATACGTCTTCACGACGCCGCGCAGCTCGAGAGCGAGGCCCGCGCCTGACGGCTCGGCGCCGTCGTGCTCGATATCGTCGGCCTCCTCGGCCGCTGCCGCGTCGTCGTCGAACGAGGGCAATGGCCGCTCGTCGCCTTCCTCACCGAGCCGGCGCGCGGCGTCCGGCGCGGTCTCGGCGGGCTTCGGCGGTGCAGGGCTCAGATCGGCGTCTTCCGTGGGCTCCTCGCGCACGGCCGTTCCCCTCTGCCCCGGCGTGTTCGTCACCCGACCAATCTAGCAATCGGATCGCGGAACACCCTTCGCGCCACGGCGAGAGCGCGACGGAAACCTCCAGATCCGCCGCACGATCCTCACATTTTCCACATGCGTTGGTATCCTGGCGCGAGACAAGGGATGAATTCCTGATGAACCGACCGCCGCAGCGGTGTTCTCAGATTCACGGGCTCGCCCTCCCCCAGATCAAGGAGCAATCGCATGACCCTCCAGACCGTCATCCTCGCAGCAGGCATGGGCACGCGCCTCGGGCGCGAGCTTCCGAAGTCGCTGACGATGCTGTCCGACGGCCGCACCATCATGCAGCAGCAGCATGAGAACATCCGCGCCGCCTTCGGTTCCGACGCCCGTATCACAACGGTCGTCGGATACCGCGCCGAGACGATCATCGACGCGTTCCCCGACGCCGACTATGTGCACAACGACGCGTACGACCAGACCAACACCTCGAAGAGCCTGATGCGCGCACTCGCCGCGACCGGCCGAGGCGGCGTGCTCTGGATGAACGGTGACGTCGTGTTCGACCCGCGCGTGCTCGGCCGCGCAGTGGACCTCATCGAACGCGAGCAGTCGTTCGTGACCGTGAACACCTCGCAGGTGAGCGACGAAGAGGTCAAGTACACGCTCGACCGCAACGGCTTCGTCGCCGAGCTGTCGAAGACGGTGGTCGGCGGCATCGGCGAGGCCGTGGGCATCAACTACATCTCGCGCCATGACAAGCGCGCCCTCCTGGCGCAGTTGCAGCGCGTCGATGACCAGGACTACTTCGAGCGCGGCCTCGAGCTCGCGATCACCGAGAACGGCGTGCGCGTCGCAGCGATGGACATCAGCGACCTGTATGCGGTCGAGGTCGACTTCGCCGAAGACCTCGTCCGCGCCAACGAAGTGCTCGCCTGACCCGTAGTTCCAGAACCCCTGACATTCGAACCGGTATTCGAATGTCAGGGGTTCTTCGTATGTTCCCTGCATGGAGCAGAGCACTGATCCCCATCCTCAGCCCACCCCGTGGCGCGTAGACCGCCAGTTTCCCCACCCGGTCGTCATCAACACCTCGGTCGAGCCGTTCGAGTACGCGCGGGCGCTGATCCGCGCCGGCGATCACGTCACGACCGAGCACTGGGGCACGGTGCTGCCCGACGACGAGAACGAGATATGCCTCTGCGACACCGATATGGCCGACCTGGCCGTTACACTGAGCTGGCGCCGCACGGGCATCGATGAGGAGCTGCTGTGGCAGTTCGTATTCTAGTAAGCGATGCGCGTGCTGCGGCGACGCTGCGGCAGCTTTGTGTACCCGTACGGCAGGCGTCCGTTCTGCAGATCGTCGACGCCGAGCCCGGTCACGAGCTCGCCGACATCGACCTCGAGCGCGACCGCGATCTGCAGCAGCGTCGAGATCGTCGGATTGCCGCGCCCGCGCTCAATGCGCTGATAGTTGGTGAGGTCCATGTCGGCGCTCTCCGCGAGGGCGCGTGCACTCACGCCCGCCTTGGCGCGAAACGCCGCAATGCGGCGCCCGACCTCCGCAGCGGCTGGCGAATGAGGGGCGGGCATGCATCGATCGTCTCGAGACCACCACTCAAACGCCTAAGCTTTGATGCCGTAGCTTATATGCCACTTCGCGATGCGGCTCGGCAGCGTCCGCCCTAGCGCGTCGCGAACTGCCGCCACTTCTCCATCAGCTCGTCCACGGCCGCATGCAGGCGCGCCGAGGGAGCGCCGGGCGTCGTGTCGCCGAAATAATGCTGCACCCAGTGCGCCAGACGCGTGGCCGTCTCGGGATCATCGAGCACGCGCGTCAGCTCCGGCACGACATTCGCCGCGCCCTCGACCGTCAGCCACTCGCACGCGCCGAGGTAGCCGCCCTCGTCCACCTCGGCCGACGGATCGACGGGTCGCGTGACGAGCAGCGGCTTGCCCACCGCGAGGCGGTCGTAGACCATCGCCGAGATGTCAACGACCGCCACATCCGCCACCGCGAGCTGCCATCCGAGCTCGGGTCCGTCGTCGAAGACGTGCTGCGCCGTCGCGTCTGCCCTGTTCGCCGCCGCGATCGCCGCGATGATGCGCTTGTTCGCCTCGCCGTAGACAGGGTCGACGACGCCGCTGCGCGGATGCGGCCGGTAGATGACACGGTAGTTCGGATCGGTCAGCAGCGTCGAGACGAGCGCTTCGCCGTGGGTCACGATCGATCCGTACGCCGCAGCGGGGCGGTCGCCCTCCCACGTCGGCGCGTAGAGCACCACGGTGCGGCCATCGGGCGCGAAAGGGGTGGTGCCCGAGTAGTGATCCGCCTGGGGCCGCCCGATCTCGAGCGTGCGCCGGTCGACGTCGTAGTCCCACAGCGTGCGCGAGAGGCGCTCCCGCGCGGCCTGCCCCGCAATGAACGCGTAGTCGTAGGCGCGGTACTGATTCGTCGTCATGTACATCTTGTCCGACTCGCCGTGGTTGATGAATACGTGCCATCGGCGTCCGTAGCGGAACATCTGGAAGTTGCGCGTGTTCTGGTTCACGTAGAGCACGATGCGGATGTCCTGCCGATCGATGAAGCGCTCAATGCCCCGCACCTCGGGAACGAACGCGACCGGCAGCGCCCCATCGTCGAGGATCGCCTTCGCACCCGTCGCGTTGCGCGCGATCACGACCACCGGCCAGGTCTTCGCGAGTTCCTGGAGCGGGCGGTACCACTGCCGGATCTGGTACATGTTGACGTCGCCGTCAGCGAAGTAGACGGCGATCTGGAAACGTGCACGCTCCAGCGGGCCCCGCTCTCTCATCGCGGCGGTGACCTCGCGGTACGCCGCGCGCGAGCGCCGCGCCTTCCCTACGAGTGCCAGGGCTTTAGTCGCGTCTTTCACCAGCTTCACGCATTCCACGCTATCCAGGCGTCCTGTCATGACCCCGTGCGATGATCGAAAAATGCGTAACGATCCCGGCTCGATCTCCGCCGCGCGCACGTCGCGAGATGCTCCCGCGGTTCCTCGCGGATCGGGAGTGTCCTTCGTGATGCCGGTTCTCAACGAGCACGACTACCTCCCGACGGCGGTCGCTTCCGCTCTCGCTCAGGAGGTCGACGGCCCCATCGAGCTCGTGCTCGCCCTCGGCCCGTCGAGCGACGGCACGACCGAGCTCGCACGCGAGCTGGCCGCGAACGATGCGCGCATCGTGCTCGTCGACAACCCCGCCGCCGACATCCCGGTGGGCCTCAACCTCGCGATCAGCGCCTCGAAGCACCCCACGATCGTTCGCGTCGATGCGCATTCCGAACTCACCCCCGGATATACCCGACGCGCCCTCGAGACGCTCGAGCGCACGGGAGCCGCGAACGTCGGCGGCGTCATGCACGCCGAGGGAACCACGCCGTTCCAGCGCGCCGCGGCGGCCGCGTACAACTCGCGGATCGGGCTCGGGGGCGGCGCTTATCACGGCGGCGGCACCGAGTCCGAGGCAGAGTCGGCGTACCTCGGCGTCATGCGACGGGAGGTGCTCGAAGAAGTCGGCTGCTTCGACGAGTCGATCCGTCGCGGAGAGGATTGGGAGCTCAACCTCCGCATCCGCGGCGCCGGTTACCGCGTCATGTTCGATCCGTCGCTTTCGGTGACATACCGACCGCGCGAGAGCTGGCCGCGTCTGGCGCGCCAGTTCGTGGCGACCGGTCGCTGGCGAGGCGAGCTCGTGCGACGCTACGGGTCCCGCAACTCCGCCCGGTTCTTCGCGCCGCCCGCACTGCTCGTCACCCTCGTCGTCGCGCTGCTCGTCCGCGTGCTGCGCGGTGCGGGCGCGCTCACGGGCATGCTCGGCGTGATCGCGAGCCTCGCCTATGTGCCGGTCGCCGTATACGCCGGAATCGTCGCGCTGTTCGCGGCCAGCCGCCGCGGGGCCGGCATGGCCGAACGGGCGTGGATCCTCGCGGTCGTGCCGACGATGCACCTCGCCTGGGGCGCGGGCTTTCTCGCCGGTGTCATCCGCGGCGCGAGCGAGACGGTCGACACCTCCCGCATCTCGGGCCGCAACACCCCGCTGCCATAACGCGCGGGCCGCGTCAGATCATGCGCTGGTCGAGAAGCCGCGCCACCACGCGTTCGGCCGCGTGTCCGTCATCGCGCGCGTTGAACACCGCGCGCCACTCGGCGTACTTCTCCGCGTAGGTCGACGGTTCATCCTCCTCGAGCGCGGCGATCAGGTCGTCCTGCGTGCGCACTACCGGCCCCGGCACGCGCTTCTCGAGGTCGAAGTAGAACCCGCGCAACTGCCCCCGATAGTGGTCGATGTCGGGCACGAGGAAGTACATGGGCTTTCCCGTGCCCGAGAAGTCGAACATCACTGACGAGTAGTCCGTGATGAGCGCATCGGCCGCGAGCATCAGCCGCGATGCGTCGGCGAAGCCCGTCACGTCGATGACGCGCGGCCCGGCAGCGTTCTGTCCGGGGATCAGCGTACGACTGTGACCGCGCACGAGCACGACTGAAGAGGTGCGCTCGGCGAGGACCGTCGGCTCCACGAAGTCGACCATCTCGGAGCGATCATCGCGCCACGTCGGCGCGTACAGCAGCACGCGCTCGCTCTCGCCGATTCCGAGCATCCTGCGCACCTCGGCGCTGTCCCCCGTGCGGAGCACATCGTTGCGCGGATACCCCTCGACCCACACAGGGCGTGTGAAGAACGCATACGCCTTCGACAGGATCCGCGCGGCGTACGGATTCTGCGCGAGCAGCGCGTCCCACCGACGAGACTCTTTCAACACCGCGCCCCAACGGCGCGGCTGAAATCCGCGACGGTGCAGCGCAAGGCGCTTGAGCGGCGTGCCGTGCCACGTCTGCAGCACGTGCTGGCCGCCGCGAGCCGTGAAACGGTGCCGGAGCCAATCGTTGACGATCAACAATCGCGACTCGCTGCGGGCACGCCACCACTCGGCTGACCGATCGATGACGGCGACTGCTCCCTCGGGAACCTCGACCGACAGGTCGACGACGCTCCAGTAGCGCGTGATGTCGGGGCGCACTCGTGCGATCTCACGGTCGAGCGCGAGCGGGTTGTCACCCGCGACGCGGCCGTAGAAGCTCTCGAAGAACACCGCATTCCGGAGGGGGGCCGACGGCATCGAATAACGACGCTCGAGCGCCGCGCGCGCCTCGGGCGACTCGATCGACGGATCCGTCGGCGGACCGATCGTGACCGCTGGCCCGTCCGCGGCGATCCGCAGACGCTCGTCGATGACCATCGGCATCGCCCCGGTCACGACGACTCCCGCGATATCGATGCGGTACTCACCCGTGGGCAGCGGAAGCTCCTTGCCGCCCCAGCGCGAGGCGACGAGCGGGAAGCGCGCTTTCCAGGTCGTCCCCCGCCCCGTCAGACGTGCGGCGACGCCGGCACGGGCGCCGAGGAGCTCAGCGCGCACCGGCCGCGGTCCCTTTCCCGCGACGACGAGTTCGCCGGTCTTCTGGTCGATCCCTGTGACGGACGCCTCACTCATGGCCTGTTCTCTCCGATCCGATGAAGGATCTCGTCGAGCACGCGGCGCGTATTGCGCCCGTCCCGGAACGTGTGGACCCGCGCGCTCAATGCGCGGGCCGCGCCGACACGGCGCTCACGCTCCTCATCCTGCCCGAGAAACCGGTCGATCTCGGGAACGAGCGCCGCCCATGTCGTCGCCGGATCCGGCCCCGCCACGTCTGCGTATGTGCCGTAGAAGCCGCGCCTTCGCGCGTACTCCTCGAGGTCCGGGGCGAGGAAGAGCGACGGCACCTCTGCGAGCGCCGCGTCGTACACGAGCGACGAGTAGTCGGTGATGAGCGCGGCGAAGGCCGGGATCGCGGGAGTGATGTCAGGCAATTGCTCGGCTCCGAGCAGCGCGACGCGGTCGGTGGCGACCCCGGGCACGTACTCTCCCTCACCGAGACGATGGGAGCGCACGATGAGCACGGCATCGTGCTTCTCGAGAACCGCCACGATCTCGCGCCATTCCGCGTCGGAGGGCACGCCCGGATCGGGATCCCCGTCTCGCCACGTCGGCGCGTAGAGCAGCAGCTCGCGCCCCACGCAGCCGCCGGGGATCCGGCTCGCGACGATCGCACGCGCGTCGTCGTCGGTCTCCGCCGCGATCACATCGACGCGCGGCTCGCCCGTGACGGCGATGCGATCGTGACCGATGCCGAATGCCGACTCGAGGCGCGCGCGCACGAGATGGCTGGCGGCCGGGATCACACCGATGCGCTGCGCCGACCGCCGGTACATCCAGCCGATCAGGCGCCTGACGAGCGCCGAGTTCGGCAGGAACGCGCTGCGCACCAGTTCCGGTGCATCGAGCCCGATGCGCTTCAGTGGGATCCCGTGCCACAGCTGCGCGACGAACGCGCCCGACACGGCGAACGGATTGACGTCGCCGAACCCGTGCGTGACGACCGCTGCGCGTGCACGCGCTGTCGCCCAGAAGCCGCGCCACGACATCTTCGGAATCGTCGGGATGCCCGCCTGCTCGGCGTCTGCACGCTCGCGCTCGGTCGTCGTCAGCCAGACGGCATCGATGCCGCGGGCCGCGGCCGCACGCCAGAGAGCGAGGGCGCCGTCTGCGATGCCTGCTCCGCTTCCGAACACCCACCGACCGGTACGGGGCGTGACGAGCGTCACGAGACGTCCGATGCCATAGAGAGGGAGACGCGCAAGCTTCTGAGCGTTGCCCGCGCCGAACGAGAAAGACGCCACCCGTTGAGCTTAGTAGCTCACGGGCGGCGTCCTCGGCGATTGTTCGCTACTCGAGCGTTCCGAGCTTCGCGGTCGCCTCGTGCTCCTCGCCATCGCGCACGTAGACGAACGTCGCCTCGCTGCCCGCGGCGGCCGCGCGCACCTGTGCGGTGAGGTCGACGGAGTCGTTGACGCGCACGCCATTGAACTCGGTGATGACGTCGCCTTCCTCGAGCCCTGCGTCCTTCGCGGCTCCGTCGCTGACGACCTCCGCGACGTATGCACCGGTCGTCGTGGTGCCTTCGACCGACGATGAGGGCGCGACGCTGGCGCCGAGCAGGCCGTGCGTCGCCGTGCCGTTCTCGATGAGCTCGTTCGCCACGCGCTCGGCGATGTTCGACGGGATCGCGAAGCCGAGACCGATCGATCCGCCTTCCTCGCTCGTCGACTGCGCTGTCGCGATCGCGACGTTGATGCCGATCAGCTTGCCCTCATCGTCGACGAGCGCACCGCCCGAGTTGCCCGGGTTGATCGCCGCGTCGGTCTGCAGAACGGCGATCTTGATCGATTCCGCTGACTGCTGCTGCTCCTGCTGACCCGGAAGGTCGAAGAACCAGGGGCTCTCGCCGCCCTCGTCTTCGCTCTCGCCGGTATCGTCGCCCTCGGGAGCCGCCGACGACTGGATCTCGATCGAACGGTTCAGGTTGCTGATCACACCGGTCGTCACGGTGTTCGCCAGGCCCATGGGGGCACCGATCGCTACAGAGTTGTCACCGATGTTGATCTTCGACGAATCAGCGAACTCGATGGGGGTCAGGCCGCTCGCGTCTTCGAGCTTGATGACCGCGAGGTCGTAGATCGGGTCGGTGCCGACGATCTTCGCGTCGTAGAGCGTGCCGTCGGATCCGGTCACTCGCAGCTTCGCGTCGGAGGATGCCCCGCCGAGCGTCACGACGTGCGTGTTGGTGAGCACATAGCCGTCCTCGCTCAGAATGACGCCGGATCCGCTGCCGCCGGCGCTCGACGACTGCGCCTCGATCGTCACGACGCTCGGCAGCGCGGACGCCGCAACGGCGGCCGTCTCGTTCACGTCGTCGGGATTGTTGATCGTGATCCCTTCGCTGCTGTTCGGCGCGACCGCCGCCGGCTCGTCCGATCCGCCGAACGCGGACAGCCCGAGCCATGCGCCGCCGTAGCCCGCACCGCCGCCGATGAGCGCCGCGACTACGACGAGGCCGGCGATCTTCGCTCCGCCGCCCGAACGATCCTTCTTCTTGGGTTCGGTCTGCTGCGGGGGCGCCCACTGGTACTCCGGCTGAGCTGCCGATGCGGCGTTCGGGGCCTGGTACGACGCGGTGGGAGGCGTGTAGGCGCCCTGGGCCGCCGCGTCCTGCGCCGACCGCTCGGGAAGCGGGGGAATCGGTGATCCGATGTCGTTGCTCATGGCTTGCTCCTTCTGCCTGGTTCCCTCAGCATGCGTGCGAAACCTATGACGCGTCTATGTCCAGGGTACGTCGTTGTTGTGAGGTCGGCCCGGATAACCTTCTCGTCATGACGCATGCACACGGATCCTGGCGTCGCGCTGCCGAGGCAGCCCGCTTACTCAGTCCCGACGGCGGGGTGGCGTCGACGGTGTTCGCCGAGATGTCGGCGCTCGCGGCGGCGACCGGCGCCATCAACCTCGGTCAGGGCTATCCCGACGAGGACACTCCTGACGAGGTTCGAGACGCGGCGCACGAGGCGATCTCGTCGGGGCAGAACCAGTACGCGCCCGGCCGAGGCGCCGCCGTGCTGCTCGACGCTATCGCGCATCATCAGCGCCGGTTCTACGGACTCGAGTGGGACCCCGCGACCGACATCATCGCGACAGCCGGCGCGACCGAAGCTCTCGCAGCGACGCTGTTAGCTCTGCTCGACGGCCCGGAAGACGAGGTCGTGGTGTTCGAGCCCTTCTACGACGCCTATGCGGCGCTCGTCGGGCTCGCGGGGGCTCGGCTCGTTCCCGTGCAGCTCAGGTGGCCGGACTTCCAGCCCGACTTGGATGATCTGACGGCCGCGGTGACCGATCGCACCCGTGTGATCCTCGTGAACGACCCGCACAACCCCACCGGAACGGTGCTCTCACCCGCGGTGAAGTCGCGGATCGTCGAGCTCGCCGAGCGGCATGACGCCGTGATCGTCACCGATGAGGTGTACGAGCACCTGGTGTTCGAGCAGGCGTACACGCCGATCGCGACGCTGCCCGGAGCGGCATCCCGCACCGTCTCGATCTCGTCGGGCGGCAAGACGTTCCGCGCGACCGGCTGGAAGATCGGGTGGATCACGGCGCCCGCCGAACTCGTGACGCCGATTCTCGCGGTGAAGCAGTACCTCACCTACGCCAACGGCACGCCCTTCCAGTCGGCGATCGCGCGAGGCCTGACACTCGGCGACGAGTTCTTCGGGCGGATCGCGACCGACATGCACCGCAAGGCATCCGTACTGAGCGCCGGGCTCGCGGCCGCTGGGTTCGAGGTCGCGTCGCCCGCCGCCACCTACTTCACGGTCGCAGACCCCTCCGCGCTGGGATTCGACGACGCCGCCCAGTTCTGCCGTGAGCTTCCACGGATCGCGGGCGTCGTCGGCGTGCCCCTCACGGCGTTCGTCACGGCTGAGCATCACGACGAGTACCGCTCGCTCGTGCGTTTCGCGGCGTGCAAGCGACTCGACGTGCTCGAGGAAGTGGCGTCCCGCCTCGCCGAGATCGAACGCTGACCCTACGCGCTCAGACGCGCGGCTCGACGCGGTAGCGGCGCAGGTCGAGCGCAGGGTTGACCCGGCGCACTCCAGCGATCTGCTCATGATCGGCCCAGCCGATCGCCAGATCTTCGCCAGCGGTTCCCAGCGAGGCGATCTCGATGCCCTGCGGATCCACGATCATCGATCGGCCGACGCCGAGCGACGGCGGATGATCGGCCGCCGCGACGTACACCGTGTTCTCGATGGCGCGCGCCGTGATGAGCGTCTCCCAGTGACGCTCCTTGAGCGGCCCGCGCACCCACTGCGCCGGAACGAGGATCGCATCGGCGCCCGCGTCGACGAGTGTGCGCGCTGCTTCCGGGAACCGCAGGTCGTAGCACGTCATCATGCCGAACCTCAGCCCGTCGACGACGAACGTCTCGGGTTCGTCGAGAGGCCCGGGCTCGATCCAATCGCTCTCGGTCTGGCCGAACGCGTCGTAGAGGTGCTGCTTGCGGTACGCCGCGATCACGCCCGTGCCGTCGACGGCAACCGCGGCATTGCGCACGCGGTCTCCCGATCCGTGCTCGACGAGCCCTGCGACGATCGTGAGGTCGTGCTGCGCCGCGATCGTCGCGAGCGCGCGGCCGAACGGCCCGTCGGTCGGCTGCGCGTGCTGCGCGAGCGACGCATCGAACGGGTTCACGAAGTAGCTCGCGTACTCGGGCGCGACAACCACTCGGGCGCCGCGCTCCGCCGCCGTCTCAGCGAGACCGGCGATGGTCGTCAAGTTGGCCTCAGTATCGGCCGTCGGCGCGAACTGCAGCACCGCGATTCCGACGGGAGCATGAGTCGTCATGCCGCCCATCATGCCACCCATACAGCCAGCCCACAGACACGCCCGGCATCTCGCATAAGCGGGCCCGGATTTGCCTCCGCGTGAACGGCTGGTAAAGTAATAGATGTGCCGCGGGATGGAGCAGTTCGGTAGCTCGCTGGGCTCATAACCCAGAGGTCGTAGGTTCAAATCCTGCTCCCGCAACCAAATGAGAAGGCCCGGATCCAATCGGATTCGGGCCTTCTTCGCGTTTCCGTCATCGACGAACGGCTAGCCGACTTAAGCAATCGCCGCAGAGAACCCACCGATGACGGCGAGCACGGCGATGCCCCCGACCGTTGCGCGGCGCCACGACGCGCTGCGCGAGAGCGGCCGCGCCAGCCCGACGCCCGGCACTACGCACCACACGACGCAGCTCATGACCACCCACAGCATCAGGACGGGTTGCCGCGTGATGACTCCGAGGATCACGGCCAGCGCGATGCCGACGGCAAGCGCTACCGCCGCGATCCGTACGAGCCGCTCGGCGAGTGTCCTCACACTTCGGGACGCAAGCATGCGCGTGGGAATGTATCCGCACAGCGCACCCGCCGTCACGAACATGGCGCCTCCCGCGAGCGTTCCGCCGGCCACGACCGCCCATTCCTGCGCGTCCCGAGGCGAGACGAGCGCTCCGACGAGCGCCGCCCCGGGCAGGAGAGCGAGCAGACATCCGGCGTAGAAGCCGGCGTACAGCCCGGTGCTCTCGCGCACGCCGTCCGTCATACGACTCAGTATCGCGCACCCCGTTGCTGTCAACCAGGCGAGTCGCGCAGTAAGCAACACTCGCGTCTACGCTGCTGCGCGGATTCGGACTCGCACGACGGATCATGCCCCGTTGAGGCGACGCGGCCTTCACTCGGAACTGACGAACTAACGAACTGTAGAGCGGAAACTCGGGTGGTCGTGCGGCCGATGCCGTGCCAGACCAACCGTACGTGGATCTCGGCCCGCGCTGTGCAAGTACACGTCCACTCGCCGATCCTACTGTTCGATCGGTCTCCCGAGACGTTCACCCGGTGACGACGATCATGCCTTCCATTCCCATCTCGCGGTGGTTCGACACCGAGCACCAGAAGTCGGTGTCCTCGCCGATGATGCCCACCTCGATCGTTTGGGTCTCCCCCGGGTTCAGGCGTTCGGACGCCTTGCCGTTGCCGAAGCTGATGTCGTGCAGGTCGACGCCGGTGTTCTCGAACTCGACGACGAGCTCGTCGCCGGCCGGGACCTCGATCTCCGACGGCGTGTAATGCATGCCTTCGACCTGCACTTCGACGGTCGTCGCGCGACCGGTGGGTGCGACGTCCGGACTCGACGCGCAGCCGGTGAGCGAAGCGATGAACACGACAGCGGCGGCACCGACGAGGAGTTTTCTCACTCCTCCACGGTACCGCCGCAGACGTCACGCAATGGCGGCGATGACGCCCGTGAGAATCAGGGTGATGACCGTCGTCCAGCCGATGATCGCGATGAGCTGCCAGATGAGAATGCGGGCCTTGCCGATGCCCGACGCCGCAAGCATCGCTGCAGTGAACTGAGTGGGGATGAGCAGCGGGCCGAGCAGGCTCACTCCGGGCACACCGTAGCGGGCGAATGCGCGGGCGAACTTCTCGCGCCGCGCGGAAGAGCGCGAACCATCCTCCGGGACCTGACCCTCACCGCGCGCCCCGACGCGCGATACGACTGCTTGACGCGCGCCCGCGCCGATCAGCACGACGAGCGCGACGCAGAGGAAGTTGCCCGCGATACCAGCGAGCGCCGTGATCACCGGATGGATCCCGCCGATGATGCCGATTGCCGCTGCTCCCTCCCCCTCGATGAACGGAACAGCTGCTGCGAGGGCGACGATCAGTGGCTGGATCAGATCCGGCACCTGTGCAACGAGGTTCTGGAAGTTGTCGATGAGGTTCATAGTCGTGCTCCGTCTTTCGGGGTGCGGGATCACCGCCTGATGAGACCAGTCCACCCGAAGCCGCGCCGTCGCGTAAGTTCCGTTCTGTCACCACGTAGGCGGCGTTCCGCACGCCGATGGGTGACATCTGTCACGGCCGTATGCTGATCGTATGAACTCGCTCGACACGTCGATCGCCGTGCCGGGCGGCCGCCGCCTGCGCCAGGGCATCACGGCGACCTGGTGGTACACGGCCAGTGCCGTGCTGATGTTCGAGCTCGTCGGAGCACTGCTCGTCGTGGTTACCTTTGCTCCGACGGCTGCCGACGCGGTGGCCGTCGCACTTCTCGGCCTCGGCGCAGTCGTGTGGCTCGCGGCGACCTGCGTGATCCTCGCTGCCTACCGCGAGCGAGACGAAGCCGAACCCCTGCGCACCCGCACGCTCGTGCTTCTCGCTGTGTGCGCCGCCTGCGGAGTCGGCGCATGGTTCGCGACGGACATCTGGGTCGTGGCATTCGCCGCGCTCGCACAGCCGCTCGCGATGCTCGATTGGCCGCGCGGGGTGCGTCTGCGCGTGATCATCGCTGTCACGGTGCTGCTCGCGGCGCTGTGGGTCATCGACCACCAGCGATTCCAGGGCGACGGCGGCCCACCCTTCACTACGCTGGCTTTCTTCGCCACCGCACTGCCCGCAATGACCGTCATCTCACTGTGGTGGTGGGACGTGCTCGTCACCCTCGATTCTGCGCGGCTCTCCGAAGCACGAGCGAGCGCCGCCCAGGAGCGCCTTCGCGTCGCCTCCGATGTGCATGATCTGCAGGGACACCATCTGCAAGTGATCGCGCTGCAGCTGGAGCTCGCTGATCGGCTGTGGGAGAAGGATCCGATGCAGGCGCACGAACACATTCGCATCGCCCGCACGAACGTTGACGAGGCACGCCAAGGCACGAGGGACCTCGCTCGCGCATTCCGGGCGATACCCCTCTCAGACGAGCTCGCGAACGCGGCCGACCTGCTGAAGGCGGCGGGGATCCGCACCGAGGTGCGCCTCGATGCGAGTGCCGACGAAGCGCCGGGAGACGTGCTCGGGCCGGTGATCCGCGAGACCACGACGAACGTGCTTCGTCACGGTACGGGTTCGTGGGCATCGCTGTCCCTCGCACGCATCGGGTCGGCATGGCGCTATGAGATCTCGAACGACCACGATTCGAACGACGCGGAATCCGACGGATCGGGCCTCGACGGCATCGCACGACGCGCCGCCGAGGCAGGCGGATCGGCGCTCATCGACCGCGATGGCGCCCGGTTCTCCGTGACCGTCACCGTGCCAGCCGCGGGGGGCACGGCATGATCCGCGTGCTGATCGCGGACGACGAAGCGATGATCCGCTCGGCGGTCGCGTCGCTCCTTCGCCTCGAAGACGACATCGATGTCGTCGCCGAATGTGCGAACGGTGAGGAGGCGATCGCCGAGGCCGGGCGCCTCGAGCCCGATGTGTGTCTGCTCGATCTCGAGATGCCGCGCGTCGACGGCGTCGGCGTCGCTGAGCGCCTGAAGGGCATGCGCTGTGTGATCGTCACCCGGCACGCGCGTCCCGGCGTACTGCGGCGCGCGCTGGCCGCCGGTGTCGCCGGGTTCTTGCCGAAATCGCGGGGCGCCGACGAAGTCGCAATGGTCATTCGGCGCGTCGCCGCGGGCGGGCGGTATGTGGATCCCGAGATCGCGGCCGATGCCCTCACGGATGCGCGATGCCCGTTGACCGAACGGGAACTCGATGTGCTGCACGCCGGTCGCCGGGGCGAGACCAACACTCAGATCGCACGTGCGCTGAGCCTCGCGCCGGGAACCGTACGCAACCACGTGTCGTCGGCGCTCGGCAAGCTGCACGTCGAGACGCGTCAGCAGGCGGTCATCATCGCCGAGGAGCGCGGCTGGATCTGACGCATCGATCCGACCCTCCCCGGGCTCATCAGGCCGCATAGCGCCGGGCCGGCTCGCCGATCATGTGCGCTCCGTCGTCGGTGAGCACGAGCTGCGCGCGCAGCGCATCGGACTGCTTCGTGAAAGCGCGGCGCATGCCGTCTATCCAAGCGAGCGTGTCGGGGTCGGCTCCCGCAGCTCCGGGACGCTCCCAGATCACCACAACGGCTCGAGCGGGAGTCTGGTCGACGATCTGCGCGACGCGCGCGCCGAATCCATCGCACGCCGCCACGGGGCCCTCGACAGGCATCGCCGTGGTCGCCATCGGGTCGGTCGGCAGATCGTCTATCGGGATGATCACGTCGGTCGAGCGCAGGTCATCGTCGAGCAGCATCAGCCATACGCGCGAAACGTACGCCTGTTCGAGCAGGCCCGTCACCAGCCGCGTGAGATCGTGGTCACTCGTCAACGGGCGGTTCTTCAGAGCGTAGATCGTGTTGTTATCAGTCATGCCGCAAGCCTTGCCGAGACGGCAGGGTCACGTGCGGCGCAGCACCGCAATTGTGGATGGAACTCGCGGATCCGCCGAATCTGTGGAGAACCGGGTTACGGCATGGATGCGCACGCGACGCACTTCGACGCCATCGGCCGCACGCGCAGCCGCGCGACCGGAATCCGTTCGCCGCAACCCTCGCAGACGCCGTACGTGCCGTCCTCAATGCGCGAGAGCGCACGATCGATCGCGGTCAGCTCAACATCGGATTCGGCATCGAGACCCGCGAGCCGCGCCCATTCCTCAGAGAGCGTCGCTCCCTCGGGGTCGTGCTCGTCGTCAGCGGTCGCAGCCGAACGCGCAGCCGCGAGATCATTCAGATCCTCGCCGCCTCGCCGCTTCGCGTGCAGCACCCTGCCGCGCTGCTCATGCAGGAGCTCCCGGAACTCTGCGCCGTGCTTGTCATCCATCCCGTCACCCTAGACGCCAAGGGCCGTTCCCGCAGAATTGCGGGAACGGCCCTTGGCTATGACGCGACAGTCACCGCGCAGCGGTGCCCTCTATGACGCGAGAGTCACCGCGCAGCGGTGCCTTCCGTGTAGTCATCGTCGGTGTTCTGCCACGAGAAGAGCGAGCGGAGCTCGCGACCCGTCGTCTCGATCGGGTGCTGCTCTTCCTCGGCACGGAGCTTCTTGAACTCGGGCGCGCCGGCGTCCTGGTCGTCGATGAAGCGCTTGGCGAACGCACCGGACTGGATGTCGGCGAGGATCGCCTTCATGTTGTCCTTGACGTGCTGGTCGACGACGCGGGGGCCCGAGACGTAGTCGCCGTACTCGGCCGTGTCGGAGATCGACCAGCGCTGCTTGGCGATGCCGCCCTCCCACATGAGGTCGACGATGAGCTTGAGCTCGTGCAGCACCTCGAAGTACGCGATCTGCGGCTGGTAGCCCGCCTCGGTCAGCGTCTCGAAGCCGGCCTGCACGAGGTGGCTCATGCCACCGCACAGCACGGCCTGCTCGCCGAACAGGTCGGTCTCGGTCTCTTCGGTGAACGTGGTCTTGATGACGCCCGCGCGGGTTCCGCCGATGCCGGCCGCGTAGCTGAGCGCGAGGTCCCACGCCGAGCCCGAGGCGTCCTTCTCGACACCGATGATGTCGGGAATGCCACGGCCCGCAGCGAACTCGCGACGCACCGTGTGGCCCGGTGCCTTCGGGGCGATGAGAATCACGTCGACGCCCTCGGGCGCCTCGATGAGACCGAAGCGGATGTTGAAGCCGTGCGCGAACGCGATGGCCTTGCCGTCGGTGAGGTTCGGCTTGATGCTCTCGGCATAGATCGAACGCTGGTTCTGATCCGGCGCGAGGATCATGATCACATCGGCCCAGGCGGTCGCGTCAGCGACGCTCTTCACGGCGAAGCCGTCGTCGCTCGCCTTCTGAGCGGACTTCGAGCCGTCACGCAGGGCGATCGTGACCTCGACGCCCGAGTCGCGAAGGTTCTGCGCGTGGGCGTGGCCCTGCGAGCCATAGCCGACGATGGCAACCTTCTTCGACTGGATGATCGAAAGGTCTGCGTCCTGATCGTAGAGGATCTCTGCCACGGGTTACTCCTTATATTGGCGGGGTTTGGGGAAATGTACGGTCAGCGCAGCGCGCGCTCGGAGATCGACTTCGGGCCGCGGCCGAGCGCGAGCAGGCCCGACTGCGAGATCTCCTTGATGCCGTATGGCGTCACCGCGCGCTGGAAGGCGTCGACCTTGCCGCGATCGCCCGTGATCTCGATCACGATCGAGTCGGGCGCGTAGTCGACGACGCTCGCACGGAACAGGTTCACGACCTCGAGCACGTTGGCCCGCGTCGAGTTGTCGGCACGCACCTTCACGAGCATGTGATGGCGCTGCACCGAAGCGGCGGGGTCGAGCTCGACGATCTTGACGACGTTGATGAGCTTGTTCAGCTGCTTCGTCACCTGCTCGAGCGGGTGCCCTTCGACGTCGACCACGACGGTGATGCGCGAAAGGCCCGGGACCTCGGTCACGCCGACCGCGAGCGAGTGGATGTTGAAGCCGCGGCGCGCGAACAGACCGGACACGCGCGTCAGCAGACCGGGAGTGTCCTCGACGAGGAGGCTCAGAACGTGTGTGGACATGTCATGCCTCCTGATCGAAAGCCGGCGAGTGGTCGCGAGCGTACTGGACGTAACTGTTGCTGACGCCCTGGGGAACCATCGGCCACACCATCGCGTCGCTCGAAACGACGAAGTCGATCACGACAGGGCGGTCGTTCGTCTCGAGCGCGAGCTTGATGGCGTCGTCGATCTCGTCTTCCTTCTCGACGCGGATCGCAAGCGCACCGTATGCATCGGCGAGCTTCACGAAGTCGGGGATCCGCTTCGAGTCATGCCCGGTGTTCAGCTCGGTGTGCGAGTAGCGGCCGTCGTAGAACAGCGTCTGCCACTGGCGAACCATGCCGAGCGACGAATTGTTGATGATGGCGACTTTGATCGGGATGTTGTTGATCATGCACGTCGCCAGCTCCTGATTCGTCATCTGGAAGCAGCCGTCGCCGTCGATCGCCCACACCACGCGTTCGGGCTGCGCCACCTTCGCGCCCATCGCGGCGGGCACGGAGTAGCCCATGGTGCCGGCGCCGCCGGAGTTGAGCCACGAGTTCGGGCGCTCGTACTTGATGAACTGGGCCGACCACATCTGGTGCTGGCCCACGCCCGCGACGAATACGCCCTCGGGGCCAGTCAGCTCGCCGATGCGCGAGATGATGTGCTGCGGTGCGAGCAGGCCGTCGGTCGGCGCGGTGTATCCGAGCGGGAACTGGTCGCGCAGCCCGCCCAGGTACTGCCACCACTCGGCGTAGTCGGGGGCGTCGCCCGCGACGGTCGAGCGGTATGCCGTGTCGAGGTCGACGAGCACCTCGCGCACGTCGCCCACGATCGGCACCTCAGCGGCACGGATCTTGCCGATCTCGGCCGGATCGATGTCGACGTGCACGACCTTCGCGTGCGGCGCGAACAGAGCGGTCTTGCCGGTCACACGGTCGTCGAAGCGCGCTCCGAGTGCGACGATCAGGTCGCTCTCCTGCAGCGCCAGCACGGCCGGAACCGCGCCGTGCATGCCGGGCATGCCGAGGTGCTGCTCGTGCGAGTCGGGGAACGCACCGCGTGCCATGAGCGTCGTGACGACCGGAGCTCCGGTCGTCTCGGCGAACGTCTTTAGCTCCGCCGACGCGCGGCCACGGATCACACCGCCACCCACGTACAGCACCGGCTTCTGCGCCTCCGCGATGAGCGATGCGGCCGCCTGGATCTGCTTTCCGTGCGCCTTCGTGACCGGACGGTATCCCGGCAGGTCGTATTTAGGGGGCCAGTTGAACGGCGCCTCGGCCTGTTGGGCGTCCTTCGTGATGTCGACGAGCACAGGGCCCGGCCGGCCGGTCGAAGCGATCTCGAACGCCTGCGCAATCGCGCTCGGCACGTCTTCTGCTCGCTTCACGAGGATCGAGTGCTTCGTAACCGGCATCGTGATGCCGACGATGTCGGCCTCCTGGAAGGCGTCGGTGCCCATGAGCGTCGAGAACACCTGCCCGGTGATCGCGACGATCGGCACGGAGTCCATGTATGCGTCGGCGATGGCGGTGACGAGGTTCGTCGCGCCAGGGCCAGACGTGGCGATCGCCACGCCGACCTTGCCGCTCGCGGCGGCGTAGCCCTCGGCTGCGTGGCCGGCGCCCTGCTCGTGGCGCACGAGGATGTGGTTGAGCGAGTTGGCCCCCATGAGCGCGTCATAAGCGGGCAGGATCGCTCCTCCCGGCAGACCGAAGACGTCTTCGACGCCGAGCAGCTCGAGCGATCGGACGACGGCTTCGGCGCCCGTCAGCACGGGCGCGCTGGAGGAGGGCGATGCGGGTGGCCGGGGAACGGCGGTGGTGGGTTCTGCAGGCATAGTGCTTCCCTGATTCGGTCGAACGTTTATCGGCGGCAGGCTGGGTCAACCGGTGACGGCGCCCAGCGCAGCGGAACGCACGAGCTTCGCGTACTTGGCGAGAACGCCGCGGGTGTATCGCGGAGGCAGAGGCTCCCAGCCCTCACGGCGGGAGATGAGCTCAGCGTCATCGACGAGTAGGTCGAGAGTGCGAGCGGAGACGTCGACCCGGATCGGGTCACCATCGCGCACGAAGGCGATCGGACCTGCGTCCACAGCTTCGGGAGCGATGTGGCCGATGCACAGGCCAGTTGTGCCGCCGGAGAATCGACCGTCCGTCAAGAGTAATACATCCTTGCCGAGCCCCGCGCCTTTGATGGCCGCCGTGATGGCGAGCATCTCACGCATGCCCGGGCCGCCCTTGGGCCCCTCGTACCGAATCACGACGACGTCGCCCGCCTGGATCTCGCCGTTGGTCAGCGCATCCATCGCCGCCCGCTCGCGCTCGAACACGCGCGCCGGCCCTTCGAAGACCTCGGCGTCGAATCCCGCGGTCTTCACGACGGCGCCCTCAGGCGCGAGCGAACCGCTGAGGATCGTCAGGCCGCCCGTCGCGTGGATCGGGTTCTCGAGATCGCGCACCACGGTGCCGTCCAGCGGCGACGGGTCGATCTCGGCGAGGTTCTCGGCGAGCGTCCTGCCCGTCACGGTCATGGCGTCGCCGTGGAGCAGCCCGGCGTCGAGCAGAGCCTTCATCACGACGGGCATTCCTCCGACGCGATCGAAGTCCTGCGCGACGAACTGCCCGAACGGCTTGACGTCGGCAAGGTGCGGCGAACGCTGACCGATGCGCGTGAAGTCGTCGAGCGTCAGCTCGACGCCCGCCTCGTTCGCGATCGCGAGCAGATGCAGCACGGCGTTCGTGGATCCGCCGAGCACCATCGCGACCGTCACGGCGTTCTCGAACGCCTTCTTCGTCAGGATGTCCTTCGTCGTGATGCCCTTGCGCAGCATCTCGACGACCGCCTCGCCGGAACGGTGTGCGTACATGTCACGACGACGATCCGCGCTGAGCGGCGTTGAGGATCCGGGAAGGCTCATGCCGAGCGCCTCGGCCACGCACGCCATCGTGTTGGCCGTGTACATACCGCCACAGGCGCCCTCGCCGGGAGCGAAGGCGCACTCGACCTTCTTCAGGTCGGCCTCGCTCATCTGGCCCGCCTTGCAGGCGCCGACGGCCTCGAACGAGTCAATGATCGTGATCGTCTTCTCGGTGCCGTCTTCGAGCTTGACCCAGCCGGGCGCGATCGATCCGGCGTAGAGGAAGACGCTGGCCAGCTCCAGTCGCGCGGCGGCCATGAGCATGCCCGGCAGCGACTTGTCGCAGCCTGCCAGAAGCACCGTGCCGTCGAGGCGCTCGCCCATGACGACGGTCTCGACGCTGTCCGCGATGACCTCACGGCTCACGAGCGAGAAGTGCATCCCCTCGTGGCCCATCGAGATGCCGTCGGAGACGCTGACGGTGCCGAATTGCAGCGGATATCCGCCGCCGGCGTGCACGCCCTCCTTGGACCCCTGCGCGAGGCGGTCGAGCGAGAGGTTGCACGGCGTGATCTCGTTCCAACTCGATGCGATGCCGATCTGGGGCTTGGCCCAGTCGTCGTCGCCCATACCGACGGCGCGAAGCATGCCTCGCGACGTCGTGGCCTCGATCCCGTCGGTGACCACGCGACTACGAGGTTTGATGTCGATTCCAGGCGCTGCATTGTCACTCACCATCGCAGTCTATTCCCCGTGCGCAGCGGCCCCGAACGCGCCGACATTATGCTGACCGCACGAAAATCAAGGCGTCAGGATGCACGCAGATCTGCCACCCGAGTAAGCACTGCGGCAAGCTCGGGCGTGTCGGTCACCGTGAGCGTCGCGGCGGTGGCACCGGGCCCGACGCGGATGCCGAGATCCGCCGGTCCGAGGGAGCGCAGCGCGTCTTCGTCGGTGACGTCATCGCCGGCGAAGATCACGGCATCGGATCCGGTTGCCGCGCGCAGTTCGGCGACCGCACCGTCCTTGCCCTCGTGCCTCCAGGAGAACTCCAGCACGTGCTTTCCCTCGCGCCTGCGCCAGTCGGGTGCCAAGCGCGCTGCGACCTCGTCTACGGCGCGCTGGGCGAGCGGCTCGATGCCCTCGGGCGAGGTGCGAGTGTGCAGCGCGAAACCGAACCGCTTGTCCTCGATCCATGCACCCTCGAAGTCGCCCACTGCCTCGCGGGCCGCCCGCGCGACGCCGTTATCGCCGCCCTCGTGCTGCGCCACCGCGGCGCTCGGCGCGCTCGATGGTCGCCACCACTCGGCCCCGTGGGATCCGGCGAGCCACACCGACGAGGTGTCGTCGTGCTCTGCGATGACCCGGAGGTCTGCGATGCTGCGACCCGACACGAGCGCGACCGTAACACCAGGGCATGACGCCAAGTGCTCGACGGCGCGCTTCGCGTCGGGCGTCGCACGCGCCGACATCGGCTCGGCCACGAGAGGCGAGAGCGTGCCGTCGAAGTCGAGCGCGACCAGCAGCCTCTCGGCTGCCGCAACCGCCCGGATCCGCTCGTCGGACGAGTGCGTCACTCCCCCACCTCGCGGGTTCGAATAGCGTTCACATCCGCGAGGAACGTCGCGCCCCACTTCGCGACATCGTTGTCGATCACCTTGCGGCGCATCGTCTTCATGCGTCGCGTCTGCTCCGCCTGGGGCATGCTGATGGCGCGCATCATCGTGTCCTTCATCCCCTCGATGTCGTGCGGGTTCACGAGCAGAGCGCTTCCGAGCTCGTCCGCGGCCCCCGCGAACTCGCTGAGGAGCAGCACGCCCGTGTTGTCCTGCCGCACCGCGACGTATTCCTTCGCGACGAGGTTCATGCCGTCGCGAAGAGCCGTGACCAGCATGACGTCGGCCGCGAGGTACAGCGCGACCATCTCTTCGCGCGGATATCCCTGGTGCAGGTAACGGATCGCGGTCGTCTCGACCGTCGAGTAGTCGCCGTTGATGCGCGCCACGGTCATCTCGATCTCATCGCGCAGCTCCTGATACGCCTCGACGCCGGGACGCGAGGGGCTCGCGATCTGAATGAGCGTCACATGCTCGCCCGTGATACGGCCGTCGGCGAGAAGCTCGCCGTATGCCTTCAGACGGTGCCGGATTCCCTTCGTGTAATCGAGGCGGTCGACGCCGAGCATGATCTTCTCGGATCCGATCTGTTCGCGCAGCTTCTCCGCACGGGCGATCACATCAGGCCGGCGTGCGAGCTCGAGGAACTGCTCGGCGTCGATCGAGATCGGATATGCCTTCGCGATCACGGTGCGCGGCGTCTGGTCGATCGTCGGCACGGTGACGGTGTCGCCCTTGGTCGGGTAGCGCAGCAGGCGGCGGATCGAGCGCTGGAAGTTGCCGGCGTCGGCGACCCGTTGGAAGCCGATCACGTCGGCGCCGAGCAGTCCGTCGAGCACCTGACGACGCCACGGCAGCTGGGCGAACAGCGCGTACGCCGGGAACGGGATGTGGTGGAAGTACCCGATCGTCAGGTCGGGACGCAGTTCTCGGAGCATCTGCGGCACGAGCTGAAGCTGGTAGTCGTGCACCCAGACGAACCCGCCGTCGGCAGCGTGCTCGGCCGCGGCCTCCGCGAATCGCCGATTCACACGCACGTACGCATCCCACCACGATCGCTTGAACTCGGGCGTCGCGATCACGTCGTGGTACAGCGGCCAGATCGTGCCGTTCGAGAATCCCTCGTAGTAGTCGCGCAGGTCATCTCGGCTGAGCGAGACGGGAACGAGCATCGTCTCGTCGAAGACGAACGGTTCGAGGTCGAGATCGGGCTGCCCGCCCCATCCAACCCAGGCACCGTCCATGCCGATCATCACTTGTTCGACGGCGGTGACGAGCCCCCCGGGGGATCTGCGCCACGCCGGTTCGCCGTCCGGCCCTTCGATCCGATCGACCGGCAGGCGGTTGGCGACGATGACGAGGTCTGCTCGAGCCATTGCGCACTCCTTCTTTGAGGCCACCCTACGACACGGGCCGACACGGCGGTCATGTTCGCGCTACGGTGTGAACATGCGGAAATACCTGTTGGGCACGGGCATCATCGGCGCACTCACGAGCGGCTGGTCTCTGCTGCGCGGTTCCGGTTCGCAGCCGCTCACCTGGCGCGTCGCGCTCGCGTGGCTGAGCTGGGCGATCACCACTGCGCTGTCGATCGGCATGATGGTCGATGTGCGCAAGGCCTCGCACGGCGAGCCGGTACCGGAGGACTCGCCCATCGCCGGCAACGAGCACAAGTACGTCAAGGGCGCCGCGGCCCCCAAGAAGCAGAAGAAGAACAAGAAGTAGCTCGACGACAGGCCAGGGGCGACGGTGCCCCTGGCCTGTTTCGCGGCAATATGCATACCCTAGGTATATAACGATGTAATATGTTTTGTGTGACAGATGCACACGACCTCGCCGACATCCTCGTCGCAGCGCACGCGCTCACACGCGTGGCCGCACTCGAAACCCGCAACGAGGCGCCCTCAGCGCAATGGCGCACGCTCGGGATCCTCGTGAGCCGCGGCCCGATGCGGATCGGGGACCTCGCGAAGCAGAGCCGTGTGACCCAGCCCGGCGTCACACGGCTGATCGGCGGTATGGCCCAGCAGGGCCTCGTCGAGCGCGAAGCGGACCCTGATGACACGCGCGCCGTGCGGGTGGCACTGACGGACCGCGGCCGCCGCGCCTATTTCTCGTGGCGCGAGCAGCTCGCCGAGGCACTGCTCCCCCGCTTCGCGGAGCTCGATGAGGCGGAGTGGCAGACGCTGCGCTCGGCCGCACGCATCCTGACATCACGCATCACAGCGGCAGACGAGACGAAGGAGAACGAGCAGTGAGCTCTGACGGAGCAGGATCGATCTGGAAACAGCCGAAAGCGGTTTGGGCCGTTGCGTTCGCGAGCGTCGTCGCGTTCATGGGAATCGGCCTCGTCGACCCGATCCTGCCGGCGATCGCGGAATCTCTCGAAGCATCGCCCACGGAGACGGAGATGCTCTTCACGAGCTACCTCGTGATCACCGGCGCGATGATGCTCTTCACGAGCTTCCTGTCGAGCAGGCTCGGCGCCAAACTTACCCTCCTGATCGGCCTTTCGTTCATCATCGTGTTCAGCCTGCTGTGCGCGCTCAGCGGATCGGTCGACGCCGTGATCGGCTTCCGCGCCGGCTGGGGACTCGGCAATGCACTGTTCATCTCGACCGCGCTCGCGACGATCGTGGGCAGCGCCTCGGGAGGCAGTGCCGGAGCGATCATGCTGTACGAGGCATCTCTCGGCCTGGGGCTGGCCATCGGCCCGCTCGTGGGCGGTCTGCTCGGCTCCTGGTCCTGGCGCGCTCCGTTCTTCGGCGTGACGACCCTCATGGCCGTCGCGTTCATCGCGGTCATCGCGATGCTCGACAAGCCGGCGCAGAAGCCCGCCCCCGTGCGGTTCACCGCGTCGCTGCGTGCGCTCGCGCGCCCCGCGCTCGGCCTTCTCGCGATCGCCGCCGTGTTCTACAACATGGCCTTCTTCGTGCTGCTCGCATACTCGCCGTTCCCGCTCGGATTCGGCGCACTCGGGATCGGCTTCACCTTCTTCGGTTGGGGCATGGGCCTCGCGATCACGTCGGTCTGGGGCGCACCGCTGCTCCTGCGATACGTCAAGCGCTCGACCGCGATCCTCATCATGATGCCGCTCATCGCGATCGACCTGCTCGTCGCGGGCCTGCTGGTCGACGACAAGATCGCCCTCGTGACGTGCATCGTCGTCGGCGGTCTGCTGTTCGGCTTCATGAACACGATCCTCACCGAGACGGTGATGGACTCGACCGACCTCCCCCGCCCGGTCGCGTCGGGGGCGTACTCGGGCGTGCGCTTCCTCGGCGGCGCCGCCGCGCCGCCCGTGGCCGCCCTGCTCGCCGACGCGTGGGGACACACCGCACCGTACGTGTTCGGCACGGTCGCCGCGCTCGTGACGGCCGTCGTCGTGCTCTGCGGGCGACGCCTGCTTGCGCGCGCCGACCGCCATGATGAGAGCTCCCCCGAAGAGGAGGCGCTCGCGGTCACCGAGGGCGACGCGGGCTAGCGTCTACGGCGCCGAACCCGATGATCGGTACGTCGTCCGGAACAGATCGCCCCGTCAGAGCCCGAGACGGCGCATGAAGGCGTTCAGGAGGCGCCCCTCCGGGTCCATCTCTTCGCGCAGCGCGCGGAAGTCTTCGAAGCGCGGATACTGAGCGGCGACCTCAGTGCCCGGACGGGTGAAGATCTTCCCCCAGTGCGGACGCGCATCGAGCGGCTCGAGCGCCCGCTCGAGCACGGTCAGCACCTCGCGCACGGCCGGCTCGTTGCGGTGCCATGTGAAGTGCAGGGCAACCGAATCGCGCCCGGAAGACGGGCTCAGCCAGAGATCGTCGGCTGCCACACTGCGGATCTCGCATACGTGCAGGAGCGGCGCGACGAGGTGCGCGTGCGACTGGATCGCCGCGATCGCGGCCGGAGCGTCGGCGCGCGCGACCAGGAATTCGCTCTGCAGCTCGGCGCCGACGCTCGGTGTGAACTCCATGCGGAAGTGCGGCAGGCGCTCGAGCCACGGTCCGGCCACCCCGCCCTGTGGGTTGCAAGCCTCCGGACCGACGCCGGGGATCGGATGGCGAGGACCGTCAGCCGGCCGCGCTCCGAGCGCGGCGACGGCGCTCTCGTCGACGCACTCCGCTCGTGTCTTCACCCAGAGCTGATCGGCGCGCTCGGCGTCGCGCCACGTCGTGAAGATGCTCACACTGTCGCCGAGGGCCGTGACCGCGTCGTAGTCGGCGAGGACGGCGTCCCACTTCGGCGCGTCGAACGCATGCTGGGCGACTCGATAGGTCGGTTGCGTGTCCAGCTGCAGCGAGGTGACCATGCCGAGCGCTCCGAGGTGCACGGGCGCTCCCCCGAACTCCGCGTCGCCGCGCGAGATCGTGCGCTCCTCGCCCGTCGTCATCAGGAACGTCACCGAGCGCACCGCCGCCGCGAGAGAAGCGAGGCGGTCGCCCGACCCGTGGGTGCCCGTCGCGACTGCGCCGGCGACCGAGATGTGCGGCAGGGATGCGAGGTTCGCGAGCGCCCTGCCGTGCTCCTCGAGCACCGGAGCGACGTCGCCGTAGCGCACTCCTCCTGAGATGCGCACCGCGTCGGGCAGCACCTCGATCTCCCGCGGCATGTCCGAGAGCGAGACGAGGGTTCCCGTCGTATCGGCGATGTCGTTGAAGCAGTGCCGAGAGCCGATTGCCCGCACCGGTCCCGTGCCGCTCATCGCGTCGCGGAGCTCCTCGACGGTGCGCGGGCGCACGAGGCTGCTCGCCGAATACGTGAGGTTCTCGGCCCAGTTGCGTTCCTCGGTCATGCCCGTCCGTTCGTCATATCAGCGCGATCGCGTTCCACGATAAGTGCGGCAGCGTGACCGTCAGGACACCGCCCTCGACGCGCGCCGCGTCAACGCCCGGTTTCGGGAGAGCCGGCGCGCGATCGGCGCGAGGTGTCAGAGGCCTTCGGCGATGTGGTGGTAGACCTGGTTCCACTTCAGCTCGTTACGGAAGCCGCCGAGGGTCGTCGACTCGTCGATCGCGAGCAGTTCGATGCCCGCCATCTCGGCGAAGTCGCGATAGGTCTCGAGCGTCACGGCCGTCGACATCACGGTGTGGTGCGCGGCGCCGGCCGCCATCCAGCAGGCCGCCGACGTCGGCAGGTCGGGCTTCGGCTGCCACACGGCGCGACCGACGGGCAGGTTCGGCAGCTCGGGCGGAGCGATGTTCTCGACGACGTTCGCCGTGAGGCGCAGACGCGTGCGGATGTCGCTCAGGGCGACCACAACCGCGGGACCGGCGTCGGCGGTGAAGACGAGACGCACGGGGTCGGCCTTGCCGCCGATCCCCAGCGGGTGGATCTCCACTCGCGCCTTCGCGCTCGACAGCGAGGGCGAGACCTCGAGCATGTGTGCACCGAGGATCTTGCCATCGCCCGGAGTGAGGTCGTAGGTGTAGTCCTCCATCAGGCTCGCGCCGCCCGCACGCCCGGCGCCCATCACGGCGGAAAGCCGCACAAGGATCGCGGTCTTCCAGTCGCCCTCGCCTCCGAAGCCGTATCCCTCGGCCATGAGTCGCTGAACAGCGATTCCCGGCAGCTGCTTCAATGTGCCGAGATCCTCGAAGTTGTCGGTGAACGCTTTGAAGCCGCCCTCGTCGAGGAAGGCGCGCAGGCCGACTTCGATTGCCGCGGCGTCGCGGAGCGAGTCGTGCCGCTCGGCGCCGGGGAGCAGTTCTTCCGCGACGTCGTACTGCTCGAGGTAGTCGGCCACGACGGCGTCGATCTGCGCGTCTGTCGCCGCGTCGACCTTCTCGACGAGCTCGTTGACGCCCCACGTGTTGACCTCGGTCCCGAGGCGCTGCTCGACCTCGGTCTTGTCGCCCTCGGTGACGGCGACGAAGCGCATGTTGTCGCCGAACCGGGCGACCTTGAGGCTCTTCGCCTCGGCGATGCCGGCCGCGGCGCGGATCCACGATTCTGTCTCGGAGACGACGCGCGGGTCGCTCGCGTGGCCGACGACGGTCTTGCGCGACGTGCCGAGTCGGGTCGCGATGTATCCGAACTCGCGGTCGCCGTGCGCGGCCTGGTTCAGGTTCATGAAGTCGAAGTCGATGTCGTTCCACGGCAGCTCGACGTTCGCTTGCGTGTGCAGGTGCAGCAGCGGCTTGCGCAGCTCCTCGAGGCCCTTGATCCACATCTTCGCCGGGCTGAACGTGTGCATCCACACGATCACGCCGAGCACGCTGTCGTCGGCGTTCGCGTCGAGCATCGCGCGGCGGATCGCCTGGGCGTCGGTGAGCACCGGGCGCCACACGATCGGCGCGGGCGTGCTCTCGTTCTCGTCGATCAGCCGGGCGACGTCCCGCGACTGGTCGGCGACCTGCTGCAGCGTTTCGTCGCCGTACAGCCCCTGGCTGCCGGTGAGGAACCAGACCTGCTTGTCTGCGTATGGCTTGGTCATGTTGCGCACTCCTCGGGCCCTACTGGCCGTAGACGTTCTGGTAGCGGTCGTACAGCGAATCGATCTTCTCCTGCGGAATCGGCAGCGGCTCGCCGAGCTGGCGCGAGATGTGCACCGTGCGCGCGACCTCTTCGAGCAGCACGGCAGTCTTGACGGCCGACTTCGCCGACTTGCCGATCGTGAACGGACCGTGATTCTGCATCAGCACGGCCGTCGAGCGATGGTTCGACAGAGTCTCGACGATGCCCTGCCCGATGGAGTCGTCGCCGATGACGGCGAACGGACCGACGGGGATGGGTCCGCCGAACTCGTCGCCCATCATCGTGAGCACGCACGGGATCTCCTCGCCGCGCGCGGCCCACGCGGTCGCATAGGTGGAGTGGGTGTGCACGACGCCGAAGACGGCCGGCATGTGGCGATAGACGTACGCGTGCGCCGCCGTATCGGACGACGGGTTGTGCTCGCCTTCGACGAGCACGCCATCGAGATCGCACACCACCATCGCGTCGGCGTCGAGTTCGTCATAGCTCACGCCGGAGGGCTTGATCACGAGCAGGTCGGGATGCCCGTCGGCGCCCGGCACACGCTCCGAGATGTTTCCCGCGGTCCACGCGACGAGATCCCAGCGGGGCAGCTCGGCGTGCAGTTGCGCGACACGTGCTCGCGCGGCGTCGACGCTCTCGCGCATCGCATCCGGCACCTGTGAGGTGGTGGTCATTCGGGCTCCTTCTGTCACTTCATGGTGCGGATCGCGGCGCGCTCGATCTCGAGGCCCGCAGACCACCGATCGAGGAATTCGGCGTACTCGGCGACGTCCGCCGGGTCAGGTGTGAGCGTCGTCGCCTGTTCGTCGGCGAAGACGTGCTGATCGAGCCAGTCCGACAGGGCGGGCTGCTCCGACTCGGCCGACGCGTGCGCGTATGCCCCGAGAATCGCCATGCCCCATGCGCCGCCTTCCCCCGCGGTCTCGCCGACCGTGACCGGCGCTCCGAGGGATTCGGCGAGCAGGCGCTGCGCCACGCCCGCCGTGCGGAAGATGCCGCCGTGCGCGCGGATCCCATCGATCTGCACGCCCTCGTCGGCGAGCGTGCGCATACCGAGGCTCAGCGTCGCGAATGACCCGCGCACCTGTGCGCGCATCAGCCCGTTGAGGCTGAGGCGCGAAGACGGTGTACGCGCGATGATCGGGCGCCCCTCATCGAGGCCCGCGATCGGCTCGCCCGACAGGTGATTGTAGGCGAGCACGCCGTCATCGGATCCGCGCTCCAGCGCGCCCGAGAGGAGCGCCGAGAACACGTCGTCAGCCGATGCGTCGGCGCCGATCGCGGCCGCGAACTCGCGGAAAACCCCGGCCCATTCCCCGATCTCGCTCGCACCGTTGTTGCAGTGCACCATGGCGACGGCATCGCCCGCAGGCGTCGTCACGAGATCGATCTCCTCGTGGCGGTTCGCGAGCGGACGCTCGAGCACGATCATGCTGAAGAAGCTCGTGCCGGCGCTCACGTTTCCGGTGCGCGGCGTGACCGCATTGGTCGCAACCATGCCGGTTCCGGCATCGCCCTCAGGCGGCGCGGCGACGGCCCCCGAGCGGAGCGTGCCGGATCCGTCGAGAACGCGCGCACCCCGATCCGTGAGGCGCCCCGCCGGCTCACCGGCCCGCAGCACGCGCGGCAGCACGTCGCCAAGACGCAGGTGCGATGCGCCGGCCCTGCTCAGAAGCGCGTCGGCCGCGGCAAGGCGCGCGTCATCGTAGTCGTGGGTCGCCGGGTCGATCGGGAACATGCCGGATGCGTCGCCGACGCCGAGCACGCGCTCTCCCGTGAGCAGCTCGTGCACGTATCCGGACAGCGTGGTGATGCGCGCGACGTCGGCGACGTGCGTCTCGCCGTCGAGCACGGCCTGGTGCAGGTGTGCGACCGACCAGCGCAGAGGAATGTTGATGTCGAGCGCATCGGAGAGCTCCGCGGCCGCACGCGTCGTATTGACATTGCGCCACGTACGGAATGGCACGAGCAGCTCGCCCGCGTCGTCGAACGAGAGATAGCCGTGCATCATCGCGGAGACGCCGACCGCACCGACGTGGTCGAGCGCGGCGCCGTACCGTTCGGCAACATCCGCCGCGAGCTCCGCGAAGGCGCTCCGCAGGCCCGCGTGAACCTGCTCGAGCGAATAGCTCCAGAGCCCGTCGACGAGCGAGTTCTCCCAACCGTGCCCGCCCGAGGCGAGCGTCTCACCGTCGAGCGTCGTGAGGCACGCCTTGATACGCGTCGACCCCAGCTCGATGCCGAGTGCTGTGCGGCCGTCGAGGATCGCTCGCCGCACGTCCTCCGTATGTAGCTGCCCCATCGCGGGCTCCATTCGTTGCTCGGGCCCGTGTGCGGGCGGTTCATATATGTTAACGCTCACAGATCGCGGAGCGAAACCCCTTCGATACGTCCGGGCGGTGCGGTGCTTCCGCGCACGACCACCTCCGGGTCGATCCTGCTCGATCCCTGCGGCACGCGGGCGTCCCATTGCGCGATGAGGCCGCGCACGGCCGCGTCTCCGAGCCTGTCGAACGGCTGGCGCACGGTCGTCAGCGCGGGCATGAAGTACCCGCTGCCGTCGACATCGTCGAATCCCACGACCGACACGTCCTCGGGCACGCGGATCCCGCTGTCCCAGAACGCGCGGATCGCGCCCAGCGCGAGGTGATCGCTAGCGGCGAAGACTGCAGTGACGGCACCTGCCTCAACGTGCGGAACGAGAGACTGGCCGGCGCGGTACCCGTGCTCCGCACCCCAGTCCGCGGCGTGCACGACGGAAACCTCGAGCCCGTGCCGCGCGGCCGCATCGGCGAAGCCGCGCGAGCGCTCGATCGCATCGAACCAGCCCGCGGGCCCCTCGATATGCGCGGCGCGTTCATGCCCGAGCGCCGCCAGGTGCTGCGCGACCCGGGCGGATCCGGCGCTCTGGTCAACCGCGACGTAGACGGCCGCCGAGTCGTCGGGTGTGTCTCGCCGAGCGGCGACGACCACGACCGGAATCTGCGGTGCGAGTTCGTCGACGAGGCGCGCGACGCCACCAGTGGGCGCGACCACGATGATGCCGTCGACCCCCTGATCGATGAGCCGGTCGAGCACGCGCGGCGCCGCGCCGGCATCGCGGGACGTCAGCGCGGCGAGAGAGACGAAGTGGTCGGCGACGCGTGCGGCCTGCTCGATCGCGAGCACCGTGCTCGCGGGGCCGTGGTGTGCCATCCCGGTGGCGACGATGCCGATCGTCGCGCTGCGGCTCGTCACGAGCGTGCGCGCGGCCTGATTGCGCCGGTACCCGAGCGACCGAATCGCGTCCTGCACGCGTTCACGCGTCTCGTCCCTCACATACGCATGACCGTTGAGCACGCGGGATACCGTCTGGTGAGACACGCCCGCCGCAGCGGCGACATCGGCCATCGACGGCGGCCTCGTGATCGACATGCTCCTCACCCTAGCGCGGCGCTCAGCACGCGCTCAGACACGCCAGGATGCGGGTTCGATTGGCGCGGACCGCCGAGAATGGGTAATGTAACTCTTCGTTCCCGGCGAGATATTTTCTCTCCGAGTTCATGCGCCTCTAGCTCAATCGGCAGAGCAATTGACTCTTAATCAATGGGTTCAGGGTTCAAGTCCCTGGGGGCGCACCGATCAGCCCCGGCCTCGTGCCGGGGCTTTTTCGCGCACATCGTGCGGCCTGCACGAGTTGCAGGGCTGACGCCGTATGCGAGTGCGGCCAGATCTCATGAGACGGCGGACGCGCGGGTAATCTTGACTCATGTCCGCCGCCGCTTCGCTCGCTGATGATCTCTCCCTCGCCCTGCGTCTCGCCGATGCGGCCGACCAGGAGACGATGGCCCGCTTCGATCGCGCCGACCTGTCCGTCAGCCTCAAGGCCGATCGCTCGCACGTCACCGAGGCCGATCTGGCTTCGGAGAGCACGATCCGGGCGCTCATCGAGAAGGAGCGACCGGACGACGCGATCTTCGGCGAAGAATACGGTTCGACGGCACCGGCGACGCGCCGCTGGATCCTCGATCCGATCGACGGCACCGCGAACTTCCTGCGCGGTGTGCCGGCGTGGGGCACGATGATCGCTCTCGAGATCGACGGGACCATCGCCCTCGGCGTCGTCAGCATGCCCGCCCTCAGCCGCCGATGGTGGGCAGCAGAAGGTCTCGGGGCATGGACGAACGGCGAGAGTGAACCGCGACGCGTCGCTGTCTCCGGAGTTGCGAACCTCGACGACGCCTCACTCAGCTTCCAGTCGATCGCGCAGTGGCGCGACGTCGGCCGCCTCGATGAGCTCCTGCGGCTGCAGGCCCGGGTATGGCGCGACCGCGCCTACGGCGACGTGTGGGCATACATGCTCCTGGCGGAGGGCCGACTCGACATCGTCGCCGAGTTCGACGTCAAGGAATACGACGTCGCAGCCGCAGCGGCGATCGTGCGCGAGGCGGGCGGGCGCTTCACGTCGCTCGAGGGATCCGATCGCCTCGACACGCTCTCCGCGATCGCAACCAACGGCGCGCTGCACGAGGTCGTTCTCGGCGTGCTCACTGAGGCAGCCGAGTGACGACTCTGCGACGCGGCATCGCGGCGGTCGGCGGCGCGCTCGCCGCGGCCGTCGCACTCGCCGCGTGCAGCGGATCCTCGGAGGCGAATGCCCCGTCCGCCTCCGAAAGCGAGGAACCGAGCACTCCGACGTGCGAGTCGATTTTGCGTCCATCGTTCGTCGACGAGCTCACCGAGCTCGGATGGGCCGCGCAGGAGCGCCCGTTCCAGATCGGCGAGCACGAGGTGCCCGGCGGCGTGCAGTGCGTGTGGGGCGACCTCACGAACGGCACAGACCTCGCGCAGATGTACGGTTGGGCACCCGTTGACGCCGAGTCGTCGGCCGAGCTCCAGGACTATCTCGAGGAGAACGGATGGGTGCGCGAGGAGGGCGATCACTACGTCTACCTCACCGAGGATCCGAGCCTCATCGGCTACCTCGAAGCGGGCGAGTACGGCATCACCTACCAGTTCGCCGACGGGTGGGTGGCGCTGGCCGACACGAAGTCGGGGCTGGATCTTGTCACATGGCGCGGCTGACGGATACCCCATTGCGTCCGGCACCATCACGTGCGACGCTCGGGGTGTACTGATCGTCGATCGAAGGAGGCAATTGTGGGACTGGACGACAAGATCTCAGCCGCTGCTGACAAGGCCAAGGGCAACGCGAAGGAAGCCGTGGGCAAGGCCACCGACGACGACGAACAAGTCGCCGAGGGCAAGGCCGATCAGTTCAAGGGCGACCTCAAGGAGAAGGTCGAAGACGCCAAGGACAAGATCAAGAAGTCTCTCGACTGACCCGCGGCTCGATTCGCGGCCCCCTGCCTCGGCAGGGGGCCGCTTTCGTCGTGCGCGCACGAAAATAACCCCCGCAATCCTTACAAAAGCAGGAACTGCGGGGGTTCACAGCGCGTGTATTCGATCGGTGGAGCTGGGGGGAATCGAACCCCCGTCCAGTACTGGGTCACTGGGGTTTCTCCGGGCGCAGTCTGTGGAGACGTTCTGCTCGGCTCCGATCTTTAGCACAGACACATAGATCGACGAGCCCAGTCGCGGAAAAGTCCCATAACGCGTCACGACGCCGCGTTACAGCAAGATCCCTAAATGACGCCAGAATCCGTGTCGGGATCACCCACGGTCTGACGGACTATCGGGCTCGCTTAAGCAGCGAGGGCGAAGTCAGTGCGCTTAGAGTTGGCACTTATTGGTTTTGCAGGGGGCGTTTACGAGACAACCCTGCGTTCTCGGCCCGCTTCTCACAGATCAGCAGCGACTGTCGAAACCGATCAGCCCCGTTGATCCTTCTTCCGAAGGGAACCTCATACACACGCTGTGGAGTTGCCATCGTGCTCTCGCACGAACGATTCGGGATCTCTCCCGAGCACTTCAGTCTACAGGATGATCGCGCCTCACGCGCGCAGTACCTTCGCCATCGGGCGCCCCTTCGCGAGTTCGTCGACGAGCTTGTCGAGGTACCGCACCTGTTGCACCAGCGGGTCTTCGATCTCCTGCACCTTCACACCGCAGATCGACCCTGTGATCAGCGACGCGTTGTCGTTCAGCGTCGCGGCATCGAAGAACTGCGGGAAGGTGCTCTCGGCGGTGATCTCTGCATCGATCGCCGCGTTGTCGAGCCCTGTGAGCCACGTGATCACCTCGCGCAGTTCCGTTTCGGTGCGGCCCTTGCGCTCGAGCTTCGCCACGTACAGCGGGTAGACGGACGCGAACGTCATGTCGTGGAAGCGGCTCATGCACCGAGATTACAGCGCGACGTTCACGAGGACCACGAACGTGAGGGTGCCGAGGCCCACGCTCAGCAGAGTGCGGCGCCCGAACAGCAGGTGCACTGCAATCGTCACGCTCGCCGCGACGACCGCCGGAATCACGTATTGCGCGTTCTCGATGATCGTGGAGTGGAATGTCGACGCCGCGAGTATCGCGAGGATGCCGACAGGCATCCATACGCTGAGCGCGCGCACGATCCGCGACTCGCGCAGCGGTTTCAGGATCGCGAACGGGACCGCGCGCAGCCCGAGCGTGATCACGAAGGCGATCGCGAGCACGGCGACGATGTATCCGGTACCGGGGATCACGCCTCGGCTCCCCTCTTGCGTGCGATCACGAAGCGGATTGAGAGCAGCACGAGGAAGATCACCATCGCCGCGAACAGCGGCTGATCCGGCAGCGCAACGACCGCGACAGTGAAGCTGAGCGCTGCCAGAAGCAGCGACGGCAGTTGATCCCATTTCCTGCACGCGTCGAGTGTGAGGGTGATGAACAACGCGCAGAGTGCGAATTCGAGCCCTTCGACGGGTGCGGTCATGAAGGATCCGATCAGCAACCCGATGAGGCCGCCGCCCACCCAGTACGACTGAAGGAACATCTGTAGCGCGACGAGCCGCGGCGCTGTCCACGTGCCGGGGTGCGACGCGGTGATCGCGTACGCCTCATCGGTGAGCGCGTACACCGAATAGGCCTTCGCGACCGGACTCCTCACCACACCGAGCGGGAACGAGAAGGCATAGAACACGTGCCGGAAGTTCACGAGCAGCGTCGTGAGCGCGATCGTCACGAGCGGCGTCCCCGCGGACATCAGTCCGACGAGCAGCAGCTCTAGCGATCCCGCATAGCCGAACACCGACAGCGCCGGCCCGGCCCACGAAGGCAGGTCGGACTGCGCCACCAGTAGCCCGAACGCGATTCCCAGGGGGAACAGTCCCAGCCCGGCCGAGAGCGATGCGCTGGCCGCCGCAGAGATCTCCCGTCGCCTCCAGCCCGGTTCGCGGACGACATTCATCACCCGTTCATCGTCTCAGAACGCGGAGTCGACCGGAACTGAGGCGACGCCCGACGCAACGGTTCATCCTCTCTCACACGCGCCTGGTCAGCGTGCCGAGGACTCACGCGTCACGAGCTCGCGCAGTCGCTCGAGATCCGCCGCGACCATCCCGCAGTCCCGCTCGAACTCTTCGTCCGTCAGCTCGATCTGGCGCACGGTGAAGACGATCTCGGCTCCCTCGGGATGTCCGAAGACGCGCAGCGGATTCGTGACGACGGTGCCCGATGGGAGCGTCACGTCGTGGTCGAGCACTCCGAAGCCGTTTCGCGGCGCGAAGCGCACGACGACTTCCCCCATCGGCGACTGCGCCACGAGTTCCTCGCCGCGCAGTTCGACGGCGCTCTGCGCGAGCCCCGCCGCCCACCGGGGCAGGTTCCGAGGATCAGCGGCGAGCTCGTAGACGTCTTCGACGGACGCGGGAATGATGATGCTCACGTGGCGCGACTGCATGCCGCGATGATACGCGGATCACGCGCGAGCCCGCAGTTGCGCCGTCAATGCTCCGGCCGCTGCGCGCGGACTCGCGCCGCGCAACGGAGTCATGTCACGTGAAGATCGCATACCCGCCGCCCGCGACACCTACGCAGGCGACCAGCGTCGCGAGGGATCCGATCGCACCCGCCGTGAACCGACGCTCGAGCAGCAGGCGCGCGGAATCGACGCTCGCCGTGCTGAACGTCGTGTATCCGCCGAGGAGCCCCGCGCCGAGAACAGTGGCCCAGTCGCCGGAGAGCGCGCCGGTCACAGCACCGAGTGCGAAGGATCCCGTCAGGTTCACCACGAGGATTCCCCACGGGTACCGGCGCCGCAGCCGCTGAGACACCGCGTTGTCGACGAGGTAACGCAGCGCGGATCCGACGCCGCCCGCGCCCCCGACGGCGAGCGCGAGCACCACGACGCTCATCCTCGTGCCGTCCGAATCAGCGGCCACCGTCGCCCGAGCAGCATTCCGGCAGCCGCGCACGCAACGCCCAGCGCGACGGATCCAACCGCGAAGGCGATTCCGATAACCACGGATCCGGTGGCAATCGCCTCGAATGAATCGACGGCGAGCGCGCTGTACGTCGTGTAACCACCGAGCACGCCAGTGCCGAAGAACAGGCGGGAGCGCGCACGGCGACCCGAGTCGGGGCCCCGTGCGGCGAGTGCGGACATGAGCCACCCGAGCACGAGCGCGCCGCTGACATTGATGAGCAGCGTTCCCAGCGGAACGCCTGCGACCCACGGAATCGCGGCGCTCAACAGGAATCGAGAGATCGTTCCGAGCGCGCCGCCGATGCCGACGAGAATCGCGGGTCTCAGCGTCGACATCTTCTGCTCCTCTCGCGGCATCCCCATTATCGCGAACCGTTCGAACGCGGGAGAATCGACGGATGGATGACCTGAGGGTACCGCCCGGCCCCGGAGCCCCGCTCGGGATTCGCGTGCCCGCGGCGGAGCTCGTCGAGCAGTTCTCGCGCGCATCCGGCCCCGGAGGACAGGGCGTCAACACGTCGGATTCCCGCGTGCAGCTCAGTCTCGACATCACGGCGACGTCGGCACTCGACGAGACGCAGCGCGCACGCGTGCTCGGTCGCCTCGGTTCCCGAGCGAATGAGGGCGTCATCACCGTCACGGCATCTGAGGATCGCGCGCAGCGACGCAATCGGATCGCAGCCCGGCAACGACTCGCGGACCTGCTGCGCGACGCCGTGATGCCGGAGATCGCGCGCCGGGCGACCAAGCCCACTCGAGGATCCCAGCGGCGGCGGTTGGACGGCAAGCGCCAGCGCGCCGCGACGAAGAGGGCGCGGCGCAGGCCTGAACAGGAGTGATGGTTCCCGTAGTTGCACCTCGCTTCACGCCGACGCGCGGAGCCCCGCGACGAGCGTACGCACGCCGTAGGCGAACGCTCCCGAGACGTCCCCGCCGAGGCGGAATGCTCCTGACAGCTCCATCTGCAGGAACCCGGTCGCCCAAGCAGTGAACAATCGCGCGGCGTCCAGCGCGCGGTCCTCGCCGACAATGTCTGCGACGGCGCTGATCACGGGCCGAGCCGATCTCCGCAGCGCCGATTCAGGCACCCTGCCCGTGAAGATGAGGCGGAACGCCTCGGGGCGCGCATGGGCGAACGCGCGGTATGCCTCCGCCAGTCGCACGAGGTCGGGAGCAGCGTCGTCCAGGTGCCCCGCGAGCGCGTCGACGGATACTTCCGCGACGGCGGACAACAGCGTTGACTTGTCGGCGAACCGTTTGTACAACGAGGGTGCCCGCACGCCGACGCGCGCGGCGACCGCTTGCATCGTGAGGCCCTCGATCCCGTGGTCCTCCAGAATCGCGCAGGCCGCAGCGACGACCTGATCGTTCGTGGTGCGCGGTGGTGCAGGCATCCGTCCCCCTTTGGCTATTGACATTAGCCATCATGCGTGCATACCGTGTGGTTGTCAATCGAAGGGACCACCATGCAGCTCGCCCCCTCTCTGCACCGCCTCGGCAACGACGTCGTCGCGTCGTACCTCATCGACCTGCCGGACGGCATCACTCTCGTCGACGCGGGACTTCCCGGCCATTGGCACGATCTTCTGCGGGAACTCGATGCGATCGGTCGCCCTTTGACCGACATTCGCGGGCTCGTACTTACGCACGGCGACAGCGACCACATCGGGTTCGCCGAGCGCCTGCGCCACGAGACCGGCGCGCCGATCTTCATCCACTCCTCGGACGCGCAGCGCGCGCGCACGGGCGAGAAGCCGAAGACGCCGATGGGGCCGGCGAGGCTCGGTGCGACGCTCCGGTTCGCGCTCTACGGACTGCAGAAGAACGCGATGCGCACAAGGTATGTCGAGGAACTGGTCGAGGTCGAGGACGGCCAGGTGCTCGATCTGCCGGGCTCTCCCGCGGTCGTCGGCCTACCAGGACATTCCCCCGGCAGCGTCGCCGTGCACCTTCCCGCTGTCGGTGCCGTGTTCGTCGGCGATGCCCTCACGACGCGGCACGTATTGACCGGGCGCAGTGGTGCCCAGCCCGCACCGTTCACGGACGATCCTGCCGAGGCGCTCGCATCGCTCGACCGCCTCGCCCAGGTGCGCGCGTCATGGGTGCTCCCGGGACACGGCGCACCGTGGAACGGGTCACCGTCCGATATCGTCGCGACAATCCGCACTTCATGACAGTCACCGTGCAGTGCTACGGGGCGCTGCACGTGCGGCGCACCTCCGCGGAACTGACCGGAGTCGCGTTCAACGACGACTGATCGGCGTCGCACTCTCAGGCGTCAGAGCCGGAGCAGGCGCCGCGCGTTGTCGGCATAGACACCAGGCAGCAGCCGGCGCGGGATGTTCGCCGCCGAGATCGCCCAGCGCCCCTGCGGCGGTACGTCGTCACCGGCTGCGTATTCGAAGCTCTCGTCGTCGGTCTCGAGGAAGCGGAAGTGCGTGAGCAGGTCTCGTCGATGAAGAGGAAACGCATCCGTGCCGAACAGCACCCGATCCGGGAATCGTTCGACGAGCCTGCCGAATCGTCGCGGCTGGCGGCCGAGCTCGGCGAGACGGCCGGCGATATCGATCGAGAGGTTCGGGGCCTCGTCGAGCATCTGTTCGACGCGGTCGAGGTCTTCTGCCACGCAACCGACATGCGCGCCGATGTGCTGCGTGCCCGGCGTCGCGGCCAGCAGCCTGGCCAGAGCATCGATGAGCTCGTCGAACGACGGAAATCGCGAGCGGTCGGAAAACGACCATTGCGGCATCGCCGACAGCTCATCGATGCGCTCATTGCGATGATCCGGCGGTTCGAAGAACGCGCGCGGATCCGCGACGTGGATCAGCACGGGCAGCCCGAGCTCCCCGGCGACGCTCAGCACGTGGATCACCTCCGGCGCATCCGGCATCACGAGCGCGCCGCCCCTCCCCCGGACGGAGAGCCCGAGGTTCTTCCACACCTTCACCCCGCGAGCGCCTCGCGCTACCGATTCCCTCAGCTGGCGCTCGATGGACTCGGTGCCGCCGGGTTCGGCCAGCAGATCCCAGTCGAGCTGACAGAACGTGAGGAACCGACCCGGGCGCGCGCGATCGTAACGCTCGAGGTTCGCCTCCAGCTCGCTGCCCCACCGCCCGTCGAGGTTCACGATCGTCTCGATGTTCGTCTCGTCCATGAGGCTGATCAGGCCACCGACGTCGGGGGCGCACCAGTCGTGCGTGAGCCAGCGCCCGAGGTGGTTGTGCACGTCGATCGCCGGAACGACCGACCGCGGTACCTGCGTCGCCGGCAGGCTCAGCTGCGAGCGCGGCCGCCAGTGCGCAAGTTTCAGCTCGGGCTCCGGCGTCGCTGAGCTCGGCGCTCCGATCAGGTCGTCTTGCATGTCATCCTCGTCAGCATGCGGCATACACGTACTCGTCCTCGCCGGCGGCAACGAGGTCGAGGTCGCGGAGGATCGTCAGCGGCGCGCGATCTGCGCGGCCGCACACCTCACCGAACGTCATCTCCGCTTCCTCGAGCGCCGAGGGGTATTCGATCTGCAGAACGTGGTCGCCGTAAACATCCGTGTATGCGGCGCATTCGGCCCACACGCCGCACTCCTCGGTGACGGCGAAGTCGAAGCCGAGCTCGTCGTGTGCGAGCCGCGTGATCTCCGCGGCGTTCTTCTGCGCGATCGCCATATCGGCATCGTGCGCGCGCTCGACGTATGCGGCGGCGAGTGCGTGTGCGCCCGCTTCGTCGATCTCATCGAAGCGGGTCCAGGTGTCGAGGTTGTCGATCTCGACGGCGTCGAACCCGTCGGCCGCGCATCCGTCGACGACGGGGCCGAGGATCTCCAGGATCCCGTCGCGCTGTTCCGCCGTGCTGGGGTCAAGGATGAACTCGTCCTCCCACTCGGGGTCGATGATGAGCTCACCGTCGGCGTCGTGAAGAAGCAGGTCGTCGTGCTCCTTCCAGAACTCCGCGTCGTCGGGCTGCGTCTGGAACCCGTTGACGTAGCAGACGCTGTACGCACCATCCAGCGGTTCTGCCGTCGCATCTCGCACGACCACATCGATCGCGACGGGGCCGTCGCCGAGATCTACCTCGTCGTAGGCGCCGCCGAGCTGATAGTCGAACACGCCGCTCGTGGGTGGCAGTGCGAGCGCTTCCGCAGCATCGCCCGACGGTGCCGTCGGATCCGCGCCCGCAGGCGCTGCCGCGCATGAGGCGAGCAGCGCGGAGGCGGCGAACACGTGTCCGAGGACCACGAGAGTTTTCATTGCGTTTTCCACTTTCGTCGACGATATCGTGAGCGGCCGTCGGTCAATGCGCGACGAGCGTCGCGCTGAGGTTCGCCGCCAGTTCGGTCACCGCATCGCGGGCCGGAGCGAGGTAGCGTCGGGGGTCGGTCATGCGCGCATCGGCGGCGAGCGACTCGCGGATGCGGTTCGTATAGCCGACGTTGAGCGCGGTGCCGACGTTGATCTTTCTGATCCCCCGTGCCACGGCGTCCCGCAGCGACTCGACCGGAACTCCAGAGGATCCGTGCAGCACGAGCGGAACGGGGACGGCTTCCGCGAGTCGCTCGATGAGATCGAGGTCGATTTCTGCTGTGGCCGCGGTCATCGCGTGGGAGCTGCCGACCGCGACCGCGAGGCCGTCCACGCGCGTTTCAGCGACGAACGACGCCGCCTCGAGCGGATCGGTGCGCACCCCGGGCGCGTGTGCGCCGTTCTTGCCACCGATCTCACCGAGCTCGGCCTCCACCCAGAGCGACGTGCGGTGTGCCTCGGCCGCGAGCGCGGCGGTCGCTGCCACGTTCTGCTCGTAGTCGAGGTGCGCCGCGTCGATCATGAGCGAGCTGACGCCGAGAGGCCACGAATCCGAGATTCCCGCTCGCGCCAGCTCCAGGTCCTTCACATGGTCGAGATGGATCGCCACGGACGACGTCGCCGATGCTGCGACCTCACGACACGCGGCCACGATCGGGGCGAGGCGACCGCCGTGAAAGCCGATGGCGTTCTCACTGATCTGCAGGATGCCCGGCACACCCGAGTTCTCCAGGCCCGCGACGATCCCCTCCGCGTGCTCGAGGCTGATCACGTTGAACGCGATGACCGCGCTGCCGGTTCGCATGGCGTCGCCCATCAGCGCACCCGTGGTGGCGAGCGTCACAGCGCGTCCGTTCGGATCTGGACCCGCAGCTCTGACGGGAGCGTCTCGCCATGCGCGTCGGTCAGTTCGTTGCACACCTGCCAGATCTGCTCCGGCGTGAGTGTCGACTGTGCGTTCGGGTCCATCAGAACTGCCTGCCGAACCAGCAGCGGGTCTCCCGTGCGCGCCGCCTCCACCGCGAGCCGACCGACCGAGATGTACGCCATGTTGACGGCCGCGCACTGCGCGGGCAGCGCCCCCATCGCAACCGGCGAAAGGCCCCCGCTGTCGACGACGGCGGGAACCTCGACGACGCAGTCGTCGGGGAGGTTGTCGATGAGTCCGCGGTTGGGCACGTTGACGTGCACCTCTCGACGTGTGCCGGTCACGAGCGAGTGAATGATCTGCGGGGCGTACTCGCTCGCCCCGTCCTCAGGGATCTCGAGGTCGCGGCCGGCAGCCAGAGATTCTCGTGCCGCTTCGAACTCGGCGACGTTCTCGCGGCTGATGCCGATGTACTCGAGGGGCTCGAGCCGGAAGCGTTCGATCTGCTCGTCCGACCGGAGGAACCACGACAGGTACTCGGAAGAGTGCTCGCTCGTCTCGGTCGGGTAGTACCCGAGGCGCCGGAACATCTCCACGCGCACGCGTCGGGTGAGCTCCTCGTCGTCGCGGAGACGATCCCGCAGCCTCGGATAGAGATCCTCACCGCGGTGAGTCCATTCGAGCAGCCACGCCTGATGGTTCACGCCGGCCGCGCGATAGTGCGTCTCCTCGAACGGCACATCGACGAGCTCCGCGAGGTCGTGCGCTGTCCAGTGCACGCTGTGGCACAGCCCGACGACTTTGATGTCGGGGGCGACGACCGACAGCCACCAGACGTTCATGGCCATCGGATTTGTGTAGTTGAGCAGCCAGGCGTCGGGACAGAGCTCGCGCATATCTTCCGCGATTCCGGTCAGCACCGGGAACGTGCGCAGTGCGCGGAAGACGCCTCCGACGCCGGTCGTGTCGCCGATGGTCTGGCGCAGTCCATGAGCTGCGGGGATCTCCAGGTCGGCGATCGTCGCATCGATGCCGCCGACCTGGATCATGTTGACGACGTAATCGGCCCCCTCGAGAGCTTCGCGCCGGTCGACCGTTGCGACGACATCCGCGCGAGCACCGAATCGCTCGCTCACGTGACGGGCCGTTCCCGCCGCCACGGCAAGACGTGCCTCGTCGATGTCGTGCAGCACGAGACGCACGTCGGCGAGTTCGGGGTAACGCAGAATGTCCGCGACGAGCTGACGGGTGAACACGACACTTCCAGCACCGATGAATGCAACGTTGACCATGCCTCGATGATTGCGGACTGCACGTATTCCGCGCAATAATTCGCTTAAGATATGCTTGATTCAATCAATTTTGTGATCGAACGGCTCTGTCACGAATCTTTCGGTCGAGGGAAGGAAGCAGCATGTCGGTCACGAACGACGTCGTCCCCCACGCGACATCTCGTCGGCGAACGGAGCGCATGTCACGCATCCTCAGCTACATCAACGAACACGGATCCGCACGTCTGACGGATATTGCGAACGAGCTCGGGGTCTCGACCGCGACGATGCGCCGAGACCTCGCCGAGATGGACGACCAGGGGCTCCTCATCCGCTCCCACGGCGGCGCGCGGGCGCTCGATCCGGCGACCGAGGTCTCGGTGCAGCTGCGCGATTCGCGATTCCGCGACGCGAAGCTGCGCATCGCCGAGCACGCCGCGAAGCTGCTTCCCGACGGCCAGTACTCGGTCGCGATCAGCGGAGGCACCACGGCGGCTGCCGTGGCGCGCGCGCTGACGACCCGCGACGACCTCTCGGTCGCGACGAACGCGCTGACGACGGCGGCCGAGCTCGCGACCGGAAGCAATCTCACGGTCATTATGACGGGCGGCTTCATCCGATTCAGCTCGCTCGAGGCCGTCGGCGTGCTGGCCGAGAAGACGTTCGGGGCGATCAACGTCGGAACGGCCTTCCTCGGCACCGACGGCATCAGCTCCCGCGGCGGCGCCACCACGCACAACGAGATCGAAGCGCGCACGAACCACGCGATGGTCGCCCAGGCCGATCGTGTGGTCGTCGTCGCCGACGGCTCGAAGATCGGCCGCGCGACGCTCGCGAAGGTCGCAGACCTCGACGAGATCGACGTGCTCGTCACTGATTCCACGGCCGACCCCGACGAGCTGAAGGCGATCGCGGCGGCCGGCGTCGACGTGCAGGTCGTGGCCGACGCACCCACGGACGCCTGACGCGCTCGCTAGTGCGGGTCGCTCGCCTGGGCGTGCACGGCGACGGATACGCGAGATGCCACACCGCGCGCGAACGCCGGGTCCAGCACGCCAGCGCCCGGCGTCTGTGCGTTCGCGACGCCTGCTCCCGTCGCGAGGGCGAGCGCATCGGACAGAGTTCCTCCGGCGTCGAGCACTGTCACCAGGCCTCCGAGAAACGAGTCGCCGCTTCCAACGGGATAGTCGCCGATGGATCCCGCAGGCGGCGCGTGCAGCACCTGAGAACCGTCGCACGCCCACGCGCCGTGCGCGCCGTCGGTGACGATGGCTCGCGCACCATCCGCGATCTCGGCGAGGCATTCGTAGAGCCCCGACGCGAGCTCGGCAGCCGGCGCGCCGATGTCGCGGCCGAGCAGTTCGGCGGCTTCGGCGCGGTTGACCTTCACAAGGTCGGGTCCCTCTTCCAGACCGGCCTGCAATGCGGTGCTGTGCGTGTCGAGCGCGATCCTGCCTCCTGCAGCTTTCACGTGCCGCACCGCGCGCCGGGCGTGCTCCTCCGACAGCCCGCCGGAGAGCATGTACCACCCGCCTTGCCCCGCCATCGCCGACACAGCGGCGGCGAGCGCACGATCGACCTCGTCGACCGTGACCTCGACGGCATGCTCATAGACCTCTGCGAGCTCGCGCGTGCTGCGATCGAAGATCGACACGCAGGTGCGCGTGGGCAGCTGTCCTTCGACGGTGAAGAGCTCGAGCCCCGCCTCGCGCGCGTGCGCCGCCACATCCGTCCCTGCACCGCCCGCGAGCACGGCGACCCCGGCCACTCGGGGCGCACCGACAGTAGCGGCGGCGCGCGCGGCGTTGAGCGCTTTGCCCCCGGCGACCTTCACGGTCTCGAGCGGACGCTGAATTCCCTTCAGGCGCTCGACGACGTACGTCACGTCGAGCGCGGGGCTGAGCGCGACCCCGACGATCACGCGGACATCGCCGCCCGAAGCTCCGTCAGAGACGCTTGGGCTGACGTTCCGCCCGAACCGGTCGTCGAGAGCGAACCGCAGGCGGCGGCCCACCGCAGGCGCGCGCCCTCGTCGCCGATGTCGTGCGCGAGCGCCGCGAGGTAACCGGCGTCGAAGCTGTCTCCGGCCCCTGTCGTGTCGACCACGTCCACGGCGATTCCCGGGGCCCTGTGCACATCGCCCGTTCCGGTGACCGACCATCCGCCGCGCGCCCCGTCCTTGACGACGACGCGCGGCCCGCGCCGCGCGATGCGGCGAGCGCCCTCCTCATCGCTTTCGGCGTCTGATCCGAGTGCACGCGCAAGCGCGCGCAGCTCGCTTCGGTTCGGCAGCAGCACATCGAGATGCGGCAGGAGGTCGCCGACCCCGCTCCACTCTTCGGCGGGATCCCAGTTCGTATCGAGCGCGGTCGTCCACCCCCGTCGCCGAGCGTGTTCGAACACCTGAGGCAGCTCCTCCGCAAGGCGCGGCTGCAGGAAGTAACTCGCGACGTGGAGCACCCCGGGAGGACCGTCCCACGCATTCAGACGCGCGACCACGTCGCGGGCGCTCAAAGTTGGAATCGTTCCGAGCGAGGTGAGGATCGCTCGATCATCGGGACCGGAGAGGATCACCGAGATCCCCGTCGCGACGGAATCATCGATGACGACATCGTGAAGGTCGACGCCTCGCTCCCGCAACGCGTCGAGGACCACCTCGCCGAATGCATCGCGACCGACGCGGGCCACGAGCGTCGTCGGCACCTCGAGGCGCGCGGCTCCGCAGGCGACGATGCTCGCCGACCCGCCGAGCACGAGCTCGGCACGATCGAGCAGCTGCTCGGCCTGACCGAACCGCGGGACGACATCGCCCGCGAGAACCAGATCGACGTTCGCGTCGCCGACGACGAGCACCGGGCGAGCTGCACCGTCGTCGCGCATCATCCCTTCACCCCCGAGAAGGTCATGGTCGCGATGAACTGGCGCTGCGCGACGACGAAGAACACGATGAGCGGCAGCGTCGCGATGACGTTGGACGCCATGAGCAGCGACCAGTCGGTGCGTCTCGCTCCCTGGAAGTTGGTGATCCCCAGCTGCACGGTGAATGCGCTCGGATCGTTGATCGCGATCAGCGGCCAGACCAGGTCGTTCCAGGAACCGAGCAGCGTGAAGATCGCGAGCGTCGCCAGGGCGGGCCGGGCGAGCGGGAAGATGATGCGCCAGAACGTGCCGAACCGCGAGCAGCCGTCGAGCAGCGCCGCTTCCTCGAGCTCGACCGGCAGCGACAGGAAGAACTGCCGCATGAGGAAGATTCCGAACACGCTCGCCAGCCACGGCACGATCGCTGCCATCAGCGTGTCGATGATCCCGACCCTGGCGAACATCACGTACGTGGGCACCATCAGCAATTGCGTGGGAATCATGATCGTCGCGATGATCATGAGGAAGCTCACGTTCCGTCCGGTGAATCGCAGCCGCGCGAATCCGTAGCCTGCGAGAGAGCAGAGCACGATGTGCGACGCGATGCCGACGGCGGAGACGACGATCGAGTTGGCGAGCCACAGGAGGATTTCCGACTGCTCGAACAGCTTCGCGTATCCGTCGAGCGTCAGCCGCGACGGGATGAACGACGGCGGAAAGGTGTTGATCTCGGATTCCGGCGTCAGCGATGTCATGAACATCTGCACGAACGGCAGCGAGAACACGAGCGCGACCGGCACAAGCAACAGGTGCATCCACGAGCGACTCCGACGGCGCCTGCGGCGGGGAACGGTGAGGGTGCGCGTCGTGTCGGGCGGCACAGGCGAGCGGCCCGGCACCGGCGTACGATCGATGAGAGCCGTCACAGGGCTCCTCCCTTCGCGGAGCGTCGCTGCTGAATGACGACGAAGATCGTGATGGCGAGTGTGACGGCGAACAGACCATAAGCCACGGCCGAGGCGTACCCGAACTCCAGCTCGCGGAACGCCGCGTTCCAGAGGTAGTAGACGATCGTTTCGGTCGCACCGAGCGGACCGCCGCGCGTGGTCGTGTAGACGACGTCGAAGAGCTGAATCGCCTGGATGCTCTGCCAGATGGTGACGAATACGGTGACGGGCGCGAGCTGCGGGAAGATCACGCGCCAGAACGTCTGCCATTTGTTCGCGCCGTCGACGGTCGCGGCCTCCGACAGCTCCGCAGGAATGTCCTGCAGCGCGGCGAGGTAGATCACCGTGGTCAGCGCGGCCTGCCCCCATACCGACATGATCGCGATCACAAGCATGGCCTGCGACGGATCTTCGAGCCACCCCTGCTGCGGGAGGCGGAGGATCCGCAGCACATTGTTGACGAGCCCGAACTGCGGATTGAACAGGTAGGTGGTCAGAATGCCCGTGGCGGCGGCGGAGACGACGAACGGCAGGAAGATGAGCGTGCGGTACACGCCGATGAGCACGATGCGCCGGTTGAGGGCGACCGCGAGCCCCAGGCCGAGCAGCACGGATGCCGGCACGAACATGGCTGTGTACACGAGCGTATGGATCACCGCATCGCCGAGGCCCGAATCGGTGATCATTTCGGCGTAGTTGCCCGCGCCGACCCATTCGGGCGTCGAGAACCCGTCCCACTGCTGCATCGACAACAGGAACGCCCACACGGCGGGGAAGATCGTCAGGCCGAGCACGATCAGCGTCGCAGGACCGATGAATCCCCATCCCGTCGCGGCGTCGCGCAGCCGCCGAGCTCGGCCGCTTCTCGCGCGAGCCGCCGCGACGGATGTCACTTCTTCTCCAGCGCCGCTGTCGCCTCGTCAGCGGCCGCTTCCAGCGCATCCTGTGGTTCTGCCTGCCCCTGGAGCACCTGCGAGATCGCGGAGCCGATCGCTTCCGAGAGGTTGACATAGCCCGGCACAGTGGGGCGCGGTATCGTCGCATTCTCGCTGTTCGCCGCCATCACGTCGATGCCGGGCATGCTCTCGACCTGCTCCTGGAATTCCGGGGAATCCATCTCGCTCTCACGCAGCGGGAGGTTGCCGTACACGACGTTCCACCGCGCATCCTGCTCGGCGGCCGTCAGCCACTTCATCAGTTCGTACGACCAGTATTCACGGTTCGGATCGTCGTGATCGAACATGGCCCAGATGTCAGCGCCCGAGATGGTCGTGTGGTTGCCGTCGACGCCGGGAAGCTGCACAACGCCGTAGTCGGTGCCGGCCGTCTTCAGGTCGTAGAGCGTCCAGGGCCCCGACGTGATCATGCCGATCTGATCGCTCGCGAAGAACGTGCCGAACTTCGTGTCGGTCTGGTCGAGATACACCGACTTGTCGTCGACCGCCATCTCCTGCAGCAGGGTGAGCGCCTCGACGCCCTCGGGCGAGTCGAACACCGCCTCGGTGCCATCCAGAATCTCGCCGCCGCGCTGCCACAGGTGCGGCCAGAACTGCCACGTGGTCTCCTCCGAGCCCGACACGGAGTAGGCGTATCCGTAGGTCTTCGTGCCGGGGTCGGTGAGCTCGAGAGCCGCCTGACGGAAGTCGTCCCACGTCCAATCTGCCGTCGGGTAGTCGACACCCGCCGCGTCGAAGACCGTCTTGTTGTAGAGCAGCGAGATGTTGTCGACAACGGCTGGGAAGCCGATGGTCGCGCCGCCCTCAGGCTGTGCTGTGGCGCGGGCCGCCCCGGAGAACTCCTCCCACTTCACGTCGGCGTCGCTCTGCACCTTGTCGGTGATGTCGAGCGTGCGGCCGGAACCCGCGAGCTCACTCGCCCACGACCCGAAGGCATAGGAGATGTCGGGGTAGGTGCCGCCTGCGAACGAGGACGACAGCTTCTGAAGCAGATCTTCCGTCGATGGCGCGCCCGAGGAGATCTCGATCGTGACGTTCGGATGCTCCTCTTCGAATTCGTCAGCGAGGCCCTCAAGGATCGTCTGGGCCTGATCGGCCTGTCCGGTCCACCATGTGATCGTCACATCAGCATCGGGGTCGAGCTCCGTGGCGGGTGCCGGGCCCGACGAACATGCCGACAGTCCGATGGCGGCGCCCACGGCGAGCGCCCCCATGGCGCCCCCGCGGATGAATCGGCGCGGTGGAGAGATGTGGTGACGGGGATGACTCATGGCCTCTGCCTCCTTGCAGGATGGTGCATACATTTACTGTGCCTGTCGTTGAGCCGCGAAGCTCCGCGAACGCGGCGGTCTCAGCCCAGCACGACGGATCTCGTCAGATGTCGCGGCGCGTCGATGTCCAGTCCGCGCGCCGCAGCGAGGTCCGCCGCGAGCGATTGCGCGCGAGCGAGCTGTACGAGCGGATCGAGGTCTTCGCAGACGACGGTCGCGTTCGTGCGCTGGATGTCTCGCTCGAGATCCGAGTCGAGTTCGCCGAAGACGACCACGAGGGTGTCGTCATGAGCGACGGCGATCGGCCCGTGGCGATAGTCGAGCGCTGGGTACGACTCGGACCAGGCCTGCGCGGCTTCGCGGACCTTGAGCGCCGCTTCCTGCGCGATCCCATAGGTCCAGGAGCGACCGAGGAAGACGAAATGCGAGAAATCGGCCGCACGGACTGACGGATCGCGGAACAGCGCATCCTCCGCCTCGCCCGGAAGGTGAGCGAGATCCTCGCCGAATGCTCGACGCGCGAGCAGCAGCACCGTCGTCGGGAAGCGCGTCTGCACGACCGAGCGCTCGTCGGCGAAATCGAGCACGAGCGCGTCATCCACGGCACGCGCGATCGGCGACGACCCGACACCGACGATCGCCGTCGTGGCCGTGCCGTCCGGCACCTGCGCGAGCACGGCGAGCACCTCGCTCGTGGTGCCGGACCTGCTGATCACGACGATGCGATCGTACGTGCGCTGCGGCGACCACTCCGACGCGTACTCCGCGTCGGAGATGCCGTGCCCGGCCTGTTCCCGAAGCTCCGCGATCGACTCGGCCACGAACGCGCTCGTTCCGCATCCGAGGAACAGGACCCGTTCGCCCGGCTTACCGAAGGCGGGTGCTTGGACGTCGGTGGCCAGTGCCTGCCGCCATACCCGCGGTTGGCTGAGGATCTCCTGCTGCGTCACGGTGCTGCTGGTGCTCAATGTGTCCTGTCTTTCTGACGGAGTCGGCCGCGGCTGCCCGTTTCTTCAGCGAACCACGTGGACCCATAGTGCACAGTTTTCGCGCGAGTGTCACGATAACTGCTTGATTCGATCACTCATATGAGCGTTTTAATGACAGTTCATGCATTCACGGCGGCAGCGTCGTTGGCGACTCCCCCTTCATCCGCATCACTTCGACAACATCGATCCCGACGTTCGAGCGAGGATTATCGTGGAACGCGGCGATGCCGCGGACTCTCAACTGGAGCTGGGTTACATCGAGCCGCGCGTCGGCAGAGTCGCCGAACGATCAGAGGTGATCGCCTCGGCTGACATCTTGTTATCGCACGCTTCAAGACGACGGATCCGGGTACGTCACGAGACCGTCGCTGTCGACGACGGGTGTTGCGCCCCACTGCCCGAACACGTGCTCGCGCACCGCGCCGTCGGGCAGCAGGTGCCGCACTGTCCACCCATCGGCGACGAGAGTGTTGGACACGATTAGGCGGTGACAGCGCCAAGGAACGGGCTCGCCGCACATCATCACCGTACGGCGCGATCGTGCGACCGCGGTGAGGTCCGTGATCCCCTGCCGGTAGTCATCGGTGAGCGTGTAGTCCGCGTAGTTCTTGAAGCTCGCGTTCTGCCACGCCTCGTTGATCTGAGGGTCGACGTCCTGACGGGGGCGCCGGCCGCCGAGCGCGGGCAGCCGGAGGTATTCGACGCTGTCTTCTGCCAGCCAACCGGTCATAGCGTCCGACCCGAACTGCGGACTGCGACGAGAGCCGGGGTGGGCGCGCACGTCGACGAGCATCTCGATGCGGTGCGCATTCAGCGCTGCGAGGAAGTCAGGTATCTCTAACGTCCAATGCCCGATCGTCCAGATCTCGCGGGGCTCTTCCATCGTGCGGTTCGATCAGCTGATCCTGCGCAGCGCGCCGGACTTGTGCATGGCGACGTGGTCGCCGACGGCGAGGTGCTTGCTCATGTCCACGCTTCCTATCGGGGCTCCGTGCTGGCCATCGTAGCCGCACGGTCAACGTCGCTCGGCCAGGGGCCGATCCCCGCCGAGAGCAAAGACGCGTACCGCTCCCCCTATCGAACGGCCGATGCGAGAAGTGGCATCGGCCGTTCGTCGCCGGCGCCTCCGGCTTGCTCGGATCCTCCATCGCGCGGGCTCTGGTCAGAAGCGATCACGACGTTACGACTCTTCAGCGCCGATCCTCGGGGTCGACGCGCACGCGATGTTCTGGGCAGTGTGACCGACCCGGTTGCAGTCTCGCCAGCACAGGCTGCAGGAGTGTCCCGGTTCATCCACATCTCGTCGCCCTCCGTTGCGAACGCCGGAGGCTCTCTCGTCGGCGCGTGCGGAGCGAGCCGATTCTCGGTTGGGGCGCAGCGCTCGTCGAAGCCCTGTAGGTCACCAACGCCGTCGACTCGATCCTTACTGCGGTGGATGCGGTCCGACGAGCAGGTTCTCGCCGCCCGCCGTTTAAGCTCATGATGATGCCGAAGCACTTGTCAACAGCTTCCGTCATGAGTGCCCTGGAGAGCGGACGTGATGTGACGGTGGGTCCGTCGAACCGCACGATCGTCCTCAGCCTGGTCGTCTCATTCAGCGTCGGAGCTTTCCTCGTCGTCGTGCTCGCGATCATCATCGCCAGCAGCGCGGAACAGGGCGTCCACTGGGCGATGTTCGCGATCAACCTGCGGATCTGGGCGATCGTCATCGGCATCATCGGCTGCCTTGTCGTCGCACCGGTGGGAGTGATCGTCCGTCTGCGCCGCAGGGAGTCAATCGTCCTCTCCCCCAGCGGCATCGCCCTGGCACGTCGCGGCGAGCTCGATCCGATTTCCCTGCTGCCGTGGACCGACATCGAACGGATCGAGTTCGAGCGCCGTGGCGCGATGACGCCTCGACTTCTGTCCTACCTGCTGACCGAGGACGCGGCACGGCGACTTGGACGCTCCCCCATCGCCCCGAGGCTCCTTGCGGTGCGCAGCGGATTCAAGCTCAACCATCGACAGCTCTATCCGATCCTCGTCGCCGCTCATGGCCGATTTTCACAGCACGCGCGACGTTGACAGGTTCGCCGCGCATTGCGGCCGAGAGTAGAGATCATGCTCCGACTTCTCGCCGCCCGCGTCAGCCAGGGTCAGCCAGCGATGGCGGCAGTAACCGAGGCGTATGCCACGAGCCTGACGATCGGGGCATCGGCTACGCAGCACCAGATGCCAGAGACCGCGTCGCTTGGGCGTGAGGAACGAACTGGTGACAACTGATCGTTAGCGCTGAGAGGCGCTGACGGGGAGGATGTCATCATGCCCGGTCCATACCCCAAGGAGTTCCGCGAGGACGTTGTCGCGGTCGCCCGGCGTCGTGAGAGCGGCGTCACCATCAAACAGATCGCCACCGACTTCGGCATCAGCGAAGCGACGCTGCAGAACTGGCTCCGCCAGGCCGATGTCGAAGACGGGAGCCGTCCCGGTCAGACCGCCGCGGACGCTGCCGAGGCACGGGAGTTGAAGAAGCGGATCCGGCTGCTCGAGCAGGAGAACGAGGTCCTCCGCCGTGCGGCGGCGTATCTGTCGCAGGCGAACCTGCGCCTCGGTGGCTCCCCAAAATGACGTACCCGCTCGTTGCTGAGCTCGCCGACGCGGGGATCCCCGTGACGGTGTCGTGCCGGGTCCTGAAGCTCGCCCGCCAGCCCTACTACCGCTGGCGCAACGACCCGGTCCGCGACGCCGACGTGCTCCGCGCGCACCGGATCAACGCACTACACGACGCCCACCACGACGACCCGACCTTCGGATACCGATACCTCGCCGACGAAGCCCGCCGAGCGGGTTGGCGGATGAGCCGACGGACCGCGTGGAAGCTGTGCTCGCAGGCCGGGATTCTCTCGTCCGCGCAGCGCCGACGGCGAGGGAAGGGCAAGAAGGCCGGGCCGCCCGTGTTCGACGACCACGTGCAACGGGTGTTCCGTGCCGACGCGCCGAACCGGCTCTGGCTGACCGACATCACCGAGCATCGCACTACCGAGGGCAAGCTGTACTCTGTACTGTTGCGCGATCAAAGACGTGTTCTCGAACCGCATCGTCGGGTACTCGATCTCGGACCGGATGACCGCGAAGCTCGCCGTCGACGCGCTCCGAAACGCCGTCGCCCGCCGCGGGGAGGTTGCTGGGTGCATCCTGCACGCCGACCGCGGCAGCCAATTTCGAAGCCGGGCCATGGCCCGCGAGCTGCGCCGTCACGACATAGTCGGATCGATGGGCCGCGTCGGCGCCGCCGGAGACAACGCGGCCATGGAGAGCTTCTGGTCGCTGCTGCAGACGAACGTGCTCAACCAGCAGCGCTGGGCGACGCGGCAGGAGCTGCGACTCGCGATCGTCGTTTGGATCGAGCGGAAGTACCACCGCCAGCGAGCGCAGGACACCCTCGGCGGGTTGACGCCCATCGAATTCGAAGCGAAGCTAACCGAGCCGCTCACACTCGCGGCCTAAACCGAACCTGTCACCAGTTCGTTCCTCACGCCCAACAGTGTCGAGAAGACCCACGCCAGCGGGATCAACGATCCCGCCCACAGCATCACTGCGGAACCCTCGTAGTAGTTCACCGCCTCGGCAGCGCCAGCGCCCGGGGTCGGCGCACCCGCCGGAACGAGGATGGCATTCAGCCCAGCGATCATCGCAGCAAAGCCGATGGCTGAAGCACCGGAAATCATCGAGAACGAACGATCCATCACACCGCTCATCGGAGTCGGTCGAGTCGAACGGGCTTCGCCAGCAAGGGAAATGCCTGCATGTGATGCGCGCGCAGGACTCTGCGGACGTGGGAGTGAAAACTGGGCCGGATGAGCATTCCGAGCAGGAATCTCCGGGCACCGCTGGGCACGCGGACATAGTTCACGAAGGCGTACGGAGCGGTCTCCTGGTCGTCGGGCTGCAGCAGTGTGGTGTTATCGACGCCAAGCTTGTCCGGGAACCATCCTGCGACCTGCTCGAACCCCGCCATCGCTGCATCGGACCGTTGTGCAACGAAGTGATTGAACAGGAAGGTCGCATCGTGAGTCCGGTCAGTATCGCCGATGCGTCGCGAATTCCGTGCCGACATCATGAAGTCCGGAGCGAGATCTCGTACCTCCGCGGCCTCCCTCGCGAGCTCCTCCTGTGAGTGCACCCTGAGCAGCATCAGGACGTCGTAGCGAGGCGCGCCGGGCAGTGGTGGCATCACCTCCGTCTCGAGGACGGTCGCAGATACCGTCCCCGTACGACTTTCCGCACCGCCGGCGTACTCGCAGCATCGTGCGATCATCCGCGCCCGCTCGTCGCTGCGCCGGACGAACGGCAGTCGCACTGGAGGATCGACGGTCCATCCGGCATACAGGAAGCGGTCTACGCTCGGCTCGTCGAATGCGAGCCGAGCACCGTTGCTCAATCCGGCAGGTTCCATCACCAACTCCTCCTTTACGACGGGACGCAGCTCTCATAGCGCGCCCGGCTCCGCAAAACTAAGCGTTCGTTCTATTATGTGTCAACCGCCGCCATCCAGCTGCAGAGGAGCCTCACCCCATGAACAGGACCGATCACGGCGCACCCGCTCGACGCCGACCGGGTCGCCCCCGTAAGGCTGAAGCCGGCGACACCAAGGAGGAGCTCACGCGGGCAGCAGTGCGACTCTTCTCGCGGCACAGCTTCGAGGGCACGTCGATACGTGCCATCGCACGGGAGGTTGGGCTCAGCGAGAGCGTGCTCTACGCACACTTCGAGAACAAGCAGGCCATCTTCGATGCGGTCGTCGCCCGGTACGGACCACAGGACTCAGCGCGAGCACTCGACGGGGTCGATTACGAGCTGGTAGACACCGATCCCTCGCAGTTCCTCATGCAGTTGGTCGGAGCCTTCCTCGAAGACTGGGACCGCGACGACGCCCGAACGCTGATCAGCCTTGTGACTCGTGATGGGCTTCTGCACAGCGAATCGCTTCGCGCTGCACTGACAGGCACCTCCGACTACGCCACCGGACTGTTCTCCGATTGGCTCGGTGAAGGATGGATACCCGAGCACCTCGGCCCCGCCGACCGGCTTGCGTACTCGTTCACAGGGCCGATAGGCCTCGCTCGGGTACTACACCTACACGCGGATGCGGGCCCCGACGAACGGTCCCAGGCTCGTGCCGACGTTCTTCGCCACGTCGATCTCTTCTCGGAAGTCGTCTTCCGGGACCACTGCAAGCGTAGGTCATGAAGAGCCACATGATATCGCGATATCACTCCAACATCCGTCGCACAGCTCTGGATTGACTCGGGGTGATGAGTCGTGCTTCTGTCAGGACCTCTTTACAGTTCAGTTCGCTGAGGCGACACCCGGACCGATCATGGAGCTCATGACCACAGCGCATCCTGCCGGTGACTCGAGACGTTGAACCGGAACCCCACTGGCACGGCAAGCCGCGCCAGAAATTGTTGCTGACCAGCACTTTTAAACGTTGAACCGGAACTCGACCACGTCCCCGTCCTGCATGACGTAGTCCTTGCCCTCCATGCGCACGCGACCGGCGGCCTTGGCCTCCGACATCGAGCCGTGCTCGTCGAGATCGGCGAACGACACGATCTCTGCCTTGATGAAGCCGCGCTCGAAGTCGGTGTGGATCACTCCGGCCGCCTGCGGTGCGGTCGCGCCCTTGCGGATCGTCCAGGCGCGCGCCTCCTTCGGACCGGCCGTCAAGTACGTCTGCAGACCGAGCGTCTCGAACCCGACGCGGGCGAGCTGGTCGAGGCCCGACTCCTCCTGACCGAGCGATTGCAGCAGTTCGAGCGCTTCCTCCGCGTCGAGGCCGATGAGCTCGGACTCCACCTTCGCATCGAGGAACACGGCCTTCGCCGGTGCGACGAGAGCGGCGAGTTCTGCCATGCGCGCCTCATCGGTCAGCACGCCTTCGTCCACGTTGAACACGAAAAGTGTCGGCTTCGCCGTCAGCAGGCCGAGTTCCTTGATAGGCGTCGTGTCGAAGCCCGCGCGGAACAGCGTCTCGCCGGTCTCGAGGATTCCGAGAGCGTCCTTGGAGGCCTCGAGCACAGCCGGGTCGGCCTTCTTGCCCTTGACCTCCTTCTCGAGGCGCGGAATCGCCTTCTCGAGAGTCTGCATGTCGGCGAGGATCAGCTCAGTGTTGATCGTCTCCATGTCACCGTGCGGATCGACTTTACCGTCGACGTGAGTGACGTCACCGTCGGTGAAGCCGCGCACGACCTGCGCGATCGCGTCGGCTTCGCGGATGTTCGCGAGGAACTGGTTGCCGAGCCCCTCGCCCTCGCTCGCGCCGCGCACGATTCCGGCGATGTCGACGAACGAGACGGGCGCGGGCAGGATCCGCTGGGACCCGTGGATCTCCGCGAGCCGGTCGAGGCGCGGGTCGGGAAGCTCCACGACGCCGACGTTCGGCTCGATCGTCGCGAACGGATAGTTCGCCGCGAGCACGTCGTTCTTGGTCAGAGCGTTGAAGAGGGTCGACTTGCCCACGTTGGGGAGTCCCACGATGCCGATTGTCAGAGCCACGGGAGTCGAGTCTATCCGTGGTGCCTCGCTACTTTGTCAGGGGTTCGGGAGACAGTGGACCCATGGACTTCCTCTGGATCATCACGCTGCTTGTCGGCGCCGCAGCAGGGCTTGCGATCGGTTGGTTCGCGCGGGCTGCGCGCGCGACGAGTTCCGAAACCGACGCCGCACGTGCTACGGCCGAAGCGAAGGCGCTCCGCGATGCGCTAGACGCCTCCGAGCAGCGGGCGCGCGACGCGGCGGAGCGCGACCGCATCGACCGGCAGGAGCAGGCCCTCCGCGCGCAGCGCGACAGCACGGTGATGCAGGCGCTGTCTCCCGTCCGCGAATCGCTCCAGCGCATGCAGCAGCGCGTCGACGAGATGCAGCGCGAACGCACAGAGCAGTTCGGCCAGGTCTCCGAGCAGCTCCGCAGCGCACGCGCGCTTGACGAGCAGCTCCGCGCCACGACAGAGTCCCTCGCCGGCGCCCTGCGCTCGAACACAACGCGCGGCGTGTGGGGCGAGACGCAGCTGCGCCGCATCGTCGAATCAGCTGGACTGCTCGCACGGGTCGACTTCGATGAGCAGGCGACGATCTCGTCCGATGCCGGATCCGGCCGGCCCGACATGCTCGTGCATCTGCCCGGCGGCACGTCGATCGCCGTCGACGCCAAGGCGCCTCTCAGCGCATTCCTCGATGCCGAGGCGATTCCCGAGACGGCGACGGGTGAAGAGGGAGCGCGGCGCGCAGATCTGCTTCAACGCCATGTGAAGGCCGTGCGGGCTCACGTCGACGCACTTGCGAAGAAAGCGTACTGGGCGGGACTCGACTCCAGCCCCGAGTTCGTCGTGTGCTTCATCCCCAGCGAATCGGTGCTGTCGGCGGCGCTCGCCGAAGACCCGGCTCTGCTCGAGTACGCGTTCGGCAAGCGCGTGGCGCTCGCTTCGCCCGTCAACCTATGGGCGGTATTGAAGACCGTCGCCTACGCGTGGACACAGCAAGAGGTCTCAGAAGAGGCGAAAACGCTCTTCACGCTCGGCAACCAGCTCTACGACCGTCTGGGCTCGCTCGCGGGCCACGCCGGAGACATGCGTCGCGCGATCGAGCGCACCGTCGACGCCTACAACGGGCTCGTCGGGTCCCTCGAGTCCCGCGTGCTCGTCACGGCGCGCCGATTTCCGGGCATCGACGCGTCGAAGCTGTCGTCCGCCGAAGCACCGAAGCCCATCGACTCCCCCGTGCGGCGCGCGTCCGCGCCCGAGCTGCTCGAGGGGGATCTCAGCCCGGAAGCCAGTTGAGCGACAGAAGGATTCCAGCAGCGACGACGACGAACCCACCGACCGACCACCACACGCTCGGTTCGGTTCCCACCGGACGACGCACGCGAAACAGCACGTCGGGTCGTCGCGCCGGATCCTGGGCGTCAGCGACGACCGCACGCGCACCGTCGGAAGGCGACTTCTCCGAGACTTCAGTCATGCCCCCGATTATCCCACGCCGATCCTCAAAGCCACTTCGACTCGAGGTGGTCGCTCGAGATTCGGCGCAGCGTGCCCGAGTGTCCCCGCAGCACGACGCTCTCGGTGAACAGGTATCCCTCGCGCCGTTTCACGCCGGCGACCAGGGCGCCGTCCGTCACACCGGTGGCCACAAAGATCGTGTTATTGCCCTTGACGAGGTCCTCCGCCTCGAGCACATCGTCGATCGGCAGGCCCGCGTCGATGCCCTTCTGGCGCTCGTCGTCGGTCTGCGGCCACATGCGACCCTGGATGTGCCCGCCGAGCGCCTTGATCGCGCACGCCGTGACGATGCCCTCGGGACTGCCGCCGATGCCGACGCACATGTCGGTGCGCGAATCGTGGCGTGCCGCATTGATCCCACCCGCGACGTCGCCATCGCTCATCAGCCGCGTCCCCGCCCCGGTCGATCGAATGTCCTCGATCAGCTGAGCGTGACGCGGACGGTTCAGCACCGACACGACCATCTCCTCGACGGGCTTGCCGAGCGCCTTCGCCATCAGGCGGATGTTCTCCTGGATCGGCAGCCGGATGTCGGCGACGCCGATTCCCGCGGGGCCCGTCACGAGCTTGTCCATGTAGAACACGCTCGACGCGTCGAGCATCGTGCCGCGGTCCGACATGGCGATCACCGAGATCGCGTTGTTGCGCCCCTCGGCCGTGAGCGTCGTGCCGTCGATCGGATCCACCGCGATGTCGTACGAGCGGCCGCGACCGGTGCCGACCTTCTCGCCGTTGAACAGCATGGGGGCGTGGTCCTTCTCGCCCTCGCCGATGACGATCTCGCCGTCGAACTCGACCGTCGCAAGGAATGCGCGCATCGCATCGACGGCGGCGCCGTCGGCCATCTCCTTCTGGCCGCGCCCGATGAACGGCACGGAGCGAATCGCCGCCGCCTCCGTCGCGCGCACGAGCTCAAGTGCGATGTTGCGATCCGGCTGCAGCGGAATCAAGTCGTCGGTGTTGTGGATCTCATGAGCGGCGGTCATTCGGCGAGCGTATCGCCGCCGACGATCTCAGAGCGCCAGATCCGGCCCGTTTCGCGTGAAGGAATAGCGATTCTTTCCGAATCCGTGGAACGCGCGCAAGGTTCCCGCTCGTGGCGCGCAACCAATAAGCTGGGCGCGCCCCTATTTTCCGATTCTGAAGGAGCCGAGCTATGTCGGTCGCCACGAAAGACCAGTACACCGAGATGCTCAAGCGCGCGAAGGACGGCGGATTCGCCTTCCCCGCTTTCAACGTTTCGAGCTCGCAGACCATCAACGCTGTCCTCGAAGGACTCGCCGAAGCCGGTTCGGATGGCATCATCCAGGTCACGACCGGCGGCGCCGACTACTTCGCAGGACACAAGGTCAAAGCTCGCGCCACCGGCGCGATCGCCATGGCGCAGTACGTGCGCACGGTCGCCGCGAGTTACGGCGTCACGGTCGCAGTGCACACCGACCACTGCCCGAAGGATGCGCTCGACAGCTTCCTACTGCCGCTCCTGGCCGCGAGCGAGGAGCAGGTGAGGGCCGGCGGCGAGCCGATCTTCAACTCACACATGTGGGACGGCTCCGCGGTGCCGCTCGACGAGAACATCCGCATCGCCCAGGAGCTCCTCCCCCGCACCGATGCGATCGGCGCGATCCTCGAGATCGAGGTGGGCGTCGTGGGTGGCGAAGAAGACGGTGTGCAGCACGAAGGCTCGAACGACGCGCTGTACACGACGGTCGGCGACGTGACCAAGGCTGTCGAGGCGCTCGGCCTCGGCGAGAAGGGCCGCTACATCTCGGCGCTGACCTTCGGCAACGTGCACGGCGTGTACAAGCCCGGCAACGTCAAGCTCCGCCCCGAGCTCCTCGGCGAGATCCAGGCGGGCATCGCCGAGAAGTTCGGCACCGGTGAGAAGCCGCTCGATCTCGTGTTCCACGGCGGATCGGGATCGTCGGCCGAGGAGATCTCGACGGCCGTCGCCAACGGCGTCATCAAGATGAACATCGACACCGACACGCAGTACGCCTTCACGCGTTCGATCGCCGGTTACATGTTCGAGAACTACGCCGATGTCCTGAAGGTCGACGGCGACGTGGGCAACAAGAAGAAGTACGACCCGCGCGCCTGGGGCAAGGTCGCCGAGTCGGCGATGGCTGCGCGCGTCGTCGAGGCCACGCAGCAGCTCGGCTCGTTCGGCAAGTCGATCACCGCGTAAGCATCATGCGAAAGGCGCCTCGCGG